>Ga0316208_1000221_pt1 | contig 78700 bp, 75 predicted proteins | sample 3monopyrite_MG_FD_204944 | JGI IMG/M metagenome (GOLD analysis project Ga0316208, IMG submission 204944) | Microbial mat bacterial communities from mineral coupon in-situ incubated in ocean water Damariscotta River, Maine, United States -... | ecosystem: Environmental > Aquatic > Marine >... | reverse complement strand
GGTCAATGTAACTGAAAAGAGTGCCGCTCGTTTGGTCTTGTCCACGCATTTTCACCTCCAAATCCTCTGTAACCAGAGAATCACGGAATAAAATTCAATGCGAGGACTTTTTCAGCACCCTGCTAGAGCAATTCCGGGCTAATATGAATCACACTGATGGGGTAGATCGGCTCGCTCGGGTAGGCGTGGCCCGCCGCGCGATGTCACCGCATCGGGCAAGGGCCACAACGCCCCCGACGGGCCGATATACCCCACCGAAGGCCGTGTTATTTTGCCCCGTGACGTCGTCGCGCGCCTGATCCGATGCGATGGCATCGGCTTGCAACGCGCTCCTATTCACGAACCAAAATAACACGGTCAGTGTGGTTTATATTAACCCGGAAATGCTCTAGAAAAAAGATCATCGCGAGACCATCAACAGTTGACGTTTAGGACCTGAATTATGGCGGCATCGACATCACCGGTTATTGGCGTGATCGGCGGCAGTGGCATTTATGATATTGATGGGTTGCAAAACACCCGCTGGGAAACCCTTGAAAGTCCGTTTGGTGAACCGTCCGATCAATTGTTGTTTGGGGAACTCGACGGTCAACGGATGGTGTTTTTGCCGCGCCACGGTCGCGGCCACCGGATCCCCCCGTCGGAACTGAATTTTTGCGCCAACATTGATGTGCTCAAGCGCGCCGGGGTGACGGAAATTTTGTCCATGTCGGCGTGTGGATCGTTGAAAGAAGATCTGCCGCCGGGGACGTTTGTGATTTGCGATCAATTTATCGACCGCACCTTTGCCCGCACGAAAAGTTTTTTCGGCACCGGCCTGGTGGCCCATGTGGGTCTGGGCGATCCGGTGTGCACGCGTCTCGGTGACGCGCTGGAAGAGGCGGCCACGGCTTTGTCCATCGATTATCGGCGCGCAGGCACCTATTTGGCCATGGAAGGCCCGCAGTTTTCCACCCAGGCGGAATCCAACCTGTATCGCAGTTGGGGTTGTGATGTGATCGGGATGACCAATATGCCCGAAGCCAAATTGGCCCGGGAAGCCGAAATGTGTTATGCCACCGTCGCCATGGTCACCGATTTTGATTGTTGGCATCCCGATCACGATCACGTCACGGTTGACAGCATCATCAAGACGTTGATGAACAACGCCGACAAGGGCCGGGCACTGGTCAAGGCGGTGGCCCCCAAACTGGCGGCCCGCACGGTGCTTTGCACATCGGGCTGTCAGCGGGCTTTGGACAGCGCCATCATCACCGCGGTGGATGCCCGTGATGCGGACATGGTGGCAAAACTGGACGCCGTCGCCGGGCGGGTGTTGAAAGGGGCGTCCGATGAAAGTTAACAACACCTCCATGCGCACCATCTGGGCGGCGGACGATGGACAAGCGGTGGAAATCATCGACCAGACCAAGTTGCCGTTCGCCGTGGAAATCGTGCGTCTGGAAACGGTCGAAGAAGCCGCCCACGCAATTTTTGACATGCTGGTGCGCGGCGCGCCGTTGATCGGTGCCACGGCGGCGTATGGCATGGCCCTGGCGATGAAAACAGACCCCTCAGATGCCAACCTGGCCCACGGCGGGGCGCTGTTGCTCGAAGCGCGTCCGACGGCGGTGAATTTACGCTGGGCGGTGGATGATTTGACCGCGTTGTTGCAACCTTTGCCCGCCGAACAGCGCTTTTTAGCTGCGTGGGCCCGGGCCGGGGACATTTGCGACCAGGACGTGGCGATGTGCGCGTCGATTGGCGAACACGGTAAAAATTTGATCCAAATGGCTTTTGATAACGCCGGGGCCTCGCGTCCGGTCAATATCTTGACCCATTGCAATGCCGGATGGTTGGCGACGGTCGATTGGGGCACCGCCCTGGCACCGATTTACAAGGCCCATGAAGCCGGTATCCCGGTTCATGTGTGGGTCGATGAAACCCGTCCGCGCAACCAGGGGGCCAGCTTAACGGCGTGGGAACTGGGCCAGCACGGGATTGACCACACGGTGGTCGTCGACAATGCGGGCGGCCATTTGATGCAGCACGGCGATGTGGATTTATGTATCGTCGGTACGGACCGAACCACCCGTGGCGGTGATGTGTGCAACAAAATCGGCACCTATCTCAAGGCCTTGGCCGCCCATGATACCGGCGTGCCGTTTTATGTCGCGCTGCCGGGGCCGACCATCGACTGGACTTTGATGGATGGCTTTGACATTCCCATCGAACAGCGCGATGGCACGGAAGTAACATGGATGAACGGACAAGACAGCGCCGGGGTTCTGCGCCGGGTGCGGATTGTCGCCGATGGGTCGGGGGCTGCAAACCCGGCCTTTGACGTCACCCCGGCAAGGTTGGTGAGCAAGTTGATTACTGAGCGCGGCGTGTGTGAGGCTTCGCCAGGCGGTTTGCGCTCGCTCTACCCCGATATGGCCCCGCCGGAGGATCCGGCAGATAGTGAGGCGGACGGCTAATGCGTCACATTGATCTGCGCAACGCGATCATCAAAACGGCCTTGAGCCTCAATACAACGGGTCTGAGCGCCGGGGCCTCTGGCAACGTGTCGGCACGGGTCGAGGGCGGGTTTTTGATCACCCCGTCGGGGGTGAAATATCACAAATTGCGCGCCGAAGACATCGTCTTCATGGACTGGGAGGGTGCCGCCCATGGCGGTTTGGTGCCGTCCAGCGAGTGGCGCTTTCATCAAGATATTTACAAACAGCGCCGCATCGCCAAGGCGATTGTACATGCCCATCCCCCTTATGCGACCGCGTTGGCGTGTTTGAACAAACCCATTCCGGCGTTTCATTACATGGTCGCGGCGGCGGGTGGTAAAGACATTCGCTGTTGTGGCTACCATCCGTTCGGCACCCCGGAACTGTCCCGGGACGTTTTGCAGGCCCTGGCCGGGCGCAAGGCCTGTTTGATGAGCCACCACGGACTGATCGCCTTTGGCGACAATCTGGAAAAGGCCTTGAGCCTGGCGGTGGAGGTTGAAGTTTTGTCCCAGCAATACCAACTGGTGCTGCAAATGGGCCCCCCGGAGCTGTTGTCCGATCGGGACATGGAAGACGTTTTGCATCGATTTTGGACCTATGGCGACAACGCCCAAAAGGTCGAAAATGAAAAGCGCCGCAAGCCCCGCAAAACCTGGTCCGCCAATGTCAGCTATCCCAAACGGAGCCCATTTTATCGCCGTCCGGATGAAAAAGACAATTTGTAGCGATTGGTCGTGGTGCGATTTTCGGATAAAAAAAGCCCCCGCTGTTTCCAACGGGGGCTTTTTGGTCAAGATAACCTGTGCGGCGTTAGCCGGGCAGCTTGTGATTATCCAGGCTTTTTTGAAACTCATCGACATACGGTCCATGGGTGTATTCATCGAGGCAGATCCGGTTCCAAATGCGCCGTTTGAGGGCATAAAGCAAACCGGTCAGAACGAACAGATACAACAGCACCTTAATGCCGAGAGATTTACGAGCCTCCAGCTCCGGTTCCGATGCCCACGTCAGGAAATTGGCGACGTAAAGGGCTTCTTGTTCCAGTGTGGCGGTGGTGCCATCGGCGAATTCAACGGTTTCCCCACTGAGTGGCGGGCTCATGGCGATTTGGTTGTTGGGGAAAACAGTGTTGTAACTCATCCCCTCGGCCATGATGATCTCTTCGGGGGCTTCTTCCCTGAACCCTGTAAGCAGGCTGTAGATATAATCGGCACCCCCCTTGCGGGCTTTGGTGATCACCGACAAATCGGGTGGGAACGCGCCGCCGTTGGCATAGCGTGAAGCCTTTTCATTGGGGTACGGAGAAACGAAGCGATCTGGCAACATGCCAGGGCGCATGAACATTTCGCCTTCATCATCGGGGCCGTCTTCGACCTCGTATTCTGCGGCAATGGCTTTGGCTTCGGCTTCGGTCCAGGAAATATCGACCAGGTTGCGATAGGACAACAGGTTCATCGAGTGACAGGCCGCGCAGACTTCAAAATAAATCTGCCCACCCTTTTTGACCGCATCGCGGTCAAATTTGCCAAACATTCCGTCAAAGGACCAGTCCTGTTTGCTCAGTTCAGCACCGTGTTCGCCGGCAAGGGCCAGGTTCGGTGTCAGCAGACCTATGCCGATGACGGCGGATAACATTAACTTACGCATGGCTCAGTCCTCCTTCGCGCGGCATTTTTTCGACACTTCTTCGTAGATGCTGCTGGGAAGCGGTTTGGGCTTCTCCAATTTGCCGACCAGCGGCAACAGAACCAGGAAGTGGAAGAAATAATAAAATGTCGATATGCGGCCCAAAATCAAATAGATGCCATCCGCCGGATTTTTGCCCAACCAGCCGAGAAAAATGGCATTGGCGACAAAGATCCAGAACAGTTGCTTGAAGATCGGCCGGTAGGTTGCCGAACGCACCTTGGAGGTGTCCAGCCACGGCAGAACGAACAACACCAAAACGCCGCTGAACATCACGATCACACCACCCAATTTGTCCGGGATAGCCCGCAAAATCGCGTAAAATGGCAAGAAATACCATTCCGGAACGATGTCGGGCGGTGTCACCATGGGGTTGGCGGGAATGTAGTTATCCGCTTCACCGAAGAAATTCGGCTGGAAAAACACGAAGTACATGAACACAATCATGAACAGGCTCAAGCCGTACAGATCTTTGATGGTGTAGAAGGGATGGAACGGCATCATGTCCTGGGGCGTTTTGATGTCGATGCCCAGCGGGTTCGAAGACTTGTGCACATGGAGTGCCCACAGGTGAATGACCACGATCATCACCAAAATCATCGGCAGCAGGTAATGCCACACGAAGAACCGGTTGATGGTCGGCATATCGACCGAAAAACCACCCCAAATCCACAACACGATGTAGTCACCGATGACCGGGATTGCGGAAAACAAGTTGGTGATCACGGTCGCGCCCCAGAAGCTCATTTGCCCCCATGGCAGCACGTAACCCATAAACGAGGTGGCCATCATGACCACATAGATGGTCACGCCGATCATCCACAACAGTTCCCGGGGTGCTTTGTACGAACCATAGTACATGCCACGGAACATGTGGATGTAGACCACGATAAAGAACATCGAAGCGCCGTTCATATGCAGATAGCGCAACAGCCACCCGTAATTCACGTCGCGCATGATGCGCTCCACACTGCCAAAGGCCACATCGGCGTTTGGCTGGTAATTCATCGCCAAAAAGATCCCGGTGACCAGCATGATCACCAGCAAAATTCCGGCGATGGACCCATAGTTCCACCAGTAATTCAGGTTTTTTGGTGTCGGGTAGGCGATTATATTTTGATCGGCATAGCTGAAAATTGGCAGCCGGTCGTCGATCCATTGAACCAAGCGGTTCGAGCTTTGAGTGCGTTTCATATCCGGCTTTACCCAATCAGAATTTTCATGTCGTCCGTAAAGGCATACTTCGGAATAAACAAGTTAAGTGGCGCGGGGCCTACACGGATGCGCCCAGACGTGTCGTAATGCGAACCGTGGCAGGGGCAGTACCAGCCACCGTAATTGCCACGTTTGTCGCCGACGTTTTGGCCCGTCGGAATGCAGCCCAGGTGGGTGCAGACGCCAATCACCACCAGCCACTGAGTGCGCTGGACGCGCTCGGCATCGGTTTGCGGGTCTTTCAGGTCGGCTTGATCGTCGTCGAGTGCGGCTTGAATTTCTTCTTCCGTACGGTAACGGATGAAAACCGGTTTGCCACGCCATTTCACGGTGATCGATTGTCCGACTTCCATGGCCGACAGGTCGGCTTCACTGGTGGACAACGCCAGAACGTCTTTGGCGGGGTTGATGGAATGAATGAACGGCCACGCCGCCACAGCCGCACCGGCTGCACCGAGGGTGACGGTGGAAATAAGCAGAAAATCACGGCGGTTGCCGTCGACTTCCTGTGGGGTGTTTGTGGGAGAATTCGTCATGATGACGCCTTTCTAGACCTTGGTCACAGGCTTTTAGTCACAGATAATGGCACGGTCTTTGGTCAGCACTCTAAAAATTTCACAGCCGTAAGGCCAGATGTTTGGTCTTGTCCTAAGCTGTTGCCCGATCAAAGCTTTCGCCGTATCAAACGCGTAACCGGGCAAATCTTGTAAAAATGAACCCGCCCGAGTCCGCATCGGTATATAAGAAATCTACAGTTGAAAAAAGGAAAAAAATTAACCCTTTCTAACGTAACGGTTTAAGGCCCTTCTTGTGGAATGAATCAAAGTAGGAAAAACATGCACTTAGCCCTCTATCAGCCGGATATCCCGCAAAACACCGGAACGTTGCTGCGAACGTGTGCCTGTCTGGATATCACCCTTGATATTATCGAGCCGTGCGGTTTTGTGTTTTCAGACCGTCATTTTAAACGATCCGGCATGGATTATATAGAGATAGCCGACATCGTTCGCCATGTTTCCTGGCAAGATTTTCAAGTCCACCATCAGGTGGACCATCATCGACGGTTGGTGTTGCTGACCACCAGGGGGGCGGAAGCTTACACGGATTTTTGTTTTCGCGATACCGACGTGTTGGTTTTGGGGTCGGAAAGCGCCGGTGTCCCCGGTGAGGTGCACGACGCGGTTGACGCGCGGGTGACCATCCCGATGGCGGGCGGTGCCCGATCTTTGAACATCGCCGTGGCTGCGGCCATGGTTTTGGGGGAGGCCCTGCGCCAAACGGCGCCCTGATCGGCGCGCCAAACGGCGCCCTGATCGGTGCGCCAAACGGCGCCTTGGCGGTCCGGCACCTCGTGGTTCAGTTGATGCATGCATACAGGCGGCGCGGTCGATAAAGATGTCGGAGCTCAGCCGCGCACAAGCGCGGCGTACCTCGGGCGACGACATACTGGCGCGGATGGACGGTGTCTGGGCGTCGTCATCGGGCGGGGCGGATATGGCCACCAGATGGGCGAGTCCAACACCATCGGCGCGACCATCCCGCCAAGGCGCAATCCCGCCGTAAGGGTGGGCGACTATTGATAGACTTTGCTGCGCGGCATTGTTCCAAGGATGATGAGGATGGTGAGCACGGCGAAACCGCCGCCGATCAAGAAGGTGGCAGGGGAACCAAGGCGATCCCAAGCTATTCCGGCGATCACGCTGGCCATCACCAAAACCAGTCCCCCAACGAGATTGAACAGGCCAAAAGCCGTACCACGAAGAGAGGCGGGAGCAGCGTCGGCGATCATGGCCGACAGCAAGCCTTGGGTCAGCCCCATATGAAGGCCCCATACTGCGACACCCAACAATACAAAAATCACATTATCGGCAAGCGCCAACAACAGGTCTGCGCCAATCAGCAAAGCAAGACCAAGAAGAAGCAAAGTTCGCCGGTCCATACGATCCGCCAATTTTCCCGCAGGATAGGAAATTATAGAGAATGTCAGGCTCATCAGCACCATAATGACGGGTGTATACGCAATCGGCAATCCTAGTTCCATTCCTCGTAACGTCAGGAATGCTTCGCTGAATCGTGATAAAGAGAAGAGCCCGCCAATCAGAACCACGAGCCAATAAAATGATGGGAGCTGTTTTATCTCTGCTTTGTGGATGGGAAGGCGGGCTGCACGATTTGGCTTATTGGTTTCGTGTTCGTGAACGCCAAACACGAGAAATCCCATACAAACGACGGCAGGCAGAACGGCGAACCACAACACCATACGAATATCGTTGCTCAACACCGCCATCAGAGCAATAGCTGCCAAAGGCCCCAGGAATGCCCCAACTGTATCAAGAGCTTGTCGTAACCCGTAGGCAGCGCCACGGGAGTCCGCCGGTGTCATGTCGGCGATCAATGCGTCCCTGGGGGCACCGCGAATGCCCTTGCCAATGCGATCAATGAAGCGGGCAGCGAAGACAACAGAAACCGATGAGGCGAGCGGGAATAACGGCTTGGTGAGCGCCGCTAGCCCATACCCGACAACAGCCAGTATTTTGCGTTTTCCCAGCCAGTCACTAAGAGCACCGGAAAAAACCTTGGTGATTGACGCTGTTGCTTCAGCAATACCTTCGACAACGCCAATGGTTGTCATGCTTGTGCCCAGAACGGTTACAAACAGGGCAGGCAACAAACTATGGATCAACTCTGAAGACATATCCATGAACAGGCTCACGATACCCAGCATGACGACACCGTGAGGCAAGGAGGTCCGCACCTGACTTTTGGGTTCATTAAACATCTGAGCGGTTTTTCTGACGTAAAATAGTGTTGAGAAGAAGAGTATTGAGACGCTCAACGGGTTGGAACACTCTTCGATCCAGCTTGTCGGCCGTGAACTTTGCAATCAGGGCCGCGCACGAAGAAATCAATAAAGAAGCCGCCATGTCGAGTGGAAAGTGCACGCCCAGATATACGCGCGCCCAGGCAACGGCGATCCCCAAGCAGACGATTGTGCTGCCAAGTCTTCGAAGCGGTTGCGTTACGAGGAGGCCTAATCCCAGTGACCATAAGAAAGTTGCGTGGTCGCTCGGAAATGATGTTTCTTTGCTATGAGACAAGAATGAAATCCCAACACCCATTTCGAATGGGCGCGGGACATAGATAAGAAATGCGATCGTAAAATTAACGAGAAGTCCCAATCCAAGAGCGATGCCGGCCACCATCAAGGAACGTCGCACTTCGGCAGTTTTGAAAACCCAAGTCCAGACAAGGATGGCAATCACCAACCATGGCGTAAATACGGCCAGAGCTTTGGCAATTTGAATGATGGTTTGGCTGGCATTATCGGACGTGTTGATGATGTCAAACAAAGCCAAATTTAAGGGAAAATACGTTTCCACAAATCATCCTTTCAGAGGTGTTTTCAGCCTATTTTGGTTCTTGGCATGAGACATTGCCCCTTGGCAGGATCAACCACGGGGCCGTCGCATCGTTGCTCAAAGAGGTAGAGAGTATGCAAAATGTTTGCTTTGTCCTCAAAAGGGCGGAAATTTTTTGCACTCTATTCGGCGGGGTAGGCCGATCACGTAAAATATTAATGCCTGTGACGGGATAGGTTATCCGTTCTTGGGTGAGCGACCCCACGAGGATCATCGGTTGTCCGGGAAAATCCCGAATTTTAATATCTGTCGGCCATAAACGAAGCACGTCACGTCGACCATCGGTGTAAGGTGTCATAACCATGGTGAGTACCGGAGGTGTGCCATTATGTAATAGGGGAAGTGGGGGCAAAGAACTCAACTCTCTTTCCCCTCCGAAGAATTGGAGTGACTGACGCCACTTCATGAGGGGCTTTCGAACCCAACCATCCGATCTAAGAGCCTTTTCGATATCCGCCGATGATACCAGTGTCTGGAACGACAATGGCTCTTCGTATTCGCCCTTCAGATCAATACGTGCCGGGGGCACTTGTTTCCAGCCGCCCTGGCGCCAATCAGATAAAGAAATCGATGCCACTTGCTTTGTGGCTTGATACTTTGCCAGATTGACATCAAACGAAACTGTGGCGTGATAGACCCATACGGCAATCAACACCATAAGGGTTCCCAATCCCAAAATCCCTGGTTGAGAAATTGGTTCACGGTTTCTGGATTCAAATAAGCCGAACAGCGATGCCATGATCCATCCGAACAGCAAGCCACCCATCACATCAGATGGCCAATGGGCGGAGAGGTAGATGCGAGATAGCCCTACCGATATTGAGATAGTCAGGGCCGAAGCCCAGATCGTCGCTTGAGTTTTTTGAGATAAACCGCGTGTCCCAACGACTGCGATCAGACCAAACAAAAGGGCGGAAAAGGCCGCGTGCCCACTGGGAAAGGCAAATGATTCGGCCCCGGAATACAAATGAAACGGGCGTGGCTTGTGGAGCATCGTTTTGAGAAGGGGAACAAAAGCCGCCGTCGTCACCAAAACAAGAAGCGCCATGCCCGCCGTTCGCCAGGCGCGCGATAAGAGCAACCCGACAATAAGTGAAATGCAAGCCGCCAGCACAACAGTGAAGTCCCCCATGGACGTCAGAACGGTCATGATCTGGTCGTTGAGCGGAGTTCGAAACCCTTGAACCAGAGCGTTCAGTGCGACGTCCATCCGGACCAGCGGGTCGTTGGTGACAACATCTTCAAGAATCTTGGCAAAGGAAAGAACAAGACTCAACGTCAAAACAACCCATATTGCGCTGATCGTTGCGGGTCTGGAATTTGCACCAAAAAACAAAGCCATGACCCATGTCATCCCTTTTGGGCTTCGTCTCGATCTTTCAGAAAGCTTTAAGATCATTTTTTCAAGGTGAGGCAAGATGAAACGCACAATGATATGCCCAATAATCAAGGCGACAATGAAAATGGAGACGAACATTGCCAACACGATGGCGACCCGGCTACTCGCCTGATTTATTGCGGCAAATGTCAAGCCGAGGCCTGCCGCAGGCAGAACGTTCATGAAGGCCCAACCAATAGCGGAAAGAATATTGGCTATGTAAAAATGAACCGGATTCATGCCCAACATTCCCGCAGCAACGGGAACGACGGCCCTGGTAAAAGGCAAAAACCTTCCGATAAGGATACTTTTTCCGCCGTTTTGTTGAAAAAAATCTGTTCCCTTTTCCAGGTATTGTGGATGTGTGCGAAAAGGCCACATGGATTTCAGGTGATCGCCATATTTGTGCCCAAGCCAGTACGAGACACCGTCACCCAGGATGGCTCCCATGGTACACCAAAGTACCAAAATCCAGATATTCGCCCCAAGGGATGCGGCAATACCGGATAAAGCCAACACGATGGACATACCTGGAAGAAAAGAACCGATAAAAGCCATGGATTCCAACGCAGTTGCGGCGAATACCGCGAATCCGATCCATTGGGGATAGGTTGCAACAAACGATGTCAGGGTGTTTATCATATCTGCGATCATTTGTTGAACGCCTTATAGCGGATTGTAAAAACAACCCCTGGATGATTATCCGCGACGACCAGGGTCGCTTCGTGAAGATTGGCGACCGCCTTTACAAGCGCCAAACCCAGTCCATTTCCGGGCGATGTTCGGCTTGCTTCGAGACGGTAAAACCGTTCAAAAATTTTTTCCCGTTTTTCTTTGGGAATGCCGGGTCCGTTGTCGCCCAATGCTCCGACGGGACCTTGTTGGCTGGGTGAAAGACTTAGGCAAATATGCGCCCCTTTCGGGGTGTGGGAAATGGCGTTTTCAACCAAGTTTACCACTTGCTGTGTCAACAGTTCGCGATCACCGTCAATTTTAAGTTCGGGCACAATGTTCACTTCAAATGTTTTGCCAGCCTCGTCTATGACGGGGCCATATACGTCTGCAACAGTCTGGTAGACAGCGCTCAGGTCAATTGTTTGAAATAAAAAACGGCGCGTTTTTGATTCAATTTGGGCAATCCGGATCAGACCGCCGAATGTTGCGAGAATATTGTCAGTTTCGCGCAACGCATCCTCGATCGCCGCTTGATATGTCTCGGCTGAAAAGGTCTCTTGGCGGGTCGCCTCAAGGTGTTGGCGTAACCGCCCCAACGGCCTTCTTAGGTCGTGAGCGATGCTCGTTGAAATTTGCTGTAAACTATCCATTAGGGCTTGGATATGATCAAGCATGGTATTTAAATTTGCCGCCAGAAGGTCTAATTCATCCTCGGTACCCAGCGTTGTGATGCGTTCGCTCAGATGTCCGTTGATGATTGCTTTGGAGGTTCGGTTGATCTCATCAACGCGGCGTAAAAATCCGCTGCTTAGAACAGTTCCCCCGACAAAAGAAAGAACAAGGATCACGCCGATTGCCCAAAAGAACGCTTCCTGAATCGTTTCTTTAAGTTCCTCATTTCGATACGTGCTGGTGCCAACGGCGAGGAACCCCCCCCCGTTTAATCGTTTACCCATAACCCACGCCGTATGCTTTCGGGGTTCGGCGGGTTCGGGGGTGCTGTTCTTGATGATGAATGGGTAAGGTACGGAAATTTTACGCCACCCTTCGAATTCGGTCATCGTCGGGAGGTTGCCCGCCAGTTTCTGTCCTTTTGCATTTTGAAAAAGATAATAGCTAAAACTATATTCTCGTGAAGCGATGCGTTGCTTGAGTTCTCGCGTTAATTCCGTTTCCCGCCCAACCTGGTACTCCTTCTCCAATGTGGAAAACTCTCCCGTAATCGACAGGCTCATTTGTTGTTCAAAGGTCGCGCTTGCAATCCAGAAAATAATTCCGAAAACGATCAGTGATGAAACGCTGAAAACGACAGCATAGAGTGAAGTGAGTTTGAAAAAAATTGTCCGAAAGTTTCTAAGAGGGTTCATGAATGGAGTATCCGGAACCACGAACGGTGTGAATAAGCGCTTTGTCAAAAGTCGTATCGATTTTTTTTCGCAGACGACTGATGTGTGTTTCGACCACTGTTGTTCTCGGGTCAAAATGAAAATCCCAAACGGCCTCTAAAATCATTGTCCGGGTCACCGTCTCACCGGTATGGCGCATCAGATATTCAAGAAGTTTGAACTCTTGGGGCAGGAGGCTGATGGGTTTCCCCGCTCTTGTAACTGTGCGCTTGAGAAGGTCAAACTCCAAATCTCCGACCCGGAGCATCGTCTCGGTCTGGAGTTGTCTGGGGCGCCGGGAGAGCGCCTTAAGGCGTGCGTACAATTCCTCGAAAGCAAAAGGCTTGACAAGATAGTCATCCCCGCCTGCGTTAAACCCCTCAACACGATCATCAATCCCACCGAGAGCGGTGAGGAACAAAACAGGCGTATATATGCCTGCGCCGCGAACGGTCTTGACGATCCCGATGCCGTCAAGGCCGGGCAACATTCTATCGACGATTAAGACATCGTAAGTTTCACTGGCGGCAAGGAAAAGGCCGTCCCGACCGTTTTCGACATGATCAACGACATGGCCGTGCTGTTGCAGGCTCTTGACAATATGTTCCGCCGTGTTGGTGTCATCTTCGATCAATAATATTTTCATCGCCTGATTTCACTATTGGGCGCAGTTGATTGCGCGATCGTCGTGGGTGATAATTCCAATTTCCACACAGCAGCGGGTGGAGTGTTGCGCCATATGAATGCGGCCCTTTTGGCCTTAATGCCAAGACGTGCCAGGACTTGTCTGGATACGGGTGGCGTTGGTCCGTAGGTAAACTGAATAAAAAATCCTCCGGGAGCCAGCAGGCTGAATGCTTGTCTCAATATGACATATTGTTTGCGGCTGTCAAAAAGCAGCATTGGAAGCCCTGAAACGATGGTTTTTATGGGCTGGGGTTCTCTTTTGTCGTAGATGGCTCGGGCGTCGTGAACGGCTCGGGAAAGACGCGTGACGTCTTTTTGGAGAATACACAGGTTAGGAAAACGCTGGTGCAGCGTATCGGCCATAGAGGGGTTTTTTTCCATGACCATGAGCTGATCGGAACGGATGCCCGCCTGGAGGAGGGCTTTGGTAATTGCGCCCGTACCCGCACCTAATTCCAAAACCGTTCCATCGTTGCAAATGGGGACTTGTGCCGCCATGGCCTGAGCCAGCGAGGAGCTGCTGGGAAATATGGCGCCAACCTCTTTTGGACTGCGGATCCATTGCCAAAAAAAGGCCTTGTTGTGTGTGTCGAGAGTATCCGTATTCAGCATGGTCTTACTTTCAGATTTAGGTGGAGCAAGAAAAAACGGTTCCGCAATTGGCAACATGATTTTTAGTGTCGTGCCACGTCCAAACCTTTTCCGACGCCAATATAAATGGAACGCCAAAGGCGATTGGTATCTCGCGGTGTTTTTTCACGATGGGTTCATGGTGCACAGAAAAATTGGCGAAGGGGTTTGTCATAAGTGTCGTTCCTGCCCGGCGGGGCACGCCATTCATGGTGAGGTGCAAAAGCATATTGTGATGTTCCACCATCCTCGTGGGTGAATGCGGTTGGTTGACGCGCCAGAAATACCCTTTTGCATCCCAGCCGTTATTGGGTGTCAGTCTTTTTCGTTCCGGACGTCAACGACAGTATTTGCTGCAACATCCACAAAAACCGTCTGAAAACTGCTTTCTTTGGCAATTTTCACCCTGATCGCCATGGAATTGGCAGCGCTCTTGTCTTCATCTTCAAACCCGGCCTCAACGGCTGTGCCGCCAAGCTGTTTTTCAGCGGTCCCGATCACCTGGGTAAGGGTCATTGAAGAGTGAGCGAATTTATCCAGTTCACCGGAATCTCCTTCATTAAAAAAATTTCCCAAGATCCCTTCGCCTTCGGACTTCAGGATTTTTCCGGTGGTCGAATTGATGGTGGTGATGAAAATTTTTCCGTCTTTAACGCTCTTAATTTCATAGGAAATCAAACCGTTGTCTTCATTCAGATCAATTTTGAAGGCCTTTGCGCCAGTCTTTTGCTCGGCAACGCCAATGGCTTGTATCAAGGAGGTTGAGGCGTTCAAGACAGATGCAAGGTCCTGGTGGTCGCCGCCATCCCAAAAATTTGTTCCAGCAAAGGCGGTGCTTGTGCCGATCCCGCCCAGGGAAAGTATTGTGGCAAGGGTGGTGATAGAGATACGTTTGCGGGAAAGCATGTTAATCCTCCTGAAATGTGAGAGAACCCAATAGCGGGTTGCTGTCGCTGATAATAGGAGACCCAAGCTTGCAGTGAGCTGTCGTAAGTTTTACAAAATTGTAAGAATACCTATCATCAAGCCGATACTGGGCATTGAAAATGCCACAGCAAGGCGCTACGTCCTGCATCAGAACTGGTTTAATTTAATTGAGCTCATATCCTGCTGCTGCGAAGTAATTTCGCCATTTCTTGGTCGGGAATTTTTCGATACATTCGGCGATGATGCCCCCTGTTTCCTCAATCATCGTCCTGATGCGGCTAACCTTGTGTGTGGGCAGGTTGTTCATGACAACCACGTCCCATTTGTACAATTTTTGCGACAGAACCTGCTCGACGCAGGCACGGAAGGCATCTCCGTTCATGGCTCCGTCCAAGACCATCGGTGCGTCAACCGGCGTCCTGGCGGTCGCGCACCCGGTGGTTCAGGTGATGCAGGCAGGCGGCGCGGTCGGGCTGGAAATCCTGTTCCTCCCACCATCTTTTGACACGTTCAAGGTGCTCGCCCACCAGGGGGCCGTGGGGGACGCCCAAGGCCAGGACATCGCGGCCTTTGAGGGGGAACGCAGGGGGGCTAAAATCCCGCGCGGTTTCAATGATTTGGCACCAATTTTGGGTGGTGGCGTCGGGCAGGTGAGAGTCCAGGGCGAGGTCCGCGGCCCACGTCAGCAGGGCGCGGTCGATAAAGATACCGGAGCCCAACCGCGCACACGCGCGGCGCACCTCGGGCGGGGACATACCGGCGTGGATGGACGGCGTCTGGGCATCGCCATCGGGGGGGGCGGACATGGCCACCAGATGGGCGCGTTCGCGGTTGGAAAATTTCAGACGCCGGGCCACCTGTTCCACCTCTGCGGCCCCTAAGCCCGGTTTCAAAAGGGCCGCCAGGCGGCGCACCGGATCGATTTCAAGGTGCTCTATTTTGACCGCGCGTTCCAACAACCACGCCACCATGCGCAGTCGGCCGACATCGCCGGCTTCGGGTAAAATGTGCTCCAGAACCTGTTCGGCGCGCATTAAGGTGATGGTGTCGGCGGTGTTGGGGGCGGTCAAAATACGCAGCAATTCACCGCGCACCCGTTCCCCGGACAATTCCGACAAACGTGGGGCCAGTTTGCGACATGCCCGCAAGGCCATGGTGCTGATCGGCGGACGACCGTATTGGGCGTAAAAGCGAAAAAACCGCAGCAACCGCAGGACGTCTTCGGTGATGCGTTGTTCGGCTTCACCGACAAAGCGAATCCAGCCTTTGCCAAGGTCCTCCATCCCGTCAAACGGGTCATAGACGTTGCCCTGTTCGTCACACGACATCGCATTGATGGTAAAGTCCCGGCGCGCGGCGTCTTGGGTCCAGTCGTCGGTGAACACCACTTTGGCGCGGCGGCCATCGTTTTGGGTATCGATGCGCAGGGTGGTGATTTCAAAATGATGGGTGCCGACCACCGCGGTCACGGTGCCGTGCTTGATGCCGGTGGGGATGGCGTGAATGTTGGCTGCAGCGAGAAGGTCCAAAACTTGTTGGGGGGACTGTGGGGTGGCGATGTCGATGTCTTTGGCGGGTTGTTTTAACAGGGCGTCGCGCACGCAGCCGCCGACAAACCGTGCCTCGGCGTCGGCGGCGTGAAACGCTGCCATGACCGCTTTGGTGGCGGGGTGGGTCATCCACGGTTGGAGGGGGATAAGTCCTGTTGGTTCCACGCCAAGGCCTCGTTAACGGTTTAAGGGCTGGGACGCGGTTGGGACGGGGCTACGAATTGGCCTGGAATGATCGTGTCGCCCTGCATGCGCGGGGCCTGGTAAACGCTGCCCTGCGGGTTTTTCCCGCCAATGAAAACCGACAGCACCAAGCTCACCATCATCAGCACCACGCCGGCCAGGATCAGCCGAAACCACGGCGTGGCAATGTCAAAGTCGGCGACTTCGGTGTGATCGCCATGCTCGTTTTGCGCGCCCGCGGCCCGGGCGCGGGCGCGGTTGGCGGTTACCTGTTTGCGCACCCACATGGTCCACGCGAAATAGAACACGGTCGGCAGTGCAAGCGGCAAAAAATACGAAAGGATGATCCGGGCCATGGCGGTCTCTTTTTAAGGTCGATGCGGTCCCAAAGGCTTATCAGGTCGGGGCGCTGACGTCTATGGTCCGCCGCCCAGGTGGTGGTAGAGTTGCACGATCATGCCCGCCGTCGCCCCCCAGATAAAATGGTCGCGGTAGCGCATCGCGTGAAAAGACCGGCGGTTGCCGTCGATGGTGATGTGGTGACGTTGGTGGTTTTGTGGGTCCATCAAAAACGCCATGGGGACTTCGAATACGGCGGCGACCTCACGGGGGTCGGGGATCACGTCAAAGGGCGGCGCGATGAGGGCGACCACCGGGGTGATGTCAAAACCGGTTCGGGTGATGTAGGGGGGCAAGTGTCCGATGATGTTTATGCGGGTGGTCGGCAAGCCGATTTCTTCTTCAGTTTCACGCAGGGCTGCGGCGGTGGCGTTTGCGTCATGGTCTTCGATGTGGCCGCCGGGGAAACTGATTTGACCGGGATGGTGTTGCAGATGATCGGTGCGCCGGGTCAGCAGGACGGTCAGGCCGGTGGGGTGCGCGACCAGGCCGATCAGCACCGCGGCTTTGCGCAGGGCCGGGCCGGGCTCATCGTCGGGATTGAGGGCATGGTCGCCGTGGATTTGCGGGCGGGGGTCATGGTCCCCAGTCATGCGTCGGCGGATCGCGTCGGGTCGCAGGGCGACGATCCCCGTGTGCGGGTTCATTGGTCAGCCATCGGTGTCTTGCATGGAGCCCAAAGGGAAAAATGATCCGCTGCTCCACACGCCGAGAATTTCTTCATCGCCAAGATCCATAATCGCGCCGTATTCCACCAGATCATAATAAACCGCGCGATCAATGCGCGCATCAATGTTTTTGGGCATCACCACATAGGGGGTCATTTTTCCGGTGACGGGGCTTTGTTTCATCAGCAGCGGATTGTCTTCTGAAATGGTGACCGACGTGTCTACATTGGTGGTAAAAACAATGATTTGGTCTTCGCCCTCCCCCTGGATGGCCATATCGACGATGATAAAGGGCGCGTCTTCGACGTCGATGTGGCCCATTTCGGTGGGCGAAACCAGCCAGTACACCCCGTCGTTCGCGCGCACCAAAATAGACGCAAACAAGGACACCATGACTTTGCGGGTGATCGGGGTGCCGTTGTAGGACCAGCGCCCGGTGCGGTCGATCCGGATGTTGAGATCACCACAATAGTCACGCCCATCCCGTGGGACAGGCAAGTCGATCCCGGGGGGGCTCATCTTCAAGGATGAGGGAAGCTGATAATCTTCGGGTGTGCGTCTGCCCATGCCTTTTATGATGCCCCTTCATCATGATTTTTATTTTTTGAACGACCTCTAGCTTTGCAGATATAGGGTTTGGCCATGCCATAAGCAAAGCGAAAAATATCCGGTTAGCACATTTAGGGCATCAAGTCCGGGGCTTATCCTACAGTGCGCGGGGCTTATCCTACAGTGCGGATGTATAATGAAACCATTCCACCAAAAAATCTATGAAAACGCGAACCTTCGGCGATAAGTTCTTTCGGGACGGGTAGACGGCATAAACGCCAAGCGGGGCGTTGTAAAAAGATTCCAGCGCGGATTCCAGCTTGCCGTTTTGCAAGGCCTCGCGGACGATATAGGCGGGACCGTAAAAAATACCCACGCCCTGGACTGCGGCGGAACAACTGATGCCGCCGTTGTTGGTGGTTAAATTGGTCCCCACCTTGACACCGAATGGGGCGTTGGTCTGCGCCGTGGGGTCGCAAAAAAACCATTCTCCGGGGGTTTTGAGATAGAGATACATAATCGCATTGTGGGTGCTGAGTTCCCGGGGATGGGTTGGTTTTCCGTATTTTTTCCAGTAACCTGGCGCGGCGCAGAGGGCCATGTCAATGGGCGCGATCCGGCGCGCGATGAGGGATGAATCGTCCATTCGTGAAATGCGGATCGCGACGTCAAAACCCTCATCCACCAAATCCACGAGGCGGTCGGAGAAATCTATTTCCATGCGGATCAGGGGAAAGCGACCCAAAAACACCGCCAACGCTTCGGCAAGGTGTATGGTGCCAAAATCGTGTGGTGCGCTGATCCTGAGGCGACCGCGCGGCTGTGCGCCCAAGGGCAAAACGGCGTCTTCGGCGTCGCTCAGATCGTCGAGAATGCGTCGCGCCCGTTCGACGTAAATATGTCCTTCATCGGTTAAATTCAGTTTGCGGGTGGTGCGGTGCAACAGCCGCACCCGCAGGTGATCTTCCAGCGCGGCGACCTGTTTGGAAACGGTCGCCTTCGAGGTGCCCAATTCCCGTGCGGCCTGGGAAAAACTGCCCGTGTCCACGGTGGTGATGAAGGCGCGGATGGCGGAAAAGGTGTCCATTTTCGTTTCCCAATTCGAAACAATCTTATTCTATATTGCGGCATTGTCCGCATTATAGGCATCTCTTAGGGTGTCGTATAGACATTCAACATCCATATGAACACACCCATGGGAGATTTAGCACATGAGCAAAATATTGGTCGTTTATCACAGTTCTTACGGGCATATCGAAACCTTGGCCGGGGCGATTGCCGCCGGGGCGCGCGGTGTCGATGGGGCGGACGTGACCGTGAAACGGATTGCCGAAACGATGAGCGCGGATGAACTGGCCGGGGCGGGGATGAAAACCGATCAAGGGGCTCCGGTGGCCAACCCCCAGGAGCTGGCTGATTACGATGCGGTGATTTTTGGCACCCCAACCCGGTTCGGCAACATGTCGGGACAGATGCGCACCTTTTTGGATCAAACCGGGGGGCTGTGGGCAAAGGGGGCCTTGATTGGCAAGCTGGGCGCGGTGTTTACCTCCACCGCGACGCAGCACGCGGGTCAGGAAACCACCATCACGTCGTTTCACACCACCTTGCTGCACCACGGCATGGTGATTACCGGGGTGCCGTTTTCGGTTCCGGAACTGTCGAATGTCGACGAAGTGTCGGGGGGCACTCCGTATGGGGCCAGCACCATCGCCGGTGCCGACGGCAGTCGCACGCCGACGCAAAACGAACTGGCCATCGCCCGTGCCCAAGGCGCGCATGTGGCGAATTTGGCGGCCAAGCTGGCCGCCTGACCATGGATGGAGGATGCCGTGATAAAAGTCACTCAATTTGATGATTTTGGCCACCAGGACCACGGTTGGCTGAAAGCGTGCCATCACTTTAGCTTTGCCGATTATTATGACCCCAAGCGCATGGGGTTTGGTCCGCTGAGGGTGTGGAATGATGATCACATTGCGGCGGGAGCGGGCTTTCCGACCCATCCCCATTCTGACATGGAAATCATCACCTATGTCCGACGCGGCGCGGTCAGTCACGAAGACAGCCTCGGCAATCGGGGTCACACCCTGGCGGGGCAGGTCCAGGTGATGAGCGCGGGGCACGGCATTCGCCATTCGGAGTTTAATTTGGGACCGGAAGATTTAGACCTGTTTCAAATTTGGCTGGAACCCAATGAACGGGGTTTGGAACCGCGTTGGGAAACCCGCACGTTTGCGGGTAACGTCGTCGGGTCGGGTTTGGTCACGTTGGTGTCGGGGCGTTTTGGGGCCCCGGATGATGCCTTGATGATCCATCAAGATGCCGCCTTTAAGGTGGCGATGATGGGCCAGGGGGAAATCATCGAGGTGGCCATAGAGCCCGGTCGTCATGCCTATGTGGTGCCCGCCCGAGGTGCCATTGAGGTGGACGGGTGTCAGGTGAGCGAACGTGGTGCGGCCGAGGTCAGTGGGCAAACGGCTTTGACCATCAAGGCCCTGGACAGCGCCGAAGTGGTGCTTTTCGATTTGCCGTGAGCCCCGGTGGATAAATTTCAAACGCGTGTGAGGCCGGATTTGCTATGGTGCAATCCGGCCTCGGCCTATTGGCGGAGTTTTTTTAAGTTGCAGGGGATCCTCATGAAGGCTCAAGTGAAATGGCTGGGTGGGCGCGCCTTTGAAGGCGTGCCGGACAGCGGACATGCGGTGATCATGGACAGCGCCCCCGATTTTGGCGGACAAAACCGGGGCGTGCGGCCGATGGAAATGCTGTTGTTGGGGATGGGCGGGTGCACCTCCATCGACGTGATGAACATTTTGCAGAAATCGCGCCAGGACGTCACCGATTGCGTCGCCGAAATGACCGCCGAACGCGCCGAAACAGAACCCAGGGTGTTTGTCCGCATGCACGTTCATTTTAAGGTCACCGGGCACAATTTGGACCCCAAACGGGTCGACAGGGCGATCACGTTATCGGCGCAAAAGTATTGTTCGGCTTCGATCATGTTGGGGAAAACGGCAGATATCAGCCATGACTTTGAAATCATCGAAGCCCCCGCCTGATGGAAATCAACCGTGTGACGGATACTCTAAAGGGTTGATGCCAAAAACACCGTGATGACGCTCAACAGTGTTGCCACCACCACCATCCCCTTGAACGACAAGGCGCCATTGCGATACAGCGCCACCATCACGGCGGCGATGGCCGAACTGGCGATCAGCAGGGCCATGATCGTTTCGATGTTGGTGCTCATGAAACCGGCCTTTTAAAATTGCGGGCGACCATAAACGGGTGCCCCCAGACGTTGTTGGGTTGGGTGTTGGGTGCGTTCATCGGGATCTCCCTCAGCCGACCAGGTGGCGGTAGATGTTGGGCAGGGCGGCGCTTAACCGTTCGATGTGGGGCACGATCGCGCAGCCGCCCCGGCCAAACATGTAAGGAAAATAATCCCGGGCCTGTGCATCCACGGTTACGCCGAACACCGCCGCGCCGCTTTTGCGGGCTTCGCGGATGGACATGCGGCTGTCTTCGATGCCGTAGCGACCATCGTAATGATCGAGGTCATTGGGCTTGCCGTCGCTGATCAACAACAACAGGCGGTGACGATTGGGGCGTTGGTTCAATTGATCGGTGGCATAGCGGATGGCGGCACCCATGCGGGTGTAAAATCCCGGCTTGAGCGCGGAAATTCGTCGATCAATCACCGGGCCGAGGTCTTCGTCAAAACCTTTCACCCGCTGCAAACGGATCAGAGTGCGTTTGCGTGACGTAAACGTATAAATGGCGTGATCGTCACCACTGGCCGTGAGCCCATGGGTTAGGGTGGTCAGGGCCTCTTTTTCCACATCCAGTACCCGTCGTCCATCCATCCACGCATCGGTGGAAAGGGAGACATCGACCAAAATCAACACCGCGAGATCGCGGCTTTGATTGCGAAAATCGGTATAAATGCGATCACTCCCCGCACCACTGGCGAGCAAATCACAGCGCGAACGGATCACAGCATCCAGATCCAATTCACGGCCATCGAATTGGCGCGGAAGACATGTGCGTTTGGGGCGCAGGGCTTCAAATTGGCGGCGCACCTTGCGGATTCGTTTGCGCGTGGCTTCATCGGCCTGCCAATTTTCCCCTTCCTCTTCGGCCAGCCCGGGCACCACGACACAGTGATCGGGGTGATAGCGTTTGTGACGATAATCCCATTCCCGACAGGTGATGTCTGCGGACAGCCGGGCCGTGTCCACGGCGTTGGCCGGAAGGTCCAAATCCAGGCGGATGGTGCGGGCGGCTTTCTTGTCGTTTTTTGATAAGGTGATGTGGTCCAAATCTTCGGCCGCGCGCATCGGGTCTTCGTCTTCATCGTCGTCTACGGGGCGATTGACGTTGACCATGTCGGCCAGGGACAAAATGTGTTCAAAACGATCCAGGATGATCGGATCATCGCGTTCGGCCTGGTCGTTTTCACGGCGTTCAGCCATAAATTTGCGCCCGTCGCGGGCCTCGTCGCTGTCGGAATGGTCGGGGTTTTCATCGTCGAGATCCGGGTCCGCCGCGAGGTTGAGGGCGCGATCCACGATGTCCCCCCATAAGGGAACCGACAAGTACGGCTGATAGGCTTGGCGGGCTTTAAAGTCAGCCCGCGTGCCCACGCCCTGGGTGACAAATTTCCACATGGCGTGGTGGCGCGGCAGCGGGCCGCCCAAAAGTGCAACCACCACCTCTTCAACCGCCTGTTCCTGGGGCGGGCGGTGGTGGGTGGGACGGGAACGGCGCAGTTTCTGGGCGAGGACCCCGGAAATGGCGCGCAAGCCTGGCAGACATTTTAGGGTTTCGCGACTGTTGCGGGTGGCCATTTGCAAGGCCACCAGGTCACGCTGAAGCGGATCTTTTGGCGGCGTGCCCCGGGGCGGTTTGCCAAGGGCCAAATAAGCCGCCAGCCACACATAGAGTTTTTTGTTTAAGGCCGGATCCTCAAACAGGTCAATGACGTTGGGCAGGGTCAGGGATTCGTCGTCGCGTTGGGCCGTTTCCAGTTTTTCCGCAACGGTTCCCAGTTTCATCGTCAGGCGCAAACGGTGGTGTTTTTCTTTCGCCACCGCGCCGACAATGTCCACGGCATGATCGCCGCCAACGCCATGAAAAAAAATTGACAACATGCCCCGAACGTCATCCAGGCGCACCGCGGCACCGGGAAAATGCGGATAGCTGCTTTGCCCGCCCACCAGACGGTTCCAGAATTTACCGATAAATTCTTCCGGTTCGAGAAACTCGCCTAAACCCATTGTCTAACTCCTCACTCATCCCGCCCTTAGCCAAATGTGGCGCGGACCACTTCCTCAAGGCCGTTTTTAACGTCCTCGTCATCGCTGAGCGGCTCGATCAGGGCGGCCCGGGCGGCATCCAGCGGGGCCACGCCCGAGCGGATCAAGGTGGCGCAATAGACCAACAAACGGGTTGACGCCCCTTCTTCCAGGTCCTGGTCTTTCAGGGTGCGAATGCGCGTTGCCATGTTGACCAACGGGGCACATTTTTGGGCCTCCAGACCGGATTCTTGCGCGACGATGTGCATTTCGATGTCCGCTGTGGGGTAATCGAAACTGATACCGATAAAGCGCTGGCGGGTGCTGGGTTTGAGGTTTTTGAGGATGTTTTGGTATCCCGGGTTATACGACACGACGAGCATGAAATCATCGGGGGCTTCCAATGTTTCGCCGGTGCGCTCCAGGGGCAAGATCCGCCGATCATCGGTCAGGGGGTGCAGCACCACGGTGACGTCTTTGCGGGCTTCGACCACTTCATCCAGATAACACACGCCACCTCGGCGCACCGCGTGGGTCAGGGGGCCATCCGCCCACAAGGTTTCTCCGCCCTTTAACAAATAGCGTCCGGTCAAGTCCGCAGCCGTCAGGTCGTCATGACATGAAACGGTGTGCAACCCCAACCCCAGTCGCGCCGCCATGTGGGCGACAAAACGGGTTTTTCCGCACCCTGTCGGGCCTTTCAACATCAGCGCTAAATTGTTTTTGTGGGCGTGTACGAACAGCTCGCACTCACCGCCGATCGGCAGATAAAAGGGAACATTGGGATCAATCGTGTTCATAAAATATCCAGCCATATCCAGGAGAGAGCATGTTCAGGAAAAAAAGGGGGGCGGGTCCATTATCGCAACGGATCATGCCCCCCAGTTTGTCGATGGATTGTTATTGCGCGGGCTGTCCTTTCAACTTTTCGGCCCGGGCTTGTGATTTATCGGGGCCCAGGGTCGCGTAGATCAGCAACAGCACGCCGATCATAACCACCGCGCCAAACACGCCCCGCAACACAAGGAAGAAGTTGATTTCATCGGCAACCTCCATAAAGCTGATGCCCATGACGCGCTGCAATTGGGTTTGCACGATGCCCGCAGCCGTCAGGGCCAGGGTCATGAGGACCATCGCGCTGGAAATGATCCAGAAGCTCCATTTGTTGAGCGACTGGTTATACGGTTGCAGGCCGCGCAGGTGGGGCATGGCATAGGTGATCATCGCCAGGTTGACCATCACATAAGCCCCGTAGAACGCCAGGTGGCCGTGTGCCGCGGTGATTTGTGTGCCGTGGGTCAGGTAGTTGACCGGTGCCAGGGTTTGCATGAACCCCCACACCCCGGCACCGAAAAAGGCCAACACGGCACAGCCCAGAGTCCACAACAGTGCGGCTTGATTGGGGTGATTGCGCCCGCCCTTGCGCACGATCGCAAATGCGAACACCACCATGGCAAAGAAGGGCAGAACCTCCAATGCTGAGAAGATCGAACCGACCCACTGCCAATAGCCCGGCGTGCCGATCCAGTAGTAGTGGTGTCCCATACCCAACAACCCGGAGAACAGAGCCATGGAGACAATCACATAAAGCCACTTTTCAATGATTTCACGATCGACACCGGTCATCTTGATCAACAAGAACGACAAGATCGAGGCCATGATCAATTCCCACACACCTTCAACCCACATGTGCACCACGTACCACCAGAACAGCTTGTCCAGGGCGAGGTTTTCGGGATTGTAAAATGAGAACAAGAAGAACAGGGCCAAGCCCCACAGGCCCATGACCAAGATCACGGAAACCGCCGTTTTTCGCCCTTTCAACAGGGTCATGGAAATATTGTACAGAAACATTAAGGCGACCACGACGATGGCAACCTTAATCGGCAAGGGTTGTTCCAAAAATTCACGGCCTTCGTGAAAACCGAACAGATAGCCGACCACCGCCGTCGCCGCGGCGACCAAAAACAGCCAAAATTGCAACCTGGCAATCAAGGGGCTGTGAATTTCGGTTTCAGCTTCTTCGGGGACCAAATAATAGGCTGCGCCGAAAAAGCCAAACAGCAACCATACGATCAGGGCGTTTGTGTGGATCATGCGGATGATGTTGAACGGAACGATTTCCGACAATAAATTGGGGAAGATATAAATCGTTCCGGCCAACAGACCGCCCAGAACCTGGGCCGCGAACAGGCCCAGCGCCGCAAGAAAATACGGATAAGCCAGCTTTTGAGTTTCATATTTCATGATAGATTTCTCCTCGTGCCGATCTCAATCAGCCGGCCTCGTTGGGTGGCCAGTTCTGGTTTTTGATGGTGCTGACCCATTCGAAAAAGTCGACAAGCGCATCCAGGTCTTCATCGTTTATGTTGAAGTTTGGCATTTGCCGCCGTCCCTCAACGCCGGATGGCTGCGAGCTGATCCACGTCTTGATGCCGTCACGCGCGCCTTCGGCGTCTTCCAGGCCGCCGTAACGGACCCAGACATTTCCAAGCTCCGGCGCGAAGTAAGCCCCCTCGCCCAAAATGGTGTGACAGTTGATGCAGGAATGGCGTTCCCATACGGCTTTCCCCTGGGCAACGCGGGGGGTGAGCTTGTCCAGATTTGTGGATGTGTTCTCGATATAGACGTAACTCTGTACCGTCAGGCCTACGAGAATGGCGAGAAAGAAAATCGTGCCACCGAAAAAAATGTTTCGGGCGGCTGACTTTGTCAGGCCTTCAAACATATTCCATATCCTTCGTCTTTTTCACGATGATTGGCAAATGGCTCGAACAAGCCATTTCATCGCCAGTCAAGCGCACGGGGGCTGTTGCGTCCTTAACTTTTGTTAAGGGGAGGCGAAATTTTTGACACACTCGACATTGTCATGGGTGTGGTTTAATTGTGTTCATAGGGGGGCACTTGCGCACCGATCAAATTCCCCGCATATGGCGATGAATGGGAGCACACCACCTTGCCGACACGCCCAGCTTTAGATGAAAATAAAGAGCTTGTTTCAAGGCTAAAGCGGGTTCCGCTTTTCGTGGATATCCCGAAACAAAATCTGCAAGTTTTGTTTCGACAGGCGTCTCAGGAAACCCTGCCGCCGGGCACTAAAATCATCAAAGAGGCCGCGCCGGCCGATCACCTGTATCTGATTTTACAAGGATACGTCGGCTCTTACACCTCGGAGCGCAAGTCCAGGGCGGATCAGGCAGACGCCCACCACTTGGTCGACTTTGTCGATGAAAACGGCTTTATCGGTCTTCCCGAACTTTTTCTCTCGCGCCCGCACAAGTACACATACAAGACGTTTGGTGAAACCCGGATCGTTTCGATTCCAGCGGCGGCGCTGTTTGCGGCCTTGAAAACGGATTGGGTTTTGCTGAAATCACTGCTGGGCGAAATGAGCCAACGGATTCACGGCCTGGTGCATCAAATCGACAGCCTGAAAACACAACGCGCGGAACAGCGCCTGGCGGCTCATTTCCTGGAATTGATGGAACGCCAGGGAAAACGCCGGGAAATCGTCCTCCCGTATGGCAAAAAGGACCTTGCGGACCACTTGGGCCTGGCCCCGGAAAGCTTATCGCGAGCCCTCAAAAGGCTTAAAGAACGCGGTGTCGAAGTCCACGGGCGCACGATCATTGTTCACACCCGGCAAGCCTTGACGGATTGTCTGGAAAGCGCAAGGGCCACCATATGACGCGCAGCGCAAAAAGCAGCACATCGGCTATGTTGTCCGAGACGCAATTACAGCGACTCGCCACGGTTCCATTTTTTGCCCACATCCCCGCAGATTTGTTGTCGGACCTGGTCAAGGGGGCCATGACGACAACCTACCCCCATGCCGGTTTGCTGTTTAACCACAACGATCCGGCGGACAATATTTATGTGCTTTTGGAAGGTCTGGTGACCATCTCGCTTTACCATGAGGACGGGAGCCAGGCGGTGATTAAAACCGTCAACCCCTTACGCACATTTGCAGAAGCCGCGGCCTTTCTCACCGGATTTTATCCGGCGACAGCCGAATATTCGGGCGGATCGAAAATCATTGCCATCCCCATTGCGCGGTTTCTCGACACGCTGGCGTCCTCGCCACAAACCGCATTTGCCATCTTGGGGTCTTTGGCCCTGCGGGAGCGTGAATTGTCGTCGCAACTGGACGCCCTGAAGCTGCATAACCCGTCGCAAAGGCTGCTGCGGTATCTTTTGCACCACATCCCCAAAGAGGAAACCGGTCGTTACACCCTGACTTGGCCTCTCGATAAAGGGATGATCGCCAAAAATCTCGGCATCACAGCGGAAAGCCTGTCGCGTCTGCTGGCGCGATTTTCCAGGTATGGCATCACCAACACCCGCAAAGACGTCCACATCGCCAATGTCAGCGAACTGCGCGCTTTCCTGGATTCCTCCACCCCCAAGACCGGATTGGTCTGAAAAACGCGGGCGTTGCCGCCGGAAGTTTAGGCGTTTACAGTGATTGACCGCCAACCCCTTGAGACGCAAGAGGTCTATTTATATGCCATATGTGATGCGCAACGCAGAAGGCCGGATCATCGCAGTGCTCAGCGAAGAAGTCGAAGGCAGCGAAATGGTCGCCGCCAACGACCACGACCTGGGCCGCTTTCTGGCCAGCGACAGCCCCGAACAGATCGCCCAGCGCGACTTGATGGAATCGGACCTGGGTTTGATCCGGGTGATCGAAGACTTGATCAACGTGTTGATTGAACGCGGTGTGATCATGTTTAACGATTTTCCCGAGCCGGTACAGAAAAAACTGATTGCGCGCAGTGGCCTGCGCAAGGAATTTTCTTACGTCGACGACCTGTTCAATCCCGAGGACAATGATTTTATGCCCCCACCCGACGACAACGGGGAAGGGTTTTTGTAATCCGTCTCAGGGTGGCGAAGAATAAAAACCTCAGTTTTTTTTTTATTATAATTTCAGTGTGTTCCGGAGCTTATTGTCCCAAAATAACAATTCCACTCCGGTTGTTTTTGGCAACCTTAAGACCTATAATTGTGGCGATTTGAGGGGTTCTGAACGGCACCCCGGTCACCCCCCCAAGTTAGCCCGCCTACGGCGTGGTACTGCAACCGCTTTGACGGGTTTGGAGCTGAATACAGGCTGTGTGGGTCGCTCAAATGCGATTGGACAGGGTCGATATTCAGGCTGTTCACAAGTCCATGTTAGGGGAATGTCTCATGTTAAAAAAATTTCTAACGTCAGCTGTGTTGTCCTGTGTCACGGCGGTTTTCGTGGTGGTTGCCATGCCCACCGTCAGCGTGGCGCAAGATGCGGCTTCGGTTGCGCGGGGCGGGCGGCTTTATGACAAGTGGTACAAGGTCATTGATGCGCCCAAACCCAGCGAAACGCACAAGGCGTGGCCGTCGTCCAACACCAAGAAAAAAGGTGACGCCACCCAGCGTTGCAAAGCCTGTCATGGTTGGGACCTGCGCGGCGCGGATGGCGCATATGCGGCGGGATCGTATAAAACCGGGATCAAGGGCGTGCGCGCCATGGAGAATGCCGATACGGCCAAAATTATTGCTATCATCAAGGATAGCTTGCACGGTTTTGGCGGGAAAATGTCTGATCGCGATTATGACGACCTGGCATTGTTCGTCAGCAAAGGCCAGGTTGACATGACCAAGCTCATCAACGCGGACAAAACCGTCAATGGCGATGCGGTTCAAGGCAAAGACTACTACAACACCTTGTGCGCCAATTGTCATGGCGTGGATGGTAAATTGCCCAAAGAGCTGCCCAAACCGATGGGTGCAATTGCCGCTGGCAATCCTTGGGAAGCCCTCCAAAAAATCCAAAATGGTCAACCGAAAGAAAAGATGCCGGCTTTGCGCGCCTTGCCGCTGCAAGTCTCTGTCGATGTCTTGGCTTACACCGTTACGCTGCCCAAAGACTGAATGACCCAAAGACGTAAGGGGTCTCACACTACCCGCCCTCCCCTGGTGGTTCCCAGGGGAGGGCGGGACCCGGATGGGAGCATACGGTTATGTTGAAAAAAGTATGGGCAGTGCTGTGGCGTCCGTCGGCACGCTATAGCTTGGGCGTGATTTTGATTGTCGGTGGTCTGGGCGGGGTGGTTTTTTGGGGTGGGTTCAACACCTATATGGAATACACCAATACGTTGGAATTTTGTGTGTCGTGTCATGAAATGCGCGACACGGTGTTTGTCGAATATAAAAAATCAGTTCACTATTCAAATGCGTCGGGGGTGCGCGCCGTCTGTTCCGATTGCCATGTGCCAAAGCCGTGGGGACAAAAGCTGTGGCGTAAACTCAAGGCCTCCAAAGAGCTGTATCACAAGGTTGTGGGAACCATTGACACGCCTGAGAAGTTTGAAGCCAACCGCCTGGCGATGGCGGAACGGGTGTGGGCCGAAATGAAGGCCAACAATTCGCAAGAATGCCGCAATTGTCATACATATGATGCGATGGAGTGGGATAAGCAGCGCCGTCGCTCCAGCGAAAAAATGCAAGAAGGCCTAAAAAAAGGCCAAACGTGTATCGAATGCCATCAGGGTATCGCGCACAAACGCCCGGTCAGCGAGGATGACGATGATTGAAAAAAAACGGAGGCTCCGTGTGGGGCCTCCGTTTTTTCGCGTCCTGGATGATGCGGTTACGCCACGGGCGGGGTCCAGCGCAGGACTGGTTTGCGGGCCGCGGCGGTTTCGTCCAAACGGCGTCGCGGGGTCAGCACCGGGGCGTTTTTGAAGAACGCGGCATCGCCCGACTGGGCGCGTTGGTTCAGGCCGCGCAAGGTTTTAATATACAGATCCAGGGTTTCTTTGGATTCCGATTCGGTCGGCTCCATCAACAACGCGCCATGCACCACCAGCGGGAAGTACATGGTCATGGGATGGAAGCCTTCGTCAATCATCGCCTTGGCAAAGTCCAAGGTCGAAACCCCGGTGTCTTTCAAAAAGCCGTCATCGAACAGGACTTCGTGCATGCACATGCCGTCGAACGACACGCTCATCACATCGCCAAGCCTGGCGCGCAGGTAGTTGGCGTTCAGCACCGCGTCGGTGGACGCCTGGCGCAAGCCGTCGGACCCGTGGCTGGACATAAACGCCAAGGCGCGGATAAACACCCCCATCTGGCCATGATAGCCTTTGAGGCGACCAAACGGCTTGGCATCCGACCTGGACTTGTGTTCGACCAGTTTAAAGCCGTCCGCGTCATGCACCACATAGGGCACCGGGGCAAACGGGGCGAGGGCCTCTGACAACACCACCGGACCGGCCCCCGGTCCGCCGCCGCCGTGCGGCGTGGAAAAGGTTTTGTGGAGGTTCAGGTGCATGCAATCGATGCCCAGATCACCGGGCCGCACGCGGCCCATGATGGCGTTGAAATTGGCCCCGTCACAGTAAAAATATCCGCCCGCGTCGTGGATCGCGTCGGCGATCTCGATGACGTCGTTTTCAAACAAGCCGCAGGTGTTGGGGTTGGTTAGCATGATGCCGGCGACATCGGGGCCCAATTTGGCTTTGAAGGCGGCAAAATCAACCCGCCCTGCGGCGGTGGCGGGGATCGAGTCAACCGTGAATCCACATGCCGCCGCGGTCGCGGGGTTGGTGCCGTGGGCGCTTTCGGGCACCAGCACGCGTTTGCGGGTGTCGGCCTCGCCACGGTTTTCGATTGCCGCTTTGATCGCCATCATGCCGCACAGTTCACCATGGGCACCGGCGGCGGGGCTCATGGCCACGGCGGGCATGCCGCACAAGGTTTTGATCCAGGTGGCCAGCGTGTCGATCAGTTCCAACGCACCCTGGACGGTGCTGTCGGGCTGTAACGGGTGCAGGTCGCCAAGCCCCTTCATCCGGGCGATCTTTTCGTTGACCCGGGGGTTGTGCTTCATGGTGCACGATCCCAGCGGATAGAAACCTGAATCGATGCCGTAGTTTTTCTGGCTCAAACGGGTGTAATGACGCACCACTTGCGGTTCCGATAAACCGGGAAGCCCCACCGGGGCGTGGCGGCGCAGACCGCCCAAACGGGCATCGGAAACGGTGTGGTCGGGCAAATCCACGCCGGTGCGTCCGGCTGCGCCCATTTCGAAAATCAACGGTTCGGCAAAGTTCAGCCCTTGCGATCCGCTGATGGTGGTGCGGCTGGCGGGTTGCGAACCGCCGACGGGAACATTGGAGCGTCCTTGAGATTGATCGGCCATTAGAGGACCTCCTTCAGCGCCTGGACCAGCGCGTCCATATCCGCGTCGGTGTTGGTTTCGGTGGCGGCAACCAGCATCATGTTGACCAGATCATCGCGTTCGGGCAACAACCGGGCCAGCGGCACGCCGCCCAAAATGCCGCGTTCGGCCAGGGCTTCGACGACCTCTTCGGCGGGTTTGGAGAGCTTTACGGTGAATTCGTTGAAGAAGCTGTCGTTGAGCACTTCGGCACCGCTCACGTCGGCCAGCATATCGGCCAGTTTGCAGGCCTTGGCGTGGTTCAGTCGTGCCAGGCGGCTGAGGCCTTCTTCACCCAACAAAGATGCATGGACGGTGAACGCCAACGCGCACAGCCCGGCATTGGTACAGATGTTGGAGGTCGCCTTTTCCCGGCGAATGTGTTGTTCACGGGTGGACAAGGTCAGCACCCAACCGCGTTGGCCTTCGACGTCCTGGGTTTCGCCGGTAACCCGACCGGGCATTTGGCGGACCAGTTTCGAGGTGGTCGCAAACAAGCCCACATACGGTCCACCGTAGCTCAGCGCATTGCCCAACGATTGCCCTTCGGCGGTGACGATGTCGGCACCCAGGTTGCCGGGCGCTTCCAGCAATCCCAACGAAATCACCTCGGTGGTGACGGCAACCACCAACGCGCCTTTGGCGTGGGCGGCTTCGGCGATTGGGCGCAGGTCAATAATACGCCCAAAAATATCGGGACTTTGGACCACCACACATGCGGTTTGGTCGTCGATCAGGTCGATCACGCTGGCCGGATCGGCAGGGCGGGTAGGGTCCGACGTGGGCTGCACCATTTCGATATTTAGGGAATGGGCGCTGGTGGCGGTCACGTCGACATAGTGCGGATGGACCCCGCCCGCCAACACCGCGCGTTTGCGCCGGGTGGCGCGGCTGGCCATCAGCACCGCTTCGGAGGTGGCGGTGGCCCCGTCGTACATGGACGCGTTGGCCACCGCCATGCCGGTCAGCATGGCGACCTGGGTCTGGAATTCAAACAGGTATTGCAAGGTGCCTTGAGAGACTTCCGGCTGGTAGGGGGTGTACGCGGTGAGGAACTCGCCGCGCTGGATCAAATGGTCCACGGTGGCGGGAATATGGTGGCGATACGCGCCCGCGCCCAAAAAGCTGGGGGCTGCGGACGGCGACAGGTTTTTGGCCGCAAGGGCACCAAAAATCCGTTCGACGTCCATCTCACCGGCAGCAACGGGCAGATCGACGGGCTTGGCCAGCAGGGCCTTTTGAGGCACGTCGCAATAGAGATCTTCGAGCGCATGTGCGCCGATGGTTTCAAGCATCGCTTCGCGGTCTTTGGGGGTGTGCGGCAAATAACGCATCGGCGCAATGTCCTTGTTCGGTGGGGTGGAGTTTGAAACAGCCGCGCGCTTAGTCGAGGCCGTCGACATAAGCTTTGTAAGCGTCTTCGTCCATCAGGCCGTCCAGTTGCGTGGGGTCGGACAGTTTGATTTTGAAGAACCACCCCTGGCCAGCCGGATCCCCGGACACGTTGGCCGGATCGTCGGCAATGGCGTCGTTTCCGGCGACCACTTCACCCGATACGGGGGCGTAGACCTCGGACGCGGCCTTGACGCTTTCGACCACGGCGGCTTCATCGCCCCTGGTGACGGTGCGACCGGCATCGGGCACTTCGACGAAGACCAGATCGCCCAGTTGTTCCAGGGCATGGGCGGTGATGCCGATGGTGGCGACGTCCCCGTCGATGCTGATCCATTCGTGGTCGTTGGTGTATTTGATGCTCATGTTAGGGTTTCCCTGTTCAGGTCAATATCAATAAATCGGGTTCAGGTTTTATAGCTTTTGCGGGTGAACGGCATCTTGACGATTTTGGCCGCCAGGGGCTTGCCCCGGACAATCAGACTGACCCCGGTGCCGTCTGCGCCAAACGGTGTTTTGACATAGCCCATGGCCACCGGGCCGCCCACCGACGGGCCAAAGCCGCCACTGGTCACGGTGCCGATGGGGTGGCCATCCAGGTCTTGAATTTCAACGCCTTCGCGGGCCGGGGCGCGGCCTTCGGGCAGGATCCCCACGCGCACCCGATCGGTGCCGTTTTCAAGCTGGGCCAAGATCACGTCGGCCCCGGGAAAACCGCCTTCTGCCCGGCGGCGTTTGTTGATCACCCATTTGATGTCGGCCTCGATGGGCGTGGTGTCGGTGGTGATGTCGTGGCCGTACAGGCACAATCCGGCTTCCAGACGCAGGCTGTCGCGCGCGCCCAATCCGGCCGGTTCCACGTCGGGTTGGTCCAACAGCAATTTGGCGAACGCTTCGGCCTGGGCGGCGGGTACGGAAATTTCAAAGCCGTCTTCGCCGGTGTAGCCCGAGCGGGTGACAAAACAGTCCGTTCCGCCAATGGTCACTTCACGAAAATTCATGAATTTCATATCGGCGGTTTCGGCGGCCAATGCGGCCAACACGTCACCGGCTTTGGGGCCTTGCAGGGCCAACAACGCGCGGTCGGTGAGGATTTGCAAGTCGGCCTGGCCCCGGGTGCCGGCTTCGATGTGGGCGAAATCCTGGGCTTTGCATGCGGCGTTGACCACCACATACAGTCCGCCTGGGATGCGCGTCGCCATCAAGTCATCCATGATGGTGCCTTGATCGGTGAGCAGCACGGTGTAGCGGGTTTTGCCCTCGGCCATGCCCGCGTAATCGCCGGGCACCAGGGTTTCGAACGCAGCAACGGCGTTTTCGCCCATCAACAACGCCTGGCCCATGTGTGACACGTCGAACAACGACGCGCCGGTGCGGGTGTGGAGGTGTTCCTTGAGGATGCCTGCGGGGTATTGCACCGGCATGGCATAGCCGGCAAACGGCACCATTTTTGCGCCAAGTGCGCGGTGCAAGCTGTCCAGCGGGGTGGTGAGCAGGTGTTGTTCAGTTTGGTCTTGATCGGTCATCGTCTGGTCTCCTTCACAGAATCTGGCAGTCACCCATTCCAACACAGGGGTGTTGAAATCCGGCGCTGCCCCACTCTGTCACGGAACCTGAAAGATTCCCCGCGCGGCCCAATCTTTGGAGGCCCCCTAAAACAAGGGGTGCGAGTTACATCTTCGGTGAGGGGCTGGTTCTTCAGCCGCCTGCTTTCCAGAGCCTCGTCGCCATCACGGTCCGTTTGCCTGAGAGATTCCGGGGCGGTTGCTCCTTCGGCGCTGGCGATGACTTATCCATCAAGGCCAGTCTCTCCCGTGGCGGCATTAATCGAGGAAACCAGTTTTAAAATTTAACGGTCCTGGCCCGGCTTCAACCGCGCCAAGCTGTATCTTAAGCCTTGCCCCGCAATCGTCAACAGGGCGTTGCTTACGTAAGGGAAGTTTGGCGACGTTGCAAGCAGTTTTGGCGTGGCTCTAACGGTTTTTACGGCGATAGTCCAGTTCGTCGCGGGTCAACACCAAAGACAGGTAAACGAGAAAATCCTTGCCGTTTTGTCCCGCTTTCAGAGGCAAGATGATTTTTTCCGGTTCGGGGTTTTGCCAGCGGATTCTCGGGACGTCCCGGGTGTAGGTGAAAGCACGGTCGTAACGGTCGCGGCGCAAGATATTTTTTTGCGCGTCGGTGGCGGCGATGAAATAGGAAAATTCCGTGCGTCCGCTGGTGTTCGCCGGCCCGCGGCTGGAGACAATGGTCGGTGCCGCCCACACGGTCAGGGTGCCCGCCCCGGTGTCGTCGGTCTCAAATTCGCAGCCCTGGGCAAAGCCGGTGATTTTTTCTTCATGGACAATGTCGATGATGTCGCGCCCAGGACCGGGGGCGAAGCGGGTCAGTTTGGCACCATCGGCAAGAAGGCGCACCTGCGGGCAGGGCGGCGGGGCGACCGCGCTGGCGCAGGCGCTGACGATCATGGCCACAAGTGTGAGACTGGATGCCTTGATCACGAACGGAGATCGACGCTGGTTTTTCCACATGATTGAAGACCCTTAAATGTCTTTGTGGGTCCCATCGCAAAAGGGCGCGTTTTTCGACGCCCGACAGCCACAAAAATAGACCTTGGCGGATTTTTCAGCGGTGTGGGCGATGGGTGAAAACCCCTGGTCTTTGTGTTTGCCGTCGCAAAACGGTTGATTTTCGCTCAATCCGCAGGTGCAGTAATAATAGGTTTTGCCCTCTTCGGCCTCGACAACGTAGGGAGATTTTTGGCTGCAAACGGGTTTGTCCATGGTTTTTTCGGCCTCAACGGGGGGGTGATAATGCGTGTTGGGGGCAACTCTAATGGAGCCGTCCACTGGTGACAAGGTGTGCGAGCGACAAAGCGGTTCAAATGGGTTAACGCGGCGGCGTGGTTTGGGTGTTTGCAGCGGTTTTATCGGTCAAAGTGGTCATGGTGGCGGCAACTTTGCTGAGGGCGCGCGCCCGTCCCCAGGGGTCGGAAATGGTTTTGGACTCGTCCAGGGCCAGACCAAAGACCGACCAGGCGGCATCCATTTCATTGCGCTTGGCGCGCCCGACAGCGATGTCGCCCAACATCCAGACCCGCGAAAAAGGGCTTATCATATCGTCGGTGGCTTTGCTCGCTTCACGTTGCGCGCGGGTGGCACCGGGGAGGTCGCCGCCGCGGCGGCGTTCGTCGGCGATGGTCCAGAAAATATGGGCTTTCAGGCGGTCGTCGCTGATCAGATAGGCAATTTCGATGGCCTTCGCGGCCAGGGCCTGATCATTGCCCAGGCTGATGGAAACATCGTTGAAGGCCAAGGAAATGCGTGAAAATGCGTAGGCCTTGGCAAACGGAAACTTGATTTTGGCGGCGGCGGTTTTGGCTTTGTTTAAGGTCGCTTTGGCTTGTTCGAACTGTCCCGCACCGGCCTGAAAAGAGGCAATGCGCGCCAACACCAGGGCCCGGTAGCGCACCGCTTCGATGCTGTCGGCGGTGATCAGGGCGGCGTCCGCTTCACCCGCCTGGGCGAGGCCGGTTGCCGCCGCAATCAGAACCGGGACGTCACCGGCGCCATTTTCGACTTGCTTTAAAAGCGTTAAGGCACGCTGCGCCATGCCGTTTTCGGCGTAGGCGGCGGCGATATGGCGGCGCGCCTTGTTGAGGCTTTGCGAATCAGAAAGGCGCTTCAATTGATTTTCAGCGGTCTCAATTTGTGCTTGGGCCAGGTCCTGGTATCCGGCCTTGAACAAAACCACCGCGACCCGGCTGCGCACGGAAATTTGCGTCAGGACCGACGGCAGGCGGTTGAGGTAAGGCGTTAACCGCTGGGCGGTCTGGCTGGCGTCAAAGGCGGGGTCGGTGCGGCTTTGGATTTCGGCAATGGCGATAAAGGCTTCGACCTGCTGGACCGGGTCGGGAATGATCTCGACCGCCGCCAGGGCATCGCCGATTTCGCCAATTTCGGCACGCGCCTTGGCAATGTCGCGCAAGGCCACCATGATCAGGCGGGGATCGTGAATGCGCCGGGTGGTGACGGCGGCGTCCTCGGCCAGACCGGCGCGCGCCTGAGCGGTGAGAATTTCGCCCAGCGCCCAATCGCGCATTTCGGGTTTGGCAATGTCGCGGGCGCTGAGCGTCGCCTCGATCAACAAACACCGCGGTTCGGGATTGGCCATGCACGCCTCAGGGTCGCGTGGTGCATTGGGGTCGTCGGTGATCGCCCCGTCGATCAGTTTGCGGGTTTCGGGGTTGGCCAGCAGGGCCTTGCGGGCGGCGGCGGTGGTTTTTTGCCGGGATCGTTCCAATCGCCCCAGAAGCTTGCTCACCTGGCCGCCGGTTTCCAGGTCCTTGGCCAATTGCGCGCTGGCCTTGCCGTCGGGGGTCAGGTCGGCGCTTTTTTGGTAGGCCTTGATGGCGGCCCGGGTCTGAGGCCCATAACGACCATCCAGGGGGCCTAAATAAAATCCTTGATCGGCGAGGCCATTTTGGATCCGGCGCACCAGATCGGTGGCCCCCCGGGTGGGGCCGGGGCTTTGCCGGGCGAAGTCCCCGTTGAGACCGTCCCCGTTGAGACCGTCGCCGCTGATAAATCCGGGCGAGGCCGGGGTGGCGATGGTGGGGTCGGAATCGAACGCGCCGCCCACCGCCCACGCCCCGGGGATGGCCGCAAACAGGCAGATCGCGCACAGTGTGATGAAAGGCCCTTGGCGACGCATTTCGTTTCCTTGAATTTTGAGCCCGAGTGGCATCATATCGTACAGCAAAGGCCTGTCCACCACCCGGTCATTGTGATTTGATGATGACACCGATTCGCCCCGGTAAAATCAAAGGACCTGCTGGATATGGCTGTCTATACCGATATTTCCGACGAAGACCTCACCGCGTTCGTCGCCCGATACGACATTGGGGAGGTTTTGTCGTGCAAAGGGATTGCCGAAGGCGTTGAAAATTCTAATTTTTTACTCTCGACCGACCAAGGCCAGTTTATTTTAACGCTGTACGAAAAACGCGTCGATGCCGACGATTTGCCGTTTTTTTTGGGCCTGACCGAACATTTGTCGGCCCGTGGCGTGCCGTGCCCGATCCCGGTGCATGCCCGGGATGGCCAGGTGTTGCACACCTTGAGCAATCGTCCGGCGGCGATTGTGACGTTTCTGATCGGCATGTGGCCCAAACGCATTCACACCTATCATTGTGAGGAACTGGGCCGCGCCATGGCGCAGATGCACGGTGCCGGGGGGGATTTTGCGATTCGTCGGGCCAACGCCCTTGGGGTTTCGGGGTGGCGCCCGTTGCTGGACAGTTGCGGCGACGCGGGGGACGGCGTCGTGGCGGGCATGACCGCTTTGCTGCATGCGGAGTTGGACCATTTGGAATCCGCGTGGCCGACCGATTTGCCCAGCGGGGTGATCCATGCCGATTTGTTTCCCGACAATGTGTTTTTTCGCGGTGAAGCGTTAAGCGGGCTGATCGACTTTTACTTTGCCTGCAACGACCAACTGGCGTTCGATTTGGCGATTTGCCTGAACGCGTGGTGCTTTGAACCCGACGGCGCGTTCAACATCACCAAGGCTCGCAAGCTGTTGCGGGGGTACCGCCAGGTGCGGGAATTGTCGGGTGCCGAAATGGCCGCGTTGCCGCTGTTGGCGCGCGGCGCGGCGCTGCGGTTTTTGCTGACCCGCCTGTATGATTGGCTGAACACATCTGAAAATGCCTTGGTGACGCCCAAAGATCCACGCGAATACCTGAAAAAATTACGCTTTCATCAGGCCGTTCGCGGCCCCGGCGCGTATGGATTGGATTGAGAATATGAGCAACGACGTGGTCGATATTTTCACCGATGGCGCGTGCAGCGGCAACCCCGGCCCCGGCGGCTGGGGGGTGGTGATGCGTTGGAACGGCGCTGAAAAAGAACTGTCCGGATCGGAACTGGACACCACCAACAACCGGATGGAATTGATGGCTGCGATTGTGGGCGTGGAACGGTTGAAACGCGATGTCGGCCAAGTGCACATTCACACCGACAGCACGTATGTCAAAGACGGCATCACCAAATGGATCCACGGGTGGAAAAAGAACGGCTGGAAAACGGCGGCCAGGAAAGCGGTTAAAAACCAGGACCTGTGGGTGCGCCTGGATGCGGCCTTAAGCGGGCATGAGGTGCATTGGCACTGGATTAAGGGCCATTCGGGACACCGGGAAAACGAACGCTGTGACGAACTGGCGCGGTTGGCGGTGGCGCAGCTGAAAGACAGTCAAAAAGTGTGACCGCCCCAGGCCCGCCCCACCGCCCCAGGCCCGCCCCAAGGTGGGTCTGGGCGCGGGCTTGGGGTGGTCAATGTTTACAGCTTCGACAGTTGGGATGCGGCGCTGGACACGTCGAATTCGCCGGGGCCTTCCTGGTCGATGGATTTGACCGTCCCGTTTTCGACCACCATCGCGAAACGGTCACAGCGCAGCCCCAGCCCCTTGCCGTTCAGGTCCAGTTCCAAACCCATTTTTCGGGTCAGTTCCGCGTCGCCGTCGGCGATCATGCGGACTTTTCCATCGACGCCCTGGTCTTTGCCCCAGGCGCCCATGACAAAGGCGTCGTTGACGGCAAAACAGATGATATCGTCTACGCCTTTGGCCTTGAACTGGGCCGCCAAATTGATAAAGCCCGGAAGGTGTTGGGCGGAACAGGTCGGGGTGAAGGCCCCGGGCAGGCCAAACATGACAACGGTTTTACCATTGAACAAATCATCGGTGCTGAGGCCGCCGGGGCCATCTGCACCCATTTCATAAAGCGTCGCTGAGGGAATTTTGTCGCCGGGTTGAATGGTCATTTTGAAAGCTTTCAATTGCAAGGGTTCAATAGATTACAATGACCATAAACTGGGCCTGAACCAGACAAATTTCAACGCGCAATTTGTGATTTATTTTGCCCTCAATTGGCCACCGCCATGGCCCCCGAACCGGCTTGGTCGAGGGCTTTCAAAACCGACGACTGGCTCAGCAGTTCAGGCAGGATGATGCCCTTGGGTGCGCCGGGGCCGTAAACTGCGTTGAACGGAATACCATAGCGCCCGAACGAGGCCAGGTAATCGGTGATCGCTTCGCTTGGGCGGGTCCAGTCGGCTTGCATGGCGATGGTGTCGGTCCCATTGAGGCGCTTGTAGACCTCGCCCTTGCTGATCACCGCGGCCTTGTTGACCTGGCAGGTGATGCACCATTCGGCGGTGACGTCAACGAACACCACTTTTCCGTCGGCGATATATTGGCCGATGGCGCGTGCTTCAAACGGCGTCCACAGGGCGTCCAGTTTGGACTTGTCGTAATTGTCTTCTTCATCCGCGCTGGCGGAAATGGTTTGCGGCACGCCAAAGGTGATCACCGCCAACACCGCCACCAAAGCCCAGTCCAGGCGACCGTATTTGTGGTGAAGGCGTTTGTGCACCAGCAACACCACGGTGATCAGGACCAGCAAGCCGCCGACGATCAGCGCGGCGCGGGTGTTGATTTGGTAGGAAATAATGCTGACCAGCCAAACCGATGTCGCGGCCAGGAAAAACCCGAGCACGCGCCGCAAAATAACCATCCAGCGGCCCGGTTTGGGCATCTTGGTGGCAAATTTCGGGAACGTCGCGACCAACAGGTAAGGCCCGGCCAAACCGATCCCCAGCATGGCAAAGATGGACATGATTTCGAACGGACCACGGGCCAGGGCAAAGCCCACCGCGGTGCCCAGGAACGGGGCCGAGCACGGCGTCGCCAACAGCGTCGCCAATGCCCCGGTCATGAAATGACCGCCAAAGCCGCGTACGTGGGTGGAACCCTCGCCAATGGTGCTGATGGATCTGGGCAGGCCGACTTCGAAAAAGCCCCATAAATTGCAGGCAAACAGGGTGATGACCAGGGCCATGGCGATCAGGAACCACGGTTGCTGGAACTGAATGCCCCAGCCGATCGACAGGCCGGCGGTTTTCAGGCCAATGAGTATCCCCGCCAACACCAGAAACGACGACACAATCCCGGCCGAGGTGGCCAGGAAACTGAGGCGCACGGTTTTGGTGCTGGATCCGCCGTGGCTGACCACGCCAAGCAATTTGATCGACAACACCGGCAACACGCAGGGCATCAAATTCAAGATCAACCCGCCCAGCAGTCCCAGCCCCAGCATCACCCACAGGGATGGCCCGGTAAAATCGGGAACGGCCAGATCATCGGCCAGTGCCAGGGTTTCAGGCGTGACCGGTGTGGGGGTGATTTTGAATTCCGCGCCGCGCGGCGCATCGGCCAGGGTGATCGTCAATTGGCTTTGATCGAAGGGGGTTTTGAGTTTTTTGAGGCCTTCAAAACCAACCTTGAACAGGGCCGTTTTGTTGTCGCGGCTGATCGATACGGTGGGCTTGTCAAAGTCCAGGGCCTCGGGGCCTTCGAAATATGCGTCGGGGCTGATAACCGGGGTCAGGGATGTGGCGTTGAGGTACAAGATGCCACGGTCGCCGTCGCCAGCGGGATCAATTTGGTACTGCGCCGCTTTGATTTCCAGGCCGGTGGCCTTGCCGCTGTCGGGGCCGGTGCGCGGCACTAAAGTTGAAAATTTACTGATCAAATACGATTCCGCCGAGGGCGTGGCCGCGCCTGCGGGCAGTGAAATGTCCAGGGTGGTGTCATAGGGGACGCAAATTTCCGCACACGCCAAATAGCTGATCTGGGTTTTCAGGGCCATGGCTTGGCCGGCTTGGTTCAGCTTGACGGTCAGCGGCAACACCACGTCGCCGGTATAGCCCAGGGTTTCAAAGCCCAAAATCGAAAACCGTTCGGGCAACGGCCAGCTGATGGTGGCGTCCTGGACGTTGGTGGATCCCTCCCATTCGACTTCGGGCGGGTAGCCCGCGTCACCGGGGGCGCGCCAATAAATTTTCCAATGCTCTTTCAGTTTGAATTGCAATCCCAGCATGACCGTGTCGCCGTCGCCAACCGCGTCGGTTTGGCTGATGATGCGCAGGGCCGAATTGTCGGTTTCGGCCCACGGGCTGGCGGCGGCCAGGGCGGCGGACGAAAACAAATTGACGGCCACCGCCAAGGTGCTGAAGGCGGCAAGTGAACGGAGCAATGTTTTCATGGTGCGTACTGTATCACTGATGGTTACACGGGTGAGATGGTAAAACCTATACAATGGGATCATGGCTGCTTTGAGGCAGATCATGACGTTTTGACCCTGTGCATGCGATATGAGGCGGGTGCCCTTGCGGATCAAGACACATATGTCGTATTGTAATACGCATGTTTTGGGCGCTCATAAGCGCGCCACAGGCGGTTGGTATCATGACCATTCAAACATCCGATAGCCCCTATTTGGTCGGCCATTTGCTGGTCGCCATGCCGGGTATGCCCGATCAGCGATTTTCCAGGGCGGTGATCTACATTTGCGCCCACAACGATGACGGTGCGATGGGCCTGGTGATCAATCAGCCGATGGCCGAAATGTCGTTCGGCGACCTTTTAGCGCAGTTGAATTTGGTGCAAACCGATCCCCGTGCGGCCATTTCGATCCAATTTGGCGGTCCGGTGGAACAGGGCCGGGGGTTTGTGCTGCACAGTCCCGATTATATGCACGAAGCCACATTGGCGGTGGATGGCGCGGTGGCATTGACCGGCACGGTGGATATTTTACAAGCCATCGCCGATGGGCACGGTCCCAAAAAATGCATCCTGGCACTGGGCTACGCGGGTTGGGGGGCGGGCCAGCTGGATGACGAAATTCTCGCCAACGGCTGGCTGACGGTCAAAGCCGACCCGGAAATCGTTTTCAACGTCGACCTGGAACAAAAATGGGACACCGCGGTGGCCAAACTGGGCATCGACCCTGGCGCATTGTCGGAAGACGCCGGACACGCGTGATCCGGCGTCTTGCCAGGGCCAACCCAATGTCCAGGATCAACCCAGTCGGGCGGTGATTTTGTCGAACGCTTCCACCTGGGAAATCGGGCCCAGCGCGGCCACCGTTGGCAGGCCCTGGAAAATGCGTGCCGAAACCGCTTGAATGGCCGCGGCGTCCACCGCCTCGATGCGCTGGACGGCTTCTTCGGTGGGGATCGGGCGACCAAAAATCATCAACTGGCGGGCCATTTGCTCGGCCCGGGACGAGGTGCTTTCCAGGCTCATCAAAATAGAGGCTTTCAATTGCGCCTTGGCGCGGTCGAGTTCCTGCGGGCTGACCCGTTGGCTCAGTTTACCAATTTCATCACACATCACCGGGATCAGTTCCTTGACGTCGTTTTCCCCGGTTCCGGCATAGATGGCAAACACCCCGGTGTCGGCGTAGGCGGTGATGAAGGAATAGACCGAATACACCAAGCCGCGTTTTTCACGAATTTCCTGGAACAGGCGCGACGACATGCCGCCGCCAAACAGCATCGACATCACCGAGGCGGCGTAAAAGTCATCGTCCAGATAACTGAAGCCTTCAAAGCCCATCAAAAACTGGACCTGTTCGGTGTCGCGTGTTTCGCGGATGTCACCGCCGACGTAGCGCGCCGGACCTTGGGTGTCACCGGTGCTTTTGGCCGGGCCTTGGGCAAAATGTTGGTTGGCGAGGTCGATCAATTGCTCGTGTTCGAAATTGCCCGCCGCCGACAGCACCATGTTGGGGGTGCGGTAATGGTCGTTCATGTATTTTAAAATATCGCCGCGCGGCATCCGGCCAATACCATCCAGGGTGCCCAAAACCGGACGCCCCAAAGCCTGGTCGGGGAAACAGGCGTCTTGAAACAGGTCGAAAACAACATCGTCCGGGGTGTCTTGGGCTTGATTGATTTCTTGCAAAATCACGCCCCGTTCGCGTTCCAGTTCGTCATCGTCGAGGGTCGCGTTTTGCACCAGATCGGCAACCATATCGACCGCCAGGCCTAAGTCGTTCTTGAGCACCTTGGCGTAATATGCGGTGTTTTCGCGGGACGTATAGGCATTGATGTGGCCGCCGACGTCTTCGATTTCTTCGGCGATGGCCTGGGCAGAACGCTTGTGCGTGCCTTTGAACGTCATGTGCTCAAGCATGTGCGATACGCCGGTCACCGATGGGGCTTCGAACCGCCCGCCGGCTTCGATCCAAATGCCGGCAGACGCGGTTTCCACGTTGGCCATATGGTCGGAAATGATCCGCAGGCCGTTGTCCAGGGTGGTGATGTTGGGGGTGTCGCTCACAGTTTACCGCGCTCTTTCAGGGTGGTTTCAATATGGGTTTTGATCACGTCGTAGCTGCCGGGCAGGGAAATGTATTTTTCGTCTCGTTCATATAGGTCGCAAAGATGCGATGGCAATGCGGGATGAACACCCGATGCCGCTTCGACGGCGATGGGGAACTTGGCCGGATGGGCGGTGGCCAACATCACCATCGGCACCCTGGGATCGCGCCGCCGGGCCCGCGCGGCGCCCACACCGATGGCCGAATGGGTGTCCAACAGGTAGCCGAATTGTTTGTATACGTCACCGATCACCTGGGCGGTGGCGGCGTCATCCAGGCGTTCACCATCCATGATCTCCTTGAGACGGCGCATGAAGTCATCGCCGACGGTAAAATATCCGGATGTTTTGAATTGTGCCATGGCCGCGTTCAAGGCATCGCTGTCGCGGTTCAGCAGTTCAAACATAAAGCGTTCAAAATTGGATGAAATCTGAATGTCCATCGACGGGCTGGTGGTGGCGAACACGCCCCTGGATTCCATGCGGCCGGTTTCGATAAAACGGATCAAAATGTCGTTTGCGTTGGATCCAATGACCAGTTGGCTGACCGGCAAGCCCATTTGTTTGGCGCAATAGCCGGCGAAAACATTGCCGAAATTTCCCGTGGGCACGGCGAACGCCACCGGGGTGGCGGGGGACCCGGTGCGCAACGCGGCCCAAAAATAATAGACGATCTGCGCCATAATGCGCGCCCAGTTGATGGAATTGACCGCCGACAGGGACACCTCGTTGCGAAATTGATCGTCGGCAAACAGCGCCTTGACGGTGCTTTGGCAGTCGTCAAAGTTTCCATCCATGGCGATGTTGTGGACATTGTCACTCAGCACCGTGGTCATTTGCCGGCGCTGCACGCCGGACACCTTGCCTTGGGGGTGGAGAATGAAAATTTCGATGTTGTCACGATCCCGGCACGCCTCGATCGCCGCCGATCCGGTGTCGCCAGAGGTCGCCCCGACAATGGTCAGCCTGGTGCCCCGCTTGCTCAACACGTGGTCGAACATGCGGCCTAAAAACTGGAGAGCATAGTCCTTGAACGCCAGGGTCGGGCCGTGGAACAATTCCAGCACATATTCGCCATCGCCGAGTTTCACCAGCGGGGCCACGTCGGCGCAATCGAAGTCCGCGTAGGTGGCGGCGACAATGGCCGTCAGTTCGGTGCGGTTGACGACCTCTTCGACGAACGGCAGCATCACTTCGACGGCCAGTTCGCTAAAGCTGAGGTCTTTCATTGCGGCGAGGTCGGCGGTGGAAAACTGCGGCCAGGTTTCCGGCAGGTATAACCCGCCATCGCGAGCCAGACCCGTCAACAAGACCTCGTCAAAAGCGAGTTTGGGGGCCTCGCCCCGGGTGCTGATGTACTTCACGGTGCGGATCCGTCAAAAGTTGTAAAAAAGCGCTCCCCTACTTAGAGACAGAGCCCACAAATAGCAATCCACAAGCGCAGCGTATTTTAGTGAACGACACGGTTGCGGCCATCGCGTTTGGCGCAATAGAGCTTTTTATCGGCGTGGTCCAACAGGGCGACCTCGTCTTCGGTCAGGTGGTCGGGAAACACCGCCACCCCGGCGCTGACCGTGACGCTGATCTGCTGATCGCCATCATTGACCACGGTTTCCTGGATTATGTGACAGATGCGTTCGGCGATTTCCAAGGCATTTTGGGCGGTCGCGCCGGGCAAAATGGCGCAAAACTCTTCGCCGCCATAGCGCATCAAAATATCATCGCCCCGCAAAATCCGCTGGCCCGCGTTGCACACCGCGACGATCACCCGGTCGCCGACCAGATGACCATAGGTATCGTTGACCTTTTTGAAATGGTCGATGTCGAACATCACCACCGCCAAATTGCCCCCGGTGCGAACCGCGCGGATAAATTCTTCGTGCAGGCGTTTCATGCCAAAGCGGCGATTGTAGGCCCCCGACAGCGGATCAAGCGCCGCCACCCGTTGCAATTGGCGGTGCGCCAGGGCGTTTTGGATGGCGAGCCCCAAGCCCTGGCGAAACAATCGCGCCAAACGCAGCGCACCCGGCTGGAATCCGCTCGACGAAACCAGGACGATGACGGCAATGGGGATGGTGTTGAACACCACCGGCAGAGCGCAAATTTCGCGCGGGCGAAACTCGGACACGACCCCGTCAATGACCAAGTCCTCGGGCATTTCAAAGCGTATTTCCTGGCCATCGCGAAAAACGTGACGGATGTGGTCGCTGTGTAAAATACGCCCCGTGTCCGTGATGCCCCGGGTGGCGGCGATCTCCAGTTCCCCCGAGGCCTCGACCACCAGGGCCCCGGCCTGAGCGTGGGAATGAATGAGGATTTGCGCCAATGCATTCTCGGCCAGTTCTTCAAAATCAAGTGTGCTGGACAACGACTGGGTGAACGTCACCACCGAACTTTCAACATAGCGAGATTCGGAAAAGGCTTCCAGAAGGTGGTTGAAGGCGGCAGCACTTTCACCAATTTCATCATCGGACTGGACCTGGATGGTGCAACTTTCCGGGCTGCAGCCGGACCAGTCCCCGGTGTAGGTGGCCTGATGAATTTGGCGACCGACTTCGCCCATTTTTTGCGCCATGTTGCGCAACCGGGGGCGGATCACCCAATGTGCGATCAGGACGTTGAGGCCACCAACGGTGATGCCTGCGGCCAGGGTCGCGGCAAAAAACATCGGGCTGAGAGCCTGGTCTTCTGAAACCCCCAGCAAAACCATGAAAAAAGGAAAGATTGCCCCGGCCAAGATCCCGAACATCACCATCCAGATGGATAAGTCGGTGAGAATTTTGTTGGTGATGCGCATATGTGTACCCTTAAAAAACTGAACAAGTTCGAGGTAGCCAGACAGAACAATGCACAACCTTAAGTCATGCTGTGCGCGCAACGGTCATTGGGGAGGACAAGATATGGTATAGTTGCAAAACATCTACCATGCCGCAACCTTGAACTCGATAAACAATTTTGCGCAAAGGCAATTTGTCATGGGCGCGTGTATTCAACGCATTGGCGGATCAGGAAACCGGGTCTAAATATCGGGCCTTGAGGTGAGCCTTGAAATATTGCGCGCTCAAGGGCTCGTTGGTGGCCCTGGTGATCAGCTCCGGGGTGCTGAGGAGACAGCCTTGGCTGTGCACATGGGTGCGCAGCCAATTCAACAATGGGGCGAAGTCACCACGCGCGATGGACGGCAAAATATCGGCCCGGTCGGTTGTGGCGCAGGCGAACAATTGGGCCGCGGTCATGGCGCCCAAGGTGTAGGTGGGGAAATAGCCCCACGCCCCGTCGTACCAGTGAATGTCTTGCAAACAGCCCTCGCGGTCGGTGGGCGGGGTGATGTCGAGGAGCGTTTTCAGGCCGTCATTCCAGGCCCCGGGCAAGTCTGCCATGGACAAGTCCCCGGCGATTGCGGCGCGTTCGAGTTGGAACCGCAAAATCACGTGCGCCGGGTAGGTGACCTCGTCGGCGTCAACGCGGATGAAACCTTTTTCGACCCGGGTATAGACCCGGGTGAGGTTGTCAACGCTCCACGCCTCGCCCGAACGGCCAAAAGTTTGCCGCAGCAGGGGGGCGGCGTACTCTAAAAATTCACGTGATCGGCAGGCCTGCATTTCGATCAGCAGCGATTGGCTCTCGTGAAGGCTCATGCCCCGGTCCGCGCCCACCGGCTGGCCGCGCCATGCCCGGGGCAGGCCCTGATCGTACAAAGCATGGCCGGTTTCGTGCAAGACGCCCATCAGGGCGGTGGTGAAATCGCAATCGTCATAGCGGGTCGTCAGGCGCACGTCATCCGCGGTCCCGCCGCAAAACGGGTGGTGGCTTTCATCCAGGCGACCGTGGTTAAAATCAAACCCGAGGGCGGACATAAAGGTCTGGCCGAGGTCTTTTTGCCGGGCTGCGGGGAACGGCCCCTCAAGTGCCAGGGGTGGCGGCGCTGCGGCCTGTTTGGTTAGCACGTCATCTAAAAAGTTGGGCAAAAAGGCCCGGAGATCGGCAAACACCACATCAATATCGGCGGCCCGGCCACCGGGTTCGTATTGGTCCAAAAGGGCGTCGTAAGGCGACACGCCGAGGGCTTCGCCCTTGGCCTGGGCCTGCTGGCGGGTGAGGTTGAGGACCTCTTGCAAGGCCGGCAGAACGGCTTTGAAATCGGCCTCGGCACGGGCGCTGCGCCACACCGTTTCGCAGTGGCTGGCCGCCCGGCTCAGGGCTTCGACCAAATTCGTATCAACCGCGGCACTGTGGATGTATTGGCGGCGCATTTCGGCAACATTGGCCCGTTGCCAATCATTCAGGCATGTGTCCGCCTCGGCCCCGTCCAGCAAGTCGGGCAGGGCCGTATCGGTGGCCATGGCGTGGCGGATGGTGCTGAGAACCGCCAGTTGTTCGCTGCGCCCGGCGGTCCCGCCGGGCGGCATCATCGCCGCCATGTCCCAATGCAAGACCGACAACGCGCCACCGACCGCGTCGAGGCGTAGAAAACGTGTCTCCAGGTCCTGGTAGGGGGTGGTGACCACCTAAAACGTGATCGGCATGGGCAGCCACGCCACCTGGTCAATCAGCAAAAATCCAAAAATCAAAAACAGGTATAAAATCGAAAACAGAAAAGTTGGCCGTGCATGGGCATCTTTTTCGTCTTTCAGAAGTTTCCAGCAGTGGTACAAAAACAACGCGCCGATGGCCCCGGCTCCTGCGGTGTACAACAATCCCGACATGCCGATAAAGCCCGGCAGCAAGGTTACAGGCACCAGCAAGAGGGTGTAGATGAGCATCAGGATTTTGGTTTTGTGAGGGCCCACCACCACCGGCATCATGGGCACCCCGACCCGTTCGTAATCGCCGGACCGAAACAGGGCCAGGGCCCATGTGTGCGGCGGGGTCCACAAGAAAATGATCAAAAACAAAATGCCCGATTGCAGGCTGAAATCACCGGTTACCGCGACCCAACCGATCATCGGCGGAAAAGCCCCGCTGGCCCCGCCGATGACGATGTTTTGCGGGGTCGTGCGTTTCAGCCACATGGTATAGAGAAACACGTAATATAAAATGGTGAACAGCAGCAATCCGGACGCTTCGCTGTTGACGGTGAAATACATCGCCACCACCGAGAAAACCGACAGCACAACGCCAAACACCAGCGCCTGGGTGGGTTCAACCTTGCCCGCCGGAATGGGCCGCTTTTGGGTTCGTTCCATGAACTGGTCGATGTCGCGGTCGTACCACATGTTGATCGCACCCGACGCCCCCGCGCCCACCCCGATCAATACAATGGCGGCGAAACCTTGCCACAGGGAAATCGAGCCCGGGGCCATCATCATGCCGACAAAGGCGGTGAACACCACCAGCATCATCACCCGCGGTTTGAGAAGGTTGGCATAGTCGGCAACGCGAAAACGATAGCCATCATCGCCGTTGGAGCTGTCTATGGTTTCATCCGTAGCGGACACTTCGGCCATGGATGAGGCTGTTTCTTGATTTGTATGCGTCAAGTTGTTCGAGTCCCCTGAAGATTACCCGACACGAATGTAGCTGCAAAAATCGTGATTTAGAATGTTTATTATTATCTTTGGACGAATTTTAAATGTCGTTTTTGTGGTTGAGCAGGGCCGCCGCGCACACCCACACGAAAAATGCCCCGCCGATGATCGCCAAAAGTCCAGCCCCGCCGTTCAGGCCCATGCCCAGTTTGGCGGTGAAGGCGTTGAGGTCCTGCTCGGCTCCGGCGGTTTTGCGCGCGATCCCCTGGCCGCCGGCCAAAAATAGCCCGGTGCTGGCGAGGGCTTGACCGACGCCAAATAGCCATACCGATGCAAGGCTGAGGCGCGGATAGGTGATGCGGCGTTTCAACAGGGGCAAAATCACCGCGTAAAACAAAGCCATGAAGGCCAGGGTGACACCCGCGATCATGGCGTGATAATGACCTGGTGTGCGGGTGTCCTGGCCGTCCACAAACAGCCCCATGATGCCGCCGATGCCAAACACCACCGGGCTGAGCAGCAAGGCCACGTAGGCGGGGTTTTTCCACGGCTTGTCGGGGTGGCCCAAAACGACTTTGAGCAGCGGCAGGGCGACGATCAGGGCCACCGGAGCAAAGGCGTATTGCATGGTGGTGAAGGCCATCATCCAGCGCGCCGAAAAAATCTCATAAAAGGTGAAAAACAGCGGTGTGGCGAACGCCGCCAACACCACCAATCCCAGCCCGACGACAATGATTTTGGGGTTGAACGGAGCCCGCCCGAGGAGCGCGCTGGCAACCGTATACCAGGTCCCGATCAGCAAGGTGACGTTGAGAAACTGCAACATGTGGCCACCGGCCCAAAACAGCTCTTCGTTAAACTGTTGGCTGGGTTCAAGGCCGGGTATGCGTTGGCCGTTCAGAACCGCCCACGCGTATAAAAAATAAGCAAACGCCAGCAGGTAGATCATCGATCCGGCAATCCCCACCAGCGACAAGGTATCGATGTTTTTTTGTTTGCCGCTGAACAGGCTCAACAACACAAACGCCGCCATCAAGGCCATCGCCGACGCCAGCACCACCAGCGACAGGTAAAACAATGGGCTGGTGATCACGGGCACGTAGTTGCTCATGACCGGGGTGCCTTCGGGGACGATGAACACCGGAATGAACATGCCCGCCACGGCCACCACGGTGGCGCGGAAGGCGAGGTATTCCAGCATTAAAAAACGCGGCTGGCCGTTGCTTAAGCGATACGCGCTGATGTGCGCGACGATGGCAAACAAGGTGAGGAAAAAGACCACGAAACTGTAATCGACATGAACCACCAGGAAACGCCGAAAATTGGTCACGAACCAGGGAAAATAATCGCTGATCCCCGGGGCCCGGCCAAACGCCAGGGGCAGGGCGAACAGCCCCGCCGTGCCCAAAACGATCAGCGCCAGAACGGTCCAGCGGGTCAGCCACGGGCGGGCCGATGGCTCGTCCATGGCGGTGTGCAAGTGGGTCATCAGGGACGGACGCGTGGGGGCGTTCATGGCTATTTTAACCTTTGATCGAAATTTGAACCGGTTAGCGGCCAGGAATGTCAAGGCCTGTGGCCAGGCAGGCCCCGGTGCAGGGCCATATCTGGATCGCCATGAAATACACAACCACGCCCGAAACGCCGACAAAGACCCAGATCGGCCAGGCCCATTTCACCACCCGTTTGTGGGTCTCCCGATTGCCCTTAATGGCGTGAAATACCGCCATCGGCACCAGCGGCGTGATCGCGATCGCAGCCAGGACGTGGATGATCAAGATGGTGAAATAAATCGGACGGATCACGCCCTCCCCACCAAATTTGGCCAGCCCGGCGTTGAAATGATAGGTCAGGTAAAAGCCCAAAAACAGCACGGAAACGCTCAACGCGGCGATCATGGTTTTCTTGTGGGCTTCGCTGTTGCCGGCTTTGGCGTAACCCCGCCCGATCAATAACAACACTACAGAAGTGGCGTTCAACGCCGCGTTGATGTGCGGGATGGTGGAGATTTCAATCATCTTGCGGGGCCCCGGATCACTTGGTGAGTTGCACGTCTGGCTTGATCGGCTGGTCGGCACCAGCACCGACGTAACCATAAGATTTGATGCGGTACATGGTGCCGGCATACATGCCGAACGAGATCAGCAGTAACACGGCACCAAAAAGCCAGATTTTGCCTCGCGGAATGTGCCGGCCTTGAGGCGGGTCATGAGGCCCGACCGGGGGCTCGTTTTGGGACCCGTCTGGGCGCGGCTCTTGCGGGGCCTGCGCGGTCGGTTCAGGTGTCGTGGTCATGGCTGCGTTTTCTCCATTAATTCATTCCAGAATGTATAGCGTTCCAAGACCCTTTTCGCAAGCGATAGGGCGTTCTTCCGGCCCCTTGGGAGGACCCCATAGGGGCCGGAAAACAGGGCGGAATTAAGGCAAAAAAAGCGGGGACCTGGGGGTCCCCGCTTGATGTCGTAAGGGCGGTGTCAAATTAGCCCTTGTTGTACTCGTAAGGTGTCCAGTCTTCATCGACCACCACATCGGTGTCGCCGAAGTTACCGGGCCCCGGGGGGCTCACGGTATGGGTCCATTCCAGGGATTTTGATTTCCAGGGATTGGTCGGAGCCGGCTTGCCGGCAAACGCCGACTGGATGAAGTTGTAGGTTTGCAACAACATCCCCACCGCAATGGTGAACGCGCCGATGGTGGACAGCAGGTGGAAATCTTCAAAGGAATAACCCATCACGCGGACATCCTTGAACATGGCGTAATCCCAATAGCGCCGCGGCATGCCTTCCTTGCCGATGATGAACAGCGGCCAGAAGGTTACGTTCACGCCGATAAAGTTGAGCCAAAAGCTGACCGTTGCGACCGGGCCGTCGGCATAACGACCGGTCATTTTGGGGAACCAATAGTAAATTCCGCCAAACAGCGCAAAGGCCGAGAACAACGCCATGATGAAGTGGAAGTGGGCGTGCACATAAGATGTTTCCGACAGGTGCAGGGTCATCGACGGAATGGCCAACGGAATCCCCGTCAACCCCCCCAACAACAACAGATACAAGCACGACGCGGCGTACATCATCGCGGTGTTATAGGTGATCGCACCTTTGTACAGGGTGCCCCACAAGCTTAACGTCAAGATCCCCACGGGAACCGAAATCAGCAACGTGGTGACCATGTGGCCCAAGCGGATCCAGTCGGGCATACCGGAAATGTACAAGTGGTGAACCCACACAATCCCGGCGATCCCGACCGTGCCCCAAATGCCGACATAGACGGCGGCTTTGTAGTTGAACACGCGGTTTTTCGACATGGTCGCGATAATTTCGAACAAGATCCCGACCGCAGGCAGGAAGATCACGTACACCGCCGGGTGCGAATAGAACCAAAACAGGTTTTGGTAAAGGAGAACATCCCCCCCCGCCGATGGATCGTAAAAACTGGTGCCGAGGTATTTGTCGAACAACAGCAGCGTCACCGCAGCGGCCAGCACCGGAATGAAGATCAATTGCAAAACAAAGGCCGCGACCGTGGTCCAAACGAAGACGTTCAACTGATTCCAGCCCATCCCCGGCGCGCGCATGTAGATCACCGTGACGAGGAAGTTCACGGCCCCCAGAATGGACGAGAACCCCAGCAAGTGAACGGTAAACACATACATCGAGGTGTTGGCCGAAGTGGTGATGGAATACGGCGGATAGCCGGTCCACATGATGTCCGGTGCGTCGGGGACGACAAAGCCCAACAACGCCAAAATAATGGCGAAGTAGAACAGCCAAACGCTGAACGCGTTGATGCGCGGGAACGCCACGTCGCGGGCGCCGATCATCAGAGGCAAGAAATAGTTGGCCGCGAACCCGGTCAGACCGGGGATCAGGAAGGCCAAAATCATCACCGCGCCGTGGAAATACAAAATGTTGTTGTATTGGGTTCCGGAACTGACGAATTGCATCCCCAGTTGAGTTTGCTCCAGGCGGATGATCAAAGCCATCAGGCCGGCAACGCCAAACGCCGCCATGGAACCGAACAGATACAAGATGCCGATGCGTTTGTGATCGGTGGTCAGGATCCACTCTTTCCAGGCAGGGGTAGCCTTGTGTCCCGCTGTGGTTGTTGGTGTATTCATTGATATTCTCTCCCTCTAGCTCTGGGCTAGTCCTTAACCTTCAGCGGCTTTCTCAGCAAGCCAGGTATCAAACTCGGCTTGCGGAACCACATGGATGGGGTTGGCCATTTGTGAGTGGTACTCGCCACAAAACTCGGCGCATTGCAAAACGGCTTCGGTTTGGGCTTCAATCGGGTTGATCCAGACATAGGTGATCCGTCCGGGCATGATGTCTTCCTTAACCCGGTAGTAAGGCAAACCAAACGAGTGGATCACGTCTTCGGACGTCATGCGAAACACCGTCGGCTGGCCGACCGGAACCTTGATGGCGCTGAAATCCGAACCATCGGCGATGGTGCCGTCGGGGTATTCAAATTCGAAGTACCACTGATATGCCGTGACCTTGATTTCCATGGCGTTTTCGGGGACCCGCCGGTAGGCGTTCCACACGGTCCAGCCATTGGCGGCCAGATAAAAATCGTCGGCCATGAAAATCGACGCCGGGATCAGGACATACGAGATCGATTGCGCGGCGGTCAATTTTTTGGCGGTGCCAACCTGATCGGGGCCGGTGGCGCGAAATTTAATCAGCATCCAGATCGCGGCGACGGCCATGATCACACCGATAACGGTGATGTCGATGATCACTTCGTCCCAGAGTTCTTCCCATTCCGCAGCCGGATTGCGGATCTCCTGTGCAAGGGCTTGAGTGGACAGCATCAAACCGCCAGCCAAAGCCGTCATTGCGGACAGTAGTTTTCTCATGAATTTAACCTCCCTTTTTTCCGTCTGCGGTACACCGCGACGGAAACGGCAAAGGATGAGACGCCAAAGGACAAGGCTCCCATCCCAACAAACAATGGTATGCTGAGTGTGTAGCGCCCTTCAGCATAATTATAACTGTAACAAAGACTTAAGGCGAAATTGACAATCTCGCTGGGTTTAAAATTACCCGCCTTGGCATCCAGAACCGCCAACTTGACGTCTTGCGGTTCGGTGGTCAGCGCATACAGCACCCGCGCCAACCGGCCCTCAGCGGTTAAAAACATAAACGCACCGGGGTGGAAGAATGTCCGGTCCTGGGGCGACCAAAAATATTTGAAGCCAATGGAATCGGTGAACGGGCGGATGTCTTCGTTGTTTTTAAAAGTCGCAAACGTCCACGATCCCTTCATGCCCTCGGTCATCTTCAAATTTTTCTTGAAGGCGGCGATGGTTTCGGGGGTGTCGTTTTCGGCAAACGAAATGGTCAAAACATTGAAGTCTTCACCCGGTGTCAGGCCCGTTACATCGGCCAACTGGGCATTGAGATCCTGGTTGATGACGGAACAGCTGCCATTGCAGGTGTAATACGACAAAACCAACACCAGCGGCTTGCCGAGCTTGTCGGAAAGCTTGAATTCACGGCCTTGCTCATCCAGCAACTGAACGTCGTTGTTGAGCTTGGTGCCGAGAAATTCTTTTTCGTTGATCCTGAAGATGGACGGGTCGATGTCCGACACCGGTTCCGCACCGCCGTACTGAGCCTGGGCGGGAAAGGCCGCCAGGAAAAAGCCAACCAGGGTGGTGAATAAAATTGAGCGGGTGTTGAACATCGACCAAGATCCGTTGTTGTGCAATTACCAGAAGTAAATTTGCGAAGCGACGAAGAACCACACCACATCGACAAAGTGCCAGTACACCGACACACAGTTGACGAAGGTTTTGTTGGTGCGACCTTTCAACGCCGGGATCAGCACCGCGATGAATGCCCCGAGGCCCGCCACCACGTGCGACGCGTGGAAGCCGGTGATGGTGTAAAACGCGGTGGAATAGGCGTTGGTGGATGGCACGAAGCCTTCACCGATCAGGGTGTTCCACTCAAACAACGTGAAGCCCAGGAACACCGAACCCAGGATGATGGTGATGACCCACCATTTGTTGAAGCCCGCCAGATCGCCGTGATCGAGTTTTTCTTCCGCAACATGACAGGTCACCGATGACGATACCAGGATGACGGTCATAATCAGCGGAATAATTTTGCTGATTTCAGGGGTGCCTTCGGGAGGCCAGGCGTCAATGTTCAGGCGCATCAACCAATAGCTGGCGAACAACGACAGGAAAATGAAAATTTCAGAAATGATGAAGATCGGCAAGCCAACATTGGCGACACCGGCCAACAGCGGCGTTTGGGTGAGGCCTTCGTGGACCCACATGGACACGCCAGCCAGCAGTAAAACGGTTCCCAAGCCGGCAAAGACAGCCGCCGTGGTGACGCTTTCATAGGCGAAGTAAAAGCTAAAGGCGATCGGCAGCAGGAAAAAAATACCAGCCACCACCAGAAGCGGTGCCCAACTCCATTCCCAATGGTGCTCGTGCACATGGGCGGTTTCTGCATCTGTTGTCATAGTCTCTCCCCAAAGTCGGACAGTTTGGTTACCGTCTTGTACGTCTCACCTTAAGTTTCACCTCAGCGAGGATGACGGTGATTTGTTTCACATAAATTGGCGTATAAAAGATGTAAGGCAAATTTGCGCCTAAGCTTTATCAGGGCATAATCCAGTGACTTCAGTAATATGCCAATTGATCGAAGTCAATTGAATGTGCTCTTGTCGCGCATAATAATTCGCGCGACTTACGGTTTTTTTAAGCCCCGTTTTGGTGCAATAAGCGAGCATTTTTGCGCTATATGAGTACTTTTTGATATGCATGATATGGTGCATTCGGGCAACTTTTGATGAAGCCCGTGGCGAGAACCATTCCAAATGGTGCGCGGCGGGGGAGGTTCAATGAACAATCAACTTGAACTGTTGGTCGAAATGGGTCGCCATTTTGCCGCCACCCAGGATATTGAAGAGACCTTGGCGCGGGCCCTGGCGCGGATCGCCGAACTGATCGAGGCCGAAGGCGGGGCGTTGTTTATCCTCGAGCCTTCCCCAACTGCTGAGGCCGGAACCGATGCTGTGGACCAATTGGTGTGTCACGCCAGTTTCGGACCGGTTGACATCAAGGGCCTGACGGTACCCGCCCACAGCGGCATCGTGGGCCGTTCGGTGACCCACAATCGCAGTGAAATTGTTCGCGACACGCAAAGTGACGTTAGTTTTGATACCTCCATGGACGCGCAAAGCGGGTTCATCACACGGTCGATTTTGTGCGCCCCCCTGTCGGTCAAGGACGAGCGCATCGGGGCCATCGAGGTGGTCAACAAAATTGGTGGTGCCGGCCTGTTTGCCGACGACGACCTGACCTTGCTGGAAGCCTTGGCGACCTCCGCAGCGCTGGCGATTTCCAATGCGCGGATGGCCGGGGAACTGGCGGAAAAAGAAGTCATGCGCCGGGAACTGGAATTGGCGGCGGAAATTCAGCGCGGTTTGCTGCCGACCCGTGACGCCACCGGTGCTGTTCCGATCTGCGGGGTGAACCGTCCGGCGCGCGTCGTGTCGGGTGATTTTTTTGATTATTTTACTTTGTACGATGGACGAATTGCGTTCACCCTGGCGGACGTTTCGGGCAAAGGCATGAACGCGGCGTTGCTGATGGCCAAAACCGCCAGCTTGTTTCGCTGCCTGGGCAAGGGAGACCTGCGTCCGGGGCGGCTTTTGCAACGGATCAATGCCGAGGTTTGCGAAACCGCTCTGCGGGGCATGTTCGTGACCATGGTTGCGGGTATCTACGATCCGCTATCGGGGCGGGTGGTGCTGGCCAATGCCGGGCACGAACCCCCGTTGCTTCATGCCACCGACGGCACCTTCACGGGCGTGCCCGCCAGCGCGCCGCCGGTGGGCATTCCGCCGGAACTGACCGGTGGCGGCCCGGTGCCCGAACAGGTGCTGCATTTGAACGGTGGCACGTTGTACGTTTTCACCGACGGCGCGACCGAAGGCTACGTCGCGCCGGGCGAGGAATTGGGCACGGACGGGTTCCAGGACATGATCCGGTGCGGGGTGGCCGATGGGCTGGCGGCGCAAGCACGCATTGACCGCATTGCCGACAGCTTGAGCGGCAGCGGAGAAGTGTTGCGTGACGATATCACGGTTTTGGCGATTGATGATGCTCAGGCCTTGCAAAAACGTCGCGATCGTGGCGACAATGTGTCGGTGGAAAATAATCCAGGAAGGGAAGCCTGCGGGAAGCCAAAACAGGGCCAACCGGAAACGGCGGTGGTGAGCAATGGGTCGATGTGCGCGTTGAGCGTGCCCGCCCGGGCATCCAGCCTGAAACTGGTCCGCCGCGCGGTGGGGGAAACCGCAGCCGCGTGTGGGTTTGGTCAAGAACAGTGCCAAGACGTGATGTTGGCGGTCGATGAAGCCTGTCAAAACGTGGTGCGTCATGCCTACCCAGACACAACGGAAGGGGACATGGTGGTCGATATTCGCTGCGAACGGGGCTCTTACATCGTTTTGATCCGGGATTTCGCCGCACCCGTGGACGTGGCTTTGATCACCGGGCGCGATTTGGACGATGTGCGCCCCGGGGGGTTGGGGGTTCATTTCATCCGCGAAATTATGGACAGCGTGGAATACATGTCGCCGCCCGATGGTCACGGTAATTTATTGAGATTGAAGAAAGCCATTTAGGGCAAAGCCATCTGGGGCAAAGCCATCTGGGGCAAAGCCATCTGGGGCAAAGGAAGAAAATGAACATGGAAATCAGCATCGCACAACAGCCCGGCCTGAGCGTGGTGGCGATCAGTGGGGATGTGGATCTCAGCACCTCACCCAAGGTGCGCGAAGCCTTGCTGGACTGCATCGGCATCGGCAAGGGTGTCATTGTGGACCTTTCCGCGGTGTCCTACATCGACAGTTCCGGGGTCGCGTCGTTGGTGGAAGCATTTCAAAACGCCAAATCAAAGGCACAGGGCTTTGCCCTGGCGGCGGTCAGCGACACGCCGATGCGGGTGTTGAAACTGGCGCGCCTGGATCAGGTGTTTGTGATTTATGCGACTTTGGATGAAGCCACCGCAGCGATGGCTTGATGTTTTATCAAGGGGTGCGAAATAGCAAATGAGCGAAAGCCCAAAGCAAAACGCGACGGTGCGGTTTTTTGACCGGGTGGGTCGTTCGTCCGTCGCCGGGCTGGAAGAAATGGGCCGTCATGGCGTGTTGATGGCGGAAAGTCTTTACTGGCTGGTGTACGGTCCAGGCATGAGCCAACCGGTGCGTTTGGGCGCGGTGTTCGCCGAAATGATGGAAGTCGGGGTGCGCGCCATTCCCATCATCGCCATGATGGCGGCGGCGATTGGCGCGATGCTGGCGATCCAGGGGATTTATAGTCTCAAGGTTTTCGGTGCCGAAGGCCAGGTGGTGTACGGCGTGGCGTTTTCCATGGTGCGGGAATTTGGCCCCCTGATCACCGGGATTTTGGTCGCCGGGCGGTCCGGGTCGGCCCTGTCGGCCCGTTTGGGGACCATGAAAATCAATCAGGAACTGGACGCGCTGGAGGTCATGGGCATCAACCCGGTGCGGTTCCTGGTGGTGCCGTCGATCCTGGCAACGGTGATCATGGTTCCGGCGTTGGCCTTTATGTCGATGGTGCTGGGCCTGTATGCGGCGGCGCTGTATGTCAATGTTGCGTTGGGCATATCGCTGGCGGCTTTTTTGGACCAGGTTGTTGCGGTGTTGTCGGTCGGTGATGTGTTGCATGGGGTGGGGAAATCGGCTCTGTTCGGCTTGCTGATCGCGCTGATCGGGGTGTTGAACGGTTTCATGGTCAGTGGCGGCGCTGAGGGGGTCGGCAAAGCGACCACCCGCTCGGTGGTGCAGTGTATATCGGCGATTGTCGTGACCGATATGTTGTTTGCCTTGTTGGCGACGTTGTAGGGGGTGAACATGAACCGCACAAGCGCGCCGCCGGTGGTGATCGAAGTCAATGATTTGGTGACCCATTACGGCCCCCGGCAAATTCTAAACGGGGTCAGCGTCGATATCGTCGAAGGCGAAATCATGGTGATCATGGGCGGGTCGGGTTCGGGGAAATCGACGTTATTGCGTCACTTGATGGCGTTGCAACGACCGACCTCCGGGACCATCAGGATTTTGGGCCAGGATGTTTGGAGGTTGCCCGCCAAAAAGCTCTTTGAGTTGCGCAAAAAACTCGGCGTGACGTTTCAGGGCGGCGCTTTGTTCAGTTCCATGACGGTGGGCGAAAACATCATGTTGCCGCTGTTCGAACACACCAAACTGGACCGCAAAACCATGGAAATCATGGCCCGGATGAAGCTTGAGGTGGTCGACCTGGCCGGTTTCGAGGACCTGATGCCGTCGGAATTGTCGGGGGGCATGATCAAACGCGCGGCGGTGGCCCGCGCGGTGGTGATGGATCCGCGGATTTTATTTTTTGACGAACCCAGCGCGGGCCTGGACCCGGTGGTGTCGTCGCAACTCGATGATCTGATTTTGCGTTTGCGCGACGCCATGGGCATGACCATATGCGTGGTCACCCATGAACTGGAAAGCGTGTTTAAAATTGCCGACCGGGTGACGGTTTTGGACCGGGGCGACATCTTGTTCGTCGGCACGGTCCAGGAACTGCGCGATCATCCTGGTGAACGCATTCAAAATTTGCTCAACCGTCGCTCGGAAGAAGCTGAAATAGATGCGGATGAGTACCTGCGCCGTCTAACCGGCGACAAAGAAGAAGCTGAGGGAATGCCCAGATGAACACGGCAAGAATTAATTATGTTGCGGTCGGTGTCTTTGTCACCGCAGCCCTGATCGGGCTGGTGATGACGGTGGCGATGCTGACGGGGCGCACCGGTGCCACGGATCGTTATTTCGCGGTCTATAAAAACATCACCGGGGTCAAGTTCGGCACCCAGGTGATGTACGAGGGGTACCCGATCGGTCAGGTGGAAACGGTGACCCCGGTCAAGGTCGGTGGGGCGATGAAATTTCGCGCTGATTTTGAAATCACCGAAGGTTGGAATATTCCCGATGACAGCTTGGCGCGGATTGGGGCGTCGGGCTTGTTGTCGGCGATCACCATCAACATTGATGCGGGCACCAGCCCGATTGCCTCCAGGCCCGGCTCGGAAGTTCGGGCGCAAGAGGCTTCGGACCTGTTCAAGGTGATGTCCGGGGTTGCGGGGGAAATCTCCAACCTGGCGGAAAATGACATTCGTCCGTTGTTGGCGACCATGAACACGGCGGTGGGGAATTTTGCCATCACGGTGGAAACGGTGGGTGATCTGCTGGATGAAGACGGCCAGCAGATGATCAAGCGGTTCGCCGCGATGGCCAATGATCTCTCGGTTTTGGTGGTGGATTTGAACGAACGGCTGCCCCGGATCGCCGAAAATGTGGACATCTCAACCGCCAATTTTGCCGGTTTGTCACAAGACTTGAACCAGACCCGGACGCAAGTGGATCAGGTTTTGGATTCCGTCAATGCGCTGATGGACGTGGCCGACACGGTGTTGGGGCGCGCCGATGCCTTGATGCTCACCAGCACGGCCATGGTGGGCGACAATCGTGTCGATATTCGCACCTCGATCGAAGACTTGAAACGGGTCACGGGGTCGTTGGCCCGTTATATTGAAACGGTCAATCAAAACATTGAGGGGACGTCGCGAAACATGTATGAATTCTCGCGCGAAATTCGCCAAAACCCCGGGGTGCTGTTGTCCGGGACGTCCCCCCAGGAAAAAGGCAACAGGTAGGATGGGCACGTTATGAATTTTATCAGTACCCTTAAAATTAAAATGACGGGCCGTTCTCGTTTTGCGCGCGTGGCGCTGGTCGCGGGCCTGGTCGTGGCGCTGGCCGGGGCCTGTGCGGCCCCGCCGCCGGCCCCCGAAGACGCGTTTTATCGCCTCAGCCCGCGCGCGGAGAGCCCGTTGATGGCCACGCCGGTGCTCAAAGGCATGGTCGAGGTGGACCGCTTCACCGCATCGGGGTCTTTGGGCAGCCGTCCTTTGCTGTTTTCAGAACCCGGTTCCAATACGGTCACGGAATATCGCTATCAGTATTGGATCGAAGCCCCGCCGGTTTTGCTGCAAAACGCGCTGGTGTCGTACCTGCGCTCCGCCGGGGTGGCCGAACGGGTGGCGAGCGTGGGGTTGAAGCTGCGCCCCGATTACACCGTTCGCGGGCGTATTATGGCGCTGGAAACGGTTGAAGGGCCAACATCCAGCGGGCTGGTGGAACTTGAATTGAGCCTGCGTCGCGAACGTGACAACAAGGTGTTGGTGTTGCGCGAATATCGCGTGCAGATGCCGTCGGCGGCAAAAAATGTCAAAAGTGACGCGGCGGCGATTGAACGGGCGGTGACCCAGGTTTTTGCCAGCTTTGTTGAGGATATCACAAAATTATGAGCCGTTCCTCCAAGCCCGGTCAAACCAGGCCCGGTCAAACCAGGCCCGGTCAAACCAAGCCGGGACGTCGCGCGGGGTGGCGCAAAGGCCAGGGGCGGGGCAAGCGCCAGGCGTCTGCAATAGCGCGCCAAACGCTCGACGTGACCATCGACACATTGGGCTCGGGCGGCGATGGCGTGGCCACGGCGATGGTCGCGGGGCGGATGCAAAGCCTGTACGTCGCTGGAACCCTGGCGGGTGAACGGGTGCGGGTTGAAACCATCGCCAAACGGGGCGATGGCGTGGTCGGAAACGTGCTTGAGGTGATCGCCCCCAGCGCCCTGCGGGTTGAGCCGGGCTGTGGGTATTATGATCGCTGCGGCGGATGTGCCTTGCAGCATGTTGACGGCGCGACTTATGCGGCGTGGAAACGCGATCGGGTGGTGCAGGCGTTGCGCCAGCGGGGGTTTTCCGATCCCCCCGTGCCAGATCCCGTCTTGATCGGCGAAGGGGCCCGTCGCCGGGTGACGTTCACGGCGCAAAAACGCGCCAAACACGTGACGTTGGGGTTTAACGCGCGCGCCAGTCACGATGTGGTGGCGGTGGACCGTTGTCCTTTGTTGGTCGATGCCCTGAATGATTTAATCGCGCCTTTAAGTGTCGCTTTGGGGGCTGTTTTGGCCGACGGCGCGCGCACCCGCGTTCATGTCACCGACTGTGAAAATGGTGCGGACGTGTTGATCGAAGGCGATTGCGCACCGGACTTGCAAGCGCGCGAAGCTTTGGCCGAATTTGTGAAAGACGCCACCCTCGTGCGCGTCAGTTGGCGTCAAAGCGGCTTGGCGGTGGAACCGATCGTGCAACGGGCGGCCCCTTTGGTGTCGTTGTCCGGCGTGCCGGTGGAACTGCCGACGGGGACGTTTTTACAGGCCAGTGTGGCCGGTGAACACGCCATCCGCGACGCGGTGTTGGCGGGCATCGGTGGCGAGGCCCGCCGGGTGGCGGATTTGTATTGCGGCTTGGGCAGCTTCACCTTGCCGTTGTCAGAACACGTGATCGTCGATGCGGTGGACGCGGCCCGGGCCCCGGTGCGGGCCCTGGAACGGGCTGCGGGCCGGGCCAACCTGGGCGGCCGGGTGATGGCCAGTGTGCGCGATCTTGGCCGCCAACCCCTGGACAGCGCGGAACTGGCGAAATTTGATGCGGTGGTGTTTGATCCGCCGCGCGCCGGGGCCATTGATCAGGTGCGCAATTTGGCCGATGCCATCGCCGACGTGCCCCGGGTGGTGGCGGTGTCGTGCAACCCGGCGAGCTTTGCCCGCGATGCCCGGGTTTTGGTGGATGGCGGCTATAAACTGGTTTCGGTGCAACCGATTGATCAATTTACCTACAGTCCTCATGTGGAACTGGTGGCCCATTTTGTCGGCTGAGGTCTGTGATGATCGGAAAGCGGACCATGTCATAAATTTACAAATGCGCGCGGTTATATTACAAGCGGTTATATTACAACGCGTTCAGTCCATTTGTGTGGCCTCCCCCCCATAGCCGAACCCTCGGCCAGCCAGAGCTGAATAGAGAGAGCCCCATGGTGCAGTCTGCCCCCGATTCCGTGACGCCGGACGCCTTGAACGACGCCGAACAGAAAATTTTACCCGACGCCTGTGCGGTGCGCGATGCCCTGGCCGCCAAGCTGATCCAGTTTCAGGCCGAAGCCCGCGAAAACCACCTCCAATCGCCCACCCGGCGGATGGCCTTGCACGTGTCGTGCATGGCCCAGGAAGGCGACCTGTCGATCAATGATTTGTCCGATCTGGTGCGACTTCTGACCATCAACGCGTTCAAGTATCGGTCGCAACGCTTGCGTTCTTATGTGGGCGAGGTTGATGTTCAACGCAACGAAGCGGGCTTGCGCGCGCTGTTTGCCCGGATGGGTGAGGACGACGGCCAAAGAGTTGACTTTGATACCTTTAAAGCCCGGGTCGAGCGGGAAGTCTTTGGCATCGTGATCACCGCGCATCCGACCTTTACGGTGTCCGAAGACCTGACCCGCGCTCAGGCGACGCTGGCGGTGCAGCGCAACGAGGACGGCACGGTGTTGAGCAAGGACGACCTCGACGCGTTGGTCAAACGGATTGCCGAAAGTCCCCACGGCACGCCTGCGCAAATCAGCCTGAACGACGAACAACGCTTTGCCCTGGCGGCGATCGGCAACATTCACAAAGCGCTGCGGCGGGTCTATGGGGTGGTGTTTGCGGTGGCCCGGGACTTGTACCCCGATCAATGGCAAACCCTCACCCCGCGCCTGTTAACGGTCGCCAGTTGGGTGGGGTATGATTTGGATGGTCGGGCCGATATTCGCTGGTCCGACACCCTGGCGATGCGCATGGCCGTGGAACGCCTGGCGTTGCAAGACTATCTCGACAGCCTGGATGCCATCGGTGAAACCGCAGTGGACGCGGCGCAAACCATACTGCGTGAAGCCCTGAGCGAACTGGACGGGGACCTTGAGCGCCTCAAACTGGACCCCGACAACGCCGACGAGGTGGGCACCTTCAGCCGTCACTTGGCCGCAGGTCTGGAAAATCGCCTGGTCAGTGTCGCGCGGATCACCGATATCTTGAGCACCGCCATCGACGGTGGCTCGGGTAGCGTTGCCGATTTGGCGGTGCTGCGGGCGGAAATGGCCAATTTTGGCCTGGCCTTCGCGCACACCCACATGCGCATCAACGCAACCCAACTGACCAATGCCATTCGCCATGAAATCGACATCACCACCTCGCCCGAAGACCCCGCCAACCGGCGCCGCTATGTGGTGGAAATCGCCGCGTTGCTGGACAAGGTCCAGCCGGTATCGGTGAACTTTGGCACCATTATGAACGAACGCGCCACCGCCAGGCGGGTGTTTATGTTGGTGGCGAAGTTCTTGAAATACGTCGATGCGGATGAACCGGTGCGGTTTCTCATCGCCGAATGCAACACGCCGTTTACGGTCTTGACGGCGTTGTATTTTGCCAGGTTGTTCGGGGTCGCGGAACGGATTGATATCTCGCCGTTGTTCGAAACCGGGGTGGCGATGGATCAGGGTCACGAAATCATCACCGATTTGTTGAAAAACCCCACCTATGTCGCATATGTCGAAGGCCGTGGGCGGATTTGCATCCAGACCGGATTTTCCGATGCCGGGCGCTATATCGGTCAGGTTCCGGCGTCGTTGGCGATTGAGCGGGTGCGCATCAAGCTGGTCCAACGGATCCAGCAAAGCGGTGTGGCGGGGGTTGAACTGTTGATCTTTGACACCCACGGCGAGTCCATTGGTCGGGGGGCCCACCCGTTGAGTTTTGCCGACCGGCTGGATTACACTTATCCGCCTTACGCCCGGGCGCGGTTCAAGGCCGCCGGCCTGCATGTCAAACAGGAAGTCAGCTTTCAAGGGGGCGATGGCTACGTTTATTTTTCCCACCCCGAGCTGGCTTTTGCGACGGTCTGCCGGTTGCTTGAACACGCGCTGTCGGACGGTCGAAAAAACGGTTCTGCGGATGTGTTTTACGAAGACACGGATTATTCGTTGGACTACTTCATGACCGTCAAGGGGTTCAACGAACGGCTGATGGAAAACCCCAATTACGCCGCGACCTTGAACCTGTTTGGCACCAATTTGTTGTATCCGACCGGATCGCGCAAAGTGAAACGCCAGCACGAAGGCGGGGCGCAGGTGGATATGGAACACCCCAGCCAGGTGCGGGCGATTCCGCACAACGCCATTTTGCAGCAGCTGGGGTATTTCTCCAACACCATCAGCGGTCACGGCAAGGCGATGTCCAAGGACCGCGACCGGTTTGTCGAGGTGTTCCAGTTGTCGGACCGCTGTCGGCGGTTCACCGCGATGGTGGCCTATGCCCGGCGGTTATCGAATTTGGATGCTTTGCACGGCTATGTGTCACTGTTTGATCCGGCCATTTGGCTGCGCCGTGCGGTCATTGAAAGCAATCCCCGGCGCGCCGAACAAATGCAAACCCTGGCCGGGATGTTGCGCCATTCGGACCGCCACGAAAAAGTGAACCGGGTGTACCGGATTTTTCTGAACGACACGCTGTATCTCGATCAATGCCTGAAAGCGGTCGGCGCGGATGAAATGTTACCCGAATTGGTTGATGACTGTTACCCCGATTTGTTGCTGTTGCACGCGGTGCGGATTGCCCTGATCCACGAAATGTTTTTGATCGTGGCGCGGTTGCCAAAATATTCGGACCGCCACGACACCTCGTCGGATGATTTGATCAATGAATTGCTGAATTTGGATGTGGAACATGCCTTGGGGGTGTTGCGCCGGGCTTTTCCGTTGTCGGGCGCGGCCACCGACGCGAAGTCGTTTGGCGAACCGGCCACTTACCGTACCGACGCCCATCACGGTTATGAGCGAGAGCACCGTGAACTGTTCGAACCCCTCGAACGGCTCTATGACCTGACGCGGAGAATTTCCACCGCAGTTGCGCACATGAGCGGTGCTGTGGGTTAGGCCTGAAGGAAGGCGGAAACCTTGTATTGCCGATTATTTTTCCAATTCCGCAATCAACGCGTTGGCGTGGCGGATGCGGTCTGAAAACATCAGACAAATATTGTTAAACAGTTTCAGGGCGGTTTCGCCGTGGTTGGCCTTGATCTCTTCAAAGTCGGCGCTGGCGAGACGGTAACAAATGGTTGGTTTCGTGGCCACCACGCTTGCCGCGCGGGGGCGATTGTCGAGCACCGCCATCTCGCCGAACACGGTGCCGCTCATCACCGAATGCAAGCGTTTGAATTCGCCGCTTGCGGGCAATTTGAGGATGATGTCGGCGCGCCCCCTGGAAACATAATAAATCGCGTCCCCCGCGTCGCCCTGGTTGAAAATCGTTTCGCCGTTGCTGTAAACATGGCGGGTTGATCGACGGCGGATGGTGCGGATTTCCAGGGCGGTTAAGTTTTTCAAGATCGTTGGAACGCTGCGCGGCACCAGGGTGTCTGGCTGACCCGCAGGGGTGATGCTCAGGATTTGTTCTTCGATTTGGGTGAGGGCGCGGTCGGTATCGGGAAAAAAATTGGCCTCACCCAGGGTTTCCACTGCGCCAGAAGTCTTGAGGTAGGTCCACAGGTGCCTGGATTTGCTCTGTTTGCGTTGATCCGTACCGTAAAATTTCCGATTTTGGTCGCGGCGCTCTTTGAGAATATAACTCAACGACAAGGTCCCGCCGCGCTTGTGCAGCCGACTTTGAATGCGCTGTAAGGAAAAATAGCCGGTTATGTCGATGTCGGTGACGCGCTTGGTATCCAAAATGATGTAAATCACGCCATTTTGCATCAGGCGGTCAATTTCATGTTCCAGATTGCTGGCGGTGCCAAAGAAAATGGAACCTTCCAATTCAACCACGGCGACCTTATGGCCATTGGCTTCAATGCGGGCTTGATCGCGGGGCGGCCAGATGTTGCGCGTTCTGATGGCCGGGCCATAATAAATGTTGCGGATCAACGAACGGCTCATGCGGGAGACAAAAATCACGATTGAAATGAGCGTGCCGATGCCAACCGCGACGATCAAGTCGAAGGTCAAGGCGACGGCAATGACCAGCATGACCACGATGATATCAATCAAACCGGAAACGCGCTTGAAGACGAACCGGGAAAAACAATTTTTAAGGATCTTGAGCGACCACCGGTCAAAAATTTGAAAGCCCAAAACCATGATCATTCCGGCAATCACCGCGCGTGGAATGTAAGCGATGTATTGGCCAAAAAAGATCACCGCCAACAGCATAAAGGCACTTGTCAGGGCCGCCATGAGGGCGGTTTTTCCGCCGGCCTCAAGGCCGGGTTTCGTGCGGATCATGTCGCCGGCGCTAAACAGGCCACCAAACATCGCGGCGATCATGTTGCCCAGTCCGTGGCGGGCCAGTTCGGGGTTGAGGTTTTGCCTGCGGTTGGTCAAATCTTCAAGTGTCGACAACGATACGGCGGTTTCCAGGGATGCCAGCATCGCCATGGACAAGGCCGCCGGGATCACCAAAATCAACACCGCCGTTAAATCACCGCCCGCCAAAAGCCCCGTGAACATATCGGTCAAATGCAAGGTCGGCAGCAACGATCCGGTTTGCGGCGCGCCGCCAAGGACGGAGGTTTCGGATAAACTGCCGATCGTGGTGCCGATATCAACGCCGTTCAGAACACTTTTAAGGGCGTAATAGACCGCCGTTCCGGCGACCATCCCGGCCAGCGAGGCGGGAATTTTTTTGAAAATCCTGGTGACCAGGATCATCACCGCGATGGTGGTCAAGCCGGGGATCATGGTCAGGGGTTGGGCTTCGTTGAGGCGCATGAGCAAATCAAGGAAGGAGGCTTCATCCAACAGGGTACTTTCTTTGCGGACATCGAACAGCACCCAGCTTTGGCTCATGATGATCAACAGGGCGGAACTGTTTACAAACCCGGAAATGACCGGGTAGGGAATGTATTTGACGATATTGCCAAATCGAAACGCCCCCCCGAACAGCTGTACGGCCCCCCCTAAAATCTGGGAAAAATAAGCAATGGAGATCACATGCTGAACCGTTTCCCCCGACGGAAAATAGAGCGCGTCAGATAAAAACAGTTGCGTCATCAAGGACGCCAGGATCAGCGCGGACGAAGCCCGAGGCCCTGAAATGAGCAGTGATTTGGTGCCCAACACGGTCGCCACAAAGCCGATCGTGATGGCACCAAACAACCCGGCCATAACCCCTTGCAGGGCAAAATCCTTGCCTAAGGGAGCAAAGGCCACGACGCCGATGGTCATGCTGAGCGGCAGGGACACCAGGGTCGTCGCAACCGCGCCGGTTAGTTCGCCCCGCAAGGTCCGCACCTGATTAAAAAAAGTGTTCTGAAACATGGCAACTCAAGTGTTCCTGGCTATCGTTCATTCCATTTGGGGCGCGGGAACACGACGTCTTGTTGGGCAAACCCGGATGGCGCAACAACCACATATCGTCCCTGGATCAACTGGCGTAAAACCATGGGCTTGCTGGTATTTTTTCCGACATCGTCAAATTTGACCCAGCCAAAAAATGTCGAGGTGTTGGTCGCGGCCAAGGCGGTGCGGACCTGGTCTTTTTGCAAACTTCCCGCCCGTTCGATGGCGTCGGCCAAAATCAGCACCGCGGCGCTTGATTCCGCAGCCTGATAAGGCGGTTCAATACCGTATTCGGTTTCATAGCGTTTGCGGTAATTGTAGGGATTGTCAAACCATTTACCCTGGTTTTTCATATAGCTGGACCATTGTGTGGCGCAGATTGTGTAATCGGCATAGAGGCCGTATTTCCCGTGTACGTCGGCGGCTTCACAATGGGTCAAGGCCAGCATGGGGACATCGATTTTTTGTTCGTAAATTTGACGGATTGCCAAATCGGCGCCTTTTTCATGACCGGAAACAATCAAAATATCGGGTTTGAGTGTTTTAACCTTATCCAGAATAAAGGTCATGTCGGCGAAATCACGGGGTAAAGTTTCGTCAACGACCACCTTCATGGCGTATTTTTTGCTGTCGGCATTCACGCCGGCGCGGAGGTCTTGGGAAAAAGGATCCCCCTCCACCGCGATGGCCACGGTCAGGTCGGCGGGGTCGCGGCCTTGTTTCCTGGTCTGTTCGGCGGCCAGATTGATCGCTTCGGCCATATATTTATCGGCGCTCGACAGCACCGCGAATTGGTATTTATAGCCCTTGTCGAATAAGGACAATGAGGCCCCGTTTCCCTGCACCATGGGGGTACGGTATTTTTCCGCAACGGGGGCGACGGCGGCGGTGTTGCTGGTGCCGTAGGGGCCAAGCAAGAAACGGACCTTGTCTTTGGTGATCAGCCTTTTGGCGAACTTGGCGGCAATCGCGGGGTTGGATTCGTCATCGTAGTATTTGATTTTGATTTTGTACTTTTTGCCGTTGACGTTAACCCCGCCCATTTCATTAAGCCGTCGGGCCGCCAGGTCATAGCCCTTTTTAACGTATCGGCCGTTGACCTTGTTTGCCCCGGTGAAAGACAGCGGGGCCCCGAGCAACAGCACCTCTTTCCCATCCGACGCCCCATAAGCCGGCACCTGCACGGCAACAGAGATAAATCCAATAAGTGCAATGCTCGTGCGCGAAAAAAACGAAAACATCATTTTCCTCTCTCCAAACCAGAACTCAACGGACCAACTTTAACGCGCCATAACTTACTAAAAAAATTATCAGGATAGCCTGCGTGTAAAATTCCCCAAAACAAACACATAGCTTGGTACTATAGGTAGGCCCCCCTTCCAAGTCATTCAATTTTGTGCATGATTTGGATGCAAAATGTTTTCGGATCTTCAGTCCGCGCCGCAGGGATCCAAGCAAGGTCTTTAGGTGGTCCAGAACGGCAATTTTATATTAACCTTTCAATATATATGGATTTTATGAAATAAAGCGCTATTGTGATGCCCGGAGGAAGTGAATAAGCAGGAATGAGGAGCCCGTTATGAAAGTAAAGATGATCCTTCAGCGCAAAGGCAATGAGGTGATTTCGTTGCGTGCCGAAGACACCGTGCAAACCGCGGCGGCGATTTTGGCGGTGAATAAAATTGGTGCTTTGCCGGTTAAAAACGGTGCCGAAGAATTGATCGGGATTTTGTCGGAACGCGATATCGTTCGCGGTTTGTACAAAAACGGTGCGGCGTGTATCGATTTGTTGGTGCAAGACATGATGACCCGCGACGTGGCCACCTGTGGCCTGGAAGACAGCGTCAACGACGTGCAGAAAATCATGCACAACGGCCGTTTTCGTCACATCCCGGTGATCAAGGACGGCAAGCTCCACGGCGTGATCAGCCAGGGGGATGTGGTTCACGTGTGCATTGAACAGGCCCAAACCGAAGCCAGTGTGATGCGCGAACTGGCCATCGCGCGCGGCTGATTTTTTAAGCCTTGGGCGCAGGTTTTGCGCGCGCGGTGGCGTTGATCCCCGATGCGACGATGCGCAGGTGCGCCGATAAAATCCGCCGGGGGAGAACCCGTCCGGCGATGCGCATGACGGGGGTGAGCACGGGCATCGGAAATTGCTCAAAATGGGCAATGATGTAGCCCAGGCTTAAGACTTTGTATCCGGGGCGGATGGTGATGTCCTGGTAACCGCACGCATCCAGGGTGCGGGTCAAGGTGGGGCGGTTGAAATAGAATAAATGCTCCGGCTTGAACTCGACCCAGAAACGTCCCATCAAACGGGCCGACAGGCTGTCGAGGGACGGCACCGCGACAAAAATCAGCCCCCCGGGTTTCAGCAGTGAATGCACGTGGCGCATAAAGTTCCATGGGTCGCGGACGTGTTCCAGCACATCGGCGAGCACCACCAGATCGAACGGGTGTCCGGAAAAATCCATGTCTTGCAGGTGTCCGGTGCGCACGCGGTCCTCGCCTAAGGCTTCGTTCGCGGTTTGGACGGCGCTGGCAGAGACATCGACACCATGGACGTCAAAGCCCGATTTTTGCGCTTCCAACAAGAAATTACCCAGTCCACAGCCCACTTCGAGCATGCGCGGCGGGGGGCCGTTGGCATCGGGCATTTTGATGGCACGGGCAATTTCAGCCAGGTGCAATTTGGCCGTGGCGCGTTTGAGGGCGTTGCCTTCTGCGCGCATCCGTTCGCCATCGGAGCCGATGAAATACGTTTCGTCGTAAATACTGTTCAAGGTATCGTCATCGGGTTGCGGGTCGAGCAGCGCCAGGCCGCACCCCTGGCAGCGGGTAACATCGGGGGCGATATGGGGCGTGTGCAGGGTAAACCAGGACGATAAACCTGGCCGATGGCACAGTGGGCATGATGTTCGTTTCAAATGCGGGGTTTGTTTCAACGGCGGGGCTCTTTTAAAGAAATGGCGGGCGGCCTTGGACGGTGATTTTATGAGCTTGTGGACGAACAACCAAGACATATAAGGTGCTTTTTACGGGCGGCGTTCGGGCACCGGGACGCGGGCATATTTGCGAAACGATTTGGCGGGTTAAAGACAACCATGAGCACCCGGGCTGCACAACTATCTGCATCCGTCAACGCCTTGGCATGCAAAGCGCCGCGCACCTTCGGGGTCGCTTTGGCGGCGGGCGTGGTGGCGGCTTTGGCGGCCCTCGCGGTGGGGCTCGCGGCGCTGCTGTCGGGGCCCATCGGGGTGGAACTGAAAGGGCCTTTTTGGGGCACCTCTTTATCGCGTTTGCGGGTGGTGCAAATGGCCATCCCGCTGGGGTTTGTTGTGATCGCTGTGGTGGGCGGGGCGTGGCGGCTTGGCCCACGGGGAAGATGCTGGCGGGCACCTTGGCAACCCCATTGGGAGGGGTCGTTTCTGCACCGCCAGTGTTCGCGCCAACACCCCGGATTGTTTTGGCTTGTTTTGGTCTTGGCGGCGGTTTTGGTCAATGTGGCGATGCTGGTGAATGTGCCGGTCGTCGCGTTTGTGGAACCGGACACTTTGGGCTATCTGCGTCCCAGCGCGTTGCGCTCGGGCGGGTATATGATGATCCTCAAAGCGGTGCTGGCGGTGAGCGGGGATTTGAACTGGATTGTGCCGCTGCAACTCAACGTCATGGTGGTGTCGTTTGCGGTGTTGGGGGGGATGGCTGGCGCTGTGTTGCGCAGTCAGGTGGCGGGTTTGATCGTGGCGCTTGTGCCGATGCTGAGTTCGGGTCTTTTGATTTTGGCCCCGACGGTCATGACCGAGGCCTTTTTTGTGGCCTTGATTTGTTTTCATATGGCGGCGGTTCTCAGCGTTTTTCGTCGGCTCAACTGGATCAACGTGTCGATGGTGGGATTGACACTGGGCTTGATGATCGTCATTCGTCCCAATGGGATTTCGTTTTTGGCGGGCGTCCTGGTGCTGGTGTTTTTTTTCAGGGCGCGCTGGCGTTTGATCGCCGCGGGAACCATTGCACCGGTTGTGGTGTTGGTGATGGCGCAGGGTATTTATCATCAGCAGACGTTCGGTTTTTTCGGTTTACACAAATTTGGCGGTATTTCCCTGGCCGGGGCGGCGGCCCCCCTGATCAAAGCGGATATGGAAACCGAATACCCCGATTTGGCGGCGGCGCTGGAACAAAGCCTGAAGGACTATTACGTCGACTTTGGCGCGTTCGAAAAGCGCACGTACCCGTTTGAAATCGCGGATGCGGCGTCGCAGACGGCGGTGGGGGCGATTTACGGGCAAATTCTTCCGGCCATCCGCGCGCACCTGGGTCTGCCCACACCCCGGGTGATGGCCTTTGAATATGATCCGCGGATCAACGCCATTGCCGGGGCGTTGGGCTTGGACGCGATCCGCAGTGACCCTTGGGGGTTTGTGAAAATCGTCACCAGCAACTACATCGAAAATTGGTTTGCGACCTTGCCGATCCGTGTGCCGATGGCGATTTTTTATCCGCGCAGCCTTGAAATTGCGAGGCAGGTCGCCGCGCAATACGGGGAAACTTTGTATTTGGTGATGAACCCGTCCGTCTACAGCGATCAGCGGCTTGGCGCGCGGATTGCCGATGTGGGGGATGACGGCCTTCGTTGGATTGAAGCGCCGCGTTTGATCATCGCGGTGTTTCAGTTGAGCTTGGCGCTGGTGGCGTTTGGGCTTTCGGTGTTCGGGCTGGTGGCCGTTTTCAAATACCGGCGTGGGTCGGACGGGGCGTGTCGGACTTTGATTTATGGCGCGGTGGTGGTGCAGGCGGGATATGGGTTGATCAGCATCGGCAACGCTTCGTTTGCGCGCTACACGGTGGTTTTTGACCCTGTGGTGATTTTGATTTTGGTCACCGGGGCGGTGCTGGCGGGGCGTTATGTTTTTGCCGACAAAAGCGCCCCGTAGGTGTGGCAAATGCCCTTAAACGCATCCTCAACGGTGGTGCGGTCTTGGCAAATGGGGCGGTCATGCCAGCATTTGAGGTGCTTGCCTTGTTCGATGTTGATGCACGGCGAACAACTGAGGGGGTGATGAAAGACCAGGTGATTGTCGCCTGTGGGACCATACAGAACAGGTGTTTCCGGGCCGAAAAAACCAACCACGGGCGTGTTTGTCGCGGCGGCGATGTGCAACGGGCCGGAATCGTTGGTGATCACCAGGAGGCCTTCCCGGCATATTTGGGCCATCGACACGAGGTTCAATTGGCCCGCTGAATTGACGGCCCTGGCACCCAGCGCAAGGGCACCCTCAACCGCACCCTGAACATAATCGCGTTCCCCCGGCGCGCCGATAAACACGCACGTCAAATCGTATGTGGTGCTGAGGCGGGCGGCCAGTTCACCAAACCGTTGCGGCGACCAGCGTCGTTCATAGGCCAGTTCGCCGGCGTTAACGTTGATGACGATGAACGCACCGAGGCCTTCGATCTGGGCTTGGGCCTGGTCGGTCAGGGGCTGGGGCACGGCAAGGGCGGGCCGGGTGTCGGCCGATTGAACGTCAAAGCCAAAAGGTTCCAGCAGGCTCAGGAAGTTCTGCGTGACATGCCAGTAGGCATTGAAGGGCACCCGGCGGTTCGGAAGGTTGCCCCGGTAAACGCCCTGGGAATGAAAACCAACCCGCACCGGGGCCCAGGACGACAAGGCGACAATCGCTGAGGCCCGGGTGTAAAATTCCATGTCGATCAAAACTTCGTAGCGTCCCTTGAAGGTTTGGATCAGGCCGCCGACAAAGGCGCGGAGGGCGCTCAACGGGTTGGCCCCCAAATCGACGCAGTGAACCCGGTCTATGGTGGGGATCAGGGCGGTGATTTCACGGTTGCTCGACAACGTTAAAAGATGAATTTCCGCATTGGGAAAGACCTTGCGCACGGCGCGCAAAAAAGGTGTCGCCAACACCAGACTGCCGATGCCGAAAAATTTAACCACCAACACTTTGCGCACCCGGGCGGGGTCATCATTTTTCGGTGCGGGAATGAAACGGGCTGGTAAGTGTAACAGACGACAAACTATACTGCCGAATATTTTTTCAATGTGCTGCAGCGACGCCAGACTGACGCGTCGGCGCTTTTGAGGCTGACTGGATGACTTCGACACGCTCTGTACTGCTCCTCAACCCGCCGGGGCTTGGTGTTTATATCCGCGATTATTATTGTAGCAAATTGTCGCGCACGGGCTACACCTTCCCGCCAATTGATTTGCTGCACGCGGGCGCGGTCTTTGCCGCCCACGGCTGGGACACCCGCGCCATCGACGCTATCGTTCAGGGGCTGGACGTTGCTGAAACGCTTGAATTGATCAAAGCCGATCCGCCTCGGGCTGTTTTTATTCTGGTCGGCGCGGTGAGCGTGGACGAAGACGCCGAATTTCTCAAACGCCTGCGCGGTGCGTTGCCCGACGTCACCTTGATCGGCAGTGGCGATGTGCTGCGCGAACACCCGCGCCAATGGGTGCAAAGCGGCCTTGTGGACGCGGTGGCACTGGATTTTTGTTCCCCCTCGACGGTGCGTTATGCAGGGGGACAAACCGATGATTTGCCGGATCTGGTCTACAAAACGGCGGGGGGTGTGTCGGGCGGAGAGCTGAGTTCCGGCAAAGCCATGAGCATCGGCCTGCCGCCGCACGAATTGTTTGCGCCGTTTCCCTACCGGTTCCCGTTTGCCCACCGCCGACCGTTTGCCAGTGTATTGACCGATTATGGCTGCCCGTATCGCTGTTCGTTTTGCGTGATGGCCAGCTTGCATTATCACGTCCGGCCGATGGATGAAGTGGCTGCCGAATTGGTCCACCTTCAGGCTTTGGGGGTGCGTGAATTTGCCTTGTGGGACCAAACCTTCGCCGTTAACCGGGTCCGTGCGGTGGACTTTTTGGACCTTCTGCCCGAAGGGACCGCAAAAATGGGCTGGACCTGTTTCACCCGCCCCGACTGCATCGATGCGGGGTTGGCGACGGTGATGGCGGCCAAGGGCTGTCACACCGTGATCATGGGGGTTGAAACGTCCAAGGCCGCATCTTTGGAGGCCATTCAAAAAGATTTTTCCACCCACGACATGAAAGCGGCGTTCGCGGTGTGCCGCGAGGCGGGCATGGAAACGGCGGCCACGGTGATTGTCGGATTGCCGGGCGAAAGTGTCGCCGATATCGAGGCCACCATGGACTTTGTGTGTGACCTGGATCCCGATTATGTCTCGGTCCACACCGCGATCCCGCGCGCCGGAACCGCGCTGCGCCGCCAAATGGTCGCCGATGGTTTGGTCTCGGACGATTTGGCGAATATGGATCAAAGCGGTGAGACCACCGTCATCCCCAGCGACACGCTTGGTCCAAAAACCATTTTGGCATTGCGCAAACGCTTCAATCGGCGCTTTTACCTGCGCCCGAAATTCTTGGCCCGGACGCTCAAAAACAACCTGAAAAATCCAGCCCGTTTGCTGGAACACATCAAACAGGGGCTGACATTGTTAAGCCGCAACAGCGCATGAGACAGGGCAATTCAACGGTTCTGGATCACCCGGCAAGGGTCACGACGGACGTTCATGGCGCGATCCTCGACATGGCCCGTGGCCAACACGTGCTCAATGTCGGCGCGGCGGGCAATGCGACGCATTACCGCGATCACGGTAGCGATGAGTGGTTACATGCCCGCCTCGCCCGGGTGAGCGCAACGCTGGTGGGGCTGGATTTGGATGCAGCGGAGGTTCGGGTCGCGGCAGGCCTTGGCTTTGACGTCCGGGTTGGAAATTGTGAAACCAAAAATCTCAAAACGCACTTTGACGTGATTGTGATGGCGGATGTTTTGGAACATGTGGACGGTCCCGCGTCCGCGCTGGCGAACATGATGGCGCACCTCAACCCTGGGGGAAAAATCATCATCACCACCCCCAATGCAACCTTTTTCGGCAACTTTGCCAATGCGCTGTTGCGCCGGGGACCAAAGGTATACTGGGACCATGTGAACCTTTATGCGCCGGAAACCATTCAGGCGATGTGTGACCGTCATGGCTGGACTTTGGCGCAGACCAACCTGTATTCGCTGGTGGATCGGCGCAACGCGTCGGTGCGCATGAAAAGTCGGCTGATCGGTTTTCTGGCGCGTTTGTTTCCCCGTCTGCACAGTGGCTTCATGTGCGTGATCGGGACCTGACAGGGTGCTGAAAAATCCCCCGCATGGTAACGCAAGGGCAACGGCACGGCGGAACGGGTCGCGGCGCGGGAACGGGTTGAGCGCCACACAAAAAAAGGCCGGATCACACCTGGTGCAGACAAGGCTTATGATGTGACGGACTTTGTTGGGAAGCTCGGAAAGAAGAAGGTCACGACGCACATCGCGGTTTAGGACCATCTGGCCGAAACCGGCAAAATGGCCATAAAGGGGCCGCTATATCACAGCGTTGGGGGCTTTTTCAGCACCCTGCTAGCCTGACCGCGTAGCCCCCCGTTTTGCAGGGCCAAAGGTGTTGCCACTATTATTTCCACCCGGGCCTTTAATGGAATGTGTTACTGGGTTGAGATGCCCTGATTGCTTAACTTGGTCAGGCTGATCGGCATTGGCGGCTCGCCTTTTGGCTTTCTTCAGTGCGTTTTCTTTCGCCCGTTCACGGGCTCTCGTTTTTGTCATGTCTCGTTCACTTTCCTGGGGTGCGCCGCCTATCGCAGCAAAGGTCACGATACCACGCAGAGACCTTATTGTCACAAGCGGTCTGACGTGAGGTTACGGTGGGTTACGGTGGGTTACGGGGTTACGGTAATGGTATGGACGCCCCCACCGGCTTCTCAATGAGCCATACTGGAGAGTGTCAAAACTTTCCAGTTACGGTAGTTACGGTGTAGTTACGGTGAGTTACGGTGACAGTTTACTTTACTCAAACGATAGGGGGACATGACTGGTTTTCCCCTTGGAAAGATCGGATCGTGTCCCCCACCGCGCGCATTTTCACAAATTAATAAATATTGCGTCACCTCTTTATTTTTCTGAGTAAAGTAAACTGTCCCCGTAATCCCCCCCCGTAATCCCCCGTAATCCTGAGTAAAGTAAACTGTCCCCGTAATCGTCCCCGTAATCGTCCCCGTAATCCCCCCGTAATCCCCCGTAATCCGGCACGCCCGCGTGGTGCGTAACGGCAGAAACAAGCGGCGGCGTTCTGGTATTGCCCGGGGAATGGATAACGACGTTTTTGGGGATTAGCGGCATTTGCCTCTTTGCAGATTGAGGTGTTACTGTTTTCTAAACGTGGGTGACAAAATAGGGGGTAGGCGTTCGTGTTTAGACAGATACTATTTATATTGCCGCTAGTTCTAGCTGGATGTGCAGGAACAGTTGGGCAGCCCGAAGTTGTTCGCCAAATATTGCAGTCAAGGTTTGTTGATAAAAGTGTTGAAACCGCAGTTGTTAGTTTAGGTGTACCAAGCTCTGTTTTTGAACTTGAGAGCGGTGTGAAAGCCCTAACTTGGCGGCGTGATAGCGCAAAGTATGCAAACACCAATGCTTTTATAAAATCAGACGAACGTTGCGTCATAACCATGTTGACCGACGCAACCGGGAATACTATTGCCTCGATAGGCAAAATTGATGACAGCCTAGGGGCATTCCAGTTCAGCTACTGTAAAGAACAGTTGGACTTATAGAGTTACGGTGACAGTTTGCTTTACTCAAGTTACGGTGACAAGTTACGGTGAAGTTACGGTGACAAGTTACGGTGACAGTTTACTTTACTCAAACGATAGAGGGACATGACCGGTTTTCCCCTTGGAAAGATCGGATCGTGTCCCCCACCGCGCGCATTTTCACAAATTAATAAATATTGCGTCACCTCTTTATTTTTCTGAGTAAAGTAAACTGTCACCGTAATCCATGTTCAAGCTCTCGATGGCGTTTGTGGTGTAGATGATCTTGCGAACCGCTTCCGGATAGGCGAAGAACGGGATCACCTGCTCCCAGTTTCGTCGCCATGATTGACCGATGGGCGGGTATTTTTTG
>Ga0316208_1000220_pt1 | contig 78814 bp, 64 predicted proteins | sample 3monopyrite_MG_FD_204944 | JGI IMG/M metagenome (GOLD analysis project Ga0316208, IMG submission 204944) | Microbial mat bacterial communities from mineral coupon in-situ incubated in ocean water Damariscotta River, Maine, United States -... | ecosystem: Environmental > Aquatic > Marine >... | reverse complement strand
CGATCTGGGCCTCAAGCGAGGCGATCGGACGCTGCAGTTCGAGGTGGTCCCGCGTCCCACAGCTCTCGGGGGGCCAAGGCGATCCGGTGGAGACACGAGTTGACCACAGCCGACCGGACTTCCTGTCGGATGGATACTGGAGTCGGAGTCGTTGCAGTCCTCGGGTGGGGAGTAGCCATCGCCATCCGCATCCACGATGGTGGGCGGTGGCGTCGGGATGACGGTCGGGAGCGTGGGATCGGGGCACGCGCATAGCGCGAGCAAACCGAGTATCCGAGCGGTTGGCATTTCAGCGTGTGACACCGTTGTTTTTCTCCTGTGCATAGGCAGTGCCGGCGGCGCTATTGTATCCGGTGAAAGCGGCGTCGACCCGGGCCGCTGGGTAGTTGTTGGAGTTGCTACAGGCTGAGGACGTCTCCACACAACCTGGTGACCCCGTCGGGCAGGCACACCAGTCGCCGCTACCGGCCGAGGCCAAGATGACGGTCGCGTCCTCGAAGTCGAGGCCGTGGCCACCGGAGTGGATGTCCCACCAGAACCTGAGCCAATCATACTCGTTCCCCATACTGACGGGATCGCCGGAGACGACACAGAACTGCCCGAACGAGTCCCGAGCGTTGACCGGGGTGCTGAACTCGGTGGGGTCGACTTCCGCGCCGCCGGGGTCTCCGTTCTCTGCACCTTGGCAAGAGAATGGCGCGTCAGACAGGAGGACCGGTCCTGAGTGAGAGCACCACCGCCCTGTCATGATCTATTGTCGGCTTGCTTCGATCCATAACGCTAGAATGCCGTAAATCTCGCAATCCTTCCCTTGACGCGCCCCGCACGCCGGGTGATCTGCCGGCATGGCGAAACACGCAGCGGCGGAAGTTACCGCGCGCCTCAGCTCCGAGGAGTGGGCCGCGCGGCTGGAGGTAGCGGACATCGAGGCGCGTGCTCTGGAGCGCGCGCTCATGCGCGCTCATGCTGGGGAATCCCGGTCTGCCGCGCTGCGCGCCGAGCTACCAGAGCGACCTGTGTCGAGTACGCTCAGCCGGCTGCGGCGGTACGAGGCGGCGCTGCCGTGATGGGGGTGCTCGCGCTACGGCGCCTATAAGCCGCCGCCTCCTTCGGGTCGAAGGGGGATTTCATCGGGAGTGGCTCGGCGAGCTCAACCGGTCGTCGAGAGGCTCCTGGGAGCGCGTTTGTCGGTGCACAGGAGTCTGGGAATCGGCTGCTGAAACGGCTCGAGGTGGGCCCTACCGGGCGATGTGCTGCTTCGATGCCCGCCCGCGTCTCCTGTGCATCGGCGGCGTTGATGGCCGGAGAGTCATCGCCGTCGCGCGACGATCCGCGGCAAGAACGCGAACCAGCCCGGTGAGACGGCGCTATCGCACCCACACTGGCCGAGCAGACCCGGTTGGATGCAGTCGTCGTCGACCTGACCATTGCAGTCATCGTCGAGGCCATTGCAGATCTCGCGGCCGAACTCCGGAGGGAAGACATCGGGCTCCTGCCAGCCGTCGACGCCCCCGCACACGAGCACCATCTCTGCGCAGACCCCCACCGCGAGTCCGGATGGAGGGGGGGTGAGCCCGTTGTCGACCTGGCCATCGCAGTCGTTGTCGAGGCCATCGCAGGCCCGCTCTACGGTGGCGTAGCCGGGGATGGTGGCGGGGTCGGGGGAGACCCATCCGGCCGTACCTTCACAGCTCTGGGGGATGGTGGAGCACACGCCGACTTCGCTCACTGGGGGGATGTCGGCGATGTCATCGACCTGGCCATTGCAGTCGTTGTCCAGCCCGTCACAGCTCTGCTCGACGGACTGGTAGCCGGGGATGAGGCTGTAGTCGGGATCGGCGAGGCCACCGCCCCCGCAGACGAGGGTGGAGCCCGCGCAGACGCCCGCCTGGAGAGAGGCGAGGCCGGCACCCGGGGGGCTGTCGTCGACCACCCCATTGCAGTCGTCGTCCACCCCGTTGCAGTCGTCGGGCACGCCGGGGAGCACGGTGGGGTCGGCGTCGTTGCAGTCGATGCAGGCGGGCATGCCGTCCCCATCGGCGTCGACCGCTCCCAGGCCGCAGACGGTGTCGGCCTGGAGCTGGTCCATATCGGCGAGGGCGCCGTTGTAGTCGGAGTGGAGGACCCGGACCCGGGCGATGGGGAGGCCGGTGGACTCGATGCCCCGCCAGGCCCAGCTACAGGTGCCCCCGAAGGGCTCGGTGAGGCTGCCGATGAGGGCGTCGTTGGCATCGTAGGCCTCGAGGATGAGGTCCCCATTGCCCGCGTGGGTGGCGAACTGGCCCCCGAAGCGGACCACGGGTACATCGAAGCGGATCTCGGCGGCGCCGTCGTTGCTGGAGGCGAGCCGGCTGCCCGCAGAGGGGTTGAGCAAGCAGCCGAGGAAGAGGCTGTCGCGCACCTGGATGCCCCCGACGGTGGCGTCGGGAGCGCACACCGCGCCGTTGCCGCCGAGCACATCCTCGACGCAGAGCAGCGGACTGGTGGTGTAGGGGAAGGACTCGAAGCCTTCGGAGAGCTCGCCGGTGAAGGGGCCGACGGAGACGACCTGGGCGAGTGCGGCGCTGAGGATGAGGAGCATGGGGCAGAGTAGCCCATTGCAGGTCGTCGGGGGACGCGGGCTTGCGCGGCGGGGTCCCGCTCCCATAGACAGGATGGGAACGAACCGCTGGATGGCTCGATGACCCTGTTCCTGCTCACCCTCCTCACCGCAGACGCGCGCTCCTGGTGGGGCGCCTACGATCTCGATGGCGATGGGGTGCGAGACCGCGACGACTCCTGTGTGCGCATCCCCGAGACGATCAACGGCTACCTCGACGAGGATGGCTGCCCAGACACGCTGTCTGGGCTGACGGTGGCGGCATCTCTGGGGACCATGATCTTGGACGGGGCCAACCTGGTCGTGGATATCGAGGGGGAGCGCACCACCGGCAAGGGTGAGCTCACCGTGTTGGAGCTGGTCCCGGGCACGCCGATCACCATCGCGGCGATGTGGGGCTGCCACGCCGCCCAGAGCAGCTTCACGGTCGAGCCGCGGTACCACAAGATCCGGCTCAAGCTCGAGCCCACGCTCACCTCCCCTGCCACGGTCCTGGTGCGCGATCAGTTCGGTGAGACGCCCGCTACAGCCACCCTGGAGTTCCTGTCCTCAGACCCGCCGGGCTGCTCGCCAACCGAGGTCGTCACCCTCGAGCGCGGCTACGGGCGTCTGTCCCTGGGGCGCGGCACCCACAAGGTGCGGGTCCGTACCCCAGACGGCTCCAAGCTCGACACGGAGATCACCGTCGGGGATGAAGAGGTCGAGCTCTTCGTGGACCTGCCGCCGCCGGGTGGTCAGTCCGCAGATGGGGGGCGGCTCCTCGGTGAGACGGTCTATTTCGGGGACGATGAAGATGTGCTCGACGCCGACGCCCTCGCGGTGGTGGCCCAGGTGGCTCGTTACCTCAACGAGCGGCCGGAGCTCAACCGCGTCATCGTCGAGGGGCACACGGACAAGCGCGCCTGGGGCCCCTACAATGAGGGGCTCTCGGAGAGGCGATCCCAGGCCGTGACCGAGGCGCTGATCGCCGCTGGCGTCGCCGCAGACCGGCTGGTGATCGTCGGCCGCGGCGAGAAGATGCCGGCGGTGGAGGGGTCCTCTGCCGAGGCGATGGCGAAGAACCGGCGCGTGCAGTTCATCGTGGGCAAGCGATAGTTCTGTTTGCGCGATGGCTGCAAAGGTGTGAATCTAGGTTCATAGCTTGGATGGATCGGTGGCCTATCGGCAGACTCAGCGAGTTCGGAAGCACCTCCAGGGTGTGCGTGAGAGGCTGCTGCGTACCGCGCGGGAGGTGGTCGCCGAGCGGGGTTTCTCCGCGCTGAAGGTCGCCAGCCTGGCGGAGCAGGCCGGGGTCGCGACGGGCACGATCTACCGGCACTTCCCCAACAAGGGGGCGCTCTGTGCCGAGGTGTTCGCGGTGGCCAGCCAGCGCGAGGTCGATGTGTTGGCCGAGGCCCTCGGGGCTCCGGGTACGGTGATCGAGCGACTGGATGTGGGGCTCACGCTGTGGTGTGAGCGAGCCCAGCAGGGGCGGGTGCTTGCCCGGGCGTTGCTCACCGAGCCCGTCGATCCCGCCGTCGAAGAGGCGCGGCTGCGCTACCGAGCCGCCCACGCCGAGGTGATCGCCGCGGTGCTCCGCGAGGGGATCGCCTCGGGAGAGCTGCCCGAGCAGGATGCCGAGCTCAGCGCAGCGGGCCTGGTCGGTGCCCTGGCCGAGGCCGTGCTCGGTCCCTTCGACAAACCCCGTGAGGCCGGGTCCACCCGGTCCGTCGTCCGCTTTTGTCTTGCCGCCATCCGACCCGGAGATCCCTCATGATCCACACACACGAAGTCTTCAACCAGTCCGTGCTCCTGCCCGAAGCCGATGGGTATGCAACCGATATCGCCCTGGTCGAGGCGGTGTCTCGCTATGGCGGTACCTGGGCCGACGACAAGCTGTCCTCTCTGGGCAAGCTGGCGCTCTCCCGCGAGGCCGCGACGCTGACCCGGCAGGCCAATCGCAACAAGCCCGTGCTCACCGCCTTCGATCGCTTCGGTCACCGCATCGACGAGGTCGAGTTCCACCCGGCCTACCACCGGCTGATGTCCATCGGCAAGGAGCACGGTGTACACAGCCTGTCGTGGACCAACGAGGGCCGGGAGGGGGCCTTTGTGGCTCGGGCCGGGTTGCACTATCTATACGTGCAGCTCGATGCGGGCGTCGCCTGCCCCATGACCATGACCCACGCTGTGGTGCCCTCGCTCAAGCACTCGCCGGAGGTGGCCGAGCAGTGGCTCCCGGGCATCCTCGCCAACCGCTACGAAGCCGAGCTGATGGAGCCCGGAAAGAAAGCGGGGCTCACCTTTGGCATGGCGATGACCGAGAAGCAGGGCGGCAGCGATGTGCGCAGCAATACCACCGTCGCCAAGCCCATCGGGGGCGGGGCTTTCGAGCTCACGGGCCACAAGTACTTCTGCTCGGCGCCGATGTGCGATGGCTTTCTGACCCTGGCCCAGGGGCCGGAGGGGTTGACCTGCTACCTCGTCCCGCGGATCCGCGATGATGGCAGCCGCAATCCGTTCTTCATCCAGCGACTCAAGGACAAGATGGGTAACTGGAGCAACGCCAGCTCCGAGGTGGAGTACCGCGGAACCTGGGCTCAGCAGGTGGGTCCGGGGGGGCGGGGGGTGCCGACCATCATCGAGATGGTGGCTCAGACCCGTCTCGATGTCGCGGTCGGTGCGGCGGGGCTGATGCGGCAGGCGCACCGTCTGGCGCTGCACCACGCTCGGCATCGCGCGGCCTTTGGCAAGCTGCTCATCGATCAGCCGCTGATGCGCAATGTGCTCGCCGATCTGGCCATCGAGGTGGAAGCCGCGGTGGCTCTGTCGATGCGCCTGGCTGCGGCTTTCGACCGGGGCCAGTGGGATCCCGTCGAAGCGGCCTTTGGTCGGGTTGCGATGCCGATCGCAAAATACTGGCTCGCCAAGCGGGTGATCGGGGTGACGGGGGAGTGTCTGGAGTGCCACGGAGGCCCCGGCTATGTCGAGGACTTCCCCCTCGCACAGCTCTTCCGCGAGGCGCCGCTGGGCAGCGTGTGGGAGGGCTCGGGCAATATCCAGTGCCTCGATGTGCTTCGCGCGATGCAGCGCTCCCCCGAGTCCCTGGACGCGCTCCAGAGCGAGCTTGCGGGGCATCGCGGCAAGGATGCCCGTCTGGACCGCATGCTTGGCGCCATCACCCGCGAGCTGGGCTCACCCGAGACGCTCCAGCTCCGCGCCCGTCGCCTGGTCGAGCGCATCGCTCTGGCGCTCTCGGCGGGTCTGCTGATCGACAACGCACCAGAGGCGGTGTCGAGCGCCTACCTTGCGACCCGACTGGACGATGGCGGCTTGCTGTACGGGAACCTGGGTGCGGATGTGGACATCGAGGCGATCCTGGCGAGGGCGTAGGGGCTCGATTGGCTCCTGACCGCCCCCGCAGGGGGTCCCTTCGGCCCCCCACGCCCCCCACCGCTGGGGGTCCGAGCGGACCCCCTCGTCCCCCCGCTGTTTTGTCTTGCTGGGGCGGGTCTGGGTGAGGGGGAGAGGTGGCGGGTGAGGCTGGCCCGAGATCGGCGGCGGGGTTGCGGGTTCGGACTGCTGGAGAGGAGGGGAGTCCACAAACCACCTCCTCTCCAGACCGCCCTCGTGCACACGTAGACCCCGGTCCTCGGTCGGGTACAGCGCCCGCCCCATCCACTCCGCCTCGTCATAGACTGAGGATAGGGTCGGCTCTACCGCAGTCTGCCAACGACGCGCAGCGAGGCGGAGCGCGAAGCGCGGAGTAACCGGAGCCCCACCACGCTCGAGCCCCCAATCCCCTCATCTACGCCGACCCGGCGGTCCGCCCCTCTCCCGACCGCCCCGGCAAGAATACCCGGTGTCCGACGACCAGTCACCGGTCCTCGCGACCGCTAAGCGGTAGTCTCCAGCTCCCGGGGCCCCAGCATCCCATTCTGTGGGTGCCTCAGGAGGACAGCTCAATGACTCTCGCACTCGCTCTCATCGCCCCCGCACTCGCCCAGGACGCCCCGGCGCTCCCCGAGGCGCCCGAGGCGCCCGAGGCGCCACAAGCCCCCGCCATCCCCGAGGCGCCGACCCCCCGGTTGAAGCCCTTTGTGGATGCGGATCAGCGGGTGGTCATCGAAGAGCCCGCCTCGGACCTGTTCCTTATGGGCCAGGACGTGTCCCTGCGGGGCGGGGTGGGGGACAACGCTTTTGTGCTCGCCCAGTCTCTGGATGTGACCTCCCCGGTCGCCGGCGATCTGTTCGCGATGGGCGAGGACCTCGTCATCGCCGACGTGATCACGGGGGATGTGTACGCCATGGGAGAGACGGTTCGGATCAAGCCTGGCGCCCGCGTCCTCGGCTCGCTGACCATCGCCGCGGGGGAGCTCATCATCGAGGGCCCGATCGCAGGGGATGTGAGCGGTCAGGTCGGTCGGGTCGTGCTCGCGGCACCCATCGCGGGGGATGTGCAGCTCCAAGCGGGCGAGATCGCGGTGGAGTCGGGGGCGGCCATCGGTGGGGACCTGGACTACGTGGCCGGCGCCCGAGCCGCGGATCTGGAGGCGGTGGTCGGCGGCGATATCGACTTCGAAGAAGGCCATGACGAGATCGAGATCGAGATCGAAGCCCCGGTCGAAGAGGAGTCGGGTTCGATGCTGGGCTCTATCGTCTGGTGGGGGACCATGCGGGGCTGGGGGTTCCTCACCAAGCTGCTGGTGGGCTGTGTGCTGCTGCTGATCGGCGGGGAGCGGATGGCCGCGGTCGGGCGGAGGGTGGTGTCCCACCCGGGCCAGAGCCTCGGGGTGGGGTTCATCACGCTCTGTGTGCTGCCGGTCGCCTCGACGCTGGCTCTGCTCACGGTGGTCCCCTTTCCGCTCGGGCTGCTCGGGTTCGCCGCGCTCGGGGGCCTGCTCTATGTGTCGCAGATCTTCGCGGCCCAGGCCCTGGGTGACGCGCTTCTCCGCCTGATTCAGCCCGATGCCATCGGGTCTCCGTACCTGTCGCTGGCGATTGGCCTGGTCCCGCTCATCGCGCTCTGCTCGCTGCCCTGGCTGGGCACCTTCGCCTGGATGGGCGCCACCATCGTGGGCACCGGTGCCTTGTGGTCGGTCATCCGGAGTGAGGCCTGATCCTCGCCCGCCAGCTCGGGCTCATCGCTGTCGGGTTCCTGGTGGGCCTGGCAGCGCTGCTATTCCTGCATCACGAGCCCCAGTGGGGGACGGCGGCCGCTGCGGTGGGGCTGGGAGCTCTGGTCACGGCTGCGATGCGCTCGGTCTGGGGGGGGCTGCCCCGCTTCGTCACCCGCTGGCTCGATGGGGGGGTGTTCATCGTGGCGGTGCTGGTGGTGACGGCCTCCACCGGGCTCACCCATGGCCTGCCCTATGCCGTGCTGCGCTGGCCCCGAACCCTCGCGCTATTCGGTGCAGCCGGGCTGATGGCGACGGTGGTTGGCGGCCTCGCCTACACCCATCTTCGCCTGGAGGCCGAGGTCCGGTTGGCGGCTGAGCGCCTGCACGAAGCCCGCCGTCGCGCCCTGGAGAGCCGGCTGACCGCGCTCTCCGCCCAGATCAATCCCCACTTCCTGTTCAACACCCTCAACACCCTGGCCGAGGTGGTGCACGAGGACGAGGATCAGGCCGAGGATCTGGTGTCTGATCTCGCGTCGATGATGCGCTACGCCCTCGACAGCTCCTCGAAGCGGGTCACCCTGGCCGAGGAGTTCCAGGTGATTCGTCGCCTGCTCAACATCGAGAGAGCCCGGCTCGGAGAGCGTCTCCGCTGCGACTTCGAGCTCGATCCTGCCGTCCAGGACGTGCGGATTCCAGGTCTGCTCGTGCAACCCCTGGTAGAGAACGCGGTCCGTCATGCCTGCTCCTCCCGCATCGAGGGGGGCACGGTCCGGGTGAGCGCGAGTCGGGTCGGGGACCGGGTGGAGATCCGGGTGGAGGATGACGGCCCCGGCATTCCCCCCTCCGTGCTCGCGGAGCTGGAAGAACCCCTCGACGATGACAGCCACCCCGGTGGACTCCGCAACGTGCTCGAACGCGTCCGGCTGGCCTGGTCGGGGGACTCGGCCCAGCTCAGCTTCCCCCCGAGGGAGTCCGGCAGCACCCTCCTCCTCACCCTTCCTCTGGAGTCCGAATGAAGATCCGTGCCCTGATCGTAGATGATGAGCCCCGGGCTCGGTCGCGGATGCGTCGACTGCTCGACCCCTACGATGATGTGGTGGTGATGGGGGAGGCCACGAACGGAGAGCAGGCGGTCCACAAGGTGTTGGAGGGGCGGCCCGATGTGATCTTCCTCGATATCCACATGCCAGGTCTGGAGGGGACGGCGGTGGCGAGCCGGCTGCGCGACTACCTCCCCGAGTCGGTCCGCCCCCTCATCGTGTTCACCACGGCCCACGCCGAGCACGCGGTCGAGGCCTTCGGTCTGGACAGCTTGGACTACCTGCTCAAGCCAGTGGAGCGTGACCGGCTGGGGGACTGTCTGCGGCGGGTGCGCCGGGAGGTCTGGGCAGCGGGGAGGAGCCCGGTCGCGCCGACTGCACCGCCTCCGGAAGCGACGGTGACGGGCCATAAGGGCGCCTCCATCGAGGCGATTGCGATCAACGCCATCGTGGTGGTCCAGGTCGAGGATGGGCTCGCCTTCGCCTACACCGTCGAGGGGGAACGCCGTCGATTGGGGGAGAGCCTGGCCGAGGTGGAAGCTCAGCTCCCGGCGGAGACGTTCGCCCGGGTGTCCCGCTCCGCCATCGTGAACACCGAGCGGGTGGAGCGCCTCTGCCCCAAGGAGTCGGGGACGTGGGCGGCGATCATGGAGGGAGGCCGCTCGGTATCGGTGAGCCGTCGGCGGGCGAAGCACTTGAGGGAACGGCTCGGGCTGTGAGCGTGTACGATGGGGGAGTCGGAGGCGGAATGAGATTCTGGACGGTAGGCGCGCTGGCGCTGTTGGTAGTGGGCTGTAAGGGCGGGGCGGTCACGGTCGACGAGGACCCGCCGGTCGACGTGGACTCGGACGCAGACACGGACGCGGACTCGGACACCGACGCGGACTCGGACACGGATGCCGACTCCGATACGGACGCAGACGCCGACACCGATACGGACGCGGATTCCGACACCGACACCGACACCGACACCGACACCGACACCGACACCGACACGGATGCCGACGCGGACACCGATACGGACACGGACACGGACGCCGATGCGGACACGGACACGGACACCGATACGGACACGGATGCGGACACGGACGCCGATGCGGACACGGACGCCGACGCGGACACCGATGCCGACGCGGACTCCGATGCCGATGCCGACACGGACGCCGACGCGGACACCGATGCCGACGCGGACTCCGATGCGGACACCGACACCGACACCTGCGGTGACGGCGTGCTCGATGTGGGCGAGGCCTGCGACGACGGCAATCTCTGCGATCTCGACGGGTGCATGGCAGATAGCTGCGATCTGGAGTCGTCCCTGGTGTTCACCGGGATCGAGATCGTCGATGGTGTCGGCTTCGACCTCGACAATGCCGATGGCGACAACAATGTGTACACCGGCGTGGACAACGTGCTCGGTGCCAGTGGACTGATCTCCGCGGTGGTGAACCCGGTCCTCCAGGACGGGCTCGACGACGGGTCCCTCGCGCTCGCGATGAGCTTCGCGGACCTGGGCTCTCTCACGAACGACCCCAGCATTGCGGTGTCCATGCTCGGAATCGTCGATCCGGTCTGCCCCATGCCGGTCTATGACGCGGCCAACCAGCCGCCCTGGATCCGCACAGCGAGCAGCGCGGTGTACTCGGACAGCGGCGAGTTCGCCCAGTGCGACCCGCCCGTTGTGTTCGATGACACCGACGATCCCGACAACGGCATCTACCCGGTCGCCACCATCGGGGGGCAGCCCCCGGCTCCCTTCCTCCAACTCGCATCGGATCGGGCGGTAGATATCGGCATCGGCGCCCTCAGCCGCCCCCGACTCGAGGGCACCCTGGGCAACGACGGCAGCTTCCTCACCACGCTCACGAATGGAACGCTCGCGGGGGTGATCGACGCGGCGGTCCTGCTGGATATGGACGGCTTTGGTTCTTGTCCGACCGGGCTCCATGCCGCGCTCTGCCTGGGCGTGGAACCCGACATCTCCCTGGACGGAACCGCGGTCGACAGCATCAATGTGGCCGGCTGCGGCTTCCTGCCTTGTCTCGCTGCGACTCCCCAGATCCCCAGCTGTGAGATCAACGGGGTCACCGTGGCCAGCGGTGCGGACGGGGACTGTGTGCTCGACCCGGACTTTGCGACGGGCTTCAGCGCGGGCTTCGATGTCGAGGCTCACCGGGTGCGCTTCGTGGAGCAGGTGGACGGGGCGACCTACTGCCCCTGAACTACAGCGGGGTGACGGCTCCGGTAGCGGGGTCGATCTCGCACACGTACACGGTGCCCTCTTCTTCTCCGGCGGGGAAGGTCGCGGTGCCGGTGTACACCGCGGCGCCGTCGTAGAAGACCTCTACCGTGGCGACGGTGTCGATCGTGCCACCTGTGGTCGTGAGGTAGTCGAACACCACAACCTCTAGTGGCCCGAGGTCGTAGGGCTCTGGGATGCGGAGGATCTCGGGTCCGGTGCCGGAGATATCGTCGACCACGAGGCGGGGATTGTCGGGCCCATAGCCCGGTATCCCCCAGTCGAGCAGGCCAAAGAAGGGCACGCAGTTGCCGTAGTAGCAGTCGTCGGCGGAGTTCAAGACGCCCCCGGCGAGCAGCAGATGCAGGTCGAGATCGTCTCCAGCGATGTTCCACTCGATACGCACCTCGAGCCCGGCCGCGGGGGGAAGATCGGTGTCGGTATCCGCGTCGGAGTCGGCATCTGCATCGGTGTCCGCATCTGCATCGGTGTCCGCATCTGCGTCGGAGTCCGCATCTGCGTCGACGTCGGTATCCGTGTCCGTGTCCGTGTCTACATCGGTGTCCGACTCCACCGAGGGCTTCTCTTCGTAGGGCAGGCAGGCGAACAGGGCGGTGAGGAAGATCATGGTCCAATCCAGGCTGACGAGGGACTCTTAGTCGATGTGATGCCGATCTGCTGGACTTCCAACCCTGGAAGTGGTGGGGTGAGTGGGGAGGTGCGTGACGCTCATATGGATCTCACTCGCGCTGGCGGATGCTGGCTCTCGTACCTGTGTGATGCGGTCGCTTCCGGTTCGGATCGCGTGGACGGAGTCGGGGGATGTCACCGTGAAGGATGGCTCCGCGGTGCTGGTCTCGGTCAACGTCGGTGCGCTCGTGGGCACGACCAGCGTGCGCTGCAAGGGCGACTCTCTGGAGTTTCTCACCGACACCCATCGCATCCCGGGCAAGATCACCCTCGAGAAGGTGAAGGTCGGGCTGGGTGAGATCTTCGACACCCTGGACCCGAAGCGCTTCGAGGAGGCCAAGGTCGCTGCCCGGCCTCACACACCACGGCATCGCAACAGACGCCCGGCCGCCCCCCCTCCAGCACCCGTGCCCACCCGTCCGGTCGGGGTCGCTGCGGCCGAGGCCTGCGTCAACACCAAGGCCTGGGACGACTACGACCAGGGCTGGAGGGTCCGGTCCATCACGGCCGAGCTGATGGACGCTACAGAGGGGCGCAACCTCGCGGTCAGCCTGTTGGAGGGCAATGAGTACCGCTTCTTCGGGTGCGCGCAGTCCAGCGTGGGGGATCTGCAGCTCCGGGTGTTCGGGGAGGATGGGCGCGCGGTCGCCGTGGACAGCAGCCACGACCGGCAGCCCCAGGTAGACTTCAGGCCCGCAGTGTCGGGCACTTACCATGTGGTGCTCACCGCTCCGGACGAAGACGGGAAGCTCGGGGCCGCGCTCGGGGTCGTCTACCGCTAGGGCACCGATTCGGCGGCCTATTTCACCGAGAACTTGGTCCTTCGCTCCTTGTGTAGCGAGCTACACGTCGTCGCTTGAACCGGCGTTCTCCGAGAAATATGCCTGCCGACTCGGCGCCCTTGGTGAGTTTCTGAAGGGTCGGTGAATGCCGGAGAGGCTCGTCGGGATGGAAGTCCGAGGTCTCCTCTGGTAGCCGGCATCCTACCGGCTGCTTGCTGACTTCGGCTTGATGAAAGCTCAACTCGTGCAGGTTGGCTGTTCGGCAATGCCGTTAGGTGGGCTCGACTCGAGGAGGTCCAGATGATGTTCGCGTTCGTCGCGGCTGCGGTCGCTGCCAAGGCTCCGGTGTCGCTTCAGCAACCGATCTGGGTCGATACCGACCCGCTCCAGCCTCGCATCTGTGTGTCTTTTGTTCCGGACGCTGGGCCGTTTCGGGGCAAGGACGCCGAGGTGTGGTCCCAGATCCGCGCCCATGTCGAGAAGGCCGAGATCGCCGAGGCCATCCGGCTCTCCCGCGACCTCAAGCCCCATCCCGCTCAGCGGATGCTGAAGGCTGCGGCCTATCTCATGGGCGACGGCCAGATCATCGACATCGAGGGTCTGGTCCACAAGTACGGCGAAGACCCCTGTCTGGCGGCCATGGCCTCGGGCATGTCGCTGAAGAGCGGAAACACCGCGGATATGGTGCGCCACGTCGAGCGCGCTCACGAGCTGTGGCCGGACAACCCCGATGTGGGCGAGCTCTTTGCGCTGGCCGCTCCCACTCCAGCCGAGCGGGCCGTGCGCTTTCGCCAGGCGGTCGAGGACTTCCCCGACGACCTGTCACTTCGCTACACCGTCGCCACCCTCGCCGAAGCCGATGGAGACGTGGCGACGGCGGTGGCCGGGTATCGGCGCGTGTGGGAGCTGGGCTACCCGGAGGTCGAGGAGAAGCTGCTGCGCCTGGCGCTGCGCTCGGGCGACCTCGACACCTACCTGCGCATGGTGATGACCGAGGACCACCCGGTGAAGGGGCCGGGCTTCGGCGATCAGGAGGACTACGGAAAAGCGTACCTGGACTGGCTGGGCATCGACTCCCTCGACACGCCGCTGTACGCGATCTTCCAGACCAACCAGGGGGATATTCGCTGCCGCCTGGCCACCGACAACGCGCCGGTCACCATCATGAACTTCGTCGGTCTGGCGCGGGGCTCCCAGCCGTGGACCCGCAACGGAGTCGAGCAGACCGGGCCGCTATACGACGGCACCCTCTTTCACCGGGTGATCCCGGAGTTCATGATCCAGGGCGGAGACCCCGAGGGCACCGGCCGAGGCAGCCCTGGCTATGTGTTTGGCGACGAACCCTCACCGGTCACCGCTCTGGACCGCCCGGGCATGCTCGCGATGGCCAATAGCGGGCCGAATACCAATGGCTCCCAGTTCTTCATCTCCGAAAAACCCACGCCGCACCTCTCTGGCAAGCACACGCTATTCGGCTACTGCGACCAGCGCGCCGTGCAGACGGTCCGCAAGATCGCGCGAGTCCCCGCCGAATCCGACCGGCCCAAGCAAGAGGTGATCCTGGAGACGATCCGCTTCGAATAGGGCGCCGACTCGGCGGCCCGTTGCGGCGCCTCTGTCCGGGCTTGACGGCCCGGTTCTCCCTCTGTAGGCTCCACGCGGATCACTGGCTCAGCCCAGTCATAGGGGGAATTCTCGATGCTCGTCTTTTCCATGGCCGCTGCATTCGCTGGCTATTTCGACACTGTGGGTTCCACCCGCACGGTCAAGGTCGATGTGTTCAGCTTTGGCCAGGCCATGCACCCCTATGGCTCGGACTGGACGCCGTCGCTGCTCGATCAATGGAGCGGCGTGCTCGAGTGCAAGATCGAGCGTACCCGCACCGAGGTCTGCCAGTTCAAGGATCAGTTCGTGTGGTACGGCATCCTGCCCAATGGCACCGAGCAGATGAGCTTCCAGCAGATTCCCATGAAGGGTGACCTGGAGTTCGTGTGGAGCCCCACGGGTCGGTTGAGCCGCTACGATATCCGCGGCGACCGCGAGGAGTTCTGGGAGAAGGGTTCCAATGCCATGCTGGTGCTCTTCCACAAGAATGTCGTGTTCAAGCCCGACTCGGTCCGGCGGATCGGCGATGACCTCGAGCGTAGCCTGCTGCGAAGCCTCGCCAGCGCGATGGAGGTCGATCGGTCCAAGAAGAACGAAGACCGGTGGACCACGAACAAGCCGCTGTGGGCGGGCCGCCGCTATTCCAGTGGGGTGGCGGCCACCGCGCGCTACAAGTGGGAGAAGCGCCCCGAAGAGGGGGATCTGGTCCCCTTTGTCTGGGATGGGGTGGTGAGCGAGTCCACAGACTCCAGCTCCGCGGGTGGAGTGAGCACCAAGACCCGGGTGGTGGGCACCGCCTGGTACAACCCATTCGAGGGTCGCGTCGACCGCCTGGAGGTCGAGTCCCGTACGATGTCGACGACCGGTCCATTGGTGGGTCACACCCGGTGGATCGCGCTGTCCAAGGTGTGGGAGGATGGCGACAGCATGAAGCCCCGGCCGATGCCGACTCCGGCGCTGGAGTAACGGGTATACAGCCCTGTCCGAGCAAGTTGATTCGATTCCCGAGGCCCCAGGCGGCCCTCTCGCCGCCGCCGATAGGCTTGAATTGACCGCGCCAGTCCTGCGCTTCCCGTCGACGCCGAGAGAACCCCATGGAACCACGGGTTCTCGATCAACTCGGCCGGCCAGGGCTGCACCCGGCGCCTCAGTTCGACATATAGTCGGGCTCCTTTCTGGGCCCAAAGGACCAGCCCGTTCCGAATAGCGCCCCCATTCCTCCCACCGTGTAGCTGTAGAGGCGACCCTCTCGGCGTACCTGGCGGGTCCAGACCCCAGATCTCAGGCCGAGATCGATGAACCAGCCGCTCTTGTGCCGCTTGAGCGGCCACAGCTTCATGGAGAGCGCGACGGATGGTGTGGCCAGGGGCTTGTCATCCTTTGCGAGCCAGTCGAGGGTCATGCCGACGGTCGCGTCGACGGCTGCCTCTCCGGCCCACGCGCGGACTCCGATGCGGGGCTCGAATCGGCTGACGGGACCTCGTGGCTGCTCGGGTACGCTCTGCCAGCCCACATGAGCGCCGACGATGAAGCTGGAGTCGAACACCTGGTGGGTGAGCTCGAGGTGGCCGGCGTACCGAGGCGTTCCCCCACGTCCCGCACTCCAGACTGGCGCAATCTGTCGGAAGCTGGAGCCGAGGGAGACGTCGGTGTGTCGGAAGAATCTGCCCTGGTTCTTGGTCGGCGGGTCCTCCAACGCCGCTACCGGGTCATCCTCTTTGGGTCGGTCATCCCTGGGGCTGTGGGTTGGGGTGCGGGGGAGGGAGATCGGGAACCGAGGCTCGAAGAGGCTGCCGTCTGCGTAGGTGCCCGGGCTGAACCGCGTCGCTTCCAGCTCGTCATGGAGGACCCAGCGCGTGGGCTGAATCCCGGATGGGAAGGGCGTGAGTGAAGCGTTCTTGCCCCCCTCTGCACCATAGGAGAGCGCGTCGATCACCAGTCCGTCGGCGTCCGTGAGGGTCAACGTCGTCCCGGCGTTTCGCAGCCCCAGTCCGCCGGTGCTGCTGACCACGAACTGGGCTCCAGGCGGAGCTTGTTGGAGGGTGCCTCCCCCGAACACGACCAATCCCAGCCCTGCTGGAAGTCGTGTCCCCTCTGCGAAGATGTGGCGGGTTCTGGGGCCCTCGCGGAGGATGGCCCCGCTTAGATCCGCCTCCGCCACCCCGAAGTTCACGATCTCGATGAACTCGTCCTGGAAGGGGTGGGAGCGACCATCGCCGTTGGCATCCCCCATGGTGGGATGCGGGTCGGCGTGCACCTCGTTGAACAAGACCTCGGAGGACTCGACCGGCGCCGGTTCTTGGGCCTGGACAGCAGAGAACAGGGTGAAAATATACATGTTCCCTGAATAACGAGCCAGGGTATCGCCGAATGAGTCGGCTTGTGATGAATCGTCTCCGAACCCACCCGATCGGGTGACGAGGGGCGGACTCCCCGGCCAGCAGAGGGGCTACTGCAGGCTCCGATCAACGGTCCGGGCAGTCGTCAATCCAGCGCCATCCGGTATCGACCGGGAATCAAGCCTTTTCCCTGTCCGACCCGGAGCAGACTGTATAGGGGCGCCGAGTCGGCTGGCATATCGGCTCGAGGGCGCTGTTTCGAGTGTCGAAGCGTACCTTTCGTACGCGAGGAGCGAAGGAACAAGCACTCGGGCCGATAGGCCGCCGAATCGGTGCCCTATTGCACGTAGATCGCGTTGGAGAGAATCCACGGGAAGGGGCGGAGCCAGGGCTGCGGGTCGTCCCCTAAGAAGCGGGTGAGGTGGGTGGGGGTGATGTCGATCTCGACCCGGTAGGCCCCCGCGCTGTCGACGATATGGGTGCCGCAACCCTCGGCGACCACCACCCCTTGGGAGATGAGCCGCACGTCGAGCTCTGGCTCTTCGGGGCCACGAGGGCTCTCGGGGTGGAGGGTGGGGCAGACGATCTCGAGGGTGGTGTCGGTGGTCTCTCCGCCCATTCCCGTGCCATCCGAGGCGGTGAAAGAGAAGCCGTCCGGGGTGCCGAGGATCTCGAAGGCCACGAAGCTGTGGCCCGCTGCGAGGGCGTCTTCGACGGACTCTCCGGGCTCGGGTAGCACGGTGTTGGCCATCCAGCGCAGCATGCGCCGGTAGCTATCGGCCCGCTCTCCGTCCCGTAGATCGAGGGGGAGCACGTTCTGGTGGGCGTCGGTGCCGATGATGCCGACCATGGGGCCCCGGGCGAGGAGGGCGTCGAACTTGGCCAGGCTGGGCGGCTGGTTCTGGAGCACGCCCAGCACGAAGAGATCGGGCTCACCGGTGGAGTCCGGGCTGGTGAAGGGCGCGATATCCTCGACCCAGCCCAGGGCGTCGAGGCCGAGGTATTCGGGGCGGATATTCGGCGCGAACATGGCGTGGAGGTTGAAGATCTCGACCCCGGTGAGCCCGGCATCCTGGAGCCTCTCGAGCAGGGGTAGCTCGCGGCTCTCGGTGTGGGCCTGGAAGACCTTGGCGCCCGCGTCGACCATGGTCTGCAGGGCTTCGTCGTCGAAGCGGTTGAGCAGATCGTCGCGCTCCTCGGGGGTGCCGGGCACGTGCTCGTCGAGGCCGACGGGCATGAGCTCGTCCTCGAAGCCGGGCTGGAGCCGGACCTGACGCCCGTCCCCGCAGGTGAGGATGGCGATGGCGCCGTCTCGCTCGTCCCCGGGCTGGGGATGGAACAGATCGTCGAAGGTCTGGAATGCCCCATAGCTGGGGTGGTCGGTGATGAAGGCGGTGTCGATGCCGGCGTCGCAGAGGCCGCGGCGGAAGTCGTCCAGGCAGGGCTGGTTGACCTCGCCGTCGATGATGCCCATGCCATCGCAGGCGTCGTGGGACCACGGGCTGTGCAGGTGGGTGATCACCCGCTGGCCGACGCTTAGGGCGGGCAGCCCGGGGCGCCAGTCGACCTCGACCGGGCCGGTGTCTGGGGTGGTGGTCTCGGGCGTACAGGCCAGCAGGAATAGTGCGATCATGAGGGCAAGCTAACCCGACGGACCCGCGCTGTGGGGTTAGGTGCGTGGGATGGAAGCACCCGACGATATCGCAGACCGCGTAGCCCAGGTCGCCGACCTCCTCGAGGCCATCGTCGCCGACCGTGGCCTGCTGGCTCCCCTCGATGCCGAGCTCCGAAAGCGCTTGCTGATGGCGGCGGGTCGGGTGTCGCGGCCCACGGGAGCGGACCGGTTGCGGCTCAAGAGGGCCCAGCGCAGCAAGGACAGGCGGGTCGAGCGCGAGGCCACCCGGCAGCTGCTGAGCCGCACCCAGATCCGCAAGCTGCGCCAGAACCCCATCTTCCTGACTCCGCGCCGCAGCGAGGCGGGGCCGCTTCCCGAGCCCATCGGCAACACGCCCAACGAGCGCAGCTGCTACTGCTGTCGCAAGAAGTTCCGCGAGGTCCACTTCTTCTACGACCAGATGTGTGTGGACTGCGGCGACTTCAACTACCGCAAGCGCACGCCGGTCGCAGATCTCAGCGGGAGGGTGGCGCTGGTCACCGGTGCCCGGGTGAAGATCGGGTTTCAGGCGGCGGTGCTGCTGCTGCGTGCGGGCTGCCGGGTGATCCTCACCACCCGCTTTCCCCAGGATGCAGCGCGGCGCTACGCCGAGCTCGAGGACTTCTCGGAGTGGAGCGATAGGGTCGAGATCGTGGGCATCGATCTGCGCCAGGTTCCCGCGGTCGAGGGGCTGTGTCGCGACCTGCTGGGCCGCCTGGACCGCCTCGACTTCATCATCAACAACGCCTGCCAGACCGTGCGCCGGCCGCCGGGTTTCTACGACCACCTGATGGAAGCCGAGCGCGACACCGCCGCGCTGCCGGCGCACTGCCGCGCTCTGCTCACTTCCACTACGCAGCGGAGCCTGAGCTCGGCCGAGCTCAGCCAGCTCGCCCTGCTCCCCGAGGACACCACCTCAGCGGCGCTGTTCCCGGCCGGGGCTCTCGACGCGGACCAGCAGCAGGTCGATCTGCGGCGGGTCAACAGCTGGCGGCTCGATCTGGCCGAGGTCCCGACCCTCGAGCTGCTCGAGGTCCAGCTGGTGAACGCGGTGGCGCCGTTCATCCTCAACGCCCGGCTCAAGCCCTTGATGGAGCGGGTGCAGACGGCAGACAAGCACATCGTGAATGTCTCGGCCATGGAGGGGCAGTTCTACCGGATCTTCAAGTCCTCCCGCCATCCCCACACCAATATGGCGAAGGCGGCGCTCAATATGCTCACCCGCACCGCAGCCCTGGACTATATCGACTCGGGCATCCACATGAACAGCGTGGACACGGGCTGGGTCACCGACGAAGACCCAGTGCACCACGCGGCCCGCAAGCGCGAGGAGCAGGGCTTTCACCCCCCCCTCGATATCGTCGATGGCGCCGCCCGCATCGTCGACCCCATCTTCTCGGGTCTGAGCACGGGCAAGCATGTGTGGGGCCAGTTCCTCAAGGACTACGTCCCGACGGATTGGTGAGCACCTGCCGGGGGATCAGCGGGCGGTCTGCAGGCCGGTGAGCAAGCAGTCGACGAGCCAGTGCAAGTGGGCGCGGCGCTCGCGGATGGCGTGCTCGGAGAGGGGATCGGAGCCCCAGGCGGGGCTGAGGGCGGCGGCGTAGGTGAAGTAGTTGATGACCGCGCCCGAGAGGGTGACGAAGAGATGGCGGGCGGCGAGGGGACCTTGGGACGGGGCGACCTCGGATAGGGCGGACTCGACCCAGCTCATGAGCGGCTCCAGGCCGCGTTGGACCCGCTGTGGATGGGCTCCGCAGACCTCGCGCTGCACGAGCTTGGCGTAGCGCTGGTTGGCCTCGATGAAGTCGAGGTAGCGATCGATGACGTGGTGGAAGCGGTCCTGAGGGCTGCCCTCGACCTGGAACGCGCTGCGCAGGGCCTGGGCATGGGCGGCGTAGTAGCGCTCCAGGACCTGATCGAAGAGCCGTTCTTTGTTCTGGTGGTGGTAGAAGACCAGGGCCTTCTTGACCCCGGCTCGCTCGGCGACATCGCGCATGGACACGCCATCGAAGCCGCGCTCGGCGAACAGGGCGTCGGCGGCGGTGAGGATCTGGGAGGCTCGGGGGATCGCTGTCATGGCCCATCCCTAGTGCAGCGACGGGGAGAGGCGCAACCCGATCTCCGAAAAACTGACCGATCGGTTTGACCGATCGGTCAGGAACAGGTACGAAGGAGTCGAGAGCTGCACTTCGGGAACACAGGGAGTCAAAAATGGGCATCGTCGAGCGCTTCAAGACACAGCAGATCAAGGGGGGCGCAATCGTCAGCCGCCTCCTCCAGGCCGAAGGGGTCGAGGTCGCCTTCGGCATCGGCGACGGCACCTACCTGGGCATGATCGCCAGCTTCGGTGACCACGGGATCGAGCTCATCACCCCGCGCCACGAGAGCAACTCGGTGCATATGGCTGGGGCTTATGCGCGGCTCACCGGCAAGATCGGCGTGGCCATCGCCAGCAACGGCCCCGGCGTAGCCAACGCACTGCCCGGGGTGGCGGTGGAGCAGGCCGAGGGCAACCGGGTGTTGCTGATCACCAGCTGTCGCCGCGCTCCCATCGTCGATCCGGATCGCGGGGGCACCTACCAGTACTTCCCCCAGGTCGATGTCATCGGGGCCATGGCCAAGTTCAGCGTGATGGTGCCCTCGGCCGACCGGCTCGCCGAGCTGCTCCGTCGGGCGCTTCGGGTCTGCCACACCGGGCGCCCCGGCGTCGTCCATATCGACATCCCGGAGACGGTCTTCAACGGGGTGTTCGAGGACGACCCGCGCTGGTATCGGGAGCCCGCGTCCTACCGCAGCGTCCAGCCGCTCCAGCCCCACCCCAGTGTGGTCGAGCGCGCCTTCGAGCTGCTGCTGCGGGCCGAGCGCCCCCTGATTCACGCAGGCTCTGGGGTCATCCACAGCGGTGCATTCGATGCGGTGAAGCAGCTCGCCCACCGCATGGGAATCCCGATCACCTCGAGCTGGGCGGCCCGAGCGGTGGCCGATGAGCGGGACGAGATGGTCATTCCCATGGGCTATGTGGGCGCGGTGAAGCGGGCCCGCAACGAGGCCGATCTGGTGCTTGTGCTGGGCTCCCGGCTCGGCGAGACCGATTGGTGGGGCAAGGCCCCGTACTGGGCTCCCCCAGAGCGCCAGCAGCTCATCCAGGTCGACCTCGATCTGGAGCACCTCGCCAACAATCGACCGGTGGCGCTGCCGGTTCAGGCCGATGTGGGCGCCTTCCTGGACAGCCTGTTGAGCCTGGCCCGCGGGCCCGCCCCGGCGGATCGGTTGGCCTGGGTCGCGTCGCTGCGTAAGGACTGCAAGAAGCGTCGCACCAAGCTCGATAAACACCTCAAGAAGTCGATGGTTCCGATGCACCCCGCTCATGTCGGTCACACCTGCGACCGGGTCTTCCCCGACGATGCCATCCTGGTGATCGATGGTGGAAATACGGCCATCTGGGCCAACTTCTTCCATGAGGTCCGCTCGCCGAACACCGTGCTCACCACCCCCAAGATGGGCATGCTCGGAGCGGGGGTCGCCCAGGCCATCGCCGCCAAGGTGGCCTGCCCAGAGCGCGAGGTCTACTGCATCATCGGGGATGGCGCGATGGGCTTCCACCAGCAAGAGATCGAGACGGCGGTGCGCGCCGGGTTGCAGGTCACCTGGCTGGTGCTCTGTGACAAGCAGTGGGGTATGGTCAAGATCAACCAGCAGTTCAGCCTGAAGCCGGTGAAGACCCTGGTGATGGGCGGCCTGTCCCCCGAGGAGACGGTCAACACCGAGATCGGGGAGACCCGGTTCGACGACCTGGCCCGGGCCATGGGCGCCCATGGAGAGCGGGTGGCGGATTCCAACGGCCTGGAAGGGGCGATTGCGCGGTGTCGAGCGTCGGGCAAGCCCGCGGTCATCCACGTCGATGTCGATCCCAAGGCCCACCTGTGGGCACCCGAGCTCCGCACCTTCAAGGCCATGCACCAGGAGCCCCGAGGATGAGCGGCGCGGTCCTGGTCACCGGAGCGGCGGGCTATATCGGGGGGCTCACCACCCGAGAGCTCTCCCGGCAGGGCTCGGTGCGGGTGATCGCCACGGATATCCGCGAGGTCCCCGCCTCCGAGCGCGTGGAGGGGGTGGAATATCTCCAGCTCGATATCACCGATGTAGGTCTGGCCGATGTGCTTCGGGAGCATGAGGTCGGCACCGTGGTGCACCTGGCAGCCTTGGTCAATCCCCCGCCGGGGGACACCCGGGATCTGCAGCATCGGGTGGATGTGCTCGGAACTCGTGCGGTGCTGGAGGCTGCGGTTCAGGCGGGGGTGGGCAAGCTGATCTACACTTCGAGCGGGGCGGCCTATGGGTACAGCGCCGAGAATGGCCCGCTGCTCACCGAAGCCGATGCGCTCCGCGCGGATCGCAGCTTTGCCTACGCCTGGCACAAGCGTCAGGTCGAGGAGGATCTGGCTCGGTACCGTCAGGAGCACCCGGAGCTGAAGCAGCTGGTATTTCGGGTGAGCACGGTGCTGGGGCCGACCGTCCACAACCAGATCACCGCGATGTTCGAGCGGCCCGTTGTGGTGGGGCTTTCCGGGGTGGCGACTCCTTTCTGCATCGTGTCGGATGAGGATGTGGTGCGCTGCTTGGTGAACGGCGTGCTGCGAGAGGATGTGGGTGTGTACAACCTCACCGGGGATGGGGTGCTCACCCTGCGCGAGATCGCGACCCTGATGGGGCGGCGCTACCTGGCCCTGCCCGAGCGGGTGCTGAAGACCGCGCTGCGCCACCTGTCGAAGCACGAGCTGGTTCGATACGGCCCAGAGCAGACGCAGTTCCTGGCCCACCGCCCGGTGTTGGACAACCGACGACTCAAGGCGGATCTGGGCTATCGACCACGCACCAGCCGCGAGGCCTTCGAGCGCTACCGGGCCTCGCGATGAGCGTGGTGGTGATCACCGGGGCCGCGGGGGGAATCGGCCAGGCGATGGCCCGAGCCTGGGCGGCGGAGGGGAGCCGGGTGGCCTTGCTCGATCTGTGCGCCCCGACCGAGCTCGCTGCCGAGCTGGTCGCGGGTGGGAGCGAGGCCCTGGCGATCGCCTGCGATATCACCGATGAGGCCGCCTGTGATGGGGCGATTGCACAGGTCCTCGGGCGATGGGGGCAGATCGATGTGCTGATCAACAACGCGGGGATCAGCCACCGCAGCCTGTTCGAATCGACCGATCCGGCGGTGCTTCGAAAGGTCATGGAGGTCAACTTCTTCGGTGCGGTGAACTGCACCCGCAGCGCGCTGCCGTCCCTGGTCCACAGCGGCGGGCAGATCGTAGCCATCTCGAGCGTGGCGGGCTTTGGTCCGCTGCTTGGTCGCACCGCCTACAGCGCGAGCAAGCACGCGATGCATGGCTTCTTCGACTCGCTGCGCACCGAGCTCGCCGGCCGGGTGGGTGTGCTGATCGTCTGTCCGGCCTACACCGACACCGCGCTGAAGAGCCGCGCCCTCGGCGCGGATGGCGTCCCGCTCGGCGAGTCGACCCGCAACACCATCGGAGCCCTGCTCCAGCCCGATGATGTCGCCCGGTCGGTGCTTCGGGCGGTTCGGCGCCGGCGCAGGATGCTGCTGCTCTCACCGGTGGCCCACGCGTCTTGGTGGCTGTCCCGGTTCGCTCCGCGGGTGTATGCGAGGCTGATGGTCCGGGGTCAGCGGGCGGAGTTCGCTTCACCCACGGGCTCTGGCTGATACACCCCAACCGTGGAACTCGACCGCCTTGCGCAGCGGGTCCTCGTAGGGACCACGCTCGCCGACAAGCTCACGCCCTGGCCCGAGATCGGTCCGGCAGGGACGGGCGCATCGGTGCCTGTCGAGCCCGGACGCCCCCCAGAGCTGGCCCTGCGGACCGGGCACCGCGGCGCTTCGCTCAAGGGCGCGGATCTGCGCTCGGATGCGGGCCGGGCGCGGGTGCTGCACGAGCTCGCCAACCACGAACTCCAGGCCATCGAGGTCCTGGCCCTGGCGTTGCTGCGGTGGCCCGACGCTCCGGCGGGTTTTCGGCGCGGGCTGGTAGCGACCCTCGGCGATGAGCAGCGGCACTGCCAGCTGTATCTGGACCGGCTGCAGAGCTGCGGGGGCACCCTGGGGGAACAGCCGGTCAGTCGCTTCTTCTGGGACTCCCTGAGCCGGGTCGACACACCGGCGCAGTTCGTGGCGGGGCTATCGCTCTGCTTCGAAGCGGCAAACCTGGACTTCTGCTTGGACTGGGCGGGGCGCTTCTCCCGGGCTGGAGATGAGCAGACCGCAGCGGTGCTCCACGCGGTCTACGAGGACGAGATCCGCCACGTCGCCCATGGCCTGGTGTGGTTCGGGCGCTGGGCCAAGGGCGAGCGGGTCGATGCGTGGCGGGCGGCCCTGCCCCATCCGCTCACTCCGGCTCGCAGTCGGGGCCCGCGCTTCGACCGGGTGGGGCGTCGCCGAGCGGGGTTCTCGGAAGATGAGCTCGATATCTTGCGGGTGATGGGGGGATCCCGGGGGCGGCCGGGCCGGGTGCTCTGGTTCGACGCGGGCATCGAGGATGTGCTGGCCACGGGCTCTCGCTCGGCGATGGCCCAGCGGGTGAATCGGGATCTGGCCACGCTGCCGATGTTCCTCGTGCGCACCGAAGATGTGGTGGTGGCGCCCCAGCCCTCGGCGCGCTTCCTGGGTCGGCTCGCGGACGTGGGCTTCGAGGTGCCGCGCTTCGTGCCCAGCCTGGCGGAGCTCGGCCCTCACCCGGTCGAGCAGCTCCAGCCGTGGGGACTCTGTCCGGCCCCGCTCCACCGTGGCGAAGTGCGCAGCCTCCGCCCCGCGCAGCCCTGGGATCCGGCCTGGGCCGCGCTATCGTCGAAGACCGAGACCTGCCGCCGCGCGATGCGGCTTCCCGCTCACCCTTGCCTGGTCGAGCAGCGAGGCGAGGTGTGGACCGAGATCGGCGACCCGGGCCCGGGCCCCTGGGTGATCAAGGCACCGTTGTCGGCCTCGGGCACCCGCCGGATCCGAGGCGAGGGCCCGCTGAACGAGAAGCACCGGGCCTGGCTGGGCCGGCAGCTCCGCGAAGCGGGAGAGGTGCTCTGGCAGCCCTGGTATATGCGGCTGGCCGATGTGTCGGTGCACCTGGAGGTCGATGACACCGTGCAGATCGATGGCATCACCCGCTTCTCGACGGGGCCGGGCGGGCAGTTCGAGGGCACGCTGCTGGGGCACTGGGTCCACGGGTTGCCGGGGGAGCTTCAGCGCGCCATCCACGGTGGCGGGCGAGCCAGCGAGGCTCTCCAGCCGGTCCTGGAGAGGGCGGCGACCGATGCTGGTGAGTGGGCGAGGGGCTTGGGATTCAGGGGGCCGCTCTCCATTGACGCCGCTCTGGTTCGGACCGCCTCGGGGGTCCGCGTCCATCCGTGGCTGGAGACCAATGCCCGGTTGACCCTGGGCCGGGTGGGGCTGGCGCTGCGCAAGCGCATCCACCCCCGTGCCCAGGGCAGCTGGAGGGTCGAGCGGTGGAGCGAGGCCCGGGCCCGGTTCCTGATGGACGCTCAACCTCCAACGCTCCGTGATGGGCGCTTGTTTCGGGGGCTGTTGCCGACGACGGATCCCGAGACGGCCCACAGCTTGCTGACGTGGATCGAGGTGGCTGCTACCTGATCAGCGGCGGCGCATCGCGGCCAGGAGCAGGGCGCCGAACCACAAGCCGCTCGGCCCGCCCGTGCTGCATGCGCAGCCGTAGATGGGGGAGGGCGCGGTGCCGCTCACATCGCCGTTGGAGAAGGGGTCGGGGTCGATATCGTCGGGGATCCCGTCGCCGTCCGAGTCGATGGAGGGGCTGGTGGCCATGACGCCGTCGCAGTTGTTGTCGACCCCGTCGTCCAAGACCTCTGTGGCCCCGGGGTTGATAGCGGGGTTGGTGTCGTCGCAGTCGTCGTCGGTGAGAGCGCCCCCCGGGATGGGGGCACAGGAGGCGGTCGCCCCCGTGTCTTCGTCTGCGCCGTACCCGTCCTGGTCGTTGTCGGCGTACCAGTTCTGGGTGGCGAGGCCGTTGTCGGCGATGCCGTCACAGTCCTGATCGATGCCGTCGCAGACCTCTGGGACGAGAGGGTGAATATCGGGGTCGGTGTCGTCGCAGTCGTCGGGGTTGATGACCCGGTCTGGGATGGGGGCGCAGGAGAGCTCGACATCGGAGGGATCTCCGAATCCATCGAGGTCGAGGTCTGCGTAGTAAGGCGAGGAGAGGATGCCCTCGTTGATGGAGCCATCGCAGTTGTTGTCGAAGTCGTCGCAGATCTCGGGCTTGAGGGGACTCACCGCTGGGTTGGCGTCGTCGCAGTCGTCTCCATTGGAGGCCGGCACATAGCCACCGGGCTGGCCTGTGGAGCACACCAGGATCTGGTCGGAGGATACGCCGACGTCGTCGCCGTCCGCGTCGCGGGAGAGGAGCTGGGCGTTGGCGCTGTAGTCGGGATCTGCACCATCGATGAGGGTGTCGCAGTCGTTGTCGATGCCATCGATACAGGCTTCGATTGCGCCCGCGTGGATGGTGACATCGTCGTCATCGCAGTCGCCCAGGCGCGCTACATACTCAGTCGGCGGGTTGCAGAAGATCGTCGGGCTGGCGGTGTTGGGGGCGAAGCCATCGCCGTCGGCGTCGAAGTAGTACACAGGGGCATCCAGGACCGGATCCGCATCATCGGTGAGCTGATCGCAGTCGTTGTCGATGCCGTCGCAGACTTCGCTGGCAGCGGGATAGCGGTTGGGGTCGTTGTCATCGCAGTCGCCGCCGAGCAGCGCGCCGTCTCCGTCGGCATCGGCACCCCACCAGGCGCCGTCTGCAAAGGGACCCCCGAGGTGACCGAGATTTCCGGGGGTGCCATCGGGGTCGGTGCCGACCCCGCGATCGGTGATGTTCTCGCTGGCGTAGAGGGAGAAGAGCCCCGCGCAGGTGGTCCCCGCGAAGACCAGGCCGGGGTCGTCGTAGAGGTTGTCGGTGGGGACCGCAGCGGGGTCGAGGGCGACGTTGAAGAGCAGGTTGTTGGACACGTCCGGAGGGTTGCCGAACTGGCCGTTGAGGTCGACCCCGATGGGCGGAACGGTGGCTGAGGAGTACACGACGTTATCGCGGAAGGTCCCCGAGTCCATGCGGACATAGGGGGTCGCGCCCTCGTCGTACAGGGTGCTGTTCTCGATGACGCCATCGACGATGAGGCTGATGCCCGTGCCCCCACCGTTGTTCACCGACAGCAGGTTGGACGTGGTGAGCGACCCGCCGCCGGCGTTCAAGACGTGGCCGTTGTCGGCCAGGGCGCGGTTCTGGCAGGCGTACATATTGCGGATCTGGACATCTGCCCCCGCCATGATGGCCCCGCCTTCTTCGGCCTCGTTGTCTTCGAAGCGGACCCGATTGAGGTTGCTCGGCCCCTGAGCGGAGATGGCGCCCCCCTGGAGGATGGCGGTGTTCTCCTCGAAGCGGGTGCCGTCGATGGAGGCTGAGGCGACGGCGAGCCCGATGCTGATCGCCCCTCCATTCGAGCCGGCCGAGTTGCGGGTGAACAGGCCGCCGCTGCCGATCAGGGTGCCATCGACGCTGATCCCGCCCCCGCTGATTCCAGCGGTGTTGTCGGCGATGGTCACCCCGTCGAGAGTGACCGCGGCGCCCACATCGGCCTTGATGGCGCCGCCGGAACCGAGGGAATTGTTCTGGGTGAGGGTGGAGCTGCGGATGGTCAGGAGGGTCCCCGAGCGCGCCCGGATTGCTCCTCCGCTGCCAGAGCTGCTCACACACCCACTGAACACGCTGTCTTCGACGGTGACGCCCGAGGCGGAGATGTTGAGGCAGGCCCCGCCCACGGGCGCAGGAGCGACCTGATCGACCCCGCTGATGAAGGAGGTATTGCGGATGCTGACGTTGGCCCCAGAGCGGATGAAGAGGCCGGGATTGCTCGCCTCGCCGTCGATGGTGAGGTCTTCGAGGACCAGGGTAGAGCCGTCGATACTGAGCACGGGCTCATCGAGGGTGACTGCGCTGAACACCGTTCCGAAGCCCGCCCCGCGGATGGTGAGCACCTTGCCATTGCTGATCGAAGCGCCGGCATAGGACCCGAGTCCGAAGACGATCACGTCGCCGTCGGTGACCGCGGGGCTGTCGAAGGCCGCCTGGAGGTCGGGATAGTCGGCAGGGACCTGCCAGGTCGCTGCCAGTACGCTGCTGATCCACCACATGCTTGGAGTCTACCCGCCTCACTTCTTGGTGTGTGTATACACGCCATCCCAGTCGCTGGATACGATATCGCCGATTCGTCGGAGCCGCTCGTCATAGAGCCGTGCCACCGGGTCTTCTGGGTTATCCATGAGGTACTCGGACAGCCTGTCGCGGGCGTGCTCCAGGTGCCCGTTTCGAAAGGCGGCCAGGACCTCTTCCCACTTCTCGATGGCGCGGTAGCTCGACACGGTGATCCGGTCGTCGCCACAGAGTTCGTAGAGATCGACCGGCTCGTGCTTGCCCTTGACGCGGACCCGGTCGATGCCCCGGAGCTGGAACTCGGGGGGGAGCGCTCGGGCGGTGGCAGGCCCGATGATGCAGAATACGCCGTAGGTCTTGGTCAGACCCTCCAGGCGGCTTGCCAGGTTTACGGCGTCTCCGAGCACGGTGTACTCGAAGCGCTCGGCGGAGCCCATATTCCCCACGGCGACCTCGCCCGTGTTCACGCCCACTCCGATGGCCAGATCGATGCCGTACTGTGCGGCGATGGGCCGGACATTGTCGAGTGCGATGTACATATCCAGTGCGGCCCGGCATGCGTTCGCTGCGTGGTCGGGGTCGGGGACGGGGGCACCCCAGAGAGCCATCACTGCATCCCCGATGAACTTGTCGACGAAGCCGCGGTTGTCGAGGACTGCCCGGGTCATCGGAGTGAGGTAGGCGTTGAGGAAGGCGACGAGTTCGAGGGGGGCTATCTGCTCGGAGAAGCTGGTGAAGTCGCGGATATCACTGAACAGGACGGAGAGTTCGCGGCGCTCACCGCGGAGCTGGACGAGATCGGGATCGGCGACCATCGCCCGGACGAGGTCATCGCTCACGTAGGAGGCGAACATCCGTCGAAGCGCTCGAGCCTGGGCTCCTTCCTGGAGCCAGGCGACCGATGCGGCAGTCATGCCGGCGAGGACCACGGTCAGCACGGGACCGACAGTACCGATCCACAGGTCGTGCTGGATGCGCAGCCAGGCGGGCAGTCCCATAGCGATCCCAGCGCCGAGAGCGATGGCTGCGAGGCGCCCGGGCGTGTGCGCGCGGGGGGCGGCGAACACGGCGGAAACGAGCCCACCGAGGCTGAGCGCCAGCAGAGCATCCGCCCAGGCTGGCGCGCGCACGAGGGCGTGTCCGGCGAGCACATCGGCGATGGCGGTGGCGTGGACATAGACTCCGGGAGCCGGACCCCAGGGCGTACCGACGGTGTCGTGGGTGAGGTTCGAGAACCCCAGCAGCACGAGCTTGTCTTGGAGCTGACCGGGATCCGTACGCCCCTCGAGGACCTCGAGAGCGGATAGGGTGGTGAAGCGCTCGATGGGGTGCCAGTCGAGCCAGAGGGAGTTGTGGTCGCCGCTGACCCGGTGGTCGCCGATGACCGCGGTACCCTCGGTGCCGAGGAAGGCGAGCCTGCCGCGGTCTACTCCCTCGTAGGCGGCGACGGCCTGAAGCGCGAAGGGCACGAAGTGGCGGCGGCCGGAGCGCTTCGCGAGAGGGATGCGCCGGGCAGAACCCCCGTCATCGGTCAGGGTCACGATACCGATGCGCTCCGCCGCCCGGTTGAGCCGTGGAAGGCTGGCCAGGACCCGGCTGGAGGAGGGCGGGAGCTGGGCTCCGGGCACGACCTGCCCGTAGGTTCCGCGGGTCAGGCTGCGGTCGTCGGTGGGCAGCGACCCCTTGGAGCCGAAGTGGGCGGCGAGCAGCGTTCGCCCCTCGCCGAGAGCCTGTTCGAGTGCGTCATCTCCCATGGTCTGCACATGGATTCGCCGAAGCAGCGCGGCTGTTTGCTCCGGGGTTGCGGGCTCGGGAGAGCGGACCCAAGCATCGAGATCGGCGTCGAGTGGGTCGGTGAGCAGCTTCTCTGGTGCGGAGAAGAACAGGTCGATGGCGAGGACTCTGGCACCGGCGCTGTGGATGGCGTGAACCAGCCGAGCCATGCCTTCGCGTCGCTCCAGGACCTCGGGGGCTGCATCGAGGGTCGCATCATCGATGGCGACGATGACGAGGGAGTCCGGTGTGGGGCGGTCGCGGGTGAGGCGGGTGGCGGCATCGAGCAGTGTGAAGTCGGCCTCGGCCCAGGTGCCCGAGCGGATCTCGGACCGCTCGATGGCGGTGCTCAGGCTGAGGAGCAGCGCGACCACCACGCCCGCGATGGGGGCGGATCGCATGGGCTACTCCGAGAGGGGGACCCGGAACTCTGTCCGAGTGGCCGGGGGCCCATGGACTGCCTGACCCTCGAGCGCTTCCCGAGCACAGAGCGGCAGGCGGAGCCCGCGGGAGTTGCTGAGTCGGCTGATCTCGCCGTCGACGATGGTGAGCCGGATCTGCACGCTGTCGAGGGGTACACCGAGGGTGCCGGCCCAGTCGACGATGCACTGGCGCAGCGGTCCGTTGGCCTGGAACCAGTCGGGAATCTTGGCTGGATCGAGGGGTTGGACTGGGGCCTTATCGGGTTTCGGGGGCGCCTGGGGGGCTCCCGCGGCAGGGGAGGTCTCGGCCGGTGGTGGGGCGGGGCGACCGCCCCTGGCGCCGCTGGGTCGGGGCTTGGTCTTGGAGGGGGCCTCCGACTTGTCTTCGTTGTCGTAGACGACGGGCGATGGGGACGATTCGTCCGCTCCCGGGGCGCTCTCTCGCTGTAGGCCGCTGATGCCTTCTGTGGCGGTGAGCCGGGAGTGCCATCCCGCCACGCGCTCGGCTCGGACAACGGAATCCCCCAAGGCCGAGACCTCTTCTGGGTAGAGCAGGTCGGCGAGCTGCTGCCCCGGCGGCACCGTAGCTTGGGGGGCTGAGAGCATCACGATGTCGGCGACGGCGAGCTCCAAATCCGAGTCGATGCGCACGAGGTGATCGTTGGACAGGTGCACGATGATGGCGCCCTCGGGACCGGTCTTGAGTACATCTTTTCGATCGAGGGCCAGCCCGGTAGCGGCCGGGGCTTCTACACCCTCGCTGAGCACAGATGCCTGGCCGGTGGTGAGCATTACGGCCGCGACGTCGTCGGCCTCTGCGAGGGAGCAGGCAGCCAAGAGCAGCACATCGATCATGGGAGTCCTCGCGGGCAGTGTAGCAACTCCGGTGGGTGAGGGAGTCGTCCATCTCTCTGCGAGGCGCCGAACAATCGGGTACATCGGTACGCATCGAGAGGAGCTGTCGTGAGATTCTTCACCTTGTTGTTGGTTGTGAGCTGCGGAATCGAAACCGACCTCATTCCCGAGCCTGCAGACGATACGCTCTCGGTCCCACCTGAGCCCGACAATCCCGTCCAGGTCGACCGAATCGTGCAGGCGACCGAGCCGGTGGTCGATGTGCTCTTCGTCGTCGACAACTCCTCGTCGATGGCCAACGAGCAGCAGGCTCTGCAGAACAACTTCCCCGCCTTCATCGACTACTTTGCGAACTCGGGGCTGGACTACCACATCGGCATGGTGAGCACCGATGTGCAGCGCCCAGACCATTCTGGAAAGCTTCGGGTGTTTCAGGACTATCGATTTATCGACAACGAAACTCCAAATCCAGCGAATATCTTCCAGGGTATGACCTCCACCTTGGGCGTGCTCTCCGGCTCCGAGGAGTCGGGGCGGGCGGCGGCCTACACCGCGCTCGAGCTCATCGTCGATACGCCCCGTAACGAGGGCTTCCTGCGCCCCGAGGCCGAGCTGCACATCATCTTTGTCTCCGACACCTTCGACAACTCCAGCGCCAATCCCGTTACTCGCAACGAGTTCCTGTCCTGGGCGGCCAACCTCAAGGTCCGGCCCGGGCTGGTCACCATGCACGGGATCGTGGTGCTTCCCAATGATGGGTCCTGCCCCAATGGGCGGGTTGGGACGCAATATGTCGACTACGCCACGGTCACCGGGGGGATCACGGCCTCTATCTGCGAGCAGGACTGGAGCCCGGCTCTGGATGCTCTGGGCCTGCAGACCTCCGGCCTCAAGCAGGAGTTCTTCCTCTCCCGCATCCCGGTCACCGACCCAGAGCTCATGCTCGACGTGCTCGTCACCTACTTCGACACCGCCGCGGGCTCCGAGGTCACTCGGGGCTTCGAGGTGTGCACCCCAGCTACGGAGACGGAGTCCTGCGAGGTCCTGTACCAGCCCGGCCGCAACAGCATCAGCTTCCTGGACTTCACGCCCGACCCGTTTGCGGAGATCGTCGTCAGGTACTTCATCGCCGAGAACTTCGCGGCGGGGGCGGTGGGCGAGGACGTCTTCTAGCAGACCTCAACTCCGCTGGGCGTCGGCCGATGCATGCGAGGTGGCCTGGGAGGCTTGCGTGCAAGAGACCATCGATCGCCTGTTGCTGAGGGTGGAAGATCTCAAACTGAACACCGGCACCGCGTCGCAGATCCAGCGACTGCAGCTCGTGGGGGCTTCCTTCAACCAGATCGAGAAGGTCGTCGCTCTCGACACCGTCCTGGCCTCCCGGCTGTTGAAGATCGCCAACAGCTCTTTCTACGGTAGCCCTCGAAGCATATCGACCATCAAGCAGGCCCTGCTTCGTATCGGGCTCGTGAACACGCGGGACCTGGCCTGGGCGCTGGCGGTCCATGCACTCGGGGGCGAGCACTCAGAGCACGGCCAGTTCATCCAGGAGCATGCGCTGCGGGTCTCTGCGGCGGCCCAGCTCATCACCCGGGGTCTGCGGGTGGTGTCGCCCTCTGATGCGCTGGTGGTGGGGCTGCTCCATGATCTGGGCGTGCAGCTGCTGCTGGAGGTCGAGGCGTTGAGGTATGGCTCGCTGCTCGATCGATACGGCTATGGCGGATTGATGCTCTACGCAGCCGAGCGCAAGACCTTCGGAGTGGACCACGCGAAGCTGGGTCAGCTGGTGATGGAGAAGTGGGAGCTACCGGATCGATTGTGTATGGCGGTCTCCAACCATCATCGGGTGCGCGCCATGAACAAGGGGGAGCGAAACCCCGTCTTGGCGCTGCCTGCGGTCGTGTTTCTATCGGAGGAGCTCGAAAAGATGTGCCGGGACGGAGTGGACCCCGAGCAGTGCGGTGAGATCTTGGGTGCCCATGCGGTGAATGCCATCGTGGGCATCGCGCCGGAGCGCTTCCGGATCGCGGCGAAGAACCTGAACGAGGAAGCGGCGGACATGCAGCGGATGGTGGCTTAGGACACCGATCCTTCGGCCTATTTGGCCGAGAACTTGGCCCTGCCCTCGTCGTGTACAGAAGTACACGTCCTCGGTTGGGCCGGCGTTCTCGACGATAGTGCCAGCAGGCTCGGCGTCCTTGATGGATTTCGGAGGGTTCGCGGGCAAATATCGGCCTAGAGTCTACGCAGCACGCTTGCGCAGAGCGGCTCCGGTCTCGAGGACCATAGGTTGCACAGGTAGCTTGTCGGGTCCGTGCAGGAAGGGTTCTCCGATGGGACGGTAGCCCACCCGAGCGAACCGAGCGGCCACGGGGGGGTTGACGGTGGCGAGCACATGGGTCAGGCCCTGGTCGAGACACCAGCCCAGTCCCTGGGACATCATCTCTGTGATCAGGCCCTTGATTCCGCGACCCACGGGGAGCATCCACAGCATGGACCCGGCTCCGGCCAGGGCTCCCTCGGGGAGGTGGGGGTCGAAGTCGAAATACTGATCGGCGGTCGTGCCCGTGCCGTCGTCCGCGACGAAACGAGCGCCTCCGACGAGGACTCCGCCGTGGTCGACAACGAGATTGAGTGTGTTCGGCCGTGCATCGAAGCGGTCGCGGATCCGTCCATCGGGACGGGGCATCATTGCACCCATCTCGTCGACATAGACCGCGTGTCGTCCCCGATACACCGCCTCGTGGTCGCCCGGACCCGAGGCGGTCCGGACCACGAAGCCGTGGTCGTGCATCGTCTGGTTTCCCCCGGACCCGCGACGCCCTCTCCGTGCGGTTCCTCCGGCTGGAACAGAGCGTCTAGGTCACGTACAACACATCGTCGATCGGGCGCCGATGTTGAGCCGCGTAGCGCTCCCCACCCCGCAAAATTCGGAAGAGAAGTAGCCGCTCATTGCAAGCACTTTTTGAGAAATTGCGCTGTAAGGCCTGGTCTGCGTGCCGAAGTGTATCGAGATCGTCGGTCGTGTAGCCCTGCTGCAGCGGGGTCCCGAGATGTCGCACCATATAGGCGGCCACTCCGATGGGTTGGATCGCGTAGCCATGAGCGCAGGCGGTCAGCCAGGCGCGGTAGATGTCGCGACCGGACTCGAGGACCCGAGTGGGCGTGGGGTCTGGACAGGAGAACAGGCCCACGGCGGAGGCCGAGCGGACCCACTTCTGGGCGAGCTCTCCGAGCCGTGAGCCGCGCTCCTGGGCCCGCAAGAAGGCGGCGACATCGGGACGGCGTAGGAGGCGGAGCACGGGCTCGTCCCCCCCCTGCACGGCCATCTCGGCCAGGCTGATGCCGTCGGGCTGAGCAGCCGCTTCCTCCTCGCTCCAGCGGACCTCGTCCCACATCTCTCGGTGTAGATCGGGATGGAGGAATCGCACGCGATCGACGGCTCCGATCCACCGGCCGAGCTCGGCCATGGGCTGTGCTTCGGTGGTGATTTGGAGCTGGGTGGGGTCGCGCAAGCAGCCCGCGATGGCGTGGAGCGCGGCGGGGGTGAGCGGCTCGCGGGGGGGGAGTCGCCGGTCGGTGAACCGCTTGCGAATCCAGGGCTGCAGGGCGTCGGGGGCGGCGCCGGGAATGAGGGTCAGGATGGCGACGGGCCCCTCGGAGGCCCCGGTCCACTCGACCTGGAGCTGGTGGTCATGGGCTGTAGCCTCGATGGCCATGGCCTCGATGGCCATCCCGATGGTGACGAGCCCGGCGAGGCCATCGACGTCGAGCAGGCTCTCGGACCGGGCGCGATCATGGTGGACGACGATGTGGTCGGCACCACAGTGAAACTGCCACGGCTGGCAGTTGCCCCCAGAGGGGGCCTGGACCGCGGCCTCTACCAGGGAGCGGTGCAGCGCGGACACCGGCTGGACCGGGCGTGGAGGGGTGGGTTCGACAGGGGCGACGCGGCGATCGGGCTCGATGATGTCGAGCCGGGCTTCGGCGTCGATGAAGCGGCGTCCGGAGGGGAGGGGCTGATCGAGGAGAATCCGTCGCACCGCAGCGCACACGGTGGCCCCGCCGAGCGCGACATCTGAGGCGAGCTGGGGCCAGGTCGACAGGCTGGCATCGATCTCGAGCATGGACGCAGCCGCTCGGGTAGACACGTCGTAGCCGACGATCTGAGCGATGACGGCGAGTCGTTCGCCCTTGCTGAGCGCTTCGATGGCATCGGGGTCGATGTGCTCGACCCAGCCGTGGAGGATCGGGCGGTCGGGTTCGAGGTCGAAGCGCTCGATGTCGAGGGTGCCTCTGTCGCTCGTCTCCATCACCACGGGGAGTCGGCGGGAACGGGCGGCGAGACGGAGGCGGAGCTTCATCGCGAGCCCGTCGCACTCATCGACCACCACATCGAGGGCGTCGAGGAAGGAAGGGAGGTTGTCGGGCGTGAGCCCACCGGGGAAGCAGTTCACCTGGATGAAGGGGTCGATCTCTGCGATCTGTCGTGCGGCGACGACCGTCTTGGGCAGCCCCACATCATGCACGGCTGCCCTGACTCGGTTGAGGTTGCTGGTTCCGAGGGAGTCGAAGTCGGCGAGGAGGAGGGTGCCGGCCACCCCCTCCTGGGCGATGGTGGTCGCTACAGCGTTGCCCACCGAGAGCCCCACGATGCCGACCCGCATGGTGCGAAGACGAGCCAGCTCTTCGGTGGTGATCTTGTCGCGGTTGCGGTCCAGCCGGAGCTCTCGAAACAGCAGGTGGGGCAGCACGCGGACCAGGACTCCGGACCACGGATAGTGGACCCACACCCCGAATGACTCGAGGGAGGAGCCTCCGAGGAGCTCGTTCCGTAGGGCCTGTCGAGCATCGGCAGTGTTGCGGGAGCCGACCAGCCGGGCATCGAGCAGTTCCTCGAGCTGTTCGGGGACCAGATCGCGGCTCTCCCAGACCCGGCCTCCATCGCGGAGTGCGTCCAGTGCTTCGCTATCGGTGCCGGGGGTGTAGAGGTCGGGGCGGAAGGAGAGCGGGGCCATAGGAGCTCCGGGGGATCAGGCTGCTGTCACCCGCTTGGCGACGGGTGGCGTACCGCGGGATGCCTTGTGCAAGGGGAAGGACAAGACAAAGCGCGACCCCTGGTCGAGGGTGCTGGAGACGGTGATCTCACCGCCCATCTCCCGGGCGAGACGGCGGCTGATTGCGAGGCCGAGGCCCGTCCCGCCATGGGTTCGTTGGATGGAGTCATCGGCCTGCTCGAAGGCCTCGAAGATGTGGTCGAGGCGGTCTTCGGGGATGCCGGTCCCGGTGTCCTCGATGGAGAGCTCGAGCCGGTCCTCGTTGTGCTGGACGGTGACGGTGACGGTGCCATGCTCGGTGAACTTGGCGGCATTCCCAAGCAGGTTGGTGATGATCTGACGGGTGCGCAGGGCGTCGAGCTCGATGGGGAGCACGGAGAAGCACTGGACCTTGAGTTTGTTGCTGCGCTGTTGGACCTGTGGGCGCAGGGTGTCGCAGACCTCGCGAGCCACCGCGGCGAGGTCGACGCGGGTCTTCTGGAGCTCGATATGGCCCGCCTCGACCCGGGAGAGATCGAGCACCTGGTTGACCAGATCGAGCAGGTGCTGACCGGCCCTCTGGATGCGGCGCAGGTCGTCCGCATCTGCGGTGCCCTCTGCTTCGAGCTGGTCTTCGGCGAGCTCGGCATAGCCGATGACCGCGTTGAGTGGCGTGCGCAGCTCGTGGGACATCGAGGCGAGGAAAGCGCTCTTGGCGTGGCTGGCCTCGATGGATAGCTGGTAGGCAGCAGCGAGCTCGGCGCGGGCGATGGAGGCTTCGCCGAGGGCCTCTTCCCAGCCCCGGCCCAAGCGGTCGAGCACCCGGTTGGCGAAGGCCAGGACCAGCACCTGAACCGCACAGCTGGTGAGGACCGTCCAGGTCTCTGGATGGGTGCTCGAGAGCATCATGGCGCCGTAGCCCACGGTGATCAGTCCGGTGAGCACCCACCCGATTCGCGTGGCCTCTCGGGAGTGGTAGATCAGGTGGAAGAGCAGCAGAGAGAGGCAGGCGAAGGGGAATCCGATCGCCAGGCGAACGAGGTCCGGTGCGAGGCTGATCAGGATCGTGACGTAGAGCAGGATCACGCCGGTGAGCAGCATTCGCGACCGCGACTCACGGCCATGGCTGCTGTCCCAGGCGGCTACCGCGCTGACCACGAACACCAGGAAGGGCGCGAAGAAGGCGCCCGGATCCTCCCAGCGAAGCAGCGGCTCGAGCCCCATCAACGAGCCGATGGCGAACAGACCGGTGAACAACCGGGTGGACCAGTGCAGGCTGGCTTTTCGGAGAGCCAGGGCGAGATCGGGGAGTGGCGCGTCGTGTTCCAAGATGTTCCCATCGGTATTCTGCCCCGTGTTTGAAGGGTTATCGGGGCTATGTTTCCGTCTGTGCGGGGCCCCGGAGAGATATGTCCCTTGGTCTCGGCAATGGCATCGAACCGCAGAAGATCCTGATCACCGGTTCGCGGGGACTGGTGGGCACCGCGATCCGCGCGGCGCTGTGCAGAGCGGGACACGGGGTGGTGGGCCTCGACCACCTGGACGACCCGGGCCACGATGTGAGAGATGCGGGAGCGGTCCGAGCCCGGATGACCGGCTGTAGCGGGGTGGTGCACCTGGCCGCGGTCTCTCGGGTGGAGTGGGCGGAGCGCGACCCGGAGGCCGCGTGGAGCACGAATGTCGGGGGCACCCAGGTGGTCCTGGATGCTGCACTCGATGCTCCGAACCCGCCGTGGGTATTGTTCGCCAGCAGCCGTGAGGTGTATGGGCACCGAGGCATCGAACCCACACCGGAGTCCGCGCCGCTTCGCCCGCTCAATGTGTACGGCCGAGCCAAGGTGGCTGGCGAGGAGATGTTGCAACAGGCGCGTGATCGCGGGCTGGTTGCGGGGGTCGTGCGCTTGTCCAATGTGTACGGGGCGACCGCGGATCATATCGACCGGGTGGTCCCCGCATTCGCGCGGGCAGCGGTGCTCGGCGAGCCTCTCCGGGTGGACGGACGGGAGCATCGCTTCGACTTCACCCACCTCGACGACACCACCCGGGGCCTGCTCGGGCTGATCGGCCGGCTGATGGTCGGAGTCTCCGACGATCCGGTACACCTGGTCACCGGTCGCTCCACCTCGCTGGGCGAGCTCGCGCAGCTCGCCATCCGATGTGCGGGCCCGGGGTCTTCGATCCACGAGGCTCCCCCGCGTTCCTATGATGTGAGCCGGTTCTGCGGGGACCCGTCCCGGGCTGCATCGCTGCTCGATTGGCATGCGGCGGTCGGTATCGACCAGGGCATGGAAGGCCTGGTCGAAGCCTTCCGCCGTAACGGTGGGCTGGGATGATGGACGGGTAGCGGAGGGTAGAGTCGTGAACGCTCGGGGAATCTTTGTGGTGGTGTTCATCACCGCGGCCTGCGTAGGGGTGCTGGGGGCACCGCTCGCGGCGTGGATCACAGGGGCTTGGGTGTCTTGGGGGGGCACGACCCTGGCCGCCGGGGTTCCGGCGCTCTTCTTTGGCGTGCTGATGAGCCAGCGGATGGCGCGCACCAGCTCGGCGATGCCCGTGTTGGTGGGGCTATCCTGGGTGGGCGTCGCACTCAGCGCGGTGGGGCTGGGCTTGGGGGAGCCGGGGCTGTGGGCGCTGGCTGTCTCGGTGCTCGTGGGAGGTGTGGGCTTTCCGGCCTATGTGTTCTGGTACAGCAAGCTGCCGGTACCTGCTGCCCAACCCTTCCAGGTCGGTGAGAGGCTCCCGGATTTCGTGCTGTACGGGGTCGACGGAGCTGCGGTGACTTCGGCCGAACTGTCTGGGGCTCCGGGGCTGCTGATGTTCTTTCGGGGCAACTGGTGCCCGCTGTGCATGGCCCAGATCCGCGAGGTGGCCAGCGCCTATCAGCAGCTCGCCGACAAGGGCGTACAGGTGGCGCTGATCAGCGGCCAGTCCGAGGAAGCCACCCGGTCGCTGGCGGAGCGCTTCGAGGTGCCCTTCCTGCACCTGATCGACCGAGACTATGCGGCCGCCAAGCAGCTGGGTCTATTCCACGAGGGTGCGGTGCCTCCGGGTGCGCAGCTCACCCTGGGGGCGACCAGCTCCGATGCCTGGCTGCCCATCGTGGTGGTGACCGATGCGGGTGGAGTGGTTCGCTACCACGCACAGACCGACAACTACCGGGTGCGGCCGGACCCGCGAGATTTCTTGAGCCTCTTCGACGACCTGTAGGTTCGGCACCGGACAATTCCCCGGGTAGTTGCCAATCCCGCCTCACCAACAACTGACCCGTATTCATGCCATTTTCCTGTCCGACCCGGAGCGGACCGATAAGGGCGCCGAGTCGGCTGGCATATCGGCTCGAGGGCGCTGTTTCGAGCGTCGAAGCGTACCTTTTGTACGCGAGGAGCGAAGGAACAAGCACTCGGGCCGATAGGCCGCCGAATCGGTGCCGTAGGGTCAGTGGACGACGAGCACGGCGCAGTCTGCGGCGCGCACGACCCGCTCGCTGACCGACCCCAGGAAGAGGTGGGCGAAGCCGGTGCGCCCGTGGGTCGGCATGGCGACGAGATCGGCCTGGCTGGTGTGAGCTTCGGCTGCGAGCGCGTCGCCGATATTCGACTCCTCACGGACCACGATCAGCCCGGTGAGATCGCCGTGCCCGCCCTGGGTGAGGGCGGTCTGGAGGCGCTCGTGGGCCTGGGCCATGATGGTGTCGGCGTCGGGCTGGAGCGGGGCGAAGGTCTTCATCCAGGAGAGACGGTAGACGACGGTGAGGTGGGCCTCGGGGAGGTGCTCGCGAACCCAGCTGATAGCGCGAAAGTCGGGCTCTGCGGGGTCGAGGGGGAGGTGGACCCGTAGCGGGTCGGTGGAGGCTGGGGCGTCGGCGGTAGGGAGCACGAGGACCGGCACGGTAGCGGTCTGGACGAGCTTCTCGGAGACCGACCCGAGCAGGATTCGCGAGACATCCCGCCGGTGATGGCTGCCGATGGCGAGCATATCCGCCGATCCTGCGGCCTCATGTACCGCGGACACGGCCTCGCCGAGGAGGACCTGGGATTCGCCGCGGATGGACTCGGGCAAGCTGGCGACGCAGTCCTCGAGCCATTCGCCGATGCGGCGCTGGGCCTCGACGGCGGCGGTCGCGGCCTCGACCACGCTCTGCTGGGTGTGCAGCGGGTCGGCCGAGACCCGGACGGGAAGTGCGGAGCACAGGTCGAGCTTCATGCCCAGCCGGGTAGCCCATGAGGCTGCCTGCGCGAGCAACAGGTCGGAGGTGGATTCGGGCTGGAGAGCGAGAAGGATGTGCTTGGTCATGCCCGACCATAGGCACAAAGAGGAGCGGGGGCTACTGGGTCGAATCGCCCATGGGGGTTCGAGACGCGATCAGCTCGCCTGGCGGGGCTGGATCGCAGCTCCGGTGATCTGATCGACGGCCTCGTGGACCCGCTCGACGACGTGCTCGCTACCGATGCGCTCCATGAGATCGGCGGCGTCGAGGGCGTCGCGCACCGGACCTCGCACTCCGGCGAGCCAGATTCGGATGTCGCGCTCCTCGAGGGTGTGCACGATCTCTTCGATGGTGCTCAGGGCTTGGGCATCGACCGAGCCGATGGCCTTGCAATCGATGACCAGATCCCGCGTATTCTCATCGACGGTGTCGAGTACAGTCGCCTTGAGGAAGGCGGTGTTGGCGAACCACAGCGGGGCGTCGATGCGGATGGCGTCGATTCCTTCGGGGATGGCGGCCTCGGGGTAGCGCTCGAGGTTGCGGTAGAGGTTGGTACCCGGGACCCGTCCGAGGCGGGCCACATGGGGGCGGCTGGTCTTCCACACGAACCAGGCGACGCTGGCCAGGACGCCGATGACGATACCTTGCTGGATGCCCAGGCTGAGGGTGGCGAAGAAGGTGATGGCCATGGAGCCCAGATCGGGGCGGGAGACCTTCCACAGATGGCCCACCTCATCAAAGGCGATGAGGCCGAACACGGCGGTCATGATGATGGCGGCGAGCACCGCCTTGGGCAGGTCGTGGAACAGTGGCGTGAGGAAGAGCAGGGTCAGCACGATGGTGCCAGCGGTGAACAGGCTGGCGATACCGGTCTTCGCGCCGGCCTGGGCGTTGACCGCAGTGCGGCTGAAGCCGCCGGTCACGGGATAGGCTCCGAATGCGCTGCCGAGGGCGTTGGCGGCACCGAGGGCGATGAGCTCTTGGTCCGCGTCGACCTCGTAGTGGTTGACCCGAGCGAAGTTCTTGGCGGCGGCGATGCTCTCCATGAACCCGACCAGTGCGATGGTGATGGCGATGGCGATGAGTTCGCCGATGCGGCTCGGGTCGATGAAGTCCAGGGTGGGGAAGGGCAGGCCACCGGGGACCTCGCCGACGATGGCCACGCCGGCGTGGTCGAGTCCGAAGAGGCGGACGGATAGAGTGCCGAGAACGACGACGACCAGAAAGCGCGGAACCCGTGGGGCATAGCGCTTGAGTCCGATGAGAAGGCCGATGGATGCGCTCGCGATGCCCAGGGTCGCGAGGTTGGTCTCGGTGATGTGCTGGCTGGCCTGGAGCAACACCTGATGGATGTAGGGGCTGCGTTCGATGGGGATTCCGAGGATCTGTCCGAGCTGGGAGAGGCCGATGATCAGCGCGGCCGCAGAGGTGAAGCCGGCGATGACGGGGTGGCTCAAGAACTTGACCAGGAATCCCATTCGCGCAAAGCCCATACCGAGCTGGAGTACGCCAACCATGAGCGCAAGCAGGGCGGCGAGAGAGATCGCGAGGGCGGGATCGCCAGCTGCGAGCGGGCCGATGGCGCTGGCGACCAGCAATGAGTCCATGGCGACGGGTCCCACGGCGAGCTGCCGAGAGGTCCCGAGCAAGGCGTAGACGAAGAGTGGCACGGTGGATGCGTACAGTCCGACGATCGGGTCGAGACCGGCCAGCATGGCATAGGCCATGCCCTGCGGGACCAACATGATCGCGGTGGTGAGGCCGGCGATCAGGTCGCTCCGGACGGTGCCCCGGTCGTAGCCGTGCAGCTGTTGGAGCAGCGGAAATGTGGTGGGGTGCTTCATCTCGAGTCCGTATCGGTACGGATGGGGAGTAAAGCAACAGCCGTGCCAATGACGTTCTACGAATGAGGCATTTTGCCAACTAGCTCACAACCCAGGCGGTAGGGGGTAAATGGGTGGAGCTTGAGGTGCAGGTGGTCCAATTGGGCTCAGATCCCAATAGGACCACTCCGGGCGTGCTATACCGATATCGTTCAGCTTGGGTGAGTCATGCCGTCGATAGTGAAACGTCCTGAACTTTCGCTCACCCGGTTCCATCAGATGGTCACCGTGTCTCCGCAGATGATTCGGTTCTTCGAGCTGGTCCGGCGTGCAGGCCGCAGCGACTCTACGGTGCTGATCCGCGGCGAGAGCGGTACGGGCAAGGAGCTGGTGGCCGAAGCCCTGCACCGCGAGAGCCCGAGATCGGGGCGCCCGTTCCATGCGGTCAACTGTGCGACCTTCACCTCGGAGATGCTGGCCAGCGAGCTGTTCGGCCATGTTCGCGGTGCTTTCACAGGCGCCATCCGCGATCGCAAGGGCCTGCTGGCGCTCGCCGACAAGGGCACGCTCTTTCTCGACGAGGTCGCAGAGATGCCCATCGAGCTTCAGGCTCGGTTGCTCCGTGTGCTCCAGGTGCGGCGCTTCACTCCGGTGGGCGGGACGGTCGAGCAGGAGGTCGACGTCCGCGTGATCTCCGCGACCAATCAAGCGCTGCGCAAGCTCTCAGCAGAAGGGCGCTTCCGAGAGGATCTGATGTATCGGCTGCGGGTGGTGCCGCTGTACCTGCCGCGCCTGGCCGAACGCGAGGGGGATGTGGCCGCGCTCACCTGGATGTTCATCGATCTGTTCAACGCGCGCCACGGTCGCGAAGTCCACGGCATCGCGCCCGACGCATGGGCTGCATTCCAGACCTACCCGTGGCCGGGAAATGTCCGCGAGCTGCGGAACAATATCGAACAGGCCTTCGTGCTCGGAGAGGGGCCGGTGCTCACCCTCGAAGAGCTCACGCCCGAGCTACGAGGCGTCGGCGTCCAGGTCCCCGACGTGGAGCCCAGCATGACGCTCGAAGGGCTCGAGCGAGCAGAACTCATCGAGGCCTACCGCAGCACCGGTGGGCATCGAGGCCGGATGGCAGAGAAGCTCGGCGTCAGCCGCCCTACGCTCTATCGTCGGCTCAAGAAGCATGGCCTCATTCCCTGACGAGGCAGCTCATTCTGAATCAAAGTCGCTCAGGAAAAAAGGCCTATACCGTTACCATTTCGCTACAAAGCCCCCATCCGGCCCGTCTCCGCGGGTTGGCCGGTATCTTGCAGTCCGGCCACGCAGGAAGTGGGCGATTACCCCCCCCACACTGGAGGACGAGCTCATGCAGATCCAAGCCTTCTTCGATCCCGCGACCTGGACCCTGACCTATCTGGCCTGGGATCCCGACACCCGCGATGCGGTCATCATCGACCCGGTCATGGACTTCGACCCGGTCGCCGTCGAGGTCGCCGACCACTCCACCCAGAAGATCATCGATGTGGTTCGCGAGAAGGGCCTCAAGGTGCACCTGGTGTTCGACACCCATGCCCATGCGGACCATCTGTCGGGCTTTCAGCATCTCAAGGCCGAGCTCGGTGCGAAGATCGGTATCGGCGGGCAGATCGGTGCCGTGCAAGAGGTGTTCAAGAGCATCTTCAATCTGGAAGACCTCGCCACCGACGGCAGCCAGTGGGATGTGCTTTTTCACGACGGAGAGGTCGTGGAGGCGGGCTCTCTGAAGATCGAACCCATGCACTCTCCGGGCCACACCCCGGCCTGCTATGCCTACAAGATCGGCGATGTGGTGTTCGCGGGGGATGTGATCTTCATGCCGGACTTCGGCACCGGTCGCTGCGACTTCCCCGGGGGCTCCGCAGAGGATCTGTACGACTCCATCCAGCGGCTGTACGCGCTCCCCGACGACACCCGGGTCTTCGTGGCCCATGACTATCAGCCCGGTGGACGCGAGCTGAAGTACGAGACCACCATCGGCCAGAGCAAGGTGGAGAATGTGCACCTCAAGGCCGGCACCACCAAGGAAGAGTTCGTGGCCTTCCGCACCGCGCGAGACGCGACCCTCAAGCCTCCTCGGCTGATCTTCCAGTCGCTCCAGGTCAACGCAAATGCCGGGAAGCTGCCCGAGCCGGAGTCCAATGGCATGCGTTATCTGCGCATTCCCATGGGCGTGTTTGCGAGCTGATTGATGAACTACGGGTTTGTGATCGACAATCGGAGCTGTATCGGCTGCCACGCCTGCTCTACGGCGTGTAAGTCCGAGCACCAGGTGCCGCTCGGCGTGTACCGCACCTGGGTGAAGTACTCGGAGGTCGGGCGCTACCCCGATGTTCGGCGCAGCTTCCAGGTCACGCGCTGCAATCACTGCAGCAACCCGCCTTGTGCGCGGATCTGTCCCACAGCCGCCATGCACCAGCGTGCCGACGGCATCGTGGACTTCGACTCCGACGCCTGCATCGGGTGCAAAGCCTGTATGCAGGCCTGCCCTTACGATGCCATCTACCTCGATCCGGACACCCAAACAGCGGCAAAGTGCAACTACTGTGCGCACCGGGTCGAGGTCGGGATGGAGCCGGCTTGTGTGGTGGTCTGCCCCGAGCACGCCATCCTCGCCGGGGATCTGGACGACCCCGCCTCCGAGATCAGTCGGGCGGTCGCGAAGAACAACGTCACGGTCCGAAAGCCCGAGCAGGGCACCTCGCCCAAGCTGTTCTATATCGACGGCTCCGACATCAATATGCACCCCACGGCGCTGCCCCGTACGCCCGAGTCGTACATGTTCGCCGATGTGATCGAGCTGCACCCGGGCCAGCCCGCCCACGCGCGCGCCACCGCCCCACCTCCGGCGAGCGGCCCGGTTCGCACCCCTCAGGAGCAGGGGCTACACCACGGCGGGCCCATCGCGGTGTCGGGGAATATGGCGGGGCATATGGTGCAGGTGGGCTACTCCGCCCAGCACAAGATCCCCTGGCACTGGCAGATCCCCGCCTACCTCGTCACCAAGCATATCGCCGGGGGCACCTTCTTGTGGTTGGCCCTCGGAGCGCTGTTCAGCGGCATCGGGTTCAGCACCGGCAGCTTCATCGGCGCCGGTGCGCTGGCCATCCTGATGACCCAGATCACCTTGGCCTTGCTGCTGATGGACCTCGAGCGTCCGGACCGGTTCTTCTACCTGCTCACCCGGCCCCAGTGGCGGTCCTGGGTGGCTCGGGCGGCCTGGCTGCTGTCGGGTTTTTCGGCCATCACCGCGCTGTGGTGGGTGGTCGAGGTCGCGGGTGGGCTGGGCTTCATCGCGGAGCCGAGCACACTCCGCCCCGTGTTCGCCGTGCTCACCGCACCGCTGGCCCTCGGAACCGCCATCTACACGGCCTTCTTGTTCGCCCAGGCCGAGGGCCGCGACATGTGGCAGGGGAGCCATATTCCCTTCCAGATGACGCTCCACGCCCTCGCTTTTGGCGCGGGAACCCTGGCCATCGCCGGCCCCTCGGTCGAGCTGATGCGCACCGTGTTCCTGGTCACCATGGGCGCCTCTCTGGTCCTCACCCTGTTCGCCGACCTCACCATTCCCCAGGCCAGCGAGCTCGCGCGCCGGGCGGCCCGGGATATGACCCGGGGGCGCTATGTCCGGGAGTATTGGCTGGGGGGAATCGGCGTCGGCCACGTCCTGGCGCTGTTCTTCGCCTGGCTGGGCGGGCCGGTGGGGGCGCTCCTCGCCCTCGTCGCCGCAGGGCTCGGAATGTACGCATACAATCTGGCGTTCGTCATGGCGCCCCAAGATCAGCCGAACTCGTAGGAGTCCTCTTGAGCGCCACCCGCAGACTCGCCGACACCTTCGCGCGTATGCTCGGGCTTCCCGAGTCCAAGACCACCCGGTACCAGACCCAGGCCACCGAGCCCTCCAACGCCGCTGGGGTTGCGATGCCCGGCTACGCCAATGGGGGTGGGGCTCCAGTCGACCTGATCGAGGTCCGTCACCCCGACGGTCGGATGAGCAGCTACCCCCCTCCGGAGTACTGGAACGACTGGGTGGAGTGGGATGCCCGCGCCTGGCCCGAGAAGCTCCCCCGGCGCTACACCCTGGTACCTACCATCTGCTTCAACTGCGAGTCGGGCTGCGGGCTGCTGGCCTATGTCGACAAGTCCACCTTCGAGATCCGCAAGTTCGAGGGCAACCCGGTTCACCCCGGCAGCCGCGGTCGCAACTGCGCGAAGGGGCCGGCCACCCACAACCAGATCTACGACCCCGAGCGCATCCTCTACCCCCTCAAGCGGGTCGGAAAGCGCGGGGCAGGGCAGTGGAAGAGGGTGTCCTGGGAAGAGGCCCTGGATGATGTGGCCGAGAAGATGGCCGCCTCCCGAAAGAAGCGTCGCGACGGCATCATGTACCACGTGGGACGTCCCGGAGAGGACCACTACGCCAACCGGTGCATCCAGGCGTGGGGAGTCGATGGGCACAACAGCCACACCAACGTCTGCAGCGCGTCTTCCCGAGCCGGGTACTACCTGTGGGCGGGCTTCGACCGGCCCAGCCCGGACTACGCGAACGCCCGCTGCATCCTGCTGATCTCCAGCCACCTGGAGACCGGGCACTACTTCAACCCCCACGCCCAGCGCATCATCGAGGCCCAGCGCAACGGGGCAAAGATCATCACCTTCGACCCTCGGCTGTCGAACACGGCGAGCAAGTCCGATGTGTGGCTGCCGACCTGGCCGGGCAGCGAGAGCACGGTGCTGCTGGCCATCGCCAATCACCTGCTCCAGACGGGCCAATGGAACCGGGAGTTCGTGCGGCGTTGGGTGGACTGGAAGAGCTTCCTGAAGCGCGCGGCCGAGGTCCTCGATGACCCCGACGTGCTCGCTTCCATGGGCAAGGCAGAGAGCTTCGAGGACTTCGAGGCCGCTCTCAAGGCGCTGTATGCGGAGTTCAGCTTCGAGCGGGCGGCCGAGGAGGCCCAGGTTCCGGTCGAGCGCATCATCGCGGCCGCAGAGGCGGTGGCTCGGGCGGGGGACCGGCTGGCGGCTCATAATTGGCGCTCCGCTTCGATCGGCAACCGCGGCGGCTGGCAGGTCGTGCGCTGCCTATTCTTGCTCAATGTGCTCACCGGGAGTGTGGGCACGGTGGGGGGGACCAGCGGCAACAGCTGGAACAAGTTCGTGCCCAAGCCCTTCCGCAAGCCCCCAGCGGGGGACACCTGGAACAGCCTCCAGCTCCCCGACGAGTGGCCCTTCGCCCACTTCGAGATGTCCTTCCTGCTGCCCCATATGATGAAGGAGGGGCGGGGGAATGTGGATGTGTACTTCACCCGGGTCTACAACCCGCTGTGGACCAATCCCGACGGCTTCATGTGGCTCGAAGCGCTCCAGGACGAGGAAAAATTCGGGCTGCACGTGGCCCTCACCCCCACCTGGAACGAGAGCGCCTGGTTCGCCGACTATGTGCTGCCCATGGGGCACTCGGGCGAGCGCCACGATGTGATGAGCCTGGAGACCCACGCGGGCCAGTGGATCGGGTTCCGACAACCCGTCCGGCGCGTGGCGATGGAGCGCGCGGGCAAGAGGGTGAAGCACACCTGGGAGGCGAACCCGGGAGAGGTCTGGGAAGAGGCTGAGTGGTGGGTCGAGCTGTCCTGGCGTATGGACCCCGACGGGTCGCTGGGGATTCGGCAGTGGTTCGAGAGCCGCGACAACCCCGGCCAGCCCGTCACCCAGGACGAGTACTGGGGATGGATCTTCCAAAACTCCGTGCCCGGGCTGCCCGAAGCGGCCGAGTCCGAGTCCCTCTCGCCCCTGCAATATATGCGAAAATACGGGTGCTTCGAGGTGTCGCGCGATGTGTATGTGCCCTACGAGGGGTCGGTCGAGGGCAAGGTCGGCAAGGATGGCCTGGTGCGGGACGGCGACAGCGTGGTTGGCGTGGAGGTCGAGGGAGAGCCACGCAAGGGCTTCAACACGCCCTCCCGCAAGCTCGAGTTCCTCTCCGAGACCCTCATGGACTGGGGCTGGTCCGAGCGTGACCACGCGCTTCCCTGGCCTCTCGAGAGCCATGTGAGCCCGCGAAATATCGATCGGAGCAGCGGCGAGATGCTGCTGCTCCCCAACTGGCGCCTGCCGACGCTCATCCACACCCGCTCGGCCAACGCCAAGTGGTTGCTCGAGATCAGCCACAACAACCCGGTGTGGATGCATCCATCGGACGCCGCGCGGCTCGGGGTGGGCACCGGGGACCGGGTGCGCATCGACACCGAGATCGGCTGGTTCGTAGACCGCGCCTGGGTGACCGAGGGGATCAAGCCCGGCATCATCGCCATCTCCCATCACCTGGGTCGGTGGCGGCTGGCCGATGACGCGGGGGTCAACAAGCAGGGCAGCTCGCTGGTGGACATCGACTCCAAGGGCACCGAGCACCGGCTCACCGTGCAGAAGGGCGCCGAGGCGTGGGACTCGGTCGATCCGGACACCGCGCGGATCTGGTGGAAGACCGTGGGGGTTCACCAGAACCTCACCCATGCCGTGCATCCCGACCCGGTCAGCGGGGCCCACTGCTGGCTCCAGAAGGCGCTGAATGTGCGCAAGGCCCGTGTCGACGAGGCCTATGGCGAGGTCCATGTGAACACCGAGCGCTCCATGGAGGTGTACCGCGAGTGGCTCGCCCTGACCCGGCCGGCGTCGCAGAACAGCCCGGACGGAACCCGTCGTCCCTATTGGCTGAAGCGTCCGCTCAAGCCGAGTCCCAAGGCCTATAAGCTGCCCAAGTCCCCCAAGAAATGACCCCGCAGCAGACCGCTCTGGCCCGGGCCCGCACCTATGGAATGCTCGCGGAGCTCTTCCTCGACGGGTGGACCGACCGGGTCCTGGGCGTGATCGATGGGCTGGAGTGGGCGCGGTCCATCCCTGCCGATCCCGATCAGCGGGCGGCCCGGCATCACCGGGTGCTGGGCCGGGGGGTGCCGCCCTATGAGAGCGTATTCCTCGCCGAGGACGCCTTGCTGGGCGGGGCGGTCGCGACGGCAGTGCGCGAAGACTACGCCCAGATGGGCTTTGGGGCCGACCGGCCCGATGTCGAGCCCGACCACGTGGGCTTGCAGTGTGCGGCGCTGGCTTTTCTGTGTGGGGCTGAGGCCCACGCCCTCGAGGACGGGGTGCCCACCGAGCGCTTTGTCCTGGCCCAACGCAACTTCCTGCGCGCTCATCTGGGCCGATGGGTGGCTTCGTTGGCGATTGCGGTAGAGGGGCAGGGGGTGGCGGAGCTCACCGAGGCGGTGGGCCTGCTCCGGGATCTGGTCGAGGACCACGGGGGGCCCTTCGGTGCCGAGCCCGAGGCGTCCGAGCCCCTGCTCGACGACCCCAAGACCGGCCTGAAGACGGTAGCCCGGTACCTGCTGGTGCCCGCGCGCTGCGGGGTGTGGTTCGGCCTGGACGATATCCAGCGCATCGCGGCCCGAGCCGAGCTGGCCTGTGGTTTTGGCCGTCGGGTGCAGATGATGGAGAGCCTGTGGTTCTCGGCCGTGGACCATGGCCGGGTGCCCCAGCTGGTGGAGTCACTCGGCGTGGAGCTGGACCGGTGGCCTCCCAGCCCGCGGGTGACGGGCACCCGGGGGATGCTGGCGAGGTTGGGGGAGGCGGTGGATAGCGCATAGCTCCCGGCCGACGGCGTTCGCTACTCCGCTCGCTCTCGCAGGGACTGCTCTCGGATGCTGAGGCGCTGCCGATGGTCCATGGGAGAGTCCTCCGCCGAGAAGAAGGCCAACACCACGGAGCAACCCTCGGGCATACACGCCAGACTCGGGCTGATATCCCCATCGGGGTGGGCCTTGGTGAACTCCTCGATCATGGGCATGACCACGGCGGTGGAGCCGGGCAGGCCCGGTCCGTATTCGATATGGGCGAGGCAGGGGTATTCATCGCAGTCGAGCTCTCCGAGGTGCAGCTCGTCGGAGTCGCCGAAGGTTTCCGACAGCCAGTCGTCGACGCGATCCGCGGTGAGCGCCTCGGCGATGTCGTCCGGCCACGGAGTGGGTAGCCCCCCGAGGGAGGCGAGCTGAGCCCGGAGGAGCTCGACCTCGAGCTCGAGCTGTCGGGAGTCTCGGGATGCGGAGATCTGGGTGATGGGGGGCTGCGGTGGAGCCGGAGCACGGATCTTCGGCAGAGCCGCGCGGGGGGCCGCTGGTTCAGGGACGGCTGCGGGGCCGGCAGACCGCGCAGATCCGACGAAGAGCCCCGCCACGAAGCCGATGACCAGCCCGAGCGCGCCAGATCCGAGTATCAACCGGTGCATGAGTCAGCGTCCTGTCCGAGTGTTCTGGGGGGCGTCCGCGAACTTCATGGGGCAGGTTCCGTGGGAGGAGTGATGAACCGGGTCCGTATCACGCTCTTGAATTCCTCCCACGATACGGGTGCCTCGTCCGGAATGGCCGGAATGGGTTTGCCCTGGGCTCTTCGCATCTGGGCTTCGACGCCGTCGGGGGGCAATACGGTGTGGAAGCTCAGGCTAGATGAGCCGATCGAGTACAGCACACTGTGCGGCCCGTCGAAGCACGAGATCACCTGTTCGCCAGAGCCTCCGGGAACCTCCTTCCTGAACCACATCCCCGATGAGCGATCCGTGAGAATGTGGGTGGCTTCGTCCAGCGGCGGGGGGAGCTGCCCGGGTACTGGATCGAAGGCGCCAATGATCTTGATGTCTTCAGGGAAGGCGGGTGAGTAGCCGCCAGTGGTAATGAAGATGGTTGACTCGTCGATCTGGACCAGAGATGCCCAATGAGCGAGAATGATGATGTCTGGGCAGTCGCCCTTCAACCTGTCGAGGACCTGAAGGCGGACCAAGTCGAAGTAGCGTTTCCCGAGCTTGACCGTATCCCTCGATAGAACAGCAGCCTCCACGATCAGCGGGGCATTGTCGAAGGGTAGAGCGAGCCGTTGATAGGCGAAACTCTCTTGGGACTGCCCCATCTCGGGTCTTGGGGGATCAGCCCCTAGGAGCAGGCGGATCACCTCCGGTCGACTGAGGACCGGTACGGAGGCTGCATCTTCCGCAGTGGACTGCGGCGGCGGGTCAGCCAGGGCGATCGACATCCACAATAGCATCGGGGCTCCTTTCCGAGGCGGCGCCCAGTCGGTCATCTCCCGTATCGTATATCCATCACCGCCGCGCCGCGTACTCCCCCGCCTCGATCCGAGCGACCACCTGCCCCGCTTCATCGACAAAGGTCGCCTCGAAGCGCCCGCTCGATGCGTTGTTGCGGTTCATCTCCAGGTGGCAGGCCACCCGGCCGGCGAAGGGCTTGTACTGCTTGAAGGACTGAATGCTGCACGGCAGCGCCCGGGCGCCATGGGTCTCGCCCACCCACAGCAGCATCAGCTGGAGCGCGCTGTCGACCGCCAGCGGGTCCGTGGTCCACTCGACCCCACCGAGGCCGAGGGTGCCGGGCTTGCTGCTCTTCAGCCAGGCGACGATGCCGTGGTCGGAGTAGCCCACCACCTCGTCGATTCCCTGGAGCGCGGGGCCGTGGAAGAGCCACTGGCCATAGGTCTCGGCGGTGAAGCGCTGCTTGCCGAGGCCATTGCTCCCGGGGAAGCTGCGGACGACGGGGGCCTCGAAGCAGAGGCGCACGGTGGCGCGGTAGTGGGGCCGGCCCGGTGAGCGCAGCTCCATCGCGAGGGCGACCTCTCCAGGAGCCGCGTCGGTGGGCTTCCAGGACAGCTCGAGCTCGGCCCGCCCGTCCTGGAGGGTGATGCCCTTGAGGACCTGGAGGCTGTCGACGGCGCACACATGGAGCGCGGGGTAGGTCTGCCGGGCGGCGTCGGCGAACCACTCGAGCACCATGGCGACGGGCACGACGGGGGTTCCGTCGATGGCGTGGTCGGCGAGGTAGGGGTGCTCGGCGAGGGTGACGATGCGGGTGAGGCTGCCGGTGTCGGGGCGAGGGCCCTCGACGACGACCTCGACGGATGGCCCGCCCCGCTCGAGCTCGTCACAGCAGAAGGCGCTGCCCTCTCGGAGGGGGATGACGGTGAGCCCACGCTCCTCGAAGGCCTTGCGCAGGGCAGGGGTGACCATGCCGGCCTCCCACGGGCCCCAGTCGAAGGACTTGGCCCGCACGCCCCGCTGGGCGAGCTGGAGCGCGGTGTGGGTGAGGACCTCGTTGGCCATCGCGTAGTCGCACTGGCCGATATTCCCGTACCGACCGGCGACGCTGGCGAAGAAGACGGCGAAGCGGAGGTGCTTGTCGGTGGTGGAGAGCAGGGCATCGAGGCCGTCGACCTTGGTGGAGAACACCCGGTCGAACATCTCGGGGGTCTTGGCGAGCACGAGCTTGTCGGCCAGCACCCCCGCACCGTGGATGATGCCGACGACGGGCTTGCCGATGCGGGCGACGGTGGCCTCGACGGCGTCGGCGTCCCGGATGTCGACGCTCGCATAGGTGACGGTGGAGCCCGCTGCGCGGATCTCTGAGAGGGTCTGGCGGACCTCCCGAGCGGCGCGGACCTTGCCAAGGGCGCGGTTCATCTCCTTGGGGGTGGGCTTGATCCCGCGGGAGCGCGCATCGGCGATCCAGGCGCTCTGAAGGCCATCATCATCGATTCCGAGGGCCCACTGGGGGTCGGTGTCGGCGACGGCGGAGCGGCCAAGGAGGAGGAGCTCGGGCTGGTAGCGGCGGGCGAGCTCGGTGACGACGGCGGCGGTCACTCCCCGGGCCCCTCCGGAGACGACGACGAGGTCACCGGACCGGCAGGGAGGGCCGTCATCGCTGTGGGGCATGGGGACCACGGCGTTGTGGAGGTGGGTGATCCCGGAGCGCTGGACCCCGATCTCGAGGGCGCCATGATCGAGCACGAGGGCCTCGGCGACGCGGTCGATGGCGGCGTTGGGGTCGATATCGAGGGCGAGGAAGCGCCCCTCCCACTCGTGGGACAAGGTCTTGCTGAGGCCGGCGAGGGCGGACTGGAGCGGCTGCTTGCACTTCTTCAGCCCGAAGTCTCCCCCCATGGCGCTGACGGTGGCGAAGTAGGGCACCGGACCGACGGCCCGGGCGAGGAGGAAGGCCCCGCGGACCCGCTCCTGGAGATCCTCACCCCGTGCCCCGACGGCGGCGAAGTGGATGACTCCGTCGACCCCAGACAGCGTGAGATCGGCAGACCAGTCGGGATCGAAGAGGAAGGCATCCACCCCCTTGCTCACGAGGGCGTTGACCAGGCGGGAGGCCTTGCCAGCGGGGTCGGCGGTGACCGCGATTCGACCGGCGGGGACGGCGGGAATGCCGGGTCCGCACGGGACGAGGCGCACTTCCTTACGGAGGAGGGCTACACCCGGTTGAAGGCGCACCATGGTGGGGGGTTGCATCTTGGCGGCGACGCCTCCGAGGCCGGCGGTCTCGGCGAGGTAGTCGGTGACCTCCTCGAGGGTGCGCAGGGCGGAGAGACGGTCGTTGTCGAGCTCGGGCAGGCCGGGGACCTTGTCCTGGACGGCGGAGAGGATCTCGACGCGCTTGATGGAGTCGATGCCGAGGTCGGCCTCGAGGTCCATTGCAAGCTCGAGCATATCGAGAGGGTAGCCGGTCTTCTCGGCGACGGACTCGAACATGGCCTGCTGGATGGCGGCGGAGCTCCCGGATGACTTGTTGCCGTTGGCGGGAGCCGGAGCGGGAGCGGCGGAGACCCCAGCGATCTCGGCGAGATAGCCGGTGACCTCTCCGAGGGTGCGCAGGGCGGAGAGGCGGTCGTTGTCGAGCTCGGGCAGGCCGGGGACCTTGTCCTGGACGGCGGAGAGGATCTCGACGCGCTTGATGGAGTCGATGCCGAGGTCGGCCTCGAGGTCCATTCCGAGCTCGAGCATATCGAGGGGGTAGCCGGTCTTTTCGGCGACGGCGGCGAACATGGCGTCGTCGATGGCGGATCCGGAGGCCGAGGTGGAGACGACGCCGGTGGAGACGGGCGCGCTGGGGGCGGGAGCGCTGGGTGCCGCGGTGGCCGAGGCGCCGGCGATCTCGGCGAGGTAGCCGGTGACCTCACCGAGGGTGCGCAGGGCGGAGAGGCGGTCATTGTCGAGCTCGGGCAGGCCGGGGACCTTGTCCTGGACGGCGGAGAGGATCTCGACGCGCTTGATGGAGTCGATGCCGAGGTCGGCCTCGAGGTCCATCTCGAGCTCGAGCATATCGAGGGGGTAGCCGGTCTTCTCGGCGACGGCGGCGAACATGGCATCGTCGATGGAGGAGGCGGAGGGCCCGGTGGAGACGGGAGCGACGGGCTTGGCTGGGACAGCCTTGGGCGCGACGGTGCCGATGGGCTGGATGCGGGCGTCGAGCAGGGGCGGGGAGTCGGTGGCGACGGCGACCGCGCCGGCCAGACCGGGGAGGCGCTGGGTGGCGGGGGTCTTGGTGCCCTGACCGAGGAAGGAGCCCACGAGGGCGGCCGCTTCGGTGCTCATCATGCTCTGCATGCTGCTGGTGTTGGCGGCTGGAGCGGCCGGAGGCTGGATGACCGGAGCGGCGACGGGTGCGGGCGCGACGGGGGCGAGGGCGGCGCGAACCGTGGGCCGGGCTACGGGGATGGAGGACTGGCCGGTGGCGGCGAGCTCGACCAGGCGCGCGTGGGTCTGGAACAGGGTGTGGAAGCTGGCGTTGGCTTCGGCGTGGGCCTTGAGGAAGTCGGAGTGGACCTGGGCGGTGCGCTCCTGGGTGCTCTGGAATGCGAGCAGGGTGGCCCGAGTGGACTCGAGCAGGGCGGTGAGGTCGTCGGACATGGCGGTCTTCCTGTTGGCCGGGCGAGCCGGTGCGATTTTCTTGGATGGGGTTGGATGCGATGGCTTGGGAGCGGCCTGGACCGGAGCGGGCTGGACCGGTGCGGCCTGGGCGGCGCGCTCGGAGATGGAGCGCGCGGCGCGGATCGCGTCGGTGATGGGCGGATTCTTGGTGGACTCGAATTTGTGGTTGGCACCGTTGAGCCCCACCGTCGCCTTGCTACCGGGCTTGGGGGGCTCGGGGGGGAGGGCCTGGTCGAGCAGGGGCTTCAGATCGACGGGCACCCCGGCGGCGAGGAGCTGGGCGAGACCGGCCTTGAGTTGCAGGTCGCCATCGACCCGATGGCGGTGGCGATCGAGGGAGATGACGGTGATCTCGGGCCGGCCGGCGAAGGTCTGGCGGACGAGGGTGGAGAGCACCCCCTTGGGCCCGACCTCGACGAAGGTTCGGACCCCATCGGCGACCATGGCCTCGAGGATCCCGACCCAGTCGACGGGCTGAGCGATCTGCTCGGCGAGCAGGCGTCGGGCTGCGGCGGGGTCGGCGGGGTAGGGCTGGGCGGTGGTGTTGGAGTACACGGGCAGCGCGGGCGCGCTGAAGTCGATCCCGGCGAGGGCAGCGGCGAAGGGCTGGACCGCATCGGCGACGAGCTCGCTATGGAAGGCAGCGCTGACCGAGATGCGCTTGCAGGGCAGCTCGGCGGCTTCCAGGGCGGTGATGGCGCGGTCGATGGCCTCGCGCGAGCCGGAGATGACGCCCTGCTCGGGGTGGTTGCGGTTGGCCAGGATGACGCCGGAGAGCTTGGCGAGGACCCGCTCGATCTCGGCGAGGGGACCGGAGACGGCGGCCATGGTGCCCCGGTCGGCGTCTCCGGCAGACATGCACTCGCCCCGGACCCGGGAGGCGGTGAGCAGGCCATCGGCGGAGAGGACCCCGGCGGCGTGGAGCGCGACGAGCTCGCCATAGCTGTGGCCAGCGACGGCGTCGGGGCGCAGGCCGAAGCCGGTGAGCAGGTCGAGCAGGCCCTTGGAGAAGGCGCCGATCGCAGGCTGTGCCCACTCGGTGGCGCGCAGGCGGGCCTCATCGGCCTCGGCGTCGCCATAGGGCGGCGGGAAGCTGACCTGGGAGAGCGGAGAGCGCCCGTGGACCCGGAAGTGCTCGTCGGCCTGGTCGAGGACGGCGCGCACGATGGGCCAGCGGATGGCGAGGTCGCGGCCCATCTCGACATACTGGGAGCCCTGGCCAGGGAACAGGAAGCCGAGCTTGCCGGGCTTGGAGGCGACTCCATAGTGCACATCGCCACGGCTGCCGGGGCCCCGAGCGAGCAGGGCTTCGGCGCTGTGCACGGTGTCTGCGAAGTCTTCGGCGGTGGTTGCGAAGGCGAGGGTGTGGGCCCGCTTGCCGGTGAAGCCGAGCTGGGTGGCCCGGGCGAGGTGGGCGAAGGTGGGGGCCTGCTGGAGCGCGTCGAGTGCGGTCTTCAGGCCGGCGACATCGTCGGCCTCGAGGGTGAACAGCTCGCCTCGGGCGGCCTCCATGCCGGTGAAGGCGGTGTCGTCGCCGTACTCCTCGAGCACACAGTGGTAGTTGGTGCCCCCGAAGCCGAAGGCGCTGACCCCGGCCCGGCGCGGGTGGTCCTTGGCGCGAATCCACGGGCGGGCGTGGGGGGAGAGGAAGAAGGGGGAGTCCTCGAAGCCCATCTTGGGATTGGGCGACTGCACCTTGGCGGTGGGGGGAAGCACCCGGTGGTGCAGGGCGAGGGCGGCCTTGATCAGCCCCGCAGCGCCGGCGGTGCTCTTGGTGTGGCCGATCTGGGACTTGACCGTGCCGACCTGGACCCAGCGATCCGTGCGCTCGGTCTCGCCGAAGACGAGCTTGAGTCCAGCGATCTCGGCCGCATCCCCGGCCTTGGTGCCGGTGCCGTGGGCCTCGACCAGCTCGACGGTGTCGGTGGAGATGTCGGCCTGCTCATAGGCCCGGCGCAGGCAGCGGGCCTGGCCCTCGGGGTTGGGGGCGTAGATGCTCTTGAAGCGGCCGTCCGAGGAGCTGCCGAGGCCCTTGATGACCGCGTAGATCCGGTCGCCATCGCGCTCGGCATCTTCGAGGCGCTTGCAGGCGACCATGCCGATGCCCTCGCCGATGAGGATGCCGTCGCTATTGGCGTCGAAGGGCTTGGCATCGCCCTGCTTGGTGAAGGCGGGGGTGCGGGTGAAGCACTGGTACATGAAGGTGTCGTTGAGGCAGTCGGCGCCCCCGGTGAGCACGACATCGCTGCGGTAGCTGGTGAGCTCGGACAGGGCGTATTGCATGGCGGCGAGGGAGCTGGCGCAGGCGGCATCGACCACGGCATTGGTGCCGCCGAGGTCGAAGCGATTGCTGATCCGACCGGTGACCACATTGCCCAGGAGTCCCGGGAAGCTCTGCTCGGTCCAGGTGGGCAGGTGGGCACCGATATCCTTGACGACGGCGTCGGCCACGCGGTCATCGACCCCACAGCGCTGCAGAGCCTTGCGCCACACGGGGCCGAACAGGCGGGAGCCGAGGGTGACGGCCATCTCCTGGGTGCCGGTGATTCCCAGGATGCAGGCGACCCGGTCGCGGTCCCAGCCGGCGTCTTTGGGGTCCATGCCGGCGTCGATCAGGGCCTGGCGTGCGACGATCAGGGACAGCAGCTGGGTGGTGTCGATGGACTCGAGGATATTCGGCGGAATACCGAACTCGACAGGATCGAAGGGGTACTTGTCGAGGAAGCCGCCCCGGGTACACCAGGTCTTGTCCTTCTCATTGGGGTCGGCCGAGTAGTGCTCGGAGGGGTCCCAGGAGTGGTCGTCGGGCACGTCCGAGATGCAGTCGGTGGCGTCGATGATATTCCGCCAGTAGTCCGCTAGGGAAGGGGACTTGGGGAATAAGCTGGCCATTCCGATGATCGCGATGGGGGGATGACGATGCTTCATGACAGTCCTGGATCGAGGGGACGGGGGGGCCAGAATCGGCTCTCGGGGCCGGCGTCGACCCCCTGATTGCGCAGCGCGGTGCTGCGGGTGATGGCGGCTGCGCCGGCGAGGATATTCGCGGCGACGGTGACCACATGACGCTCGGCCGGGTCGGCGAGGAAGCTGCCTCGGGTCCAGGCGTTGAAGGAGCCGATGCCGGGGCCGCACCAGATCTGGGCGTCGAGCTTTCGCTCGGCATCTCCGCGGATGGCCCAGTAGCTGGATAGGCCCAGGTACCAGCGAAAGACCAGGGCCATCTTGTGCTTGGGGTCGGTGGCGGCGCGATCGAGCTGCTTGGGGTCGCGCTCGGCGAAGAAGCTCTCGCAGCCGGCCCACACCTCGGAGAGCGGCTTGTGGAAGACCGAGCGCTCGAGCTTGGCGACGGTGGCGGGGTCGATCTCGTCGAGGGAGCCGTGGCGGCGGTAGATCTCGTAGAGCTGGGAGCCCCGCATGGCGAACAGGGTGCCGCGCTTGAGCACCTGGACCTCGACCCCGGCTTCGAACATATCCGAGGCGGGAGCCATGCCCACATCGGCGGTGCCGGCCTCGGCGAGCATAGCCTTGACCATGGGAGAGGTGCCGGACTCTACGCAGGCCTGGTTGACGGTGCCGGTGAGCACATAGGCGGCGCCGAGGGCAAAGGCGGCGGCCGCAGCGCCGGGAGTGCAGATCCCCCCGGCTGCGCCGACCCGAACGGGGGTGGAGTAGCCCTGCTCGGCGCAGATGCGGTCCCGTAGAGTGAGGATGAGCGGGAGCAGCACGGGCATGGGCTGGTTGTCGGTGTGGCCGCCCGAGTCCGCCTCGGCGGTGAGGTCGTCGGCCATGGGGATGCGGGCGGCGAGCTCGGCCTCGCGGGCGGTGAGCTTGCCCTGCTCGACCAGGGCGTCGAGCATCTTCTTGGGCGCGGGCCGGAGGAATTTTTCGGCGACCTCTTCGCGGCTGATCTTGGCGACGACCCGGTTGGGCACGACGATGGAGCCGTCTGGGGCGGTGTGGATACCGGTGGCCCGGAACTGCACGATCTGGGGCGTGAGGCCGAGGTAGGCGGCGGCGGAGATGTTCCGAACCCCGCGGGAGAGGTAGAGATCGACGGTCTGCTGCTCCTGCCAGGGCTCGTGGGGGCTGTGGATGAGGTTGAAGCCATAGGGCCGGTCGCCGACCTCGGCCTGGATGCGGTCGATGGCGGCGGTGATCCGGTCGGTGGGCAAGCCCGCCGCGCCGAAGAAGCCGAGCAGCCCGGCCTTGGCCATGGCGATGACGAGATCCTCGCTGGCGATGCCGTTGGCCATGGCGCCGGCGACATAGTTGGCGCGCACCCCATAGGCCTCGCGGAAACCGGGGTCGCCGAGCTGGTCGGGGGTGAGGGCGGGGACCCAGGCAATGAGCGGGAGGGCGCCGTCGGGTGCGCGGGTAGCGCCGAGCAGGACCTGCCCGTCGGGGCTGACGCCGACATCGCCGTCGAGAGAGACGACCGCGACAGCCGAGTCGAGCTGAGCGAGGGCCTCTACGACGGCCTGTCGACCGGTTGCGATGGGAGCAGAGCCCGGGATCAACCAACCGAGTGGAGGATTGTGTGCGCTGTGGATGTGGGGTCCCATGGTCCTCGGGGGAAGACGACAGGGCTCTCTGTAACACGGTGTTCAATAAATGGGTCGGCCGGAAACCACGGACAGAAGCGGTAAATGGCTTGTTGAAACTGGCCGCGTGGCCAGGAAGTCCAACATGGCGCCGGAAGCCCCCGGGCTTTCGGGAGGCGGCCGGAGCCCGATCCTTCATCCGGACCGTGCGGGCCGATATTCGTGCGCCTGGAAGTAGACAGATGCGATCACCTGTGAGATCCATGAGCGCGAGGAACCGATGGCCAGAGACGAACAGAAGACTGAGATGTACGGCCAGATGGACTGGCAAGACCCCGTGAACACCCGCTCCGACCTGCCGGATATCGCCGAGGAGGGCGCGTGCTGCTACGTCCAGGACGAGTCCGCGGTGTACGCCTACCGCGAGGGCGTCTGGGTCAAAGAGATGGCGCGGGACAAGAGCCCGGAATCATAGGCGACGGAGCCAGTCCAGGGTGGTCTGCAGGCCTTGGGCGAGGGGCACGCTGGGGCGGACCCCAAAGGTGGCGGCGGTGAGCTCGGGGCTGCCCCACATATGTTGTGGATCGCCCGGCTGGGTGGGCATGACCACGGGTCGGGCGAGCTTCCCGGTGGTGACCTCCATCTCGCGCAGGAGCTCGGTGATACCGGTACGATGGCCGGTGGCGACATTGAACACGGCGGGGCGCTTCTTGGAGCGGTACCGGCGCGCCTCGACCAGCACGCGGACCACGTCGCTGGCGAAGACGTAGTCCCGGCTGGAGTCCTGGCCGAACAGGTGGACATCTTTGCCGGCGTCGATGGCCTCGAGGAAGAGCCGAACGCCAGATGTGGGGGGCATGCGCGGGCCATAGGTGGTGAACGGCCGGACGATGGAGACCGAGCCCGAGCTGTGGGACTGCCAGGCCGCGGCGAGGGCCTCGGCGGCAACCATCGAGGCGCCGAAGGGGCTGACCGGTTCGAGGGGATCGGACTCCTCGGACGGGTGGCTGGAGTCGCCGTACACATGGGCGTGGGAGCAGAGCACCAGGGAGCGCACCTGGGCGGCATCCATCGCTTCGAGCACGTTCTGGGTGCCCAGCACATTGACCTCGAGGCAGGCCGCGGCGTGGTTGAGGCTGGCGCGCGCTCCGGTGTGATGGGCGAGGTGGTAGACCCGCTTGACGCCCTGTACCGCGCGCTTGACGACCTTGGGGTCGCGTATATCGCCCCTCCGGAACTCGACCTTGCGGCCGAACTTTGCGACGCGGTCGTGCTTGCGGGCCCCGTCGTCGCCCGGCCGGCTGACGAGCTCGTCGAGCACCCGGACACTCTTGCCCATGCGGACCAAGGCATCGACGAGGTGAGACCCGATGAACCCGGCTCCCCCGGTGACGAGTTCCATCTTCAGACTTGCTCGACGGAGTGGATGCGGTCGGGGAAGGCCTCGCGGAGCGTGCGCTCGACACCGAGCTTGAGGGTGGCGGTGCTGGCCGGGCAGGAGCGACAGGCGCCCTGCATCTGCACGAGCACCACGCCATCTTCGATGGAGACGAGCTGGATATCACCGCCGTCGGCGTGGATGCCTGGGAGGATGCGCTCGGCGAGCACGGCCTGGACCTGCTCCATCAGCTCGGTGCTGTCGCCGCTGGGGGCTGCGCTGGGGAGCCGGTGACCTGCGGAGAGGAAGTAGGTGCGCAGGGCGGTGTTGACGCCCGCATCGAGGGTGTCCCAGGTAGCGGTGGGCTCGCGCTCGATGGTGATGGTGTTGTCGCGCAGGAGCACGGTCTTCACGCCGGGCAGGTCGAGGAGGAGCGCGGGGAGATCGGGGAGGGCGTCCCGAGCGGGGGTGAAGAACTGCGGCCGGCCCTCGGCGAGCCAGCGGTTGCAGGCGTAGAGGCGGCCATGGGGGTTGGGGGTCTCCCGTCCGCGGAGGTCGAGGTGGGTGGAGACGTGCCAGCCCCCTTGCTTGTAGTCGAGGACGAGGCCCCGCATACGGTGCAGATCCTTGTCGCCGATGGTCATGCGCGGGTAGCCCGGAGCCGCGGGGCCCAGCGCCTCGCCCTCTTCGACCACGACGAGGCGGCCGCGCTCTGCTGCGCGAGTGGCGACGTGGATTCCGTGGCCCTCCGGAAGTGCGTCGAGGCGTGCCCGAGCGTCGTCCGAGATCGCAAGCGGCTCGGGATCGTGGGGTACGACGGGAGTGTTGAATCCGAGCGCGCTCTTCAGGGTGTTCAGCAGGCCCATGGGTCCCTCCTCGCGGGTCGAGCAGCTGGTCTATCCTGGGGGTGAGTGAAATGCAGGAGGTCGTTTGCGGTCGGTTCTATTCGTATGCCTGGGCAACATCTGTCGCAGCCCCATGGCCGAGGGCATCGCCCGCAAGATGGCCGGGGATCGCGGGCTCGATCTACGGATCGACAGCGCGGGTACGGCGGCCTACCACATCGGCGAGCACCCCGATCCACGTACGGCCGAGGTGCTCTCGCGGCACGGAGCGCCGTTCGAGGGGCGGGCGCGGCAGGTGTCCGCGGTAGACTTCGAGAGCTTCGACCTGATCCTGGCGATGGATGAATCCAATCTGGCTGGACTGCGTGGCCATTGTCCCGAGCCATACCAGCACAAGCTGCACCGGGTGCTCGAATCAGTCGGGGGCGAGGATGTGGCAGACCCCTACTACGGCGGTCGGGACGGCTTCGAACACAACTACGCACAGCTGGAAGAGGCGATCGGTGCGTGGCTGGACCGCATGGGTCGGGAATAGCGCTACTTCCGGCGGCCCCCGCGCTTGAGCCGCTGGGCGACGACCTGCTGTTGCCTCTCTTTGTACAGGCGGTGGGCGTTCTCTCCGGACTCATTGTTGCGGGCGGTCTCTTCGTCGATGACCTGGACCTCGACTGCCACGAAGACCGAGTGGCCGACCTCGATATCGAAGCTGTGCCGGGCCTTGGGCAGAGGCACCGGGTAGTCGACGATGAAGTTCACTACCCGGTAGCTGGCCCCGGAGAATTCGTTCTTGGCCTGGTCTGCGAGCTCGACCGAGTCGCGGAGGTCCTGGGCCCGGTCGCGGTCTTCTGGAGTGAGACGCTCGAGCAGGATGGCGGGGTCGAACAGGTTGTTGTGGCTCTGGCCGGGCACCACGTAGTTGAAGGGGAACATATGCCGGCTCATCCAGGTGAGCGCCGAGGACAGCTGGTCGGGGCTCTCGACGATGCACCGGTAGCGGAGCTTGTCGAACACGGTGGCGGCGATGTTCTCTTTCTTGGCGAGGAGCTTGGTGATGACCGAGCTGCGCGACTTGCGGTTGCCGTTGAAGGAGAGCACCGGAACGCCATCTTCTTGCATGGCCGCCGCCGCACCGAGGATGCGGCGATGGGCCAAGGCGAGCAGCTCCGCCTCGGAGATGGGGGTGCGGTGACGTAGATCGGCTGCGGCCAGGTGCTGGATGACGTGCATGAGCTTGAGGATGGCGCAGGAGAGGATCTGGGTGCGGCGAAACCCCCCCGACTGCGAGGCCCAAAGAAACACCTCGCGGACATCGGTGGGGCTGCGGAGCTCTGCGGGAAAGTGCAGCTTGAGGTGCTCTTCGAGGTAGCTGACGGCCTCGTTGAACACATAGCGGAGCCGGTCTCGGTGCTGCACGATGTGCATATCGAGAGTGTGAAGCTCGAGGAAGCGATCGACCTCGTCCAGATCGCGCATGGCGAGGCGCTGCCAGTCGATCACCGAGCCCCCGGAGAGCATCAGGCGAATGGCCTCTGCATCCTGTAGGCGGAGCTGGTGATTCCAGGTTCGGCGCTTCCAGGAGGCGTCGATTTCGAGCATGTCACGGCGCATGGTCAAGGATATCGCGGTAGTAGGCGTGCGTGGGACGAAAGCTCACCAGTCGCGAAGAGGTCGGCCGCGTCGTGGAGACGCGGGGGCGCCGGGTACGGGTCTCGAATCCCGATGGCACCCGGGTGTGCTTTCTCGGCGGACACCGGGCGGTCGTCGGGGATCGTGTCCGCTGGGTGCAGGCCCAGGGTAGCGGCGGCAAGCTCACCGCCGTCGAGCCCCGCGACACCGTGCTGGCTCGGGTCGATCCCCGGGGTCGCGAACAGGTGCTCGCCGCGAACCTCGCGGGGATCCTGGTCGTCGTGGCGGGGCGAGAGCCTCCGTTCCGCGCGGGATTGGTCGACCGCTATATGGTCGCCGCCGCGTGCTCGGGGCTCGACGTAGCGGTGTGCATCAACAAGTGCGATCAGGGCGTGCCCGCCGAAGTCGAGGCGGAGGTCAAGCTGCGCGAAGGCCTCGGCCTGCGCTTTCTTCGGGCCTCGGCGCTGCTGCGGCACGGCCTGGACGAGCTCGCGGAGTTCCTCGCTGCCCAGGACGGGCCGTGGGCCTTCGTGGGGCATAGCGGGGTCGGCAAGACCAGCCTGATCGCCGCGCTCATCCCCGATGTGGATGCGGGCGCGGTCGGAGAGCTGTCCGAGTACTGGGGCACCGGGCAGCACACCACCACCAGCAGCCGGTTGTTCACGCTTCCCGGTGGGGGCGAGATCGCGGACTCCCCGGGCATCCGCACCTTCACTCCCGGTGGGCTCACGGTCGACAATGTGCGGCGCTACTTCCCCGGCATGGAAGGTCTCCAGTGCCGCTACCGCGACTGCCAGCACCGCGAAGAGGAAGACGGCTGTGGCGCCATAGACGCGGTGGAGCCGGGTCTGTTGAAGTCCTACCGGCGGCTGCTCGAAGATGTGCGAGGGGTCAGCGAGCGCGCGCGGAAGTGGTGACCGGCCCCCGTTACGGAGCGGGAAGCTCCTCGGGCAGCCCGGCATCGAGGGTGGCCAGCAGCTCGAGGGCTTCGGTGCTCTCGGGGTTGGACTCGAGCACGACCGCGATCGCGGAGCGGGCGGCGTCGCGGATAGAGCGGGCCGCCTCGGGGTCGGGATTGGCGTCGGCCTGGCGAGCCAGCAACGAGGCATAGCGCCAGTTGGCGTCGAAGCTGCGGGGGGCCAGGCGCAGGGCTGATCGGTAGTGCTCCAGGGCTCGGTCTGGGGCATCGAAGCCCTCGAAGTAGCCGGCCAAGCGCAGGTGTTCGTCGTATCCGTCGCCGTAGTGGTCGACGGCGCGGTCGACAGCTGCGAGCCCATCTGTGCTCCAGCCGTTTGCTGCACACAGCTGGAGATAGGCATCGAGGAGCTTGCGGCGCCTGGGGTGCTTCTCGACCACACCCTTGAGAAAGACGAAGGCCTGGTGGGGGCCCTCTCCTTCTTCGACCGCCGAGGCTACCCGGAGCGCGAGGGGCTCGATGAAGCCCCCCATCGCGTCGAGCTCCTCGAAGAGCTTGCGTGCGGCCCGGACCTCTTCCGCGGCCAGCGCACAGGACACGGCGAGCATGTAGCGTCGAGCGCGCTCGACCGGCTTGGACTGGTCGAGCAAGATGCGGATATCATCGGCGCGGAGGTAGAGCTGGGCGGCTTCGAGGGCGAGGGTGCGCTCTTGGGGGGTCTTGGCGTTGTCGTAGGCCTGGGCACGTTCGTGGAGGAAGCCCTCGAGCATGGCGTAGACGACCAGATCCCGGTCATCGAGGGGGCTCTTGGCGGCGCGCTCATAGGACTCGAGGGCGATGGTGGCGCTGGCGAGGCTGTTGTCGTCGCGAATGGCGAGCAGCGCTGCTGCGTCGGCTTGGAGCCACAGCCCGGCGGGAGTGGCTTGTTCGGGGGCGGCGCGGATTGCGTCGGAGAGCATCTGGAAGCCCCGGCGGATGCGCTCGGAGTCCTGGTCGGGACCGATGAAGCGGCTCGCTTTGGACAGGGTCTTTGCGCTCTGGGCGTGGGCGACAGGTGCGGAAAAAAGAGCGAGGATCATAAGCAGAGGCATGGTGCAACCTAGCACGGGCCTCAGAGGACCCCCAGGACCTCCAGCTCTCGCTGCCCCGCAGGGGTTTCGTAGTCGCAGACGTCGCCCGGCTCTGCGCCTCGAATCACCCGACCCAGCGGCGAGGCCGCGCTGATCAGGCGCACGGTGCGCGAACCGCACTGGACCTCGTGGCCGCCCTGGGGCGCGAGCAGCAACCACTGGCCATCCTCGAGCTCGATGAAGCAGCCGGGCGCGACCACACCCTTGGGCTCGTTTGGCACGATCTGGAGCCATCCGGAGAGCTGCTTGAGCGCGGCCAGCCTCTCGCCCTGACCGGCTGCGAGGTAGGACGCCTCCAGGGCGCGCGTGTCGTACTTGTTCTCGGGGCGGCTCTGGTCGCTGGTGGCCTCATCTCGGGATGCCGAGATCATCGTCGAGAGGGCCATGAGCTGGGCCTGCACCTGCTCGCGGATGCGGTGGAGGAGCTCGGTCTTGAGGGCGGTGCGTTCTGGGTTCATATGCCGACCGAGGTGGACCGTGTGAGTATGCCCTATGCGCTTGTTCCTGTTGTGTTTGTCGATGCTCCTCGGATGCCCCACCGGCCCGCTCGCTCCTCAGATCGAGGCCGATGCAGACTCCGATGCCGACTGTGTGCCCGAGGCCGTCGAGCGCTGTGATGGGCTCGACAACGACTGTGACGGAGTGATCCCCGACGACGAGGTCGACCTCGATGGCGACGGGGCGCTCGAGTGCGCCGCCTGTGACGCGGAGGGCTACTGGCAGCCGACCCTCGGGCTCTCCGGAGATGCGCTGCGCCAGGCTTTCAACGAGCTCACTTTTGGGCACTCCTGCACCGACTATGGGACCGAGCGGGAGTGGATGTTCGTCGTGCTCGACAAGGAAGGCGGGGTCGTCGAGGGCGTGTACACCGGCCGTACCACGCCGGTCGGCAACACCGAACCCGATCCGAACGACATGAACACCGAGCACACCTGGCCCCAGTCCCTGGGCGCCGATGTGTTGCCCGCTCGCTGCGATCTGCACCACCTCTACCCGGTCGACTCGGGGGCCAACTCCCGGCGGGGCAACAACCCCTATGGAATCGTCGCCGACGCCATCTGGGAGGAGGGTGGCTCCAAGCTCGGAGATACCGCGAGCGGAGAGCGGGTGTTCGAGCCCCGGGATGCGCACAAGGGCAACGCCGCCCGGTCCATCCTGTACTTTGGCACCCGCTACAGCTACGCCGTCGAGCCGGCCTACCTCGAGCTGCTTCGGGGCTGGTCTGCACTCGATCCGGTCGATGCGGCCGAGCTGCAGCGCACCCGCGCCATCCGAGATCGCCAGGGCAAGGCCAATCCCTACGTCGTGTGTCCGCAGCGGGTCGAGCTTCTGTAGTAGGTTTCGGCCCTGGAGGAACCCATGGTCGTGATGATGGCTGCCCTGATGTTGGGCTGCGTTCCCAAGAAGCAATACCTCGAGCTCGAGAGCGAGCTCGCCCAAACCCGGACCGAGCTCCAGGGGCAGATCGACGAGCGTGACCGCAGCATCGCGTCGCTCCAGGCCGAGGTCGCTACCCTCCAGGCGGAGCAGCGGCGCCTGCAGGAGGGCATCGCGGGCAAGGAGAAGCTGCTCCAGGAGCTCCGCCAGACCAACGCAGCGATGCTCTCGGACAAGGGTGCGCTGGCTTCCGAGATCGAGAAGATGAAGGCCGCACTCGCCGAGCTCGAGGCTCGCAAAGCTGCGGCCGACGCGCGGCTGTCCGACTTCCGCAACCTGCTCGACCGGTTCAAGGCGCTCATCGACTCGGGCACCCTCGAGGTCAAGATCAAGGACGGCCGCATGGTGGTTGCGATGGCGACCGATGTGCTGTTCGCATCGGGTTCGGCGAACCTATCCAAGGAAGGGGAAGAGGCGCTCACCTCGGTGACCGAGATCCTCGCCAGCATCCCGGATCGCGAGTTCCAGGTCGAGGGCCACACCGACGACGACGCCATCTCCACGGCCCAGTTCCCGAGCAACTGGTACCTGGCCAGCGCTCGGGCGCTCAATGTCGTCGACCATATGCTCGCGGTGGGAATGGCCCCGGATCGCATCTCCGGCGCAAGCTTCGGGGAGTTCCGGCCGGTGGCGCCCAATGACACTCCCGAGACCAAGAGCCTCAACCGGCGCATCGAGATCGTGGTCGTTCCCGACCTCTCCCAGCTCCCCGGCTATGACGAGCTCCAGGCGATCGCTCCATGATTGCGCTGCTCTCGGGGGCATGGGCCGGTGTGGTCGCGACCGGCGCTGTGCTGATCGATACCCCCACCGATCAGGTGATGGTGGGTCCGCAGCTGCTGGTGGTGTGCGGTGCCGAGCAAGGGTTCTGCTGGACCGGTCGGTTTGCGCTCGGGTTCGACACCCGCGGGCCCGAGCTGGCGGGGGTGACCGAGGTCGGTGGCCTGGTGGTCGTCCCGTCTACCGAGGTGGCGACGATTCGATTTGGTGGGGGCGTGCGGGCCATCCACATCCAGCGCCAGGTGCCCATCGTGTTGCAGTGGGAGGATCCGGCCCAGCAACTCCGGTGGGGGCTCGTTCCCCAGGTCTTCCTGCAAGGTGAGCTCGCCTGGACCCCCGAACAGCCCCTTGTCTTGGGGGCGAATCTGGGGGTGAGTCCATGGGCGGCAGCGGAGCCCACCTGCATCGAGGGGGACAATCCCGACGCCTGCATCAGCTGGAACGCATCCTTCGTGGCGAGCTTCTGGGGGCGCAAGACGCTGAAGAATGGGCTGACTTTCCAGGCCGGGTTCGGGACGTTGATCGAAGCGGGTGTGGGGTACGCGTTCTGAGCTGGGGTAGGAGCTTGTAGGCACTGGGGGTTTGCACCTAACGAGCGCTTGAGATCCCTTACTCTGGCCTTCGGCCTCCGCCTCGCTGCGCTCGTTGGCGGACTGCGGTAGACTTGGCGGCCTGCTAGCTGTACGAGGACGGTACGGTGGAGTGCGAGGGTCCGGGGGAGTATTCCTTCGACAACCCGCCCTATATTCAGATCGATTCAGGGATGTTGGGCTGCGCCTCACGCCCGGACGGGGTCGTGGAGTGCTCCAATGGCAGCGCCTACGACTTCGGCGAGCCCCTGCGGGATTTTGCGGTGGCGACGCTCCCGGCGGACTACCGGCTGTTCTTCGAGGGCACGCCGGACGAGCGCTGGGTTCCGGTCTATGCCGAGCCCGAAGATCTACCCCATATCTGCGCGATCACGGAGTCCAACGCGATCCGCTGTGTGGGCTTTCGCTACGACTTCCCGGATCTGCAGGAGGCCTTGCCCCGGGGCGAGTGAGGGCGCCGATTCGGCAGTGCAGCCCGGGTCTTCCTTCGGCAGCATCCGCTCTACCACAGGAAGGCCACAACGGCTGCGGAAAGCGGTACAAGGGCCACCACAAGAATCAGACTGCCTGATCGCTTCTCTCTATCCGTCATCCGCCACAGGTCCTCGGGCTTGCGGCAGCGGTTCGGAGTCTGAGGGTCGTAGAGCACAACCGTACCCTCGGGCGCTACAGCGCCCATGCACTCGTATCGCTTGGCGCCCACGTCGATATAGCTGTTCCCGGACCGGGCGTTCGCGACGGGTGCAAGGTAGAGAGAGATGGTGGTGGTGGGGGAGTCAGCCGGCAGGGTGGCGACCCATAGGACGCGTAGAGGGCCCGCGATCAGCAGCCCCAGAATGAACAGGCCGAACCCACCCATCATCAGCCCCTTGAGGGCATCGTCGTCTCTCTCCATTGCTCTCCTCCTGCCTGTGGTCGAGTTCTATGTTGCGGTGTCGGCCGAAGCTCGTCCCGTACTTCAGGGCCTGAAGACGTGGTCGACGCTACGGAACCGCCTCCACCGAATCTGCCTGTACAATGGGCGCGACCTGCTCGCCGATCTGTTGGAGGTCCTCAGGGGCACACGTGGGCCAACCGTCGGAGCCGTCGGCCTCGCCTACCACGTAGCCCAGCGCGGCCAGCTGTTGAGAGACGTCGCTTCCGCCTGACTGAATCAGGGGCCCAGTCTGGGCGAGGACGGCCTGGACCACCGGGTGTGAGGGATCGATCCACCGAGGGTGTTGCTCGTCTGGGTCGGCATGGCGATCGTAGGCCCACATTCGGCAGTGGGAGTCGAGGATCACCCGCCATTGGTCGTCGCGGGCGCTGGCCTGAATATCGAGCTTGAAGTTGCCCCACGCGGTCACCACCCGATCGGCGGGGAGGGCGGCCAGGTCGAGGCCTTGAAGGTCATCGGTGGGGAGATTGGCGGCCTGGAGGAGGGTCGTGGGTACGTCCATCAGCGATGCCTGACCTGCGCCAGTGGTCCCGGGCGTGAAGCCCGGCCCCGACACCACCAAACCGACGTCGGTCACCTCGCCGTGATGGGCATGTCCATGGCCGAGGCCGCCGTGTTCCCAGAACTCCTCGCCGTGGTCTGCGGTGATCACGACCAAGGGGTCGTTGTCCCAGCCGCGCATCTCGATGCCGTCGAGAAGTCTGAGCAGCTCCTGGTCGAGGTAGTCGACCTGCACTTCGTACGATGCCAGGGCGCCGGCCCGGTCGTCTTCGGAGGCCAACCGCGCCGGGATCTCTCCCCTCCCGGCGATCCAATCGGGGGTCTCGCCCTCGTTGTAGGGCATGTGGGGGTCGACATAGTGCACCCAGAGATAGCCGCCGCGATCTGGGAGATCGGCCACTGCAGCCAGCGCGAGGTCGGTGGTCCTGTTGGCCCGGTCGGCCGGTTCATTCGTGGAGAACCCAGCGAGCATCAGCCGCTGTGGCGTGTGCAGCGAGGCCAACTCGTAGCGCTGAAATCCCCGCGCGAAGCCCATGGTCGGGGTCAGCCAGGCGTTGGTGGTGATGGCGAGGGTGCGGTAGCCTGCCTGGGAGAGCCGCTCGGCCAGGGTGGGTACATCCTCGGCCAGGCCCTGGTAGGAACCCCCGATCTGCGCGGTGGCACCGTGCTCGCTTGGCATGAGTCCCGTCTGGAGGGAGGCGACCGCCGGCACGGTCCATGACGACGTAGAGAGGGCCTGCTGCCAGTACACGCCACGTGATGCCAGCCGCTTTACCGACGCCATCTCGGCCATCTGTTGCCAGCGGAGGGTGTCGATGCTGATGACCACCAGGGTCGGCCCGGTGTGGGTGACGGGTGGAAGAGGAGGCCTCGGCGTCACCTCGGCGATCAGCGCCTGCACGCCCCCGGGGGCCGAGCCCCACGCCACGCGCCCCTCCAAGGACTGGGTGAGGAATAGCGCCCGTCCGGTAGGCACCGCAAGCAGAGACAGGATGATGCCGATGCCCAGCCCATACCGCCGAACTGCGGGACGGCCCTGAAGCCACCACAGCAGCCCAATGATGGGGAGTGACGCCAGGATCATGACCTTGGGAGACAGTCCTCCCGCGGCGAGGCAGTAGACGCCGACAAAGAGAAGCGGTGGCCAGAGCACAGAGCGCATCCAGTCCTGCTTGGCCAGGACCACATGGGATGCAGCGAGTACCCCCACGCCCACAAGCTCGGCCAGTAGCTTCGCGATGGGGAAATCGGGCGCCACCCAAAGCGCGAGGGCGAACTCCGCGCCCAGCAAGGTAGTCCAGGTCGCCAGCAGGTCCCGCGTGGTGTGATCCATCGCCACAGAACCTATCAGGTCCGTCGATCGCGGACCAAGCCCTCTTGGATGACGGGGGCCGGCCTCTCTCCATCACGACTCTTCTGCCCGTGCTCGGGCGCTATCTTGCGGGCTGTGGCGCGGTCCCGGGAGACATCGCGGGGCGCTCGGATTAGTCCAGCACCCCCGGAGGCTCCCCGTGACGGACACCTACAGAAGCCCGCTTGTCGCCCGATATGCCAGCCCTCGTATGGCTTATCTGTTCAGCGATGACCACAAGTTCTCCACCTGGAGACAGCTGTGGCTGGCCCTGGCCGAGGCCGAGGCCGAGCTCGGCCTGCCCATCCGCGAAGAGCAGCTCGCCGAGCTCCGCGAACACCTCACCGATATCGACTACGACGCAGCGCGGAAGTACGAGGCCGAGCTGCGGCACGATGTGATGGCCCATGTCCACGCTCTGGGCGATGTCGCTCCCAAGGCCCGGCCCATCGTGCACCTCGGTGCCACCAGCTGCTATGTCGGCGACAACACCGATCTGCTGGTGCTCCGCGACGCCCTCGACCTGATCCTGCCCAAGCTGGCCGGGGTCATTCGCAATCTGGCCCGCTTCGCGACCACCCACGCCGCGCTCCCCACCCTCGGCTTCACCCACTACCAGCCCGCCCAGCTCACGACTGTGGGCAAGCGGGCCTGCTTGTGGATCCAGGACCTGCTGATCGATCTGGAGCGCCTGGAGCGCGTGCGCGATGGGCTTCGCTTCCGTGGCACCAAGGGCACGACGGGCACCCAGGCCAGCTACCTGGCTCTATTCGATGGCGATCATGACAAGGTCGAGGCGCTGGACCAGGCGGTGGCCCGCGCCTTTGGCTTCGAGCGTTCCTATGGGGTGACCGGGCAGACCTACCCGCGCAAGGTGGACCACGAGGTGGTCTCGGCCCTCGGCTCGCTCGGGGTGAGCGCCCACAAGTTCGCGACCGATGTGCGCCTGCTGGCCAACCTCAAGGAGCTCGAGGAGCCTTTCGGGAAGAAGCAGATCGGCTCGTCAGCGATGGCCTACAAGCGCAACCCGATGCGCTCGGAGCGGGTGTGCGCGCTGGCGCGGCACCTGATGACCCTGCCCGCGAACACGGCCCACACCGCGGCGGTTCAGTGGATGGAGCGCACCCTGGACGACTCGGCGAACCGGCGAATCACCCTGGCCGAGTCCTTCCTGGCGGCGGATGGCATGCTCGAGACCCTGGTCAACATCACCTCGGGTCTGGTCGTCTACCCGGCCATCATCGCGCGGCGGGTGGCCTCGGAGCTGCCGTTCATGGCGACGGAGAACCTGCTGATGGCGATGGTGCAGCGCGGTGCGGATCGGCAGGAGGTCCACGAGGCGATTCGGGTGCACAGCCTGGCCGCCGCCGCCGAGGTCAAGCAGCATGGGCGCGACAACGATCTGCTCGATCGAGTGCGCGCAGACGCGACCTTCGCGCCCATCCACGGCGATCTGGATGCGCTGCTGGACCCGACCAGCTTCGTGGGTCGCGCACCGCAACAGGTGCACGCCTACCTGGCCGCAGAAGTAGAGCCGGCGCTGGCGGGCTTCGTCGAGGCGGACACCGAGACGACGCTGCGCGTGTGAGCCCTACCGCTTGGTGCAGGCCTCGGAGTTTCCCGACTCGCAGGAGCGCTTGTACAGGGCTTCTTTCTCGCCGGGGCGGGAGGGCACGAGCTCTTCGGCCATGAGCTCTGCGAGCTCGTAGCAGCCACGGCTCTGATCCATGGAGCACACCCGGTTGAAGTAGTGCCCGGCCTGCTCCATGGTGGCGTCGGGGGCTTTCTTCTCGCGATGAAGCACAGCGAGCTCGAAGCAGCCTTGCTGGGCGTCGATGGTGCACGCCTTGTCCAAGAGCTCGACCGCCGTGACCATATTGTCCTTGCCCCACTTGGACTGGACGATGGTGGCGAGCTCGACGCAGGCGGGCGCGAACTCCGCGTCGCAGGCCTCGGTGAAGAGCGCTTCGGCCCGGTCCTTGTCCTTCTTCTCTACACCCTCGCCCGACAGGTACATCCGCCCGAGGCTGGTGCAGGATTTGGGGATGGGGGAGTCGGAGGTGCACGCTTTGTCGTACATCTCGACAGCCTTCTCGAGGTTGCCCTCCTCGTCTGCGTCCTCGACGAGGGCGTCGGCGAAGTGAACACAGCCCACCATCAAGCCGTTCTCGCAGGATGTCTCGAACAGGTTGCGGGCGCGGACCATATCCTTGGGGCCCCCGCGGGCGTCTCGGACCAGGGTGCCGAGGGAGTTGCAGGACGGGGCGTGGTGCACCGCGCAGCCCATGGAGAACAGCCGCCTGGCGTCGGAGTAGTCGGGCTGAGGCGCGTTGAGCTCGCGGGTGCCGAGCTTGAAGCATGCCTCGGGCTCTCCCTGGGAGTTGCAGCTGATGTCGAGCAGGTCCAGGGGGTTCTCGGGGGCCTCGTTGCAAGCCAGCAGGAGCATCGAAATCAGGATCATGGTCATCTCCGGCGGCTGTTCTACACGAATTCCCGGTGCGAAGCCATCGCGCCGCGCTCACACGGCGCGTTAGCGGGCCTCATGTTCCATCCAGAAGGCCCCACATTCGCCGAGCTCATGGGCCAGGCTCTCTCCTCGACCCGCGCTGGGTACGACCTCCTGGCAGAGAAGTTCGACCATACCCCGTTTCGCACGCCACCTGAGATCCTCCAAGCCGTGGGGCGATCGCTCGACGGCGATCGGGGTGATGGGCTCGACGTGGCGTGCGGCACCGGGGCAGGGGCGGGCATGCTCCGTGACGCGCTCGGGGGGCGGGTCGTGGGAGTGGACTGGTCCGAGGGCATGCTCGCGGTAGCGCGGCGCAACGTTCCCGGCGTGGAGTTCGAGGTGGGGGACGCCCTGGCGCTCCAGTACGACGAATGCTTCGATGTGGCCGTGTGCTTCGGGGCCTTCGGGCACTTCGAGGTGCACCAGCAGCCCGCGCTCCTGGATGGAATCTACCGCGCACTACGACCTGGGGGACGGTTTGTCTTCGTCACCTCCGAGAGCCCACCGTGGTTCCACCCAACCGCTCTCGTCTACCGCGTCTTCAACGGGGTGATGCGGATTCGCAACCAGGTGGTCGACCCTCCATTCATCATGTACTACCTAAACTTCCTGCTCCCTGAAGCCCAACAAAGGCTAGAGGAAGCGGGGTTTGGGGTGCAGGTATTCCCCCTCGAGGCGGAGGGGCCGTTTCGTCGGATGAAGCGCGTCGTCGCGACGAAACCGCCCGCCTCCGATCAGCCCTCGAGGTAGGCCACGACCTCGTCATTGCCGAGCATGGAGCTGACCACGAACCCGACGATGCATGCGGGAATGCCCCCGAGGATGATCGAGCCCATCTCGAGATAGGTGACATACTTCATGAAGGGCGCTGCATCCTTGGGGTTGAGCAGCCCGTATACGCCGACGCCGATCTCGATCCACCCGATGGGGATGAGCAGGAATGAGAACAGCCCGCAGATGCCGCCGAGGCCGCCGAGGAAGAAGGTGAGCATGCCGCAGACGGTCCCGATGGTGCACCAGGAAAGGCCGGCTACGACGAACCAGTTGGCCAGTCCGGAGACGATTTGGAGGATGGCGGCGGTCTTGAGCGGCTGTGGAACTTCGTCTTCCATGGGGATACCTCTGCGAGATCTGGTTCTCGGAACCCGGCGAACCTAGCACGCCTACACGAGGTCGGACAGCAACTTGCGGGTCGTGTCGCGCCAAGCGGCCCAGGGATCTTCGGTTTGGTGGGCCCGCCCTCCAAATGGGCCGGTGAGAACGGGGAGAGGCTGGGCGACCAGGGACCACTGGAACAGCCCGGGGAAGTCGAGCTGATCGGCGGCGTGAGAACCGATCCACACGACATCGGTGGGCGCGCGGCGGGTGTCTTCCTCGAGGAGGCGTCCAAGAGAGCTGGCATCCAGGTGGGCGATCGTGACCAGTCCGGCCTCGCGCCACTCCGCGGTCGCCAGGGAGAGGATCCGGGACTCCTCGGCGAGGGAATGGGCGGGGAGCGCGATTCGCACGGAGAGTTCCTGCTGGTCGAGCCAGCGCACCAGCTGCTCGATGAGGCTGCGAACCAGGGCGAGCACGAGGATGAGTGTTTGGTAGGGCAGACCCGGGTCCCGGTGGCGCAGCCCGTCGAGATCTGCGGAGAGCGCCAGGGTGATGCGCCTGCGTGGGCGTACGAAGGCGGTCTCGTCGCGGGTGTAGTAGAGCAGCTCGCCCTCGGCGTAGCGGATATCGAAGAGGTCGACTTCGTGGCCTCGCTCCATGAAGGCGAGCTCGGTGGGCACGAGGTTCTCGAGGGTTCCGCTGGTGGTGATCGCCGCAAACCCCCCAACCGGGTAGGCGCTCTCGTCATCGAGTCGGGTAGAGACGTGCCCTGCTCGGCGCCGTGAGGGCTTCATTCGGCGGGGGAGGCCCCGACACAAGCCCGAGGTTGCGTCGACCACCTGCCGGAGCGCCAGCCGCTCGCTGCGGAGCTCGAGGATCTCGAGCTGCTCCAGGACCGCGATATCGGCGGGGGTGAGCAGGCGCCCGGTGCGCTGGAAGCAGCCGATGAGCTGTCGGTAGCCGGCGGACAACAGCTCGGCGGCGGGGCCGTGGAGAGCGGCCGAACCCCGAACCACCCACTCCTCACCGGTGCTGCGGTCGAGCTCGCGCAGCGCCCCCGGATCGAGAGATGCGGTGCCGCTGAAGCCGACCCGATCGAGGAGCTGCTCGACAAAGAGCGCGATGGCGACGGGGCGCAGGCGAGGTGGCAGGGCGTGGATGGCGTCCGAGGCGGACTCCCGCAGGGCGTCGATGGCGACCCTGCCGATGACGATGTCCTCGTAGGAGCGCAGGAGCTTGTCGAGCACCCCGACCGAGCGATGCTCGACCCGGGCATTGGGCTGAGTCAATAGACGCCCCAGATCGACAAGCACCCCGGCAGGAGGCAGGCTGAGGGAGGTATCGGCCATGGCCCGTAGCCACGGGGTCCCCTGGCGGATGGCTGGGGGACCGGGGGAGCCGACCCGAACCAGAGCGAGCCCGGCGGCCAACCAGTCCCGGGCTGCGACGGGATCGCGGATCTGGAGGGGGCTCACGCCAGTCCCAGGAGGCGGGGCACCTTCTCCTCGAGCAGATCGACCTCCTCTCGCGTCTCTCCGAGGTAGGAGAGCAGCCGCAGATCATCGCGCTCCACCCGGCCCCCGTGGGTGATCCACGCGTGGGCCCGCAGGAGCTTGTACAGCTTGACGATCTTGCGGTCGGAGATGAACACCCGGTCTTCGCGGACCACGGTCTTGAGCACCCGCCGGAACTCCGCGAGGAGCTCGTCGGGGAAGTACCGGTGGCGATCGGTGAGGATGTTGCCGTCGGAGTCTACGCGGCGATCGGCCATCTGCAGGGTGAGGTAGCGGTGGGCCTTGAGCAGGTCGTCCAGGGAGGCGTGGCCCTCAACCCAGGGGCGCTGGTTGAGGTCGCGCTGGGTCTGGGCGGCGAGACCGGCGTCGACGAGCTCGACGAAGTGGCGATCTTGGACCGATCGACAGGGGATCTTCAGGCAGAAGCGGTCTTTGAGAGCGGCGAGCTCGGACTGCTCCGGCAGGTCGTTGGTGGCCGCGAACAGGACCTTGAGCCGGACCGGCACGGGCTGGCCGTCCTGGTAGAACTTGCGCTCGTTGATGACGGTGAGGAGCGCATTGAGGATGGCGGAGTTGGCCTTGAAGATCTCGTCGAGGAAGACCAGGCTGGCGGTGGGGAGCTTGCCCGAGGAGCGCCGCAGATAGCGCCCCTCGCGGAGCTGCTTGATGTCGATGGGGCCGAACACCTCGGAGGGCTCGGTGAACCGGGTGAGCATATACTCGAAGGTGTCGGCCGAGGGGATTCCCAGCGCATCGCGGAACTTGAGGATGAGGTCCGACTTGGCGGTGCCCGGGGGCCCGACCAGGAGCAGGGGCTCTTGAGCGACGGCGCATACGGTCATCACGTCGATGATCGGGCTCTTGCCGACGAAGTAGGCGGATAGGGCGGTGCGGAAGCGGTTGATGCGCTTCCGGAGCTCGGCAGACTCGGTCTGGAGCGCCTCGTAGGACAGATCGAGGGTGGCGGGCTCGGTGCTCATGCCCAGATCCAGTACGCCCCGAGGCCGATCAGCCCGATGACGCCGACGCCCAGCGCGGCGACCCGACCCCAAGCGACCTCCAGATCGGCGAGGGTGACGGGACCCTTGTCGAAGGGGACGAACACGAGCTGCTCGAAGGGCACGGCCTGCCCGCAGGTGCAGTTGCCGGCGGTGTAGGACGCGCCACAATCACAGCTCACCGCACTCTCGCCCAGTGAGAAATGGTCGCTCTTGCCGCACTGGTCGCAGCGGAACCAGACATCGGGGTTGTTGCAGGACTTGCAGTCGACGCGGATGAAGCCCGGGTCGGAAGGGGAGTGTGTCATCGCTGACCCTGTAATGAGGGTGCGCGGACGATGCTCAAGACGCGATGGACCAACTCGGTTGGAACGGCAGATGGAGCTGCTCTGCGGAGGGTGCAGCCCGGTCCTCGAAGTTGGACAGGGACAGCCCGATCAGTCGGACGGGGGTGGTGCCCGCGTCGGTCTTACCGAGGAGTCGCTGGAGCTCGGCGAGGACCACGTCGGCGGAGTGGGTGGGCTGGTCCAGGGTGTGGGCGCGGGTGAGGGTGCGGAAGTCCGCATACCGGAGCTTGAGAGTGACGGTGCGAGCGCGCTCGGCTTTGCGCTGCAGACCGGAGCACACGCCGCGAGTCTGCTCGGCCAGGCTGTCTATCAGGGGCTCGATCTCGGTGATGTCGGCCGAAAAAGTACGCTCGCTGCCCCGGCTCTTGCGCACCCGATGGGTGACCACGCCGCGCGGGTCGAGTCCCTGGGACATGCGCCACAGCCAGGTGCCGCGGGAGCCCAGGCGCTGCTGCAGATCCCGCTCGCCGCGTCGGGACAGATCGCCCACCGTGTTGAGCCCGAGAGCGTGGAGGCGGTCCTCGGTCGATGGGCCGACCCCAGGCAGCTTGCGCACTGGCAGCGGGTGCAGAAAGCCCAGCAGCTTGTCCGGGGGGACGACGGTGAGGCCATTGGGCTTGTGATGGTCGCTGGCGATCTTGGCGGCGAACTTGACCGGGGCCACGCCCGCGGAGGCGGTGAGATCGAGCTCTTCGCGGATGCGTTGGCGGATCTGGGCCGCGACCTGGCTGGCGTAGGGAAGCCCCGCCTTGTTCTCGCTGACATCGAGGTAGGCCTCGTCGAGGGAGACGGGCTCGATAGAGTCGGTGTAGTCGGAGAAGATGGCGTGCATCTGGGCGCTGACCTCGCGGTAGCGGCTGAAGTGGCCCGAGACGAACACCAGATCGGGGCACAGCCGCGCGGCCCGAGCGGCGGGCATGGCGCTGCGGATGCCATACCGCCGGGCCTCGTAGCTGGCCGCCGCCACCACCCCTCTGCCCGTCGGCGACCCCCCGACGACGACGGGACGCCCGCGCAGGGCGGGGTCGTCACGCTGCTCGACTGAGGCGTAGAAGGCGTCCATGTCGACGTGGAGGAACTTGCGCATACCGTATGCTAAACGGGTGTTCAGGGGGG
>Ga0316208_1000219_pt1 | contig 78818 bp, 63 predicted proteins | sample 3monopyrite_MG_FD_204944 | JGI IMG/M metagenome (GOLD analysis project Ga0316208, IMG submission 204944) | Microbial mat bacterial communities from mineral coupon in-situ incubated in ocean water Damariscotta River, Maine, United States -... | ecosystem: Environmental > Aquatic > Marine >... | reverse complement strand
GGGGTCGGGCTCTGTGGGTGCGGGCGCGACGGGGTCGGGCTCTGTGGGTGCGGGCGCGACGGGGTCGGGCTCTGTGGGTGCGGGCGCGACGGGGTCGGGAGCCGGTTGCGGAGCGGGCGCGACGGGGTCGGGAGCCGGTTGCGGAGCGGGCGCGACGGGGTCGGGAGCCGGCTGCGGAGCGGGCTCTTCGGTGGGAGCGGGCTCTTCGGTGGGAGCGGGCTCTTCGGTGGGAGCGGGCTCTTCGGTGGGAGCGGGCTCTTCGGTGGGAGCGGGCTCTTCGGTGGGAGCGGGCTCTTCGGTGGGAGCGGGCTTGGGCTGCTCCACTGGGTCGGGCTTGGGGGGTTCGGAACCGCCGAGCATTCCCGAAGCGAACAGACCCGCCCCAGCCAAGAGTGCCACGACCACAAGCCCACCGATGGCGATCAATGCGATCGGTGGCCCTCCCTTCTTGGGAGGGGGTGGTGGCGGCTGGATGGGGATCTTCGGCACGGCGCCGTCGTCCTTGGCGGCGGGCTCAGGGGAATCGATCTTGGCCTCGATGGGAGCGATGGCGGCGGGCTCGGACTGCTCTGGGGGAGGCGTCGGAGCCTTGACGGTGGGCTCGTCCGGTGGTTCGTCTACGAGGATGCCCGCGCTGGGCTGTTCGTCGCGGTCGAGGGTGGGAGAGGGCGTCGCGGCATCGGAGACGGCCTTGCGGATCTCGGAGGCGAGTGTGGAGCCGTGTCCCACGATCGTGGTGGGCGCGTCGCTCTCGTCCTCTTCGTCCTCTTCGCTGTCGTTGAGGTTGGCTGAGACGCTGATCTCTCCGCGCTTGGCGGCCTGCCAGATCTCGAAGAAGTGCGCGCGCAGGTCTTCGATGGAGTCGATGGCGACCCAGGAGCGCTGGTCGTAGGAGATCTTGTCCCAACGATCGACCTGGCCGTCCTGGATGAACTCCTGGAGGGTGGCGAGATCGTGGAAGTTGTAGGTGACCCCGATGCCCTTGCGGACCTTCCAGGTGATCCCGAGGGACCGGAAGTCGTAGGAATCTACGTCGTCGGGTGCCGAAGAGGTGTTCTCTCCAGCGTTTTCTCGGTACACAACAAAGCGATGACCGCACCGGGGGCAAGTGATCTTTGCTCCGCGGCCCTGAATCTTGCTTTCGTTGATCTTGTACCGCGCGCTACAGGCGGGGCAGGTAACGATCATGACATCCGTGTGGGTTCGTCGCGAGACCCTAGCACACGATCCGATGTGGCTTGCCAGCGCTAATCGACGACGAGCTGCATCTGGTTGAGGGGCACACGTTGTGAACGCCCTCCGAATGCGACGATCGCCCGAGGACCGCTGACGCTCTGGACCTCTCCCACACCCAAGCGGGAGTGGTGTACACGGGATCCTCGCACCACCTGGCCGGGGTGCTCGATGTCGATCAGTGTCAGCTCGACGTCTTCAGGAAGGGGCACGGGCTTGCGGCGCTCCAGGAATTTTCGGAGCTTGGCCCGTGCGGCGTCCTCTTCGTTGCCGGTGCCGCTGGCGGGGGTTCCATCGGGCAGCTCGCCCTCGCAGACCTCGGTGGGGAGCCCGTAGAGGAAGCGCGAGGGCTCGACCAGTGTGTTGCGCTCGCTCTGATTGTAGCTCTGCGCCTTTCGGCTCCGGGTGACGACCAGCCTCTCCTTGGCCCGGGTGAAGGCGACATAGGCGAGGCGGCGCTCCTCCTCGATGCCGCGATCCTCGGACTTGGCATGGGGGAAGACGCCCTCGACCATCTGCACCACGAAGACCACGGGGTACTCGAGTCCTTTGGCGTTGTGCACGGTCATCAGCGTCACATCGCCCTTCTCTCCGACCTCGTCGGCCTGGGCGGTCAGAGCGATGCGATCGAGCCAGGCGGTGAGGGAGTCGAGAGGGGTGAGCGCACCGGGCGACTCGAAGCTCCGTGCGTCGAGGAGCAGGGCTTCGAGGCTCTCGATTCGCTTCTTCGCGTCCCGGGTGAGCTTGCCCTCGGCGCTGGTGTCCGTGCGGAGCATCTCGGCATAGCCGGAGTCCTCGAGGGCGCGGTTGAGGAGCTCGGCGGGTGGAGTGAGCCGGGCATCGTCTGCCAGGCCGTCGATGAGCTGAACGAAGGCAGCGATGCCCTCCTGGGCGCGTTTGGAGGCGCGAAAACCCCGTGCGGTGCGGAGCAGGGGCATGCCGCGGCTCGAGGCCTCCTCGCGGAGCTTGGCGAGGGTCTTGGCCCCGATGCCGCGCGGGGGCACGTTGATCACCCGGAGCAGGGCGGCGTCGTCGGCGGGGTTGACGACCAGCCGGAGGTAGGACAGGGCGTCGCGGACCTCTCGGCGCGCGTAGAACTTCTTGCCGCCGATGATCTTGTACGGGATGGCCCGCTCGCCCAGGGCCAGCTCGAAGGGCCGGGCGGTGGCGTTGGTGCGGTAGATGATCGCCATATCGTCGTAGCGCACGCCCCGTCGGGCGAGCTGGGCGATTCCTACGGCCACCCGCTTGGCTTCGTCGAGGGCGCTGTCGGCGCTCAGGAACATCACCTTGGGGCCCGGGGGCGCGTCGGTCCACAGCTGTTTGGCGATGCGGTTCTCGTCGATGGCGATCACATGGTTGGCCAGAGCGAGGATGTTGCGGCTGGAGCGGTAGTTCTGCTCCAGCCGGATCACCGTGGCCTCGGGGTAGTCGTTGTGAAAGCCCCGGATGATGGAGATATCCGCACCGCGGAACCCGTAGATCGACTGATCATCGTCGCCGACCACAGCGAGGTTCTTGTGCTTGGCGGCGAGCAGGGTGAGCAGCTCGTACTGGCCGTGGTTGGTGTCCTGGTACTCGTCGACCATGATGTACTCGAAGCTGTCCTGCCACTTCTCGCGCACGTCGGGGTGCTCGCGGAACAGCCGGACCGTCATCCCGATCAGGTCGTTGAAGTCGACCGCATCCGAGGCCTTGAGCGCTTCGGCATAGGCCCGCCACACCTGGATCAGGGGCTCGCGCTCGTGGGCCCGCTTCTCGGCGATCAGCGAGTCCGGCGTGTACATGCGGTTCTTGTAGTGGTCGATCTGACGAAGCAGGGCGCGGGGATCGGCGCGCTCGGGGTCCAGGCCCAGCTCGGCGACGATGCCCTTCACCATTCGGAGCTGGTCGTCGTCGTCGTAGATCGCGAACCGCTTGGTCCAGCCCAGGTTCTCGATATCCTGGCGCAGGATTCGACAGCAGCTGCTGTGGAAGGTGCTCACCCAGCACTTGCTGCCGACCTCGCCTACCAGCTCGATGACCCGTTCCTTCATCTCGGCTGCGGCCTTGTTGGTGAAGGTGACCGAGAACACCCGGCGGGGATCGGTGCCGTTGTGCAGCACATGGGCGATGCGGCGCGTGAGCACCCGGGTCTTACCCGAGCCTGCGCCCGCGAGGATCAGCAGCGGACCTTGGGTGGTGGTGACCGCCCGGTACTGCTCGGGGTTGAGCAGGGTGAGGTGCGCTGGGATGTTGGCTTCACTCACCGCTGCGCTTCTCCTTGATGCGGGCGTTCTTGTTTCGGAGCCGGATGGCGACCCCCTCGAGCACCCGTGGCTCGGCCCGCTCGACCGCGAGCGCGTCGGCCTTGATATTGCCCGACAGGGTGCTGCCCGCACCGACGATGGCCCCCTCTCCGATCACGATGGGCGCGACCAGAGCGGAGTTGCTGCCGATGAAGGCGCCCGCCCCGATCTCGGTGCGCCACTTGTTGTAGCCGTCGTAGTTGCAGGTGATGGTGCCCGCACCGATGTTGGCGTGGGCGCCGATCTCGGCGTCGCCCAGATAAGTCAGGTGCGAGGCCTTGGCGCCGGTGTGGAGCACGGTTTTCTTGACCTCGACGAAGTTGCCGACCTTGACCTGGTCCTCGAGCACCGCCCCCTCTCGCAGATGGGCCATGGGGCCGACCGCTGCATCTGGCCCGATCTGCGCCCCTGTGGCCACGGTGTAGGGCTTGACCGTGGCGCCATCCGCGACCGCGGTGTCGACCAGGACCGCACCGACTCCGATCTGCGCCGCCCCGATGCGGGTGTTGCCCCGGAGCACGACTCCGGACCAGAGCTCGGCGCCCGCCGCCACCTGGACCCCTGCCTCGATCCAGATCCGAGCCGGGTCGTGGAGCACGACGCCGTCGAGGGCCTCGAGCAGTCGATCGACGAAGGCGCGCTCGGCGACCCCCGCCCCGACCGGGTCGTCGGTGGTGATGCACCAGGGGCCGGGAAGCTCGGTCTCGAACTCCGACTCGGCGCCCTGAACCACTACATGGGAGCCATCGGTGAGCCGCCCGCCGTGCTCTGCGACCTGGGCGAGGAGCTGGGGTGGGATGGCGAGGTAGCGCGCGTCGAAGGAGAAGGGCGCGCCCTCTTCGTCGTGCTCGATGCCGGCTGCGGTGAGCAGATCGCGGGCGACGGTCTCGTGATCCGCCCCCGCAAACGTCCGATCGGAGAGGTGGTTGAGGACGATGCGCATGGGACCTCCGGGCGTTACGCAGGTGCCGCGGCCACGATGGCGGTCGGCGACAGTGGGTCGCTCTGCTATTCCGGCTGGGAGGGCTCCGCACGATGGCGGTACGACGCGCAGATGGAGAGAAGACCCGAGCCAAGGTGCTCGACGTCGCCCTGCCGTTGTTCGCCGCCCATGGGTTCGCGGGCACCTCGATCCGCATGATCTCGAGTGCTGCTGGGGTGAATGTCGCCACTCTTGCCTACCACTTCGAGGACAAAGAGGGGCTGTACCGGACGGTGGTTCAGCGGCTCCACCACGATCTGGCCCGCTCCTTTCCGACCTCCCCTCCCCAGCTCGGCGACCTGGACGCGTTGCTGCGCTGGTATCTCGACAGCGCCTGGACCTTCTGCGTCGAGCACCGGGAGCACAACCGACTCCTGCTTCGACACGTGCTCGACCGCGGCGCGCTGCCCGATGTGGTGATGGAGAACTGGACGGATGTGCTGATGGGCCGGGCGGTAGAGGTGCTTCAGATGTTCCGCCCCGAGCTCGATGCGGTGCGGGCGCGGGTGATGGTCAGCGCGATTCAGCACCTGCTGGTGCGCTTCACCCTTGAAGATCCGGCCCAGTTTTCACTCATCGTGGGCTCGGATGGACACGATCTCTCGGTGGAAATCGTGGACTTCCTCGAGGATCTGGTTCGCTCTCAGCTCGGACTTCCCGCGCTCTCCAGAAGCTGATTGACCCAGACGGGCGCGCGCGCTAAAGCGCCGGTCCGGCCCGACTGGGCCCTCACCAGACGCCAAGGAGGCGGTCGTGTTCACCGACCTTTCCCGCATCCGTAATATCGGAATCAGCGCCCACATCGACTCGGGCAAGACCACCCTCACGGAGCGGATCCTGTTCTACACCGATCGCATCCATGCGATCCACGAGGTACGTGGAAAGGACGGCGTCGGCGCAAAGATGGACTCCATGGAGCTCGAGCGCGAGCGCGGGATCACCATCCAGTCCGCGGCCACCCACACCGAGTGGAAGGACTGCCACGTCAACATCATCGACACCCCCGGACACGTCGACTTCACCATCGAGGTGGAGCGCGCGCTCCGCGTGCTCGATGGCGCCATCCTCGTGCTCTGTGGTGTGGCGGGCGTGCAGTCCCAGTCCATCACGGTCGATCGTCAGATGCGTCGCTACAACGTGCCGCGGATCGCGTTCGTCAACAAGCTCGACCGCCAGGGCGCCAACCCCATGAAGGTGTGCAAGCAGCTTCGGGAGAAGCTCGCCCTCAACAGCGTGATGATCCAGTACCCGATCGGCCTCGAAGAGAACCACATCGGTGTGGTCGACCTCGTCCGCATGGTCGCCCTGTACAACGAGGGCGAGAACGGAGAGACCATCCGCGAGGATGTCATCCCCGACGAGCTCAAGGAAGTCGCTGAGGAGCATCGTGAGATCCTCCTCGATGCCGTGTCCATGTTCTCCGACGAGCTCATGGAAGAGATGATGGAGGAGGACGTCAAGGAAGAGACCGTCGTGGCCGCCATCCGCAAGGCGGTCATCGCTCGCGAACTCTGCCCCGTGTTCTGTGGCTCGGCCTTCAAGAACAAGGGTGTTCAGGTCCTCCTCGATGGCGTCAACGCCTACCTCCCGTCCCCGCTCGATGTGGTCAATGTCGGCCTCACCAAGACGGACAAGAAGGAAGACGAGGAAGAGGTCGTGGTCGAGTCCGACCCGTCCAAGCCGCTCATCGCGCTGGCCTTCAAGCTCGAGCAGGGCCAGTACGGCCAGCTCACCTACCTGCGCATCTACCAGGGCACGCTCAACAAGGGCGAGTTCATCTACAATATGCGCGACGGCAAGAAGGTGAAGGTCGGCCGTCTGGTGCGGATGCACTCCAACGAGATGGAAGACATCGACAGCGCCTGCTCGGGCGATATCGTCGCGCTGTTCGGCGTCGACTGCCACTCCGGCGACACCTTCACCGATGGCAAGACCGAGGTCGTGATGACCTCCATCCACGTCCCGGTCGCGGTCATCCACTACACCATCACCGCCGATAGCAAGGACAGCCAGAACCTGTCCAAAGCACTGGCGCGCTTTTCCAAGGAAGACCCCACCTTCCGGGTCAGCTCCGACCCCGAGACCGGTGAGACCATCATCTCCGGTATGGGCGAGCTTCACCTCGAGGTGTACATCGAGCGCATGAAGCGCGAGTACAAGGTGCCGATCGAGGTCAGCCCTCCGCGGGTCGCCTACCGCGAGGCCATCACCCAGGCGTCCAACTTCAACTACACCCACCGCAAGCAGACGGGTGGGTCGGGTCAGTACGGGCGTGTCGCGGGCATCATGGAGCCTCTCGAGGAAGGCGAGTACGAGTTCGTCGACAAGATCTCCGGTGGCTCGATTCCCCGCGAGTACATCCCCAGCTGTGACAAGGGCTTCAAGTCCATGCTCGACAAGGGGCTGCTCATCGGCCAGCCGGTCACCGGTGTGCGCATGACCATCAACGATGGTGCATCCCACAGCGTCGACTCCAGCGATATGGCCTTCCAGGCTGCGGCCAAGGGCGCCTGGCGCGACACCTACCACAAGTGTAAGCCGGTCATCCTCGAGCCCATCATGACCGTATCCCTCGAGGGTCCGGCCGAGTTCCAGGGCAATATGGTCGGCACGATCATGAGCCGGCGTGGCCTCATCACCGGCACCACCGAAGAAGATGGCTTCTGCCGCGTCGACGCCGAGGTCCCCCTCGCCGAGATGTTCGGCTACTCCACCGCGCTCCGCTCCAATACCCAGGGCAAGGCCGAGTTCACCATGGAATTCTCGCGGTACGCTCCGGCGCCCGGCAGTGTCCAGACCGAGCTCATCGCCAAGTACCAGGAAGAGCAGGGCAAGAAGAAGAAGTAGCTCGTGCCTGCAGATGCCATGGCCGCGCTCACCGAGGCCCTCGGAGAGGAACTCCTCTCCGGGCAGGTCGCCGTGGTCCTGGCTCCGCCCGGGGTCGGAAAGACCGCCGTGCTCGTGCACGCCGCGCTCGCCGCGATGCTAGAGGGTCGCCGTGTCCTCCACGTCGCGGTGTCCGACAGCGTCGAGCATGTGTGTGCGCAGTACGACCAGGTCATCAGCGCCCTCGAGGTCCCCGCAGCCGAACGGGTCGGTATCGAGCGACACCGCATGATCCACAGCTACCTCGACAAGGGCTTTGTGGTCGAGCAGCTCCGGCACCACCTGAAGATCCTCTCAGAGGTCGCGCAGTTCTCCCCAGAGCTCGTGGTGGTGGATGGCCTCGACGACGAGACCGCCCGCACCAGCATCGCCGACCTCGAGTCCCTCGCGGGTGAGCTCGGGGCTCCGCTGTGGATGTCGATGCGGCTCATCGGCGATGGGATCCCCGACGAGGTCCGTCGCTCGGGCACGGTGGGCGTTCGCCTCACCCCAGACGGGGGCGTCGTGAAGCTCTCGGTGCTCCGCAAGGGCGAAGAGACCGACATCGAGCTGGTGCTCACAGCCAATGCAGCCCTGATCTCGGCCCACCGCGCGGGTGCGGTCGACCCGGTTCAGATCGACCCCTCGAAGGTCCAGTTCTACTCCGGAGGTGCTCGGGGCAGCGAGGCCTGCTTCGGTGCGCTGGCCGCCAAGTACGGGCTCATCGAGCAAAACTTCAGCTTCCCCGGTCATCGGCAGGAGCGCGTCGACGGCCGCTACGAGCTCTCTCCTCGAGAGCTTGCGGCGGGAGATGTCAGCTTGGTCTATGTCTCCCGGCGGCTCAATCGTACCTACTCCACCGAGGGCACGCTCATCCGAAAGGTGCTGCAGACCTTGTGGCATATGGTCTCCCGCAGCCAGAAGGTCCTGGTCGTCGGCGCCATCCAAGAAGATGGCACCGTGGTCGGGGGCACGGGCTGGTCGGTCGAGCTCGCGCGCATGTGGAACAAAGACCTATGGGTCTACGATCAGGTGCAGCGCGGCTGGTTCCACTGGGATGGCCATCGCTGGCAGGCCGGTGAGACCACGCTGGATTCGCTCCACATCTGCGGCACGGGCACCCGATACCTCGAGCCCCATGGGGTCGAGGCGCTCGAGCAGCTCTTCGCGCGGTCTTTCGAGTAGCGACCCGGCGCCCTACTTCTGAGCGGGGATCATCCGGAGCTCGATCTCGACGGACTCGCAGTCCTCGCCGTCGACCAGGGCCCGGGCGGCGGCGGCCTGGTAGCTGGGGAACAAGGTGGCGGAGATCTGATTGATCTCGTCGCCGGGGTAGGCCTCGCAGGTGTACGAGCCATTGCCGCCCTCGCAGGGGGTATCGACGGTGCGGGGCTCGGTGGGGTCCTGGCCGTCTGGGTTGTTGGGGTTGACGGTTGAGATCTCGACGTTGGCGTCGAGAGGATTGCCGTCGGTGTCGAGCACGGTGACCGGCACCAGGACCGGGGAGACGGGGCACGCGATCCCGTCGGTCTCACCATCGTCTTTTTTGCAAGCGCCGGTGATCAATAGGATCGGTAGGACGATCTTGAGCAACTTCATGTAGGCCTCCATCGCGCACACAATGTCCCGGTAGGGCCCGGGATGCAAGGGTCAGAATTCCCACGCCATCCGGGTCTGGAGCGTGAAGAACTTCCCCTCGGGGTTGAGGCCGGCGGATGCGAGGGGGATGCGGTCGGTGGCCCGGGCCAGGCCGGCCTCGAGGCTGAACAGCAGATACTCGTGCCAGCGGTGCTTGATCGCCGCGTCGATCTCCCAGCCGAGGAGGTCGGTGGTGGCCTGCTGGCTCTCGGGAGCCGCGCAATCGACGCGATCGCTGCTGCGGCACTTGATGAGGGCCCCGTCGGCCTGATCGGGCCAGGCCATGAGCACACCGGTGGACAGCTCCCAGTTGTCCAGGGGACGGACGACCGCGGTGGGGAAGATGTAGCGGGAGTTGTAGACCCCCCCCTTGCTCCAAAGCCCCTGGGCGGAGTCGGTCCAGAAGGAGGCGGTGACCTGCTTGAGGACCTCTTCGTAGAGCAGCAGGCCGACGTTGTAGTCCGGGGAGAGCGCGCGCCCGGAGAACCGGCCGTCGTTGACGGTGGCGTCCCCGGAGGCGTAGCCGGTCTCGAAGACGGCCTGCCAGCCGGGACGCTTCCAGCCCGCACGGGCGACATATCCGCTGATAGCGGCGGTCTTCTGGAGGGGATCGCCCTCGGCGCTGAAGTCCGGCAGGACCAGGGCCCGGGTCTGCCCGGTGATCATCACGCCCTCGGCCTCGATGTAGAGCCCGCCCATGTCGACCTTGGTGTAGCCGTCGATGATCCACGCCTTGCTATCGGTCTCGCGCTGGGAGCGGTGCACGATATAGGTGCCCAGGGAGAGGTCGCCGGTCTTGCCCGCGACTTTGACATCCTCGCCATTGTAGGCGAGCACGTAGACCATCTCCTGGACATCGTCGTTCTGGTCGGCCCACCAGTCGCGCCCGCGGCGCTGGGGGTCGCGCTCCTCGTCGAAGTCGTGCTCGATATCGGTGAGCCCGTCTCCGTCGGCATCACAGCGGGAGTCGTAGTCGGAGTCGCCGCGGACAGCGCCGGTCTCACAGCGGTAGCCGTAGTACTGGATGAGGGGGTCTTCGACGACCCGATCGACGGCGATGGCGGCGATGAGGGGGATCTCGGGGCCGTCGGAGCCGAGGATCTTCTGGACGAGGGTGATGGGGCGGGTCGCGAAGAGCACCCGATCGGTGGTGGTCTGGTAGTGGTTCTCACCGAAGCTGTCGTCGAAGCCGTTGCCGTCATTGGACAGCAAGCCCATGCCCCAGTTCGAGGGGGTTCGCCCGACCTTGAGGATACCGACGGGGACCTTGAACTCGAGCCAGGCACGGCTGAAGCGGATGCTGGCATCGTCCAGGCCGTTGCTGCCGGTGTTGGAGGGGTTGAGAGAGAACAGGGCGGTGGAGTTGAGGCTCTGGTTGTCACCGAAGACCACGTCCTCGAGGGCGCGGACCTCGAAGTTGAACGAGGCCAGGTCGCGGTACTTGATGACCGGCTGGAGCCGCACGGACATGTTCATATAGCGGGCGTCTCGGTAGTCCTCGCCCTCGCCCTGGGAGGCCCAGAAGCGGTTGAACACATGGCCACGGACGCGGAAGTGCCCCTCGAGATCGAAGGACAGGTCGGGCACATCCATGAGCTTGAGGCGGTTGCGGGTGATCTTGGCGTTGAGCTCTTCGAGGGCGTGCTGCTGGGCCTCGACCTCTGCTTCGAGGGCGCTGGAGTCGGTCTGCTCGAGGGCCTCGAGGGCTTTGGTGAGCTCCGCGACCTGGGCCTGTAGGGCCTCGATCGCGGGATCAACCGATTCCGGGGAGTCTTCTGCCTCTGGGGCGTCTTCTGCCTTGGGGGCGTCTTCGGAAGGAGCGGACTGGGCGAACGCGAGTCCGAGGGCCAGCGACCACATCTAGATCGAGTCCAACAGGCAGCTGTCTGGGTACTTCACGCCGTTTGCGTAGCCCGCGAAGATGTTGGCGATATTGATCGAGTCGGCCTCGGAGTCGATGATCGAGGCGCCCAGCAAGGTGAGCTCTCCTCCGACCAGGCCCCAGGCCTCGGCCCGGAGACGCCCGGGGGGGACATTGCTGGCGACCCACAGGCCATCGGCGCTGGTGTGCTCCTGGAAGCGGTCCGGGAAGCGCTCGGTGAAGTAGTTGATCTGCATATCGGGTGGGATGTTGCCATTGGCGTCGTAGACGATGACCTGCACGCCCTCGACCTTCTCCGTGTCGTCCTCGCTGGGGAGCGCGGGGTTTCGGCCACAGCCGTACATGGTGCCGGCGATGATCGCTTTGTCCGGATCGACCGAGACGCCGAGGATGGTGGGGATGAGCCGATAGGTGATGTCGGAGACCGAGGTGTAGCTACCGGTCAGCGCGCCGTCGTCGGGACCGAGAAGGTTGTGGGCCTTGTATGTGGTCTTGCTCTCGACGATATTCGGGTCGGTATTCACCCGGTAGGTGTGGGGCTGGCAGGTGGGGGCGTCGATGGTGAGCAGCCCGCCCGCGTCTCCGGTGACCGACACATCGGGGGTGCCCGAGACGGAGTCGCCGTACCAGAGGTCGACGGTGGGGGACTCGACGGGGTCCTCGGTCTCGAAGTCGGTGACGGTGGCGGAGACCGCCGCGGTACCCACGAAGGACGGGTCTACGTCTTGAGTCAGCCAGGCTGTGTTCTCCCAGTCGTCACCGGGCGTGAAGCAGGCCAGGCCGCCTCCGGTGGCTTCGATGGTGGGGGAGATGAACTGGGTGAAGGGGTCGACGACATCGGTGTCGGTGTCGGTGTCGATGGGGTTGCCATCGGCCTTGCAGGCGACCAGAGCGAAGGCGAGAAGAACAGAGCGCATGTTCGGGTCCTCGGGAAACATGCGGTACTACGAGGGCTTGGGTCGTCTGTCAAGGGAGGGCGGGGAGAGAGAGGCATCGGAGGCGAGATGGGGCGAACCGGGCTATTTGCGGGATGTTCGACCGGAGAACCGCCATGATCGCTCTACTCGCTCTCGCCTGCGTCAACGACACCTGGGAAGCTCCGGTCGATCCTCCGGTGGTGGCCGGCAGTCCGGTCGTGGGCGCAGCAGAGGCCTTCATGAGGCTGCCCGTCGGAATTCCGCTCGCGGGCTACACGCCGCGCTGTGGCTGTCTCGGCGGCGATCTGTTCAAGCCGGACACCCGGCAGAGCGCCTACACAGAGGCCTTCATTCCCAGCGCTGGGGTGCACACCCACCCCGCCATCAAGGTCATCTGGATCGAGAACGGCGATGAGCATCTAGTGCTCACCAAGACCGACAATATCTACAGCTACGACGGCATCGTCGAAGATCTGGAGCGCCGCCTGGGCGAGGCGACCGGGCTCGATCTGGACGGCAAGGTCGTCCACACGACCAACCACAGCCACAGCAGCTATGGCGACTTCTCCGACCAGATCACTTTCTACCTGGGCTCGGACAAGTACAACGAGGAGATCTTCCAGCGCTTTACCGAGCAGGTCGCCGATGTGGCGCTGGAGGCGTACGAGTCCCGGGTCGATGCGAAGATCGGCCTGAGCATCAGCCACGACTGGGACCCCGACGACCGTATCTACCGCGACCGTCGCGGCGAGAATGACGACTTGGTGGTCGGTGGCGACGACCCCTTCGGCACCGGCAAGGACCCCCAGCTCGCGGTCATGCGCTTCGACACCGTCGACGATGAGCCCATCGCGGTCATGGTCAACTTCGGCATGCATGGCATCGTGATGGATGTGGACAACCCCTTGGTCAGCTCGGACTCGGGGGGCGGGGTCGAGGCCTACCTCAACGAGTCCTTCGACCAGCCCGTGGTGGTGATGTTCACCCAGGGATCAGCCGGAGACCAGAGCCCTGCTGGTGAGCAGGATGGCTTCGCCCAGATCGAGTCTATCGGCGAGCGCGCGGCCCCACTGCTCTACGAGGCTTGGTCCGACACGCCCACATCATCCGATCCCATCGAGCTGCAGACCGCATCGCGCGCCATCCCGCAGCACCCGCGTCAGATCCAGGTCACCCGCAACGGTACGGTCGACTGGACCTACGCCCCGTATGAGCCGGATGGGACTGCGGATAACGAGGTGTTCGGGCCCGATGGCGAGCTCCTCAGCCCCATCGACGAGTTCAACACGGACTTCGGGGCGTTGTTCTGCGGCACCGGCGATCTCGACTTCCCCGTCGGAAAACTCCCAGGGGTCAGCGCCTACCCCTACACCAACTGCCTCCAGGCCGAGCTGCTCGGCAACCTCATCTCGGTATTCTTCGAGATCGACCCCGATCTGTACGGGCTCGACACGGAGAACGGTGAGTTCGCTCCGATGCCAATCCCCGATACCCTCAAGGCGTCGACCACGGCTACGCATATCGACGGGCTGATGCTCTCGGTCGATGGGGTCGCCCAGACTTCGGATGTGCTCTTCGGCTTCTTCCCCGGTGAGCCCACGCATATGTATCACGAGCAGTTCCGCCGCCGGGTGAAAGCCGAGCTTGGTCTTGATTTTGGGCTGATGCTGGGGTTCAGCCAGGACCACGAGGGCTACCTGCTCATCCCCGAGGACTGGCTCCGGGGCGGCTACGAGCCGGATATCAGCGTGTGGGGGCCGCTAGCGGCCGAGCATGTGATGGAGCGAACCCTGGAATACGCCGATGAGCTGCTGCTCGACGAGGTGCACCAGGACTCCGACCCGCTCAACCAGTTCCAGCCCACCACCTACCCCGACCGGCCGCTTCCCACCCTGGCCCCGGATCTCACTCCCGATGCGGGCATCATCGTGACCAGTGTTCCCGAGGACTTCTGGGTCCCCGCGAACTTCGAGGTCGAGCTCGTGGTCCCCGAGGTCGTTCCGCGGGTCCAGGGCGTGGTCCAGCTCGCCTGGAAGGGGGGAGATCCCGGCGTCGACGACCCCAAGATCACCCTCGAAGTCGAGGAAGCGGGCTCCTGGGTTCCGGTCACCTCGCGTACCGGCCGGCCCATCACCGACTCGATGCACGATATCCTCAAGGCCCACACCCCCGACCCGCTACGTCCGGTCGATGTGCAGCAGGACCACTACTGGTGGGCGGCCTGGCAGGCTGTGGGACATGTGCAGGATCGCGCCGGTCTCCCGCTGGGTCGCTACCGGCTGCGGGTCGAGGGGCAGCACTTCGCAGGGGGCAGCGAGACCTGGCCCTGGGCCTCCACGCCCTACTCTGTCACCAGCGACCCCTTCGAGGTGGTCCCGGCGACTCTGGATGTGCAGCTCGCCGGTCCGGGGCTGAGCATCAGCCTCCCCGCGCCGATCGAGGGTTGGCGATATATCGCTGCAGGGGGTGATTTTGCGGCAGACAACCCCGTCCTTGGCGACCTGACGGTGGTGTGGACGACCAGCGGGGGCGAGCTCACCGAGACCGTGTCGGGCTCGACGGTGAACCGGCGCACCGAGCTGACGCTGACGCCGCCCCCAGAGGCCACATCTGTCACCGTGACCGATGGCTTCGGGAACACCGGGAGCCTCGCGCTTCCGTAGTTCGTCCACGAGGGGATGGAGTTTTTGGGCTAGCATAGGCCTATGTGGTTTCTCCTCTCCCCTGCGGTGGCCCAGAACTTCGTCGACGCGGGCATCGCCTTCCCCTCTCTCAACGCCGCTTCATATGGCGGATCCACCCTTACCGATGCGGATGGGGATGGGCTGTGGGACATCTCTTCCGTGACGCACGATGGCCTCGAGCTCTACTTCGGCATCGGCACCGGGCAGTACGTCCAGCTCACGCCGGTCGAGCTCACCACGCTCGCTTCAGGGCAGGACTCGGGGGGCAACTTCGACCTCTATCCGCGGGGGCAGGTGTGGGCCGACCTCGACGCCGATGGGGACACCGATCTGCTGTTCATCTCCCATGAGCGGCTCATCCGGGTCGACAACAACGGGCTCGATGTGGCCACCCGAACCGAGCTCGACACCAGCCTCTCCTTCGAGCTGCTCGATGTCTTCGACTGGGACCGCGACGGTGATCTGGATGTGCTGGCTGCGGGCAACGACAGCAGCCTGTTCTACCTCAACGATGGGGGCAATCTGGTCGTCCAGACCTCCTCTCCGATGGGCTCCTTTGCCCAAGGGGTTGGGGAGTACACCGACCATGGAGTGGGTGCGGACCTCGACGGGGATGGGGTCTCTGATCTGGTCTTCCGGACCACCTCCCTCTCGGAGGGTCTGCTCAGAGGAGTGGAAGGGGGCGACTTCCTTCCCTGGGCGATCACCGACTTCGAGGGGGGCGCAACCGGTCTGCGTGGACAGATCGCGGTCTGTGATCTGAACCCCGGGGGCTACCTGGAGTTCATCAATGTCGACTCCGTCGAGGATGTCGTACAGGTGTACGAATATTCGGGGGGGTCCTGGGCGAGCCAGAACGTCACCAACCTGGTGGCCAGCATCGCGGGCATCTCCGAGCCCTCGGCGGTGGCCTGCGCAGACCTGGACAATGACGGGCAGCTCGACCTCGTGATCGGAGATGCCCGGCTCGATCTCATCCTCTACGGAAACCTCGCCCTGGGCACGGTCCGCTCGGCGATCGCCGACGGGGCGACGGTGTCCTATGTGGCCGCAGATCACGACGATGACGGCGATCTCGACTTGCTCGTCACCCGCCAGAGCGGGACCACGGTTCTGTACAATAGCGACGCCTCCGATACCGCTCCAGACCACCTCCAGCTCCGGCTGCGGCGCTCACCGACGGCGGCCTGTTCCGACCCGCGCTTCCGGGACGACTTCGGGGCTCAGGGGACGGTCGCGGGGATTCGCCAGGAGGTGCTCTCGGGCAATGGTCGCGGGGCTTCTTCGTGGCCGGTGCTCCACTGGGGTGGGGTGTCAGGTCCCACCACGATCGACTACCGCTGGTCGACGGGAGAGGAGCGATCGATTCGGGTCGATACGGACTTCTTCTCCACAGCCCCCCATCGGGTGGAGGTCAGCACCCTCGATGCGGATGGGGATGGTTGGACCGACGATCAGGAGGGGAGTTCCGATCAGGATGGGGACGGCTTCGAGGCCCGCTACGACCAGGATGCAGACGGAGACGGCGTCGCAGACGCCATGGAGTACATCCTCCAGAGCGTGGTGTGTGACGGGGATCTCAGCGATCTCGACGGAGATGGGGTGCCGGATCACGCGGATATCGACACCGATGGAGATGGAGATTTCGACACCGATGAGCTCGTATGCGGCTCGAATCCACGGGATCCTGCGGACATCTGCCAGGGGGGTGGGGATGCGGACACCGACGCGGATGCGGACACCGACTCGGATGCGGACAGCGACAGCGATGCGGACACCGACAGCGATGCGGACACCGATGCGGATGCGGACAGCGACTCGGATGCGGACAGCGACTCGGATGCGGACACCGATACCGATGCGGACACCGACACCGGCCTGGGGACCTATCCGGAGGTCGATATCGGCGGGGCTTGTGGGTGTGGGGTCGGGGCTGCGGGTCCCGCCACGATTCCGTGGGGCTTGCCCATGTGGGCCCGTCGGCGGCCCTGACCGGGCGGAGGCTGCGGGGGCTCGATAGAGGGCGGGCGGAGGTGTCCGTGTTCGCGGTCGGTTTGATGCTGCTGGGCTTGGTGGGCTGTGGTCCCGAGCCGTTGCCCGTGGCCATAGGCGAGCACGCCGCCATTCCCCTGTCTCGGGTCGACCAGACTGTGGGGGTGCAGCTTCCCGAGACCAACCGCCAGGACCCGCTGCCGGCGCGGGTCTCTCCCCTCGACAACATCACCGAGACCCGTCGGGGCAAGACCTGGGTCGAGTACCGGGTCGCTATGCCATTTCGGCAGGTCTATCTGGGGCACTCAGCCTCCAAGCAGCCCCGGGGGCTCAGCCTGAAGACCGAGTATGGGCATGGCTTTGTCTACGGCCACCGCGACCAGGCCTGGACCTGGCGAGTCGATATGTACAACCTGATGATCCGGCTTCCTCCGGGGGTCAAACCCGATGTGGGAAAGCTGACGCTGCGCTACGAAGCGGCCTACGCCATCGAGAAGCAGCGCAACAAGCAGTGGTCCGACCGCAGCGAGCGGGACTTCGTCTTCCGGACCGTAGAGATCAATGACGAGACCGTGCGGGGCGTGTATGTCCCAGCGCCGGGGGCGGTGTCGTGGAAGGTCACCATTCCCGCCCATGCTCACCTGCGCTCGCGGGTCCATCTGCTCACTCCGGAGGTGCGGATACCGCTGCGGAGCAAGGGCGCCAAGGCCGAGGCTGTGGTTCTCTCCGAGGCCGGAGAGGTGCTCGCCGAGGGCTCTTGTGTGCTGGGCGTGGGCAAGTTCTGCGACCTCGACCTGAACCTGGTGAAGCTCGACTCCCAGACCGTCACCGTCACCCTGCGCTCAGACCCTCAGGGCGACACCAACCTCGACTATGTGTTCTTCGAGGACCCCGTGATCGCGAGCGTCCTGGAGAAGCCCAAGCAGGTCGTGATGGTCTTTGTGGACACCCTGCGGCCCGATCGGCTCGGCGCCTACGGGGCCGAGCGCAAGACCCCCGCGATGGATGGGTTTGCCGAGCGGGGGGTGGTCTTCGATGCGGCGCGCTCGGTCTCTCCGTGGACTCTGCCCGCGGCTCGGGCCGTGCTCACCGGTCGGCAGCCCGAGGAGTGGGACGAGGCCGCGACCCTGGCGGGAACCCTCGCAGATCGGGGCTGGGCCACCACCGCCTATGTCACCAATGCCTTCCTCTCCCGGCCCTTCGGCATGGGCAAGGACTGGGGAACCTACCGCTACATCTTCCTCAACCCCGCTCCCAAGCAGGTCAAGGCGGGCAGGAAGCTGCTCTCGCGGCATGCCGATCGCAACCAGCTGCTGTTGGTGCACTTCATGGACAGCCACCTGCCCTACAAGGAGCCCGCACCCTACCTCACCATGTACGCTGGCGAGCGGCCCAAGGGCTTGCCCAAGCGCTTCGGTCTGTTCGATATGGACGACTTCGAGAAGCGGGCCGATGGGCGGGAGTATCTCAACAACCGCTACGATCAGACCGTGCGCTACATCGACGATGCCCTCGCCGACCTCTTCGACTCCCTCGACGAGGATGCCATCGTCATCCTGTACTCCGACCACGGCGAGGAGTTCTGGGAGCACGGGGGCATCGAGCATGGCCATGCGGTGTGGGACGAGCTGCTTCGGGTCCCCTTGATCATCCGGGCGCCGGGCCTGAAGCCGGGTCGGGTCGCGGCGCCGGTCAGCATCATGGACATCGCGCCCACCCTGTACGAGCTGCTCGAGATCGAGCCTCCGGCGGACCTCGACGGCCACTCCATGCTCGCGCTCGCGCGCGGCGAGGCCGATGCAGAGGCGGCGTTTCGGTCCCGTCCCCAGGTCTTTGGGCGCACGCTTCGGGCTCGGGATGCGTGGGGCATGGTGCAGGATCAGGTCAAGACCGTCGCCACGGCGGGGACGGTGAAGCGCTACGATCTCGCTGCGGACCCGGGCGAGGTCCATCCGACCGAGCTCAGCCCCGCGCAGCTCGCCGCCGCTCGGTCTTCCCTGACCGAGGGGCTCGGTCGTGCCTTCATGCCGGTGCTGCGGCTTCGCGGTCCTGCCCAGGACAAGGTGTGGAAGCTACACGATGGCGAGGTCCGAATCGAGGTCGAGGGCGGGGTTCGGGCGAGCTGGCTCGGTACCAATGCGCCCAAGCGGCCGCCCACGGTGAGCGGGGATCAGGTCGTGGTCAAGGGCGCGGGCTACCTGCCCAACGAGCTCTATGTGTTGCCGGAGGCCAAGCTCGGCGAGCTGAAGCGGGTGGTCGTCACCCTGAAGCAAGGGGGCCAGGAGTACACGGCGGTGTGGCCGGACGAAGCGGTGGGCGATGCCTGGCTGCGGCTCGGTCCGCCGGGTGCTCAGGCAGAGCTGGGGGTAGAGCTCGCACCGCTCCCCGCAGAGGTGGAGGTCCCGACGACGAGCGAAGAGATGGAGGATGAGCTGAAGATCCTCGGCTACCTCGACGAGTAGCTTGACGGCGCAAGTGGGGGCGATAAAGACCTGTCGTCGTCGGGGTATAGCGCAGCCTGGTAGCGCGCCTGCTTCGGGAGCAGGAAGTCGCTGGTTCGAATCCAGCTACCCCGACCACATCAAAGTTGGCTACCCGAGCCGACAATCGCAGAACGCCTCGATCTCCGGATCGGGGCGTTTCTGCGTTTGTCCCGCAAACTGTCCCGCAAACTGTCCCGCAGAGCGCTCTCGGGGCGTGCTGGACGGGGCCGCTGCTGTCCCGCTCACCAGCGCTCTTGGTTGTGCTGCGCACCGTGCGCGTCTCCTGGATAGACGCGCGTTGAAGGAGGGGTCATGTGGGCGATCAAGCTGGGCAGTGCTGGGCGCTGCGTTTCGTTCTGCGAAGAGCGGGGCGTTGTAGGTCTGGGCTGGCGGATGATCGACCACGACGTGCTCGCCACTGGGAGCTCCGATGAGCTGTGGGCACACGTGAAGGAACGATGCCCGTGGTACTCGAGTACGACTGCGATCTCCCAGGCGAGGGGACAGCTGTGGCGCTTCGCTCGAGAATGCGAAGTTGGCCACATCGTCGTGTACTACGACCCCTCCCGGAAGGACGCGGTCTTCTGTCGGGTGGACGGGGATGTCGAGCGCCGATCCGACGAGGACGGCGACCCTACCGTGGACATCTGGTTCATGCGGCGGGTGACCATCCTCCGGCGCATCCCGGTGCTGAACCTGCACGGAACGGTCAAGGGTCGGCTTCTGGGGCCTCGCATGAGCTTCTGGAGACTCCGCCCTGCGCAGTTGGTGAGCGAGCTCGCAGAGCACGGGACGGCCATCCATCGCGACGAGGAGGTCGAGGAGGCGTTCGCAGCGCTGGTGGACATCGTGGCGCGCCGAGCGACCCAGCTCAACGACCGTCACTGGGAGGCCGTTGTCGCTAACTACTTCCGCGCGCAGGGCGCGCAGATACCGGGGCGCGTCGGCGGCAACCAGGCAGTCGTGGATGTCGAAGCGCACTTCCCGCGGGGTGCGCTCGGACTCGAGACCTGGCGCGTCCAGGTGAAGCGTTTCACCAACCGGCCGGTGGACGCACTCGAGATCCTAAGGGACTACGAGAACAGCGGTGACTGCGACCGCTTTGGATACGCCTCGGTGTTCGGCTTCACTGACGAGGCGCGCGAACGGGCTGACGAAGCGAACATCAGGCTGTGGGAGCCGAAGGACTTCGCCATCTTCCTGCTATCGGAACGGGTCAGTGAGAATCTGCGCGAACAGCTCGGCTTCCCCGCTCTCCTTCCATGAGCCCCTCATACGGGCTGCAACGAACCTCCGCTTTCGATGACTACCGGTGGCCGCTCGGCCGTCGAATTGAGGTCTGAGGCGACGACCGCCCTCTGCTCGCCAGTGGGGCGCCAAGCGTGCTTCGTCTGGATGTCGCGGCCTGCGATGGCCGGCCCGAGCGGGACGATGGACGCATCGTGGTCGACGAGCGAAGTGCTGTGCATCGCCAGCGCTGCATAGCGCTGGCGAGCCTCCTGATCGCAATGTCCACGGGCGTCCACCGGCAGACGAAGCCAGAGCACCCGATGGACCCGCACGACCTTCCGGCCGCGAGCCGTCAGCGTCACCTCCACGGCCCGCACCGCGGTGTTGACGTGGGGCAGAACCTCGGTTCCGTCGAAGAACCGATCCATGCGTGCCAGCGGTACCCTGGCTAGTTGCCCCTCCTCGTCGGCGACGAAGTACCAGGTGGTGACGGCCACTCTCCCTCCGTAGAGAGCGTAGCCCGAGGCCTACTCCTCACCTTCCTCGAAGTCGTCGTCCACGAGAGCCTCGTCGTCATCCAGCCCTGCGTCGATGCCCATCCGCGACATCACGTCCGCGCGGTGGTCGCTGCTCACGTGGCTGTAGACCTCGTCGAGCATCTGGCTCGAGGACCAGCCGCCGATGTCCATCAGCGTCCGCCGGTCCACGCCGGACTTCGCCAGCCGGCTCGCCCAGCTGTGGCGCAGCCCGTGGATGTGGATCCGTTCGATCCCCGCCCGTTCGCAGGCGTTGTTCAGCGCACGGGCGAAGGACTTGCGCGGGACCTCGGGGGTGCGCGGGGACGGGAAGACCCACTCGGAGTCCGACCAGGTCTGCGCGCTCCACAGGGCCTCGCGAAGCGCGGGCGTGAGCGGGATCACGCGTGACTTCCGGGTCTTCGGCTTGAACCCGATGTCGGGCTGGTCGCCCACGAATACCGAGCCGAGCGGCCCGTCCTTCCAGTCGATGTCGTCCCACTTCCGTGACAGGATCTCCCCACGCCGCATGCCGGTGTTGAGCGCCATGAGTACGGCCAGCCACGCGTAGGGGTCACGCTGTACCGGGGGTTTGCCCCGCGTCACCTCGTGGGGCTGAGGCCGGTTCGGATCGAGGGCTGCCAGCAGCGCTTGCGTCTCCTCGGTGCTGAGGAAGCGGTGTGGCTTGGCGTCGGTCAGCTTCACACGCGGAAACCGAGGCATCTGCGATAGCTCCTCCCGAAAGACTGCGTGCTTCAGGGCGAGCTTCAGGAACGCCAACTCGAGCTGGATGGTACGCGTTCGCACCGTCTCCGACCGCATCACCACGTAGTCGTCCAGCATCGCGTAGGTGAGCCGGTCGAGCCGGACCTTGCCGAGGCTCTTCGAGATCGTCTTCGCACGCTCTCGGAAGCCCACCATCGTGCTGTCCTCGTACTGCCGCGCAGCCCGTGGGAGGTACGTGGTCTGCAGGTACTCCCCGAGCTGTCGACTCAAACGCGTGGGAGGGCTCGACGGTGGGGGATCATCGGGTGGTCTTCTCCGGGTCGAGGAGCGCGGAGAAGGCTGCGGCACGTCCACCGCGTCGTCGGGGTCCAGGAGCGCGCCGGTGGCGAGCAGCCCCTCGAACACCCTCAGCTTCCGATTCGCCTCCCGGAGGCCGATGAAGCCCAGCGAGCGCTGGCGCTCCTTGCCGAGATGGTCCCTCCAGGCGATCGAGAGGTACCTCTCCTTCTTGCCGGTCGCGGGGTTCTTGCGCTTGAGGGTCTTGATCCAGGCCATGGGTCACCTCCTGGTTGGGGTCGAGTGCGATGTAGAGTCGGTCGCGGTGGAGCCTCCAGAGCCGGCCGCACTTGATGGCGGCGCTCGACAGGGTTCCGTCGCGGATGAGGTTGCGGATGTGCCGTTCGGACACGGAGAGCGCGTCCGCGGCTTCGGGGATTGTGAGCCACTCGCGCAGGTCCGGATCGACGATGGCCCGCGGGCGGTCCTTTGCGATGGCGTCGAGCACGTCGCCCCAGCGGTAGACGGCCTCGGGCAGGTTGGTGGAGGCCGGCGCGAGGGAGCGCAGCCAGCCCTCGAGCGGGTCGCCATCGCCGGGCAATGCCTCGGCCAGCTCGCTCACCGTCAGCAGCGCATCGGCGTGGAGCTCGCCGCGCAGGACCAGCAGACGGAGGCTCATGTGGCACTCCAGGCGGTCGCACGACCCTCGCCGGTGCGGACGATCCGGCCGGCCTGCTCCAGGGCGAGGAGCATCCGGTTGAGCGTGCTCCGGGCTATGCCGGTCTCCCGACGCAGCTCGCCGGAGGACTTCGGGCGCTGGAGGAGGCGCACGACCTGGTCGGTGGGGTCCACGTCTCCAGCGCCGAGCGTGATCGGACCGTCCTCGAGGATGGCTGCCCGGAGCAAGAAGCTGCGGAGCTCGCGGATGTTGCCGGGCCAGTCGTGGGCCAGCAGGACGCGCCGCGCGCCTTGGGAGAGCGTGCGGTCTCGGAGGGCACGCTCGGTGCGGAAGAAGTGGTCGGCGAGGAGGAGCACGTCCGTCTCCCGCTCGCGCAGGGGTGGGAGCTCGATCACGAGGCCGGAGATGCGGTGGTAGAGGTCCTCGCGGAAGGTCCCGTTGTGGACCATGGCGAGCAGGTCCTTGTGGGTCGCGGCAACGACCCGAACGTCGACCTGGATCTCGGCGGTCCCGCCGATGCGGCGGACGGTGCCCTCCTGGAGGGTTCGCAGCAGGCGGGCTTGGGCGCCGCGCGGGAGGTCTCCGATCTCGTCGAGGAACAGGGTCCCGCGATGCGCCTGCTCGAAGAACCCTCTGTGCTGCCGGTCTGCGCCGGTGAACGCGCCGCGCTCGTGCCCGAAGAGCTGCGAGCTGACCAGGGTGTCGGTCAGGTCCGCGCAGTTGACGGGGACGAGGTCGCCGTAGCGGTCCGAGCGCTCGTGGATGTAGTGGGCGAGGCCTTCCTTGCCGGTGCCGGTCTCGCCGTGGAGGAGCACCGGCAGGTCGAACGGGGCGACGCGACGGGCGTGGTCGAGGGCGCGCCGAAGGCCAGGGCTGCGGCCGATGATGGGGTTTGAGGTGTTGGGTGACATGGGCGTCCCTCCGATGGGGACAGCGTCACCGGTTTGGTCTCACGGCATGGGGACACGGAGGCGTTGGTGGGGACACGAAGCCAGCTGGAGGACCGACTGTTCCGTCATTCGCAAGGTTTTCTCGTTCGGTGGCGCGCACGAGCGTGATGATGGTGACAGCCGCCTCGTGATGGTGACGGGCCCGTGCCAGAGCGGTCCCTGGAAGGTGACTGCCTTGGTGGCCGCCCTCGCACCTGCCGCATAGACGGCATTTGAGCGTCCCGGTGCATGAGGATGCTGGTTCGATCGTCGGAGGAGCCATGGCTCGAAGGTCGCAGCGCGACGTGATGCGGGATCTGTGGTCGGTGCATGGCCCTGACGAAGAGCGCGTGGTCAAGGCGTACGCCCAGGCCGAACGAGACGAAGAGGCGACCCGCGGGTCCAACACCTACAACCAGACTGCCGAAGAGTACGCACGCCGCCTGCTCTACGACGGACTCAAGAAGGGCTGGCTTGACGGCTCTGCCGGGCGGCGCCGATGAGCAAGCAAGAAGCGCTCGAGCTTGTGCGCCGACTCGGTGTGGAGACGACGGTGGAGGAACGCCGCCGCCGGATCGTACGGATCGTCGCCCTCAGCGCGGTCAGGGCGGCTCGCCTTCGCTGCGGTTCCACCGCGCCAGATGGGTTCGCCGGACACCTTCCTAGCTTCGCGTCCTGTGAAGGGCCGGGCCAACAGGCACTACTACGAGAGCCCGCGCGGTGCGAAGATGGCGGCGGTGTTCTACTCGTGCCTGCTGCAGGGCATCGACCCGCCGCGCTACTTCGTCGAGATCCTCGGTCGCTTCGACGAGCCGGCGGTCATGTGGACGCCGCACGCCATCCGCGAGCAGTGGCATCCAGAGTCGAACCGCGCTCGGTAGGCCGTGCCGGCCTCCGTGTCAGCGCGGGGTTCGCCGGACACCCACCGGAAACCGAACTTTTCCCGAGTTCTGCTACCGCCATGGCCAGGTCTAGGGGCACCCGCCCTTCGGGGGGAGGATGATCCTGAACTTGTCGTCAGAGATCACCCCATTGTCCGAAGTGCTCGTCTCTGTCACACCTCCTGGGGGCAGGGCTTCGACGCACACCCAGTACTCTCCGTACGAAATCGTCGGAAATGACGGCAAGCACGAGAATCCCGCATCGCGAACTGCCGGAGCATTGGAAACCAGGCCGAACGACTCGGTGAAGAAGATGTGGTCGTCGCCGTCGAAGCAGATGCCGTCGCTGCTCAAGCTCCACCGCACTTGCACAGGCGAGACGAGGGACGAGGTGCCGTTCAAATGAACATGAACGGGGGTGAAGTAGTCGCTCCAATCTGCGCAAGTTCGTGGGCATGCCTCCCAGTCCTTGTCGAAGTCGTTGAGGTCTTCCTTCAGCCCTTCTTCGGCCTCATCAGGGTCTCCAAACAGGTCCGTGAACTTGGAGAGCATGATGTTGTTGCCCGTACTCGAGTCGCCCTTCGCAACGACCATTCCCACGTACTCGTTCTCGTGAAGGCGAAGACTACCGGAGATGTCTCCTCCAGGATTCAATCGGCCTTCGGTGTTCATCAGCGTCACGAAGCCGTCCTCGTGATCGAACCCAAAGCCATGGCCAAGCTCGTGCATCGCAATCTGCGGAAACGACAGAGTTTCGTCGTCCAACTGGTTCGGGAGGCTCGTGCTCCAGCTGCGCACCCCCTGTGGGTCCTCCGGCGCCGTATTGAAGAAGATGTCGAACTGACGATCACAGAAGATGCTGTACCCCACCGGCGCGATCGCCCGGGTGTTGTTGGGGAATCCCAGAGCCGTGAAGAAAGATGGATCCCTCCAGTGGATGGTGTTCCCGCTGGTAGAAGTCGCGTTCACATCCGAACCGCGGATGAAGCGGAAGTCGTACCCACGATTGATGTGGGATGCACCTCCCGCAAACGCATTCGCAGCGTCGACAAAGGCGTCCTTCTCGGCGCTCGTGAGGTCGTTGCCTAGGCGGTAGCGATCCGACGCCCCACTCGACCACGGACACCCCGACCAGCAGTACCCGGGACCCCCTACGGCATCCAGGCATTCCCACGCCAAAGTCGGCGTCGAGACAACAAACCCCAACAGTCCGAACATGACGCTACTCCTCCACCTGATTGGTTTCGGCTTGAACCCATGCCGTTCCTGCTCTCATGTCGCTCCACAGCATCTTGGTCTCAGCGAAAGAAGGGCCGACCTCCGCACCCAGCGCCTCGCAGGGTGAAGAGTTCTCATCCGGATTGACGCAACCCGTGGAACTCCAAACGGGCATTCCGTCAGCCGTGAACGCAGAGAGTTCCCGCCCTTGGGCTGACTCGACCTGACCGTTGGGCAACTCACGGAGCAATCCGAGACCCCAGTGTGGCCTGACGGTCTCCGCGTCCGTCCAAAGCTGTCCGGACACGAGAAGCCGGTCTCCAACCGCTACCTTGGGAACGCCTCCGTACATCACAAGTGTGCCATCGGGCCCAAGGCCTCCGGGTAGCACCAACCTGGTAGGTGCGGCGTCGGTCAACGTCTGTACCTCACCGAGGCTGACCAACGTGACAGGCCAGGATACATCCGGGTCTGACGGATCCGGCACACTGTCGTATTCGATCGACGATACCGTCCCCTCGACGGCGATCTCGCTCTCTGCGATGTCATCAAGGCTCACGTCCGGAACGATTGTTGCCCTCGATTCAGTGGCCACGCACAGCGCGCCGGACACGGCGACCACGATTTTGATAGCTTTCATGGGGATTCCTCGAAGAACACGAGCTCGTATGGCTGATCGCTCCACGAATCAACGGCGAGCTCGCCGATTCCCAAATCGTGTTCGATCAACATGATGTCGATGTCGAGCTGCTGATAGGCCACACGAAAGTGCGCGCAGTCTGAATCCATCACGCCACAAGTCGTGAAGCCGACCATCTCAGCCGAAAAGTCGAAGTCGGACGCCAGCTCGTAGGTCTCCTCGCTTCCGCCGTCCAGAGTCAGTGTCATGGTTCCGTGCTCTCCAGGCTCGTCTGTGAGAAAGCACGCATCGAACGCGTGCTCACCGAAGTCGATTGACTCACAGTAGCCCAGGTCCGTTGTAGTGATCTCGGCGAGGACCTGCTGAGCCGGATCGCCCCTTGGCGCAAACGTGGCTGTGCCGGAAGTAGCAGTGAAATAGGGCCTGACCCCAGGTCCTACATCTGCGATGGGCCGGCCCGCCCAACAGCCTTGCAGAGTCAGTGCTACCGCAATCCAGCACATGAGCCCTCCCGACGAGATCGTAGCACAATCGAGCCGGGCGCCCCTTCCCTTCTGCGACATAGGCCATGCGGCTCCTCGGCGTTCGACCAGCTCGGCGTCCTTGTTGCTCCGAAGGTGCTCCAGTCCGTCCCGGAGGAACTCGGTACAGGTCATCTCCGGGGTCGACGTCGCCGACGTGACGGGGTGATCAATGTCGAGAGGGCGGGGCCGGGTCTCCGCAAGCACCTGCCGGGAGTCTTCGGGTATCGGCAGGCGGTCTACCACTCCACGTGGATGTGTCCCGAGCGCCACAACGCGCGACCGCCGAGACTCCGGAGGAGCGAAACGGTCTCGGGATGCGCGAGCACCGTCCCGTCGAGATCGATCGCCAGACCAGCCATGTGCCGCGAGGCGTCAACACCTCCAACCGCGCGGTTCACCGCTGGACTCCGGTACGCGCTGTTCACCCGCACCGCGTCGTGCCCGTACCGCTCCCGCAGCGGATCGAGCACGTGACGCACCATCCACTCCAGATTGCGCATCGCCCACTCCGGCGGTGTGTTGTCCAGCCCGAGACGCTTCGCCGTCGGGGACACCGTCAGCTCCTCCCACGTCCAGTGCTTCCCGACCCGGCCGGTCGGACGCCGGGCCCTCTCCGGCGTCCCCGCTCCCGCGGCGAGCACCAACACCCCAGCGCCGACCAGCCCCGTGAGCACGAGCCCCTTCATGACGCACCCCGCGGCATGCGCCGTCCCCACCACCAGCCCGCACATCCGGACAGGTCGGTCCACGACAGCTCGGTGTCCTTCGCCTCCACCAGGAAGCGCTTCCAGCCCGCCTCCGTCGGCGGAATCACGACCCCACCCCGGAGCTCGGACCCACTCGCGATGCGCAGCCGGCCGTTCACCAGCGGCACCTTCTGCTGCTTCGCCCACCAGCCGCCGACCGACGCGAGCTTCTCGACCACTGCCGATCCCGCCTCGCTCCACGCTCGCGACACCGATGCATCCGAGCCCTCGGACCACCCCAGCCCGGGCCAGTCCCCGCTGTAGCGAAGCGCGCGCTCGATGCCCTCAGCCAGATCGACGTGCTCGTCCCAGACCGGGTCGAGATCCTCCACACGCAGCCCGAGCTTCGACACGTCGTCGATGCCCACGGGACTCCAGGTCACCGAGCCCGCCCGCCGCAGCCCGATCTGCCCCGGCCGCACCCGACCGAACTCGATGAGCACGTCCAGCGTGGGATGCCGAGCACGCAGACCCTCGAACACCGGCACGCTCCCATCGAGCGGCACGAGCATGTCCGTCCGCCGCACCGCGTCGGCCCATGGCGCCCAGGGCCAGGCCACCGGATCGATCCGCGACAGCTCGCCCAGGCGGTCCTCGGCCTCGGCGCGCAAGCGAGCCGCTTCTGCCGGGTCTTCCGCGCGCTCGGCCTTCCGGAACCGCGCGTTCGCCGACCGCAGCAACCGCGCCGCGTCTCGAGCGACCTTGGCCCGGGCCTCGGCCTCGCGCCGCGCCTTCACCTCCGCGAGCCGGGCTGCCGTCTTCTCTGGGTCCCGCGAGACCAAGAGCAAGATCTCCTCCGGCCCCATCTCCATCTGGGCCCCGGGGTTGTTCGTGGCGCGTTCCTGGGACTTCAGGAGCTCCGTCATCCAGCCGAGCTTTCCCTGGATGAGGTTGAACCGGAGCCCGTCCATGGAGCGGCGCGCGAAGTAGTAGACGATCTCGATGGCCGAGAGCGTGTTGCCCTGCCGAACCCCACGCCCGTTGCGCTGCTGCAAGGTCGCTGGCTCCCAAGGCAGGTCGAGGTGATGGATGGCGCATGTGCGCGTCTGCAGATCGATGCCCTCGTAGGCGATGGCGTTGGCGATCACGACGTCGTACTTCGGTGGCCCGTCGGCTCCGTTGAACTCTCGAGCGATGCGCTGGCGATCGGCGCTCGCCTTCGCCGTGTAGGCGTTCAGCATTGCGATGCGCTTCTCGGGAATGCCGGCCTTCACGAGGACCCGCTGCACCCAGCGGTGGGCAGCGACGTTGTCGACAAACACGATGTGGCCACAACCGCGATTGGCGAGCACCCGCCCGGTCAGCGCAGCGAACTTGGGGCTGCTCGGATTCGCCACGGCATCGGCGCCCTTCCAGCCGGGACTCTCGTCGAGCTCGGCGTGGATGGCGACGAGGCTCATGCGGGCCAGCAGTCCGAGCACCGAGCCGCGGTCGGGACCGTCGAGGGCGGCCTCGATCTCGGTGACGTACTTCGCGTACTTGGCGTCCTGCTCGGGGTCCATGTCGACCTCGATCATGCGCACGTCGGGCTTCGGCAGCTTCAGACCCACATCCTCGGCGGTCTTGAACTCGGCGTACCGGAACAGGGTGTCGCGGAGCTCGTGCAGGTTCTGGAAGCCCGTCACGGCGGCCCGCTCGACGACCTCCATCCTGGTGTCCACGACCGGCTTGAGCTCGATGCGCAGGTAGCGGTCGATGAACTGCTCGGGGTCGCGGATCCCCTGGCGCGACCAGGCCTCGTGGTCGATGTACTGGATGAGGTTGTAGAACTCGAGCGGGCTGTTCTTCGCTGGGGTCGCCGACAGAAGCACGACGCCGGAGCCACCGGTCCGTTCCCGAACAGCGGCGGAGCGGAAGTCGAGCTGCCAGGCCCGCTTGGACCCGGTCCCCGCGTTGCCCATGAAGCGCGGCACGCCGCCCTCGCGGGATTCGGGCAGGTAGAGGTTCTTGAAGTTCTGCCCCTCGTCGACGATGAGTAGATCGATGCCAAGCTCGTCCCAGTGGATGCCGGGATCGGGCTCCCAACCGCGGGGGAGCTCGAGCATCTCTGCGACCCAGGCCTTCACGCCCTCGGCGAGCACGGCGGCCTGGCGCTCGGAGAGCTTCTTCGCCCGGCCAGCGTTGCGCTGTCGCAGTCGAACCTCGCGTTGGATGGCCTCAGTGCGCTCGGCGTAGCGGGTGATGACGTCGGCGTTCAGCTCGGTGCGGGCGAGAGCGGAGTAGGTCAGGAGCGCCACGTCGTACTCGCCGGCCTGGAAGCGGGTCCACTTCGCGGCGCGCTCGGCGGGCGTGTCCGTGACCGAGGTCTGCTCGCCCTTCCGGCGGCCGCGCTTGATGGTGGTCTGGTTGCTGCCGATGACGATCACACGGTAGTCCGGGAGCACGCGCGCCACGTCGTTCGCCCACTTCCAGACGATGGAGTTGGGGATGACCACGACCGGCCGTCGGCACCAGCCCTCCTGACGGGCCCGCGCGAGCACGGCAAGGCCGGTGTAGGTCTTGCCGACCCCGACATCGAAGGCGAGGAGCCCGCCGCGGTTGGAGAGCAGCCGCCGGGCACCGGCGACCTGGTGGGGATGCAGCCGCAGATCGTCGGTCCAGCGTGCGATGGGCAGGTGCTCGGAGGAGTACCGAGGCGCGATGTAGCCGCGGAACGCGCGGTTGTAGGCCTCCTCGATGCGGGTCTGCCTGCTGGGTGAGGCGTGGCACCAGTCCCGGAACGAGCGCTCCCAGATCTCGGCGTGCTTCAGCCGGACCTCGTCGATGCTCTCGCTGCGGCGCTTCTTGGGCTTGAAGACGGTCTTGTCGTGGTTGATCCAGCCCACGCACCAGCGCGCCGCGGCCGAGAGGGTGGCGCCGTCGATGTCGTCGTAGTCGACACCGGCGACCTGCACGAGCCCGTCTTGACGCACGAGGCGAACGGTCGCGTGCCCCTTGTTCAGGGTGGAGGAGAGCCAGTGCTCGACGAGCTCCAGCGGGACCCAGCCCTGGCGGGGTGACACGCCTTCGATGTCCTCGAACACGGCCGGCTGGAGGATCTCGGTGAGGGCCTCGAGCTGCTCGGTGTAGCGGGCGTCGCCCGACGCTGCGTGCTTGCGGGCCCGGTCGATGCGGGGCCAGAGATGGCCGGAGAGGTAGTCGGCCATCGGGAGGACGTGCTCCTCGTCGACTGCCCAGCCGAGCTCGGTGAGCTTGGTGACGACCTGGGCCGGCTTGCGCAGGGGTCCGCCGAGCCCTCGATGGAAATCGAGCAGGCGCGCGACCGGCAGGATGCGCTCGGCGCGGTACAGGGCCTCGGCCTGGGCGACGATGTCGTGCGCCGGACCGCTGTAGCGAGGCTTGACGGTCGGTGGAGCCGCAAGCCCCGGGATGAGCGCCCCGCCCGAGGCGAAGGCCGTGAGGAAGCGTCGGACGTCGGCGCTCTTGGACCGCTTGAGCGTGAGATCGAGCTTCGGGTTCCCGTTGGCATCGACCCAGTCGGTGAGCGCTGCGTGCAGCTCGGGCCAGAGCTCGGCCGCTTCGCGCTTGTCCTCGGACGTGGCGACGGCGAGGTAGCGGTCGACCCGGCGTCCCAGGGAGGCCGCGAGCTCCAGAGTGTCCGGGAGCGGCTCGACGCGCTTGGATGGACGGTGCGTACGTGCTGCGGGCTTGGGGACCGGGACCATGCAGGCCGCGCAGATCGGACGCTCGACGAGATCGGGGAGGCGCTCGAAGGTGCCCTCGACCCGGTAGCGACGGCCATGGACCTCGGTGCCCAGGATGTGGGACGGGAACAGGTCGAAGTAGCCGCACTCGACCAGGGGGAGGTCTGCGGGGTCGACGTGCTCGAGCTCGCCGTCGCGGGCCCGGAAGAACAGCAGATCCGTGACGAGCTCCGTCCCGGGGAACAGCCCCGATGGCAGCCGGAAGGCCCCGGCGAGGTGGTGGCGTCGGAGCACCTGGGCGCGGAGCTTCCTCGTGCGCGAGCCCGACAGGAAGCCGGAGGGAACGACGAACACGCCAAGGCCACCGGGCTTGAGCAGGTCCAGACAGCGACGCAGGAAGTAGGCCCACGCCTGCTTGTGCCGGTAGCCGCGATCCGGATCGTCGGTGACAGACGCTCCACGCGGCCCGTACGGCGGATTCGCGAGCACGAGATCGAGAGCCCCAGCGACCTGCGGTCCGTGCTCGGTGACCCAGGACTCGAACGAGCCCTCGTGCACGTCGATGGAGGGCTTGAGCGCCTGGAGCATGCGCGCGGAGAGCGGACTCTTCTCGACCACGTGCCAGTGGATGTTCCGGTGCTTGAGCGCCCGCACGAACCGTCCGATCCCGGCGGAGGGCTCGAGGGCCACGACGCGCCTCGGCAGCAGCGGGGAGATCACCCGGGCCACCTCCCGAGCGACCAAACTGGGTGTGTAGTACTCGTGGACCAGGCCGGCGCGGTCGGGGATCGGCAGCCTGTCGGGGAGCTTGTCTTGGACCTTTTCGAGGGAGAGCCCACCCCAGCCCGAGTACCGGGCGAGGATGGCGCGGTCCTGGGGCCGATGGGTGGCACCGCCGGCCAGCTTGCGCATCGCCTTGAGGTTGGCGCGGGTCCGGCGAGCGGGGGTCCACAGATCGGGCTCCCGGTCAGCGAGCTGGGTCGCGATGATGCCGATGAGGGCGGCGCGGTTGCGACGCACGAAGGCGTCGATGTCGTTGGCGGCGTAGCCTTGGGGCGGGGTGTCGCGGAGGACCGCATGCACGCGGTCGAGAACGATGGCGGGTTCCATGGTCACCTCCTTCAGTCGGTGAGAGCGGCCGCGACGGCCTCGGAAAACGCTGCGAGTAGGGCAGCGTCCTCGGCGGGTGCGGCGGGCGGGCTGGATGGAGTGGGCGGAAGAGGTGCGGCCTTGGTGGACGTGCGACGCCGGGTCGAGGTCGTCCGCTTCTTGCGTGGATCCGACTTCCGATCGGGAGCCGGGGGCGACGCCGATCTCGCCTCAGCCGAGCTCGCCGGAGACGTCGATGTTCGAGTGGTCTCGGTCTTCTGCGACGTCGACTTGCGGGTGGTCCGGGTGGTCGGCTTTGGACGGGTCGTCGTCGTGCGCGTCGTTCGCTTCTTCGGCGTTCGGGTCGTCCGCTTCTTCTGGGCCGTCGCGGTCTTGCTGGACGGCCTGAGCGACGCGGTCCCCGCAGCGGACGCCGTCCTGCGCGCCGGCGCCTTCTTGTCCGGCACGGCAACGTCGGGCTCGCGCAGGCGATGGGTGGGGTTCCGCGTCTCTCGGGGCGACGGGACCGGATGGGTGGTTGCCCAGTCCGTGTCGAGCGCCTGGCGCCTGCGGGTGTCCTTCACGCGGCACGCGACCTGCACCTGTCCCAGCGCCCCGACCACCCCCGCGTCGATGGCCTGGACGAGCGTCGCCAGCGGCTCACCGACGATCGAGTTCTCCTCCGAGAACCACTTCTCCTGGCGCTCGAAACTCCACGTCCAGCCGTGGGGGCCGCTGGTGATCCGCAGCCAGCCGTAGCTCGCCAGCTTGCGACGGAGCTCCACGCGAGGGCGGCCTTCATCACAGATCAGCGTTCCCGCCCAGCGCCCCCGGAAGGTCACCGCGCCCGGCTTGCCCGGGCCGACCTGGAGCCGCTTGATGGCTCGGACGGCATCGGTCGGGTCGACGTCGGCCTCGGGAGTGCGTGGCGCATCGGACGGTGCTGCAACCGCGGTCTTCTTCTCGACATCGACAGCCACAGTCAGCACATCGCCGTCGTCGGCCTGGCCGCGCAGGCGGAACGCCTTGTTGTTCAGCTGACCTCCCATCACCACTGCCGTGCAGCTGCTCCGATTCTTCTGGATCAGTGCCTCGACCCGGGGCCACTCCGGCGGGAGGTTGTCTCCCGCCGGGGCCCACTGGTGCGCACCGTCCTTGCCGATGCGGACGAGGAGTCCCGTGTACTCCAGCGGTCGCAGCACCATCGCGATCTCCCCGCCCCTCACCCGGCCGTAGGCGCGCAGCAGGCGAGGGTGGTCCTCGAGCTTGCCGACGATGTCGAGTCGGAAGCGCTTCATGCCGGCCTCCCGCGCCACGCTAGCGCGCCTGCCGCCAGGGCGAGTCCCCCGAGCATCAGCCAGCCGAGCTTGGCGTTCGTCTGCTCCGGCAAGGTCGACGGCTGCAGCGTGCGCCCTTGCTCGCTGGCCTCGACCCGCGCCTGGAGCTCGCGCTCGACGAGTGCGGTCTGCTCGCGCAGGTGCACGGCGTACTGGTAGGCCGCGATGGCCCAGGCGATGGCCGCCACGCCCACCGCGATCCCGGCAACGACCAGCAGCGGCGGTCCCTCGACCCGGTCCTCGGCGTCCGTGTGGAGACCCGCCACGAGCACGGCGTGGCGAGTCTCCAGCGGTCGGATCCGCGCATCGGGCACACCCAGTTGTCGGATGTGGTCCAGCGAAGTGCGAACCTGGCGAAGCGCGGCAACGAAGCGCTCCACGTGGGCACGGAAGCGAGCCGGCTGGGAGAGGATCTGGTCGGCGTAGGCCACCAGTCCCGCCTGCTGCAGGCGCTGCCAGGCCCCGGTCCACACCCGCTGGCGCAGCACGGTCCAGTCACTCATCCCACACCTCCTCATCCTCGGGGTTCACCACCGCCTGCACGTCCTCCTCGTCCGCCCAGTCCGCGACGGGACCCGGCAGCTGGGGTGGACGCGGCTTGCGCTTCTTCCGCTTCATCGCGGCCTGGGCGGCGGTCACCATCAGCGGCACGAGCAGCGGGAAGACCCCGAACTCGGGCTTGAGGTGCTTCGCGGGCACGTCGGCAACCAGGTACAGCCCAGGTCGGAGCTCCACCACGGCGGCACGATGGCCAGACTTCGCCTGGACTCGGATGTGCTTGCCCAGGTTGATGAACGGACCCCAGCCTCGGCCGGCGAACCGCTTGCCAGCCGACCGGAACGAGCGTCCCACCGCACCGCGGTACCGCTTCATCGAGATGGCCTTCAGCATCCGCATGGCGACCTCCCGGCGAAGCCGCCTGGCACGGGCATTCCGAGCCGGGCGCTGGGGTCGTCGCGGTACCACTTCCCGCCCACGCGGTAGCGGACGATGCAGTGGTACTGCCCCGGCTGCAGCTTCCCGGACGTCGTCAGGAGCAGCACCTCGGCCGGAATCGAGCGCAGGCGCTGGCCCTTTCGGTACCCGCCGTCCTTCGTCGACAGGGCCTTGCCACCACGGGCGAGGAGCTCACCGGCGCGTGCCGCGGCGAGCCCATCGCAGTCCTCGTGACCGACCGCGAGCAGGGTGAGGTAGTCGCACCAGATCTCGTCGGGCTCCCGCTGGTAGCGCACCCCCGCAGCGTACAGACCGGGCAGATCCGGACGCGCACAGAGGATGCGAGCGTTCTCCTTTGCCAGCCAGTTCAGCAGGCGAAGCGCGGCCCCCTCGGCGAAGGCCATCTTCAGGCAGACCTTCATCACGACCTCCCGACGACGATCACCACTTCGCGCTGCACCTGGGCGTGCAGCGAGAATGGCGAGGTGCCGAGTAGGACGGCGCGAGCCTCGTACTTGAGGCCGCGTGCCATCACCCGCGCCCGTACGAACGGGAGCATGAAGGGCACCCTGACCACCCGTGCCGGCTGACGTGGAAGATGGGGATCGAGGGGGACCCAGAGGTTGCCGTCGGCGCTGACCTCGAACAGAAGCTGCGCATGGCCCTCGGGCTGGAGTTTTTCCGCGGGGTCAGGGGCCGCGATGCTGGACTTCCCCGACACCTCACCTCGCGTCGTGAGCGTCGACCAGAGCACGAAGCTCTGCTGGGCGTCGGAGGCGTCGTGATCTGCGGGCCGGACCCGGAAGGCGGTTCCAGTGATGTCCGAGGTCCGGAAGCCGTCGACCTCGAGGAGGGTGTGTGCGTGTTGGTAGAGCATGGTTCCCTCACAGGTTCAGGTGGAAGATGGCGCGGAAGGGCAGTGGGGCCTCGCTCTGGGGCCAGAACCAGACTTCGCTTGCACCTCCGACAGGCACGCCGTCGGGGGGCTGGTTCGAGACCCGAACCGCGCTGCGCTGCTTGTTGTCGCCGTCGATGACCCAAAGGACCCCAGACGTGTCGTCGGGGTCGTAGGTCTCGATGCGCACACTTCGAGCGAAGGCGGGCACACGGATGGAGTGCGGTCCACTCGCGCTGCCCTCCCCGCGTACCTCGAGCTGGTTCTGGGTGTGGGCGAAGCCATCGGCCACCGTCACTCCGACCGCGTTCGGCAGGAAGTGCAGGTTGCGGGCTCGCACCGACACCGAGCGTCCGTAGATGCAGACCCGGCCCGCTCGGGCCACGGTCACCATGGCCTTGGAGCCAGCGCCGTTCGCCGCCGACCAGGAGAGGTCGGCGTCGAAGGGGCGCCCGGTGGCACTCGAGAGCTCGACGATGCGCCAGCCGTCCTGCTCGCCCTCGGCGAAGAGAACATCCACCCAGCCGGCCTCGTGGGACGGCTCCAGCGTGATGCGGTCCGCACGGACCGACAGATCTTTGCGACCGAACATCAGCAACCTCCCGAGACGGGCTTGGCGCCGATCAGGGTCGCGGTGAACACACCGGGACCGGGCAGTGAGCCGTTGACGACGATGTCGAGACCTGCCCGCAGGGACTGGCCCTTGAGCAGACCGCGCATGAAGCCGTTCGCGGCGAACACACCAGCGTCGATGCCGTCGGAGCTCGACCACACCGCGCGGTCCCCGAAGAAGATCGAGTGCACCAGCGCTCCGGCTGCGGAGCCGGTGAAGGTCACGTCCTGGGCGCGGAAGTCGTGCTGCAGGCGGATCTTCAGCGCGACGGCGCCCGCCTGGTCGATGCGCTCGGAGTCGGACACGGCGGTGGCGCCCCATCCGCCCGAGACGTCGGGCTCGTTGTCCTTCTTCTCGGGCTCGTTGAGGCCCCAGCGCTCGGCCTTGCGGTCGAGGCGATCGGACTTGCGCTTGTTGCGGCGGCCCAGCCGGGCGCGCTTGCGGCCCATCCTGCGCTTGCGGCGCTTTCGCTGTCGGTCCGGGTCACGGCGAAAGAAGCCGAAGTCGTCTTCGTAGCCCTCGAAGTCGTCGTCGTCTTCGTAGCCCTCGAAGTCGTCGTCTTCGTAGCCCTCGAAGTCGTCGTCGTAGCGGCCACCTCCAGCGAAGTCGGCGCCCGCGAACGAGGTGCGTCGGAGGCTGTCGGTGTCGACCACGAGCTGGCCAGAGCGGGGGTCACGGTACACACGGGCATGGCCCAGGGGAGTCAGGTTGGTCTTCATGTCACACCTCCTCGGTGTCGGGATCGGGTTGGTCGAAGTCGTCGAAGTCCTCGTTTTGCCTGCGTCGTCGCAGGAAGCGGCGTGCCATGGGGCGACCGCGGCGATGACGACGGCGACGCGGCAGCCAGTCCGGCCCCTCCAGGGACTCGGACTCGGGGGTGAGCAGGACCTCGCGCAGCGGCCCCTCGAGCTCGGGCTCGGGGAGTGCGGGTCCCTGGATGGCGGGCATCAGGTGGAAGGCCGGTGGGGCCTCCGGCTGAGCAGGGGCCGCGCGCTTCTCGGCGAGCGTGCGGCCGGCCTGGGTGGCGACGGACGCGAGCCACGAGCCGAGCACGCCGTTGCCGATCGCGAGGGCGTGTCCTCCCGTGCTCTTGCCGGACATGGTCTCGTACAGACCGAATCCGACGGCGGCGATTCCGGCGGGTGCGCGGAGATCGACGGAGCCGAGCTTGAGCTTGTCGGCGCCGAAGTAGCCCTCAGCGAGGCTCGCCAGGAAGAGCGAGCCGTTGGCTTCTGCGGTGTGGATGACGGCCGAGCCGGTCTCGGCCATGGCCTCCTTGGAGCGCTGAGCGCGCCTCGTGAGGCCGGCGATCTTGGTGACGGCGGCGGACAGGGCGGACTTGGTCTGGCGTTCGCCGACCTTCTTGCCCTGCATGGCCGCTCGGAGTGCGGTGGGGTTGTCTGGCATGGGTTCCTCCTCGGGTCGACGTGAGCAGGTCGACTGGGAGGAACATCAGCGCTTTGAGGCGGTTTGTCCTGCTGTTTCGGTTGCCGCCGCAACACGGAAAGCGACGGCAAGAAGGGTGTTCGCGGACGCGCTCACGGTCGGCGAAAGACTGACCGGGCACCGGGTGCGCGATAGGCTGGTTGGGTGAAACTACTCGGCTTCGAAATCAAGGACACTCGAGGGGTGCGCGGCGCTACGGCGCGCCTGGCACGGACCCCGTCCGACATACCCAGTTGGATCGTTCTGGCGGGCCCGAACGCCGTTGGAAAGACGACCATTCTCCAAGGTATCGCCGCAGGTGTTCTAGGCAGTCGTGGAATGCGTCGTCTGATCAACCCTGCCAAGGATAGTTGGATCAGAGCGGGTCGGCCGCAGGCGAGTTGTTCGGTGGTTGTTGCCCCCGGGCATCGCGATGAACTGGAGGCGTCGCTTCCTGATGGGATCACCGAACTCCGAGCGACCACCAGGATCGGCCCGGAGTTGGAAGAGGAGGACGAGTTCACCGCCGGCGGAGAACGATTCGGCCTCACAACCCTTCATCGAGTTGTCCGCACGGAAGCATCTACGACGGGTTGGATGTTCGCGGCCTACGGGGCCTCGCGGTTCGACTCCTCAACAACGAGTATTGCGGAGGAACTCGCCTCGGGACCACCTCGGGAGTCGGCCGTCTCCACGCTCTTCCGACGTGATGCGTCTCTTTACAGCGCCAACGAGTGGTCCCGGCGGGTGTTCGCGGACTACTTGGCGATGGCCGTAGACCGTGGCGGGCGGAATGAGGGCTTGACCACAGATAATTGGGTGACACCGACTCCGAGAGAGTCTTTCGTTCAGAACCGCTTCTGGGCGTTGCACCTAGTGCTGAATCGGGTCTTCTGCGCCGTGCTCGGGAATGGGCACAACCGAATCGAGCTCACCTCCAACGGAATCGTCGTTCGAACTGGCGCAGGACCGCAATCGATGTGCCCAGTGCGATTCGCCGGTCAGGGGCTTGAGTCGCTCGCGCTCTTGGTCACGGACATCGTTCGGCAGCTTGCCGCGTTCTTCGACCATTCATTCCTTGGCGGAGTTGATGCCCGCCTGCCCGATCCAGACGCGTTCTCGATCGCTCACTCCGGTGTTGTGCTTATCGACGAGGCGGAGAATCACCTGCACCCCCAGCTCGAACGCGTGCTTCGCAAGGTGTTGACGTCAGTCTTCCCCAACGTACAGTTCATCGTGACCACCCACAGCCCCTTCATCGCCCAGACCGCCGACGACAACGGGTTGTACCGCGTTGAGCAAGGCGGGAGGGTGATGCGCCTGTCAAGGCTAGACCAAAAGGCTGTTCGGACAGGCACAATTGACGACGTGATTCTCACGAACCTCTTCGGTCTGGATGAAGCCTACTCCGAGGAGACTAGGTCCCTACGAGACGAGCTGGTGAAGCTACAGGCGAGGGTGCTGCTCGACGAAGCGTCCGATGCCGACGCTGCTCGAATCAGTGAGCTCCAGCGTGAGGCCTTCGTCGGTCCGTCGCTAGATCGAGCGGCCACGCTTCTTGCGGAACTGGCACACGACCTCACGGTTAGAAAAGGGGAGGAATGACGCCGTATTCCCGACCACCGCTCGGAGGTTCCCCTGCTCGATACTTGGCGAAGGCGGCCAGTGACCTGGCCGGAGCTGGGAACACCTACGACGCGTCGACCACGATGTGGCGCGGCCGAAGCGGAACGGCTTGGTTCGATGGTGCGCGCGCCACCCTCGAGGCTCCGTCCCTGACGGGAGGTCGGTGTGTGTATTGTGAGCATGATCGGTGCTCGTCGGTAGACCACTTCATCCCTCGGCGGACGTGTCCGGATCGCACATTCGACTGGGAGAACTGGATTCCCGCTTGTCAGAAGTGCAATACGACGAAGCGCAACCAGTTCTCGGCCGACCTCCTTGATCCGTCAGGCCCGGACTACGCCTTCGAGGACCACTTCGAATTCAAGTTCGCGACCGGCGAATTTGATCTTCTCACTACGAAGGCCGAGGCCAGCGAACCTGTGTTCGGTCTCAACGAGGTACGATTGGTCGAGTGGCGCCGGGAACACTTCGAGCAGATCCAAGCCGACGTGGCCGAGTATCACCGCCACCAACAGAATGGTGATCACGGCAAGGCAAGAATCCGGCGGAACACCATTCGGACAACACGATTTCGAACCGTGTTCCAGACAGTTCTTCGTTGGCATCGCCACCCTCGCGGGCGGCTCCTGCTCGATTCAGACTGCGTCGCCGCACTCGACGCCCGTCCTGAAATCCGGACGTGGTGACTCCCATGTCGGCGGCAGGACCGGCGAGCGCCATTTCACCCACCTGGCCGATGTCAGCCGCGATCGTGGTGGACAAGAACCGCGACCTCGAGGCGTAAGCGCAAGTGCCCATCTTGTGTCCGGCCCGGTTCATCCAGTACGCGCCGGTTGCGGAGGACTCGCAACGCGCGCCTGACGGTCCGCTTCCCGAATCCTGTGTCCATCACCAGATCAGCGATGGCGACCGCGCCCTCACCGGACTCCCCGACCCGTCGGAGCCACGCCACGAGCACCCACCGCTCCGTCGACGACAACCCCGACCGCGTGATCGCGTCCAGCCACGCCGCATTCACGGCTCACCCCGCACCGCACGCACGATCCGCGCCTCGGCCTCACCCGAGTACACCCACGAGACGAGCGACTTCCCGTGCCGCTCGAACACCCGCCGCCGCGCCAGCCGTGGATCCGCCCTGCGCAGCCCGAGCGCCGTGATCGCCACCCCGACCCGGTGCGCTGACACCCCGAGCCGGTGCCCGATCTGCGTCGGCGTCGACCACCCATCGGGGATCGGTCCACGCAGGTCCGAGAGGTCGTACCCGAGCACCAGCTCGGCAGCGTGCACCTCCCACTCCGCGACGCTGGCCGCATCCAGCTCCCCAGCCGCAGCCTTCGCCCGTACAGCCGAGCGAAGAGCCTCCGCCCGCCGCCGGCGCTGCTCGAAGGCCCACTGCTCCATCTGCGCCTGGCGGAACGTCTCGAGATCCGCGCTCACAGGTCACCCCCATCCATCTCGTTGACCCACCGTCGATAGGTCGCCCAGTCCTCGGTCGTCTCCCCGGGCACGGCGCGCCAGAAGCCCTCCGCCCACTTCGAGCGCATCCGCCCGTCGAGCACGGCGACCGCTCCGCCGCGCGCGAGCTGCCCCACCAAGTACCGGAACCGCTGGAGCGATCGAGGCACGGCCCGCTGCAGGAACCAGAGCGGCGTGGTGCGTCGCTGAGCCACGTGGGCGGGCTCGACGGACGAGGCGGTCGGTAGCCGGTCCAGCACCAGCACGTCCGATCCCTCCGCGTCCGCCTGATTCGGGTGGGCCATCGCGGTCGAGCCCTCCGCGAGCTGCGATCGAATCGCCATGCCGATGTCGCCCCGGTTCCAGGCGGAGGCGAGCACGGTCACGTCACCGGGCACGCAGGCAGCACGCCGGGTCGCGTCGATGACCCGAGCCGGCCACTCCTTGTCGACCGCCCTCGGCATCGGGGGCACGAAGAGCAGGAGGTCGCTGCGTGAAGCCGCCGGATCGACGACTCCCTCGGCGTCGAGGCCGAGCTCCTCACCCGTGAAGGTGAGGTCGCAATCGATCGCGAGCGCCCGTCCGAGCACGGTCGCTGTCGTCTCCTGGAAGAAGGGACGAAGAACAGTCGCCACCTCCACGACGACCGAGCGGAGCACCCGGCCGCGACGGGCACGCTCCAGGTAGAACACGCGGTTGCTGTCCTCCCGCAGCGGGTAGGGCACGGCCATGAGCTCGGTCGAGCCGAGCAGTGCCGGCGGAACCAGACTCGTGCTGCCCACCGAAGCAGGCAGCCCGAGTCGACTCTCGAGGAAGCCGCAGACACGGGCGTCTCCCATGGTCGTGCGCAGTGCGCGCTGAAGCCGACCCGCCAGTCCATCCCCGGCGGCGATGAGCCAGTGGTCGAACTCGGGGAGCTCCACCCCGAAGTTGCGGGCCGAGAGCGCCTCGAAGAACATGCGCTCGTCGAGCACGACGACGGGTCCTGCGCTGAAGGGTCCGTCGCCCCACCGCACCGCGGTCACCGTGCTCGCCGGCAGTCGCTCCGCGAGGGTGCGGCAACACGCCTCCAGATGACGGGCCGGGACCACGACGGCGAGTCGCGGCACGGTGGCGGCCAGGGCGACGGCGGTGAGTGCGACCGCGTCGGGGTGAAGGGTCTCGATGACCCGCGAGGAGCGACCGAGCTCGGGCGAGGCCAGCTGGTCGGAGAGGAACGTCGAAGGAGTGTTGGGCATGTCGCCTCCAGTGGGGTTGCGACAGGTCTCAAGGCAGGAACCGGGCCAGGTGGCCACTCCAGGGTGAACGCCGAACATCGGCCGGTTCGGCCGTGCCTGGGACGATTGTGCGCTCGGTCTGGGACGCATCGGCCCACCCTCGGGACGATTCGTTGGGGCGATCTCAGATGGTCGCTCTCAACCTGCGCTCACGGCTTGCCGTGTCCGCTTGCCTCCTGGGGAATCGGCGCAGCGGCAACCGAACACTTGCCAGCGGGTTGCGCCGGGGCAAGCGCAGCTCTCCGGGACGTCCGGCCAGAGTGGCCGCATTAGCCGCTTTGCCCTGAACAACGGCCAGCGCCAGGTTTCAAGCACACCCGAACTGGGAGGTGCCCATGGAACCCAACATCTACTTCGAAGGCCTCGACCCCGTGGTCGAAGCGATCCGCGAGCGTGCGGATCAGATCGCCTACCTCTTCCTCCAGGATCGAACGATCCCGGGCTGCGATCAGCCCGTCGGCCGCTTCGACTTCTCCGAGGCCAGCGTTGAGGACCTCGACGAGGACATCCCGTTGCTGGACCAGATCTGCGATGCAGCCGAGCTTTGGCTTGAGCAGACCGCCGCTGACCTGGTCGATCGCTACGGCCAGAAACGCTTCCGCGTCCGCTGCATGGCGGCGAAGGGCTCGGCGATGGTGCACAGCGCGCAGTTCGTCGCCCGAGATGCCAACGAGCGTCCTCCCAAACCGCCCGACCCGGTGCCCTCGCTCGAGATGCCCCAGGCCGACTTCACTGACGTGGAGCACAGCGGCCTCACGAGCAGTCTGCACGCTCTCGGAGAGCTCTACACCCGCTTCGGCACCCTCGTGCTCGGCGCGGTGGGCAACCTCCAGCGCATCCACGAGTCCACGACCGTGCAGCTCCACCAGCAGCTGCAGGACAGCCGGGCCCAGACCGACATGCTCGTGGGCAGCATCCTCGAAGCACGGGCTGCGGAGCTCACGGTCACCGCCGAGCAGCAGGCCGAGTCCCACCAGACCGACGCCCGCAGCGCGCTCGCAAGAGACGCCATCCAGCAGATCGGCGAGGCCGCCCGGGTGCTGCTCGGTCAGCAGGGTCTCTCTCCCGAGACCATCGAGCTCCTCCAGCTGCTCCAGACCAGCCCGTCGCTGGAGGCCACGCTCAAGGATCCCGCCGTGCGCGCCCTGATGCAGCAGCCCGGGCAGCTGGACCAGCTCGCGGCGCTGCTCAAGGCCGCCGCTCAACCGCCGGCAGCGCCTCCGCCGCCGGCTCCCGATTCGAACGACTCCAACCCCGACCAGGAGGTGCCCGATGGCCCATCCGTACGCTGAATCCCTCTACGCTTCCATCTTCGACGTCGACACCGAGGAGGAGCTCGAACAGTCCCTCCTGGACTGGTCGCAGTTCCCGAGTGCCGAGCGCAGCTTCGCCTCGGCTCAGATCGGCTGGCTGCTCAACGAGCGTGTCCAAGAGCTGACCGAGGCCGTGCGCGCCGTGCACAGCCTGCTCGAAGACCTCGCCACCCGCCCCGAGCACCCGCCCGACATCATCGACGCGGAGGTGGTCGATGAGTGATCTCCGCCTCCGTCTGGTGCTGCCTGTGTTCCGGGTCGGGCCGCTCACCATCGATCCGATCAAGGCCGTGCTCGGCCAGTCGGTCGCCGACATCTTCGGTCCGCTGGTGACGGCCACCCGCGACACCGTGGATGGCCAGCAGCTCGACGTACGCCTGCCCCACCAGGTCGGCGCCAACGTGCCCCTCGGTGTCATGGGGGAGGCCGGCTTTCGCAACGAGCGCGGTCAGCTGATCCTCTCTCTGCCGCGCTTCATCGCGGGCCAGACCGAGCGGGCGCTCTCGCTGTACGTGGTGGGACGACAGCTGGGACCGGCGGGCCAGGAAGAGCTCACCGTCGAGCTTCCACCCGGACGCCCCGTCGCGCTCCCCCTTGGCGCAGTGGCGACGATCTCGATCTGCCGGATCGGTGCGTTCTAGGGTCTCAGCGGCGGTGGGGTCCGTGCAGTCGGGCTCCATCGCTGCCTCGGCTCGTCGAGTCGGGCAAGCCGAACCGGACAGAATATGGTCGTCCGACAATTCACCCGTTGCGTGTCGCGATTCCACGTCCTACAGTCCTGAGCCTGAGGTGGGGTGCCTCAGGATTCTTCCCGTCCGTCGTTGCGTTTCGGGGAGCCTCTACTCGTGCACTCGGAGACAATCATGGCCAACACAGCCGACTTCTGGACCAATCATCCACTGTACACGCCTCCGGAGTTCTGGCTCCAGGGTCTACGGACCCCGGACTACCAGCGCTGCATGGCCCTCCTCGAGGATCCGGTGGCCCTGCGCAAGGAGATCGGACGCTTGCTCAGTCGCAAGCAGGTGGCGCTCGTCGTCTGCCGGGCACTGAACATCGACGCAGCCGGCACGCTCGCCGAGATCCACGACCGCATCGCCGAGCACCCGGTCGTGGTGTTCCTGCTGCTCGCCGCCCGGTTCTCTGCTCGGAAGCGGCGTGCCGCCATCGCCGATGTGGTGCGGGGCGCGCTCTCCGAAGAGGCCCAGCGAGAGTGCTGCTACGAGACCGAGTCCGGCGGCATCGGTGAGCCCGACCGTCTCGCCGCCCTCGTCCGCCTGTACATGGACGACCCGCAGAACCTGCGATTCGTGCGTGCGCTGCACCTCTGGCACAGCTCGTCCGCGGCCTCGCTTGTGCTCGACGACAGCACGGTGGGCCTGCTCCCTCGGCAGCCCCTCGACGGGTTCGTCCTGTGCGACCCCGCGTTCAGGGAGGCGCTCGGCGTCGCCAAGGTCCGCTTCGAGGGCATGTTCCCCCGGGCCAACGGCCAGTGGCTGATCTTCGTCAGTCGCCTGTACCGGGAGGGCTGCCTCGTGGTCGAGGGCCAAGTCCAGCACGGGCACTTCGAGGAGCTCGTCGTGCTCGACTTCCAGGACGGCGGCCGCTCGGTGCGCATCTCGTCGAAGTCGAAGCCCGCACCGGTCGAGATCGCCGACGCCATCGCGTCGAAGTTCTTCGATCGGGATTGTAGCTACGCGCCCGACCTGGCGACCTCGGCGCCGCCCTCGGTCCGGGCGTTCATGGCCCAGGTGCTCGATCCCGACGACGACACCCTGCCCCTCGTCGACATCGACGTGCGCGAAGTGCCCGGACTGGCTGGTGAGCCCGAGATGGAGCTGCGCTACGCGTCCTCGGGACGCATGGAGGAGGCGGTGATGGCACTCGAGCCCCACCTCGGCGACCTGTCGATGCAGCCGGAGCGCATCCGGCGCTTCCACATCCGCTACGACGACGCGAACATCGGACTGTACGTGCGCCGCAAGGATGGCGAGCACATCGTGCAGTTCGCCGATGGCCGCACCAACAACCACCGAGCTGAGAAGTTCCAGGCCGAGATGGCCGAGACCTACGGCATCGCTGTGCGCTCCGCTCGGACGCCGAAGGCATGAGCGGGTCAGCAGCGAAGAAGCTGGAGGCTCGGGCTCCCGAGGTGTACCTGCCCAGGGATGGCTCGGATCTCGGGCCAGGGTTCGTGGACATGGTGCAGCCCTTCGTCGATGCCGGGCTCGTGGAGCTGGAGCCCTTCGATGTCGTGAACTGCGCCGATGTCGAAGAGGGAGAGGGCTGGGATCCGGGCTGCGACGGCTGGACGGTGCCGGGCGACTCCGACGAGCTGGAGTGCGACCGGTGTGAGCGCATCATCTGGTTCGAGCCCGAGCACGTGCGGCAACGTTTCCGGACGCGTGTCGAGCGCTCCGTGGTCGAGGCGTGGCTGCAGACCAGGCTCGAGACCGAGGGTGAGGTCGAGCGGCTACGAGGTGGATGCGCCTGGCGCGTACTCATCGGCGAGGAGGAGCTCACGGTCGCCGTGCTCGACTGGAGCGAGGACACGAAGTGGGTCGACGCCGGGCGGATGGACTCCGACCCGACCCTGCTCGTCTTGATCGAGCCGTTCCGCTACCGGACCGCGCTCCGCGAGGGCGTGGTGGCTGTCGATCTGGAGCAGCTCGTCCTGGGGCACGACCTCGCGGCAACCTGGCCATCGGTGGTGGAGTTGGCCATCGCCTTCGACCGACCCCGGGCATGGATGCCGTCCCACACGCTGCCGAACCGGTACCACTGCCGCCACCTCGGAGCGCGGGTGCTGGAGGCGCTGTACGGCGTGCTCCGAGTGGACGGCGTCACCGTCGAGCGGACCGCAGGGGCGTACCCGATGGTGCGCTGGCTGGTGATGCGGCATGCCGAGGACGTGGCCGCGGGGAAGAGCGCGGACGGGCACTGTTGGTGGCCCGCCCAGGAGCTCGCGGACGAGCTGTCCGAGGATGAGCCGATCTCGCGGTCGCAGGTGAAGCGCGCGCTGGCTCGGTTCGTGGCGGAGGTGCGCGAGGTCTACCTCGCCGAGACGGGGCTCCCGCTGGGAGTCGATTCGGTGATCGAGTCGAGTCGGGCGGGCTACCGCGTGAACCCGGCGGTGTACGGGAGGCTGGCCTGATGGTGGTGAACGCAGGGATCCGGAAGGTGCTGGAGCGGCTGCCACCGCACTGCGCCGAGGTGTCCCAGGACGAGGCGCTGGCTGAGCTGGCGCGGCTGGATGGGCGACGGTGGGCGGTGCTGGACTTCGAGACGGCGAGCTTCTGTGAGCCGCGCGTGGTCGAGGTCGGGCTCGTCGGGATGGACGGCGACGTGCTGATGGAGGAGCTGGTGGCTCCGCGGATTCCGATCACCGAGCGGGTGACGGGGATTCACGGGCTAGCGGATGCGGATGTCGCCGGGGCGGATGCTTGGCCGGCGGTTCAGGCGCGGTTGGGGCGGGTGCTCCGGGAGCACGGGGTCGAGGTCGTGGTCGCGTTCAACGCGTCGTTCGAGGCGATGTGCCTGGCGTACAACGCAGAGGCGTACGGGATTGCCGGGCTCGAGGTCGAGCTGGTGTGCATGCAGCGGGTGGCGCTCGGGCTGCTCGGTCCGGACGAGAGCGGGTGGCTGTCGCTCAAGCGGGCGTGCGAACATGTCGGGGTCGAGGAGGTGCCGACCCATCGGGCCGTGGCCGACTGCAACGCCACCGTTTCGATCGTACCTGCCCTAGTACGCGTGGTTTCGGAGCGAGATGCCCCGGATCTTCCGGAATAGGCTGATCGCGTAGTCGTCGGTCATGCTGGCAACGAACTCGCAGACGTTGAGCACCTGGGTTGCAGTGTCGAAGGTCTCGCCACCAGGCCGAGGCAAGTACTGTCCGGGCATCAGGTCGAGGAGCTTCAACGCGCGAGCCGAGGTGTCCCCCAGCGCCGCTCCTGGAAGGAACGCCTCCAAGAGTGCGGGCAGCACTTCGAAGCCTGCGGCCTCGATCTCGACCACTGGTTTGTGGCGGTAGATCCGCTCCCGAGAGTCCTTCGCAAGCCGGCCGAGCACCTCGCGGGGCCCGACATCGTTGAGAAGCGGTTTCTTCCGGGAGCCTTCGAGGATATCCGATGCCTGATCGACGAACAGGTCTACCGCTTGAACCACCAGGCTGTTGATGGCCTTTGCCCGCAGGTACCCAATTCGCTGATCAGCTGCATTGATCCGATCCAATCCGGACATATCCTGTTCGATCTCTGACGCGATCGCAGTGAAGATCTCGGTTGCCTCCTCTTCTCGGATGAGACCGAGCTTGAAGCCATCCTCGAAGTCCACAATGCGGTAGCAGATGTCGTCAGCGGCTTCGGTAAGGAAAGCCAGCGGGTGCCGTTTGAACGCGCCAGACCCGCACTCGAGCATCCCCAGCCCGTTCGCGACCGTGACGAAATTCTCCCAGTCATCGTGAAAAACGCCGTACTTCTTTCGATGCACGCCTTGGTCGGCGTCGATCTTGTCGGCGCGACACGGATACTTCGAGAATGCTCCGAGCGTGAGGTGCGTCAGTGAGAACCCGCCAGGGTTGCTGGTCTGGTACGGCTTCTGGTTGGTCAGAAGCCTGAAGCCCAGCGCGTTGCCCTCGAACTTGGTCAGCTCAAGCCGCTGGAGCTCGGTCAGCTGCGGCAGGATGCGGGATGCTGCGCCGTCTGCAGCCTCGAAGTAGTAGCCAATAGCGCTCTCCCCCGAGTGGCCGAATGGAGGATTGCCCAGGTCATGGGCCAGGCATGCGGCTGCAACGCTGGCCGCGATCGTTGCCTGTTCGTCCACCAAGCCGAGCTTCTCGGCTGCAATCCAACCCAGGCTCCGCCCCACGCAGGAGACCTCCAAGCTGTGCGTGAGGCGGTTGTGGGTCATGTCCGACTCCGGCAGCGGGAAGATCTGTGTCTTGCCCTGGAGTCTCCGGAACGGTGGAGAGAAGACGATCCGGTCGTAGTCGCGCTGAGCGTCGCTGCGTAGCTGTGCCGGTACGGGGGCGTTCTCGCAGCCGAGTCGTCCAGGCGAGAGAAGTTGCGTCCAGTCCATCGTTCCTCCGGACCGAGCACTATCGCATGGTGAGCGATTCTGGCGTCAACAGAGCCGGAAGGCTTGCGGCGTCAACGGCGGTGGGCCAACGTCTGGGCCGTCCCTTTGCACCGGCGAAGTACTCGTCTACTCCTTCCTGCGAATCGACTGGTAGGCTGCGGTAAGTACGTTCTCAAGCACGCGCGCCTCATGCGCGTCGAGGCGTGGGTGGCCGTGTAGGATGGCGACTACCTCGGCCATGGGATCTCCTGGCTCGGAGTGTGGCGGCTGGATCATGAAGCGCTCTGCGGGCAGATTCACCCAGCGAATCATCGCGGCAAAGGAATCCACGTCGGGACGCTTGCCCTGACCCATACGGGTCAGCGTCGATGGACTCACCCCGATCTCGCCAGCCACTTGACGCCAGGACAAGCCTCGCTCGATCCGCGCGGCGTTCATTGCCGCGTACAGGCCGTCGATGTTCACGCGGGGCTCCATTTGGCGTACTCCTGGTCGTCGTTCTACTAGAACATGCATGTTCGACTCTTGCAACATCTCGAAGGGTCGGCTAGGGTTTGTTCGACAAGTCGAACGTGAGTCGATTGTCAAACAACCATCATCGTACGAGGTGCCCCCATGGGTAACGAAGATCCTATTGAAATTGAAGAATTCGCCTGTTCAACACGGCCCGTGCCAAAGGGGCGCCGCTACCGAATCCGCGTGGATCGCGGTCACTTCGTGGTCGACTCGCCGATTGTCGGTCGAGACGTGCTCGCGTTGGTCGGGAAGTCACCGAACCAGTGGGACCTCATCCTCAAGCTGCGTCCACGCGGCCAGCGCGTCATCGGACCGGATGAACCGGTGGACCTGACCGAGCCAGGAGTCGAACGGTTCGTCACCATGAAGCGCCAGGTCACAGATGGCGAGGAGGTACCGCTTCGTCGTCAGGTGACCCTCCGTGCGGCTGATACAGACTTTCTTGAGTCGCTGGGTGGAGGCTGGGAAGCCTTGCGAGAGGGAAACACCACCCGGGTTCTGATCCCTGGCGTGGACCTTCCTCGCGGACTCCGGGCCAGCACTGGGGCTTGGGAAGGACCCGTGTGGATGGCCCTGACACTCCCGGGTACGTATCCAGACACACAGATTGATATGGCGGCGTTCTTCCCGCCTTTGGCCAGGGAGGACCAGCGGCCCATTCCAAGCGTGTCGAACCTTCGCGTCGACGGCAGGATTTGGCAGCAGTGGTCTCGGCATCGCCCCGACCCCAAGTCCTGGCGTTCGGAAGTGGATGGCATCGATACCCATGTCGCCTTCGTCCTCTCCTGGCTGGACCGCGAGGTGTCACGATGACGACCATCGTGATTACTGGCCGGCAGCATGCAAGTCTCAAGGCGCACTTGTTCCCGGGCGACGACCTGGAGGCGGCCGCCGTGGTGAGCTGTCGTGTACATACGAGAAGGGGCAAGACACGCCTTCTCACAAGGCATGTCGACTTGGTTCCCTACGAGCGGTGCCGCCGTCTTCCATGGCTTCTGGAATGGGAGTCAGCTTGGCTGCACCCGATTCTCCAGCGTGCTGAGGACGAGGGCCTTGTTCTGGTGAAGTTCCACAGCCACCCGGGGGCGTGGCTCGACTTCTCCGAACAGGACGACCGGAGCGACCGAGACTTGTTCCCTGGCTTCCATCACTATCTGGACCGAGGGCCGCACGGGTCCGTGGTAGTTGTGCCTTCCGGTCGTATGACGGCGAGGACCGTCGATGCGCAGGGTGAGTTCGCTGACGCCGTTGTGCAAGTCGTAGGAGACTCCTTGGAATGGCACGGGGAGGCTTCTGCCGCTGAGGTACGACGTGAGGCCGACCGCTTCGTCCGCGCATTCGGTGAGGGAACGTACCGCCGAATGCGAACTCTTCGTTTCGGCATTGTCGGCTGTTCAGGCACCGGTTCTCTCATCATCGAGCAGGCACTCAGATGTATGATCGGGGGGCTGGTGTTGGTGGAGCCCAAAGCGGTCAGGCTTGCGAACCTGAATCGTGTTCCCAACTCCTTTCCGGACGATCTTGGACGTCCCAAGACCGAGATCTTTGACGAACTGGCGGCCCGTCTGGGATTCGGAACCGAGGTAGAACGGTTTGATTGCGACCTGAGGGACCCGGACGCCGTGCGAGCCCTGTCGTCCTGTGATGTCCTGTTTGGCTGCATGGATTCGATCGATGGGCGGTACCTCCTCAACCGCATCGCCACGTTCTACATGCTCCCGTACTTCGACCTGGGTGCGAACATCGACGTCAACGCGGATGGAGAGGTCATGGAGGTCAGTGGTGCCATACACTACTTGCAGCCGGACGGTTCATCTCTACTGTCCCGGCGGGTCTTTTCCTTGGAGGATGTCGCCGCAGCGATGCTGCTGCGGGACGATCCGATCGAGTACGCCAAGCAGCGAGCTGCCGGGTACGTTCACGGGCCCGTTGTCGAAACGCGTCCGGCGGTGCTTCCGCTCAACATGCGCGTCGCGTCCGATGCGTTCCTAGAATTCCTGTCGAGAATCCACGCTTTTCGGCAGGACGGGAACGCTGGATTTGCTCGTCATGGATTCAGCCTCTGTTCAGACGTCGACATTCGATCGGCGGACGGGGCCCCCTGCGAAGTCCTCATGCGCCATTGCGGCCGGGGTGATGTGGAGCCGCTCTTGGACTTGCCAAGGTATGGCTAGTTCCGGCCCGACCTTGCCTCGGGGAGGATTTCGAGGTAGCGCCGCCTTGACGAGGCGGCGCTACTGCGCAAAGATCGCCCCCGCGGCAGGAGGGTGCTTGGATAAGAAGTCAGCACGAAAGCGGATTCTCGAGCCAATCAGCGACGAGCAGGCCGAAAGAGAGCTCCGATTGGTCACGAGCGACCAGATCGAGAACGCGCTCCGAGAGGCGCGCCGTGACTTCCAGCAGGTAGAGACCTATGCCCGGAGTTCCGGTCGTAATCCGGCGGTCAGGTACAGCTGACGCTGGTGCAGCCCCCTCCACAGGGTAGACTACTCGGTCAGTAGGAGGGCGGATGGCGAATGGTGGCCAAGTGAACATCTTGGGTTTTGAACCTAGGCGAATCCGGGCCGCGTTCGACGCAGTAGACGAGACCGTACCCTCCGTCGAGTACCTCATCGGGTACCTACGACACATCGGTGTGCAGGCTGTCGTGCATGAACAGGTGTACTTGGACCGACACTTCCTGGATGAGTTCGCAGAGTACTACTCGAGGTCCTTCAAGCCTTGCTCGAACGCCTGCGAACGACTCCTCTTCTTCGCGTCCGACTTGGAGAGCACCAAGGTCGCATTCTCAAATACGTTCTCGGGTTCGGAAACCGCCAGGCACAGAGCCCATGAGCGGTTGCAGGGTGCTTTTCGCGGGTTCTCGGTGAAGCGGCCCCTCAAGAACGCCACAGTTGGACGAACCGTCGTCCGCTGCTATCCGTCCGACAACGAAAGGCGTCGATACACTGCATTGCGGCCGTACAGGGTGCACCTACCCAGCGGATGTGCGCTGACCGTTCACGGTCTCGCGTTTCAGCAGCAAGACGTCGGCGCGGCTGTGTGTGCGTCCACGGCGCTCTGGTCCGCACTACAGAGGGTGGCGTTCGTGTCGGGTCACAGGTCACCCACGCCAGTGCAGGTGACAAAGGCGGCCAACAGTCCGTTTCCGGCCAGCTCTGGGCTCGATGACCAGCAAATGGCGACCGCTCTTTCGAACCTCGGCTACAATGCCGAGCGGTTCTCGGTGGCAGAGAATCGAGCTCTTTTCCGGGCTGCGGTTGCTGCATGCTTGGATTCAAGGCTTCCTGTAGTCCTGTTGCTCCGCAAGAAGATCAAGACGGGGGCGGGTGAGGTCTGGGCGGGCCACGCCGTGACGGTCACTGGCTATCGATTCGACACCCCGTCAGGTGAGGTTCCTGCGCCCGAAGACGGAGGGAAGACACTGAAGCTTCGGGGAGCGGCTTTGGATGTGGTGTATGTGCACGACGACAACTTGGGCCCGCACGCGCACTACGAGCTGTTTGATGGTGCTGATGTCGACGAGTTCACGGGCCACGCGTCCCTGATGCTGCGGCGAGGGCGAAACAAGAAGCAAGACTGGTGGACGGAGGATGAGTGGATCGTAGAAGGCGGATTGGTCCCCAAGCCCGCAGAGCTTCGAATGGACCTATCTCACCTTTCCACGATGGTATGGCGATGCCGCGCCATCATGGAGCTCATCACATCGGACTTGGACTTGGACTTGGAGTACCAGGCCCGAGTGACGACGGGAATCGAGTACAAGGCGGACGTGGTTGAAGAGGGCAGCGGCGTCGATGTTCAACCGTTCCTTGAGTGTCTGTCTCTGCCTCGCCATCTCGGGGTGGTTACCGTTTGGCTCGAGGGTGAGCCGCTCTTTGACTTCGTTCTCGACGTGAGTGAAACCGACCGGCACGGGCTACCGATCTTGGCCCTGGTTGCCACCAACGTGCCTGCAGACAGCTCGTTGGGCCGGCAGCTGGAGAAGGTTGCCGCCTGGAAGCTCGAAGCTGTAGGCGGAGGAGATTGTCCGATCCTGCTGCAGTGAAGTCAGCAACGTTGTCCCGCAGAAGAGGTTCCAAATCCTTCCTCTGAGTGACATCGCCTTCCTCGAGAGCCCTGATTGTACCGGTATCAGCGTGGCCCCGAGGAGCTTCGGGAGCAGGAAGTCGCTGGTTCGAATCCAGCTACCCCGACTTCGAATATCGTCGGTTCCCGAGCCGATAATCCATGAACGCCTCGATCTTCGGATCGGGGCGTTTCTGCGTTTGTCCCCCTGGCTGTCCCCCAGTTTGTCCCCCAAGACGAGAATGCCTCGGGCGACACGTAGGTCCCGACTCGTGCACCTCCTGCATCCGAGCCAGACCCCCGGCGCGGAGCTAGTCGACTGTAGAGATGGGGGGTGCCTCAAGCTGAGGTTGGACACGGCAGTCCACCACAGAAGTAGGAGGTCACCCCCCATGACCAAGAGAAAGTACCGCTCCGTTTCCGTCAAGGACGTCCGCCCTGAAGTGCTCGCCGAGCGCGGAGGGATGGGCCTCGTCGTCGGCATCGACATCGCCAAGGAGACACAGTTCGCTGCGGTGACGTCGCGCGAGCTCGAGATCGTCACCACCATCCGCTGGGAGCACCCAGCCGAGACACGGGCGTTCGTCGACGTCCTCAAGTGCGTCCGAGCCGAGGTCGGCGACATCGACGTCGTGATGGAGCCCAGCGGCGTGTACGGGGACGCCATCCGCTACACCCTGGAGACCGCCGGGTTCGACGTGCATCGGGTCAGCCCGAAGCGCACGCACGACGCGGCGGAGGTCTACGACGGCGTCCCCAGCCTCCACGACGCGAAGGCGGCGGCGATTGTGGCGAAGCTGCACCTCGATGGAGCCAGCTCACCCTGGCCCATCCGACCGGAGGCCGAACGCGACCTCGTCGCCCAGCTCCGCGTCGTGGAGCTGCACCACAAGCAGGCGCGGAAGGGACGGAACCGGATCGAGGCGCTGACGGCCAGGCACTGGCCGGAGCTCACCCACATCCTCGACCTGAAGACGGCGACGTTGTTGGAGCTGCTGATGGTGTTCGGCAGCGCACAGGGCGTGGCGGCGCGCCCGGAGGAGGCGCGGAAGCTGATGCGCAGTGTGAGCCGCGGGAAGATCGCAGCGGAGAAGATCGAGCGGGTCGTCGAGTCGGCGGCGAACACGGTCGGGATGCCGCCGTCGTCAGGCGAGGTCTCGGCGATCCGATCCATCGCAGGCGAGACCCGTCGGAACCAGCACGCGACACGCGAGGCACTGAAGGTGCTCAAGGAGCTCACGGCCGACGACCCCGCCGTTCGGGCGATGGCACCCGCGGTCGGCGTGAAGACGGCAGCCACGGTGGTGGCCGCGATCGGCGACCCGCGGTCATTCGCCTCGTCGAAGGCGTTGCTGAAGGCCGTGGGCCTCAACCTGCGCATCCACAGTAGCGGGAAGCGCAAGCCGGGTCGTTTGCACATCACCAAGCGCGGCAACGGCATGGTCCGGATGATGCTCTGGCTCGCTGCCCTCCGGTACATCAAGTCCGACCCCGTGGTCCGGGCCTGGTACGACGCGAAGGTGGCGCGCGACGGCGGCAAGAAGCCCCGCGCGATCGTGGCCATCATGCGCAAGCTCGTACAGGGCCTCTGGCACGTGGCGAGGGGCGAAGCGCTCGACAGCCGGCTGCTGTTCGACACGTCCCGTCTCGACCTGGCGGAGGTGGGCTGATGCCAGGAACGGCCCCCATCCATCCGTCGCTCCTCGCTGATACCGCCGAGCTCGCCTCCGGCAAGGTCGCGTCCTCGCAATCCTCGCCATGCTCACGCCCCTCACTCCGTTCGGGGCCCTGCGCGTGGCTCCGGGTTGCTCCGGGCGCTCCCCTGCCTGCGGCTCACTTCGGCGGTCCGCACGATGTGCGAGCGACGGACGGACGGGTGCCTCCGGCGGGAGCTTCTGCGCCCGTCCAGGTGGCCCCCCAACACGCCCTGCAGGAGGGCGTCATGTAGTCGAACCCCCCCGAACGCGCCGTTCGACCTCTGTAAGGAGGACCTCCGAAGCCTAGCTTCGAGCCGCATTCCGCGAGCTCCCGCCCTAGTCAGTGAGGCCTCCCCGGAGTCGACGGACCGGCCCAATACCCGACGAAGTCGATTCGATGCCGCAGCTCGCGGACATCCCGTGTGAGAGCTTCGATCTACCCGGCCCGCGACGCTCCCGGAGTGTCGACGCGGCGCACCAACCTCGCCCACCGCACGAGACCCTCTGCCGGAATCCTCCGCAGCAGCGACGCACTCGTGTGGGAGAGGGGCCTGCCCAGCCTACGATTCAGGTCGTACTTGACACCTGTGAGAGCTAGGAGCACAAAGTTTGTTGCCCGTCACGCCACATGGAATTATTAGTGGCAATACAAACCAAGGAGTTGCTCGTGAACTACTCGAACGAAGAGGTGCTGTCAGCCATGCGCCTTGTGGCTAAGGCCGTTGGGGCCAAGGGAATTGGAATGAACCAGAGCCTGGTGGAAGGGGCATCGGAGATCCATATTGCAACTGGTGGAAAGAAGGGAGACCTGTTGCCCATGGCTTCCTGTGTTGCCGTCGCGATGTCGTGGCTAACTCTGGACGCGTCTTCGCAGACGCACGCGGGCAAGATCCACGACCTCATTCAAGCCTGCGCTACGGCGCACGAGACCGACGTAGGACCGCTCATCGACGCCTACTCTCATCCCAAGAAATTCGCCGTCCACTTTGGTGTGCGCTTCTGGATTCCCCACATCCGGGCTCATGGTCTCGACTGGGTTGCGTCTCCGAAGGAGTGTCGGGAGATCCACGATCGGCAGATTGTAGCTAGGGGTCACACTCAGAATTGCCGCTGGTCAGTCCTTGCGCCCATCAAGGTCGCTACCCTGACGAACCGATGGAAGCGGAAGGCGATCAACCGAATCACCCCTCCTCTGGGATCCACGGTCCGAACGGGACTCCAGAACCTGCTTGGCTACGCGGTCCCCACCCCCGAGAATGCTGCCGGGCATCAGGTCGCCTACGGTCTTCAGCATCGCTTGGCTGAGCTCGCGAGCGTATCGGTCCAGGACGTCAACTCGGGCCTCTGGCAGCTGGGCGCGTAGTCCGAGAACCTGATAATATGGTAAATTACCGCTATATGGGCAGGAGCGTGCTCGAGCTGATTGCGACGACAGGCGGCAAGGCCGCCTTCGAGTTGATGAGTGCGGCGACCTCATGCAATTGGGCGTCGGATGGCTCCCACTCGAAGCGAGCTCCCATCTCGTCCCGTGCTATCGCCGGCTCCAAGGACACGACGGAGTCGGAGGGGTCCTGGAACGTGATGCTCTGCATGGCGAGTCGCGCGTAGTCCTCTCGCGCCTTGAGATCGCAGCGCCCATCCTCGGTCACCTTCCACAACGGCCAGTTCACCTGGTGGACTCGCCGCACGCGGCGACCCTCCACCTCGAGCACAACTTCTGCGGCGCGGGCATGCTCGCACCCAGCCGGAGCCAACGTGTCGTCGCCTCGCAGGAAGCGCTCGACTCGAGCACGCGCGACCCGCCCGATCCGGCCGGAACCATCCTCCACGAAGTACCAGGCGGCCACGCCCATACGCGCCTCCGCCGGAATGGTATCGCGGCCGATCACTCCTCGTCGTGGTCGAGAAGATCATCCTCATCGTCAAGTCCCGCGTCGATCCCCATCCGGGACATCACGTCCGACTTGTGGTCGTCGCTGACGTGGCTGTAGACCTCGTCGAGCATCTGGCTCGAAGCCCAGCCACCGACCTCCATGAGCGTGCGGCGGTCGACTCCCGCGCGGGCGAGTCGGCTGGCCCAGCTGTGGCGCAGACCGTGGATGTGAATGGGCTCGACACCCGCTCGGACGCAGGCGTTCTTCAGCGCCTTCGCGAACGACGTCCGGGGCAGCGAGGGGTCCCGACTGCGGGGAAAGATCCAGGGGGAGGACGACCAGCAGCGGGCATTCCAGAGGGCTTCCCGCAGCTCTGGTGTGAGAGGGATCACGCGCGTCTTTCTTGTCTTGGGCTTGAAGCCGATGTCCGGCTGATCGCCGACGAAGATGGAGCCGAGCGAACCGTCGCGCCAGCGGATGTCGTCCCACTTCCGCGACAGGATCTCGCTCTTCCGCATGCCTGTGTTCAGCGCCGTCAGGACGGCCAGCCACGCGTAGCGATCACGCTGGAGCGGGGGCCGACCGCGTGTCACCTCGTGGGGCTGCGCTCGGTCCGGATGCAGCTCAGCCAGCAGCGCCTGCGTTTCGTCGTTGGTCAGGAAGCGATGGGGCTTGGCGTCGGTGAGCTTGACCCGAGGGAAGCGAGGAAGCTCGGCGAGCTCCTCGCGCAGCACGGCATGCTGGAGCGCCAGCCGGAGGAAGGCCAGCTCGAGCTGTACGGTGCGGGTACGCACGCGCTCGGTCCGCATCAGCACGTAGTCGTCGATGATGGCGAAGCTGAGCTCGTCGAGCCGCACGTTGCCGAGCGCCTTGGTGAGCGTGCGCGCCCGTTCTCGGAACCCGACCATCGTGCTGGGCTCGTACTTGCGGTCCGCGCGCGGCAGGTAGGTGTTCGTGAGGTACTCGCCGAGCTTGCGTGTGCTGCGTCTGGGCCCTGGTGGAGAGGGTTGCGGCTCAGCGGGACGTGTTCTCGGGGTCGAGGAACGCGGCGAAGGCTGCGGCACGTCCACGTCGTCCTCCGGGTCCAGCAGGTTGCCGGTTGCGAGGAGGCCCTCGAACACCTTCAGGCGCTTGTTCGCCTCGCGGAGGCCCATGTAGCCGAGCGCGCGCTCGCGGTACTTCCCCACGTGGTCTCGCCACCGAATCGAGAAGTACTTCTCTCTCTTCCCCGTCGCCGGGTTCTTCCGTTTGCGTTCCTTGAGCCAGGCCATGGGTCACCTCCTGGTTGGGGTCGAGTGCGATGAAGAGTCGGTCGCGGTGGAGCCTCCAGAGCCGGCCGCACTTGATGGCGGCGCTCGACAGGGTTCCGTCGCGGATGAGGTTGCGGATGTGCCGCTCGGAGACGGCCAGGGCGTCGGCGGCTTCCGGGATGGTGAGCCACTCGCGGAGCTCGGGATCGACGAGCTGACGCGGGCGGTCCTTCGCGATGGCGTCCATGACGTCGCCCCAGCGATACACCGGATCGGGGAGGTTGGTGGACGCAGGCGGGAGCGACGCGAGCCACTCCATGAGCGTGTCGGGCGGACCCGGCAGGGCATCGGCCAGCTCGGTCGCCGTGAGCAGCGCGTCGGCGTGCAGCTCACCACGCAGGACCAGCAGACGGAGGCTCATGTGGCGCTCCATGCGGTGGCTCGGCCGTCACCCGTGCGGACAATGCGGCCGGCTTGCTCCAGGGAGAGCAGCATGCGGTTCAGGGTGCTGCGGGCCATCCCGGTCTCGCGTCGGAGCTCCCCGGACGACTTGGGGCGGTGGAGTAGGCGCACCACCTGATCGCCCGCGTCGATGTCGTCGGCGCCCAGCGTGATGGGGCCGTCCTCGAGGATCGCAGCTCGGATGAGGAAGCGGCGGAGCTCGCGGATGTTGCCCGGCCAGTCGCGGGCGAGGAGGACGCGGCGGGCGCCGGGTGAGAGCTTGCGGCCGCGCAGGCTGGGCTCGGTGCGGAAGAAGTGGTCGGCGAGGAGCAGCACGTCGCTGGCGCGATCCCCGAGGCGCGGGAGCTCGATGACCATGCCGGCGATGCGGTGGTAGAGGTCTTCGCGGAAGGTGCCGTCGCGGACCATGGCGGGCAGGTCCTTGTGGGTGGCGGCGACGACTCGGACATCGACTCGGATCTCGGCGGTGCCGCCGAGTCGGCGGATGGTCCCCTCCTGGAGCGTGCGCAGAAGTCGGGCCTGGGCGCCGCGGGGAAGGTCGCCGATCTCGTCGAGGAAGAGAGTGCCGCGGTGGGCCTGCTCGAAGAAGCCGCGGTGCTGGCGGTCAGCGCCGGTGAACGCTCCGCGCTCGTGTCCGAAGAGCTCCGAGCTGACCAGGGTCTCGCTCAGGTCAGCGCAGTTGACCGGGACGAGGTTGCCGTAGCGGTCGGAGGCACCGTGGATGTAGTGGGCGAGGCCTTCCTTGCCGGTGCCGGTCTCGCCGTGGATGAGCACGGGCAGGTCGAACGGGGCGACGCGACGCGCGTGGTCGAGGGCGCGGCGAAGGCCAGGGCTGCGGCCGATGATGGGGTGTGAGGTGTTGGGTGACATGGCGTCCCTCCGATGGGGACAGCGTCACCGGTTTGGTCTCCGGGGATGGGGACACGGCGGCGTTGATGGGGACAGAACGCTGGCTGGACGCGCCGGCGCATCGTCATTTCTAGGGTTCGCCCGTGTGGAAGCATGCGTGAGGCCGACGATGGGGACACTCGCGGCTTGATGGTGACGGGCCTGGGCCAGTCGGGTCTTTCGGCGGCAGCTGCTGTGCTCGCCTCCAGTCTCATCGCCGAATAGACGGCATTTGAGCGTCCCGGCTCTCGAGGACGCCGGATTCAATCTTCGGAGGAGCCATGGCTCGAAGGTCGCAGCGCGACGTGATGCGGGATCTCTGGTCGGTGCACGGCCCCGATGAGGAGCGTGTGGTCAAGGCCTATGCCCAGGCCGAACGGGACGGTGATGCGATCCGCGGTTCGAACACCTACAACCAGACGGCCGAAGAGTACGCGCGCCGTCTGCTCTACGACGGACTCAAGAAGGGTTGGCTCGACGGCACAGCCAAGCGCGGGGGGCGGGCATGAGCAAGCAAGAAGCGCTCGAGCTTGTCCGCCGGCTGAGCATGGGCATGGAGCCGACCATGGAGGAGCGCCGCCGCCGCATTGTCCGGCTCCTGGCTATCGGTGCGGTCAGGGCGGCCCGTCAGCGGCAAGGGCTGGCTCCGCTGCCCGAGCCCGGTCGGGATGAGCCCGGCACTGATGCCTGACACCAACCGCGTGGGTTGAGGGTCTCGTCGGTGATGGGCTCTGGCGACGGCGTCAGCTTGCGCCGGGTGGCAGTGAGGCGAGCAACGGCTCCAGCAGTCCCTCGATCAGCTGCGGGGCTGAGCGAACCGAGACCAGAGGGAGGGAGGCGCAGCGCTGTCGGCTGCATCCGCTCTCATCCTGCTGTGGCTTCGGGATGACCCGATCGGACATGGTTCCGTCGGGCGGATGGTCGGTCCAGTGGGCCATCTTCGCCCACCCCCAGTGGCGCCAGTTGGGGTCGACGGCCGACTCGAACCTCAGCCATCCGGCCGACACCAGTGGCTCGGTGAACGGCCGCGCGAACGAGTCGTTGGGCCGGTCCACGAGCACTACGCTGACGAAGGTGATGATGTGGGGATCTGGAGTGAGCAGGAAGCGGGCCGCGTAGCCGGGAGTCCACGCGATGGGGTCGTTCAGCGACGTGCTTCCCCGGCCCGCGGCGCGTGTCCCCTTCACCGAGCGCAGGTTGCTTTCGGCGACCAAGTACTGCTCCGCTGTCTTGAGCAGCTGAGCGACCTGCTGGTTCAGGCGCTGCACGTCCCGCAGGGCGTTCAGCATCGCGGGGCCGTCCGTCATGCCCCGCTCCCTGAGTGGAAGGTGTACGTGGGTAGTCTTCGAACCGGGTCAACGCCCTGGAACCATGACAATCCCCACTTCTCCAAGCACTCCTGGCACTCCAGGGCCTGTGGCGCAAACTGGCCGATCAGCCGGCCAGGGAGGTGCGAGTCGCGGGGTCCGACTACGCTGCGGGGAGGGCTGCCTGCTTGCGATCCCGGTACGCCATCGGCGTGAGCTCCGCTGCGGTCATTCCGAACCTCGCCTGGTGCGTGCCGCGTCGCTCGAACATCCACGTGTACGGACCGGCCTTGAGCTGCTTCGAGTGCTCGGCATCGACGCTCTCGGCAAGGGTCGCCGGCTCGATGAGGTGCGACAGCGTGCTCTTGCAGGTTGCGCCTTGTACGCCCAGGGTGTATCGTGCGCATGCATTAGGAGGACTGATGGTTGTCGTATTTGTTGCACTCCAGGGCGCATCGGCACACCCGATCCAGTCTGACAGCGCCCAGGCGGCGCTCCAGGAAGCGGAGATCCGGTTCCCCGACGCGGGGCCTCTCGCGTGGTCAGACAGCGTGCATACCTGGACCGAGGTGTACTCCGACGGTACCGAGATGGTGGTGCGGGAGGCCGGCGAGTTGGTCGTCTCAGAGGCCGCCGAGGCCCCAGAGCAGGAGTCGACCCAGCCCGAAGGTGACGCTGCCATCCAGTCTCCGGTGCTGATTGCTCCATCTCTGCTGGAGCATGCCTCTATGAGGACTCCGGTCGAAATGGTGGAGATCGAAGTCGCGCTCAACCGCCGCGCGTGGATGCCCGAACGGGCGACCTTCTGGCGTCGTTGGCGCGCTCATCTCGGTGACAATCCCGCCATCGAGAACTCGAGAGACGAGCGCGCCGCCTATAGGCGACTGTGGCACGAAGAAATGCAGACACTAGCGCAGGAATCGATGGACCGTGCTCGCCTTGACATGGCAGAGCTGGGGGGCGAGGTACTGCACGACAACCTGCTTTCGGGCACAATGGTGGCGCGGATTCCCGCAGGGAGTGTGACCGCCTTGAGCGACATAGCCGGACTGTCCCGGGCCGACCTTCGAGACCTTGAGCCGGAGGACGATGGTGCAGGGGTGTGGTACGCGGTGAGCGGCGCCGGTCTGGATGGCAAGGAACTCGAAGACCTGTACCAGACCCGTCACTTCAACGATGACGGATACGACGGCGATGGGTTCACGCTCGCTGTCGTGGAGGGAAACGGCGAGCGCATCCACCGATCTCACTTCGGATTCGGAGGTCGGGTGGACAATTGCCAGTGGGTCTGGCCATTCGGGTGCAACAACATCAACCCTACCAACCAGTCGTCGGACGGGTCGCACTCGACGGCCGTGGCCAGTATCTTGCTGGGAAGCATTATGGACGGGGAGGATACGACCTATGCCCCCGGAACCCCCAGGCGCCAGCGTTCAGGACTCGCCACAGGAGCGGCCGGAGTCGGGTTTGGGACCTCGAACGAGTCGTTCGTGGCGGACAAGATCCTCGACTTGGACATCGAGCTGAGCAACCACTCATGGGGGAGCAGCAGCGACGATCCGGCGTGTACGGGCCAGACGGCGAAGGCCCAGCGCTGGAATTCGTTGTTCGAAGCAGGCCATGTCGTCGTCACCTCTTCCGGCAACGAAGGGCACGGCAATACAAATGACTGCACAACGAAGAATCCAGGAACGGGCATCGGCGTGCTGACCGTCGGAGCTTACGAGGTGCAGGGTTCGTCATCCGCTTCGTCGTTCACGAGGAAGTACGGGAGCACAAGCAGGGGTGGCACCTCCACCGAGGGTGGAGGGCGTAGCATCGTTGACCTGGCGGGCGCTGCCCGCCTGGAGTACCCCTATCCACATTACCAATGGCCGATCGATTCGGGCGGGAACCTCTACTACTACGGCGCCGACTGGCCCAACGCTACGCCAAACCCGCAGCGCTTCTGTTGTACATCGGCGGCAACGCCGGGCGTGGCTGGGGCGCTGACTGTCTACCGCGACTGGTTCGAAGCGAAGGTCGGTTCTTCTGTGTCGGACCCCGGAAACCTGATGGCACAGGCGCTGTTGATGGGCGATGCGGCGAAGTCGGACGGCACGGGATACCGAATGTCCGGCTGGGATCGTCTCTGGGGAGCGGGCAAGCTACGGCTTCGGAAGTTCGACGAGCCCGGCGGACTGGGTGCGCCGTACAAGTGGTCGACCGGGAAAGTCTGCGTGGCAAATCAACAGAGCACATACGTCGACATTCACTCCAGTCTTCCAGCGGGCGTGGACGTTGTCAAGGCGGTCTCCTTCTTCTACGACTACAACCACGACACTGGCGGCACCCTCGATGACGTGGACCTGACGCTTCAGTACCGCATCGCCGGGTCCTCCATCTGGTGGAACGCCGCGCAGAACACCAGCGGAGACAACAAGAAGCGCGCCATCGTCGACGGACCGACCACGGGTGTGCAGTGGCGCCTCCGTCTGCACGGGACGAATGTACCGTCGGCCGGTGCGATTCCGGGCGGGTGCAACGGCTCGAGCAACTACGTTATGGTGGACTACGCCTACATGTTCGAGTCGTCGACTCGACCCCTTGGTTCGCCGTATCGAACCGAGTTCTGGATCGAATGACCCGCTACATCTTCCTCATCATGTTCGCCGTTCTGACCTACCAAACGTCGGGGTGCAAACACGTCAACAACGGCACCCCACCGACATGTTCGGATACCGAAGTACGGGACTCGAACGGTAACTGCATCTCCGGGTTGGACACCGATACCGGTGGAGGTTGATTGCCCTTGCGACGAGCCATCCGCCTCCTGAACGTGGCGTTCGTCGCAGGGTCCGTCGGCTTGTGGCCGGAAGTCGCATTAGGGACGCAAGGCGAGAGTCAAAGGCAGAGCTACACACTCGCGGAACTCCGCTTCACTCCGTTCGAGGTGCCAACTCGTGTGCTCGGATCCATTCTGAACCAGCCGAGGCCCAACGTCGGTGTCGGCGTGTTTCATCGGACCGGCCACGTGGAATTCGGCGCGAGGGCGTCGTACTCGTGGCCGTACAGAAACCTTGAACGGATGACGCGAGTGGGGGTCGAGGCTGGAGGTGCACGAGGGCCGTGGACGCTCTTCGGCGGGATGTCCATCGATTCCCAGTCTGGAGTGTGGCGCGTCGGGCCCGTCTTGGGCCTACGTGGACGGTATTCCGTGTACGGAAGGCTCTTCGCTTCCGTGGACGGCCGAGTCGCGCCGGTCCTACGCGTACGGAAGATCTGCGGTCCGAACGCCGATGATGCGTGCCTTCAAGAGATCGTGAACCCCGGCGGGACTGGACTCACGGTCAGCATTGGGCTTGTTCTGGGTCAGCGCTGTCGGGGATCGACCGAGTGCGGCGCCTGATTCAGCGCTCAGGTCGACTACGGCTTGTGGAAGGGCTTCTTCGTCGGCGCGCGCTTCGCGCATCAACAGGAGGCGTACATCGCGGCGGGCAACCTCGGCGAGTTCACCGAGCGCGGGACGTGGCACCACGGGGCGTACATCGGTGGCGGCATCCGGGCGACGATCGGCCGGAACGACCGCTGGGACATCGAGTACTGCATCTACGCGGGTTCGGAGTTCTCGTTCGTATGCAAAACGCTTCTACCAGGGCTGGCTAGGACTCACACCGCCGATCCCCACGATCCGCTACCGCTTCGCGAAGAACCACGGGATCGTGTTCCAGCCGATGTACTCCCTGTCCCACCCGTTAATGATCGAGCGCGCGTACTTCTCGCTGGGCAGGAGGGCACGGTTGGGTGGCGACAAGGTCGGGAGCGGGGGCTCGGAGCGAGTCCCGCCGCGGAAACGTCGCTGACGGACACGCTCAGCTCCCGAGACCCGCTGGACGCGGAGCCAGCTGAACGTGCAGGTGGCCCGGGTAGCGGATGACGCGCAGGCCATGCGAAGTCAGCGATGTCACCGAACCTGGCTTTTGGACGAACCGGCCCGACAGGTCGACCGCGAGCCCAGCCTGGTGGAGCGAGTTCGCCACTCCGCCCACCGCCCGGTTCACCGCCGCACTCCGGTATCCGCTGTTCACCCGCACCGCGTCATGCCCGTACCGCTCCCGCAGCGGATCGAGCACATGCCGCACCATCCACTCCAGGTTGCGCATCGCCCACTCCGGTGGCGTGTTGTCCAGCCCGAGCCGCTTCGCAGTGGGCGACACCGTCAGCTCCTCCCACGTCCAGTGCTTCCCCACCCGCCCGGTCGGACGCTGCGCCCTCGCCGGCGTCCCGGATCCGGCCGCCAGCACCAACACCCCGGCGCCCAACAGCCCCGTGAGAACGAGCCCCTTCACGCCGCACGCCGCGGCATGCGCCGTCCCCACCACCAGCCCGCACAGCCAGACAGGTCGGTCCACGACAGCTCGGAGTCCTTCGCCTCCACCAGGAAGCGCTTCCAGCCCGCCTCCGTCGGCGAAATCACGACCCCACCCCGCAGGTCGCCTCCACCCGCGATGCGCAGCTGCCCGTTGACCAGCGGCACCTTCTGCTGCTTCGCCCACCAGCCGCCGACGGACGCGAGCTTGTCGACCACCGCCGTGCCGGCCTCGCTCCACGCCCGTGACACCCAGGCGTCCGAGCCCCACGACCAGTTCATGCCCGGCCAGTCCCCGCTGTACCGCAGCGCCCGCTCGACTCCCCCAGCCAGGTCGAGCTGCTCCTCCCAGACTGGATCGAGATCCTCGGCGCGCAGCCCGAGCTTGGCAACCTCGTCGAGCGCGACCGGACTCCACGTCACCGAGCCCGCCCGGCGAAGCCCGATCTGCCCTTGCCGCACCCGGCCGAACTCGATGAGAACCTCCAGGGTCGGATGCCTCGCATGGAGCCCCTCGTACACAGGGACCTCGCCCGTGAGCGGAACCAACACCTCGGTCCGGCGAACCACGTCCGCCCAGGGCGCCCAGGGCCACGCCACCGGGTCGATCCGAGACAGCTCGCCCAGCCGGTCCTCGGCTTCGGCCCTCAGACGAGCCGCCTCTGCCGGGTCCTCAGCACGCTCCGCCTTCCGGAACCGCGCGTTCGCCGACCGCAGCAGGCGCGCCGCGTCTCGCGCCACCTTCGCGCGGGCCTCGGCCTCGCGCCGGGCCTTCACCTCGGCGAGCCGGGCGGCCGTCTTCTCCGGATCCCGCGAGACCAGGAGCAAGATCTCCTCGGGGCCCATCTCCATCTGTGCGCCCGGGTTGTTCGTGGCGCGCTCCTGGGACTTCAGGAGCTCCGTCATCCATCCGAGCTTGCCCTGGATGAGGTTGAACCGGAGCCCGTCCATCGAGCGGCGCGCGAAGTAGTAGACGATCTCGATGGCCGACAGCGTGTTGCCCTGCCTCACCCCGCGTCCGTTGCGCTGCTGAAGCGTGGCGGGCTCCCACGGCAGGTCGAGGTGGTGGATGGCGCAGGTCCGCGTCTGCAGATCGATGCCCTCGTAGGCGATGGCGTTGGCGATCACGACATCGTACTTCGGCGGGCCGTCCGCACCGTTGAACTCGCGGGCGATGCGCTGACGGTCCGCGCTCGCCTTCGCCGTGTACGCATTGAGCAGGGCGATCCGCTTCTCTGGGATCCCGGCCTTCACGAGCACCCGCTGTACCCAGCGGTGGGCTGCGACATTGTCGACAAATACGATGTGGCCACATCCTCGATTGGCGAGCACCCGCTCGGTCAGTGCGGCGAACTTGGGGCTGCTGGGATCACGCACCGCATCGGCACCCTTCCAGCCAGGACTCTCATCGAGCTCGGCGTGGATGGCGACCAGGCTCATGCGGGCGAGCAGTCCCAGCACCGAGCCGCGGTCGGGACCATCGAGGGCCGCCTCGATCTCCGCCACGTACCTCGCGTACTTGGCGTCCTGCTCGGCGTCCATGTCGACCTCGATCATGCGCACGTCGGGCTTCGGGAGCTTGAGGCCGACGTCCTCTGCGGTCTTGAACTCGGCGTACCGGAACAGCGTGTCGCGCAGCTCGTGCAGGTTCTGGAAGCCGGTCACGGCGGCGCGCTCGACGACCTCCATCTTGGTGTCGACGACGGGCTTGAGCTCGATGCGCAGGTAGCGGTCGATGAACTGCTCGGGGTCGCGGATCCCCTGGCGCGACCAGGCCTCGTGGTCGATGTACTGGATGAGGTTGTAGAACTCGAGCGGGCTGTTCTTCGCTGGAGTCGCGGAGAGCAGGACGACTCCGGAGCCGCCGGTCCGCTCGCGCACGGCGGCGGAGCGGAAGTCGAGCTGCCAGGCGCGCTTGGATCCCGTTCCCGCGTTGCCCATGAAGCGCGGAACGCCGCCCTCGCGGGACTCCGGGAGGTACAGGTTCTTGAAGTTCTGCCCCTCGTCGACGATGAGCAGGTCGATGCCGAGCTCGTCCCAGTGGATGCCGGGGTCGGGCTCCCAGCCGGCCGGGAGCTCGAGCATCTCGGCGACCCAGGCCTTCACACCCTCGGCGAGCACGGCAGCCTGCCGCTCGGAGAGCCGCTTCGCCTTGCCGGCGTTGCGCTGGCGCAGCCGGACCTCGCGCTGGATGGCCTCGGTGCGCTCGGCGTAGCGGGTGATGACGTCCGCGTTCAGCTCGGTGCGGGAGAGGGCCGAGTAGGTCAGCAGGGCGACGTCGTACTCGCCGGCCTGGAAGCGGGTCCACTTCGCGGCGCGCTCGGCGGGGGTGTCGGTGACCGAGGTCTGCTCACCCTTCCGGCGCCCACGCTTGATGGTGGTCTGGTTGCTGCCGATGACGACTACCCGGTAGTCCGGAAGCACGCGTGCCACGTCGTTGGCCCACTTCCAGACGATGGAGTTGGGCACGACCACGACGGGCCGTCGGCACCACCCTTCCTGACGGGCCCGCGCGAGCACGGCGAGGCCGGTGTAGGTCTTGCCGACCCCGACATCGAAGGCGAGCAGGCCGCCACGGTTGGAGAGCAGTCGGCGGGCGCCGGCGACCTGGTGGGGATGCAGCCGCAGGTCGTCGGTCCACCGTGCGATGGGCAGGTGCTCCGAGGAGTAGCGGGGCGCGATGTACCCGCGGAAGGCGCGGTTGTAGGCCTCCTCGATGCGGGTCTGTCGACTCGGCGAGGCATGGCACCAGTCCCGAAACGAGCGCTCCCAGGCCTCCGCGTGCTTCAGCCGGACCTCGTCGATGTTCTCGCTGCGGCGCTTCTTCGGCTTGAAGACGGTCTTGTCGTGGTTGATCCAGCCCACACACCAGCGCGCTTCCGCCGAGAGCGTGGCTCCGTCGATGTCGTCGTAGTCGACGCCGGCGACCTGGACGAGCCCGTCTTGACGCACGAGGCGAACGGTCGCGTGTCCCTTGTTCAGGGTGTTGGAGAGCCAGTGCTCGACGAGCTCGAGCGGCACCCAGCCCTGGCGCGGTGAGACACCCTCGATGTCCTCGAACACCGCCGGCTGGAGCACCTCGGTGAGGGCCTCGAGCTGTTCGGTGTAGCGGGCGTCCCCGGATGCCGCGTGCTTGCGGGCGCGGTCGATGCGCGGCCAGAGGTGGCCGGAGAGGTAGTCGTGCATCGGGAGCACGTGGTCCTCGTCGACCGCCCAGCCGAGCTCGGTGAGCTTCCCGACCACCTGGGCCGGCTTGCGGAGCGGTCCGCCGAGCCCGCGGTGGAAGTCGAGCAGGCGCGCGACGGGAAGCGTGCGCTCGGCGCGGTACAGGGCCTCGGCCTGGGCAACAATGTCGTGAGCTGGGCCGCTGTAGCGCGGCTTGACGACCGGGGGCGCTGCGAGACCCGGGATGAGCGCTCCACCCGAGGCGAAGGCGGTGAGGAAGCGGCGGACGTCGGCGCTCTTCGAGCGCTTGAGGGTGCGGTCGAGCTTGGGGTTCCCGTTCGCATCCACCCAGTCGACCAGGGAGGCGTGCAGCTCTGGCCAGAGTTCGGCCGCCTCGCGCTTGTCCTCGGAGGTGGCGACGGCGAGGTAGCGGTCGACCCGGCGACCCAGGGAAGCGGCGAGCTCCAGAGTGTCGGGGAGGGGCTCGACGCCCTTGGATGCACTGCGCTTCCGTGCGGCGGGTTTCGGCACGGGGACCATACAGGCCGCGCAGATCGGGCGCTCGACGAGATCGGGGAGACGCTCGAAGGTGCCCTCGACCCGGTACCGCCGGCCGTGGACCTCGGTTCCCAGGATGTGGGATGGGAAGAGGTCGAAGTAGCCGCCCTCGACCACGGGTAGGTCTGCGGGGTCGAGGTGCTCGAGCTCACCCTCGCGGGCCCGGAAGAAGAGCAGATCGGTGACCAGCTCGGTCCCCGGGAACAGCCCCGAGGGCAGGCGGTAAGCCGCTGCGAGGTGATGACGTCGGAGGACCTGGGCGCGCAGCTTCTTCGTCCGCGAGCCGGACAGAAAGCCGGAAGGCACCACGAACACGCCGAGGCCGCCGGGCTTGAGCAGGTCCAGGCAACGACGCAGGAAGTAGGCCCACGCCTGCTTGTGCCGATAGCTGCGGTCCGGATCGTCGGTGACGGACTCTCCACGCGGCCCATACGGCGGGTTTGCGAGAACCAGGTCGAGGGTGCCCGCCACCTTGGTGTTGTGCTCCGTGACCCAGGACTCGAACGAGCCCTCGTGCACGTCGATGGAGGGCTTGAGCGCCTGGAGCATGCGGGCCGAGAGCGGACTCTTCTCGACGACATGCCAGTCGACGTTGCGGTGCTTCAGGGTGCGCACGAAGCGTCCGATTCCCGCCGAGGGCTCGAGCGCCACGACCCGCTTGGGAAGAAGCGGTGAGATCACTCGGGCCACTTCCCGCGCGACCGACGTGGGCGTGTAGTACTCGTGGACCAGGCCGGCGCGATCGGGGACGGGCAGCCCAGCGGGGAGCTTGTCCTTGACCTTGTCGAGGGAGAGGCCTCCCCAGCCGGAGTACCGCGCGAGGATGGCGCGGTCCTGGGGCCGATGTGTCGCCCCGCCAGCCAGCTTGCGCATTGCCTTGAGGTTGGCGCGGGTCCGGCGAGCGGGCGTCCAGAGGTCGGGCTCCCGGTCGGCGAGCTGGGTCGCGATGATGCCGATGAGCACGGCGCGGTTGCGGCGCACAAAGGCGTCGATGTCGTTGGCGGCGTAGCCCCTTGGCGGGGTCGTGCGGAGGACGGTGTGGACGCGGTCGAGGACGGTGGCGGGTTCCATGGGCACCTCCAGTCAGTCGTTGAGGGCAGCGGCGACCGCCGCGGAGAACGCGGCGAGCAGCGCGGCGTCCTCGGCGGGCGGGTCCGCGGATGGGGTGAGGGATGTCGCTCGCGCCTTCGGGCCGTCGCGCTTGGCGGAGGCGTTCGAGCGGCGCCGCTTGCTTCCGGTCGATGTCGCGGACTTGGCCGTCGAAGACTCAGCTGACGGCGTCTTCTTCGGCGATGTCGCCGGGGAGCTGCGGGTCGATCGTTTGGCCTTCGTCGGGGACTTGGCCGTCGATGTCGAGGAGCGCGTCGTCGAGCGTTTGGACGTGCTCTTCCGAGACGAGCGCCGCGGCGTCGTGGAGCTCCGTCTTGGCGTCGTTCCGGTCGAATCTTCGCCGACTGTGGTCGACGTGCGCGTGCGCGACCTGGAGCGCGGGGTCTTCTTCGTGCCAGCGCGCGAGTTCGCCCTAGGTGCCGGTCTAGCTTCGTCGTCCGGCTCCACCAGCCGGTCGGTGGGGTTGCGCGTGGCTCGCGGCATGCGGACCGGATGGGTCTCCGCCCAGTCGCGATCGAGGGCCTGGCGGCGGCGTGTGTCCTTCACCCTGCAGGCGACCTGGACCAGCCCGAGCGCGCCGAGCACGCCCGCGTCGATCGCCTGAACCAGCGTCGCGTACGTCTCGCCCTGGAGCGCGTCGGCCTCGCTGAACCACTTCTCCAGGCGCTCAAACCGCCAGGTCCACCCGTCGGGACCACTCTCGATGCGGAGCCAGCCGTAGCTCGCCAGCTTGCGCCGTAGCTCGACCCGCGGCTGCCCTTCGTCGCAGACCAGCGCGCCCGCCCACTGCCCGCGGAAGGTCACCGACCCGGGCTTTCCGGTGTTCGTCTGCAGGCGCTTGATCGCGCGGACCGCATCAGCGCCGTCGACCTCGGCCTGGGGAACCCGCGGCGCGTCGCCCAGGACGGGCACCGCCGTCTTGTTCTCCACGTCGACGGCGACCGAGAGCACGTCTCCGTCGCCGACCTCCGCGTCGGTCTTCAGGTGGAAGCCCTTCATCGCCAGCGGTCCATCGAGCACGATGGCCCGGCGCCCCAGCGGTGAGACCTTGATGCGGGCGCGGACCCGCGGCCACTCGACGGGCAGGTTGTTCCCTGCCGGCGCCCACTGCTGCGCGCCCTCCTTGCCGATGCGCACCAGGAGCCCCGCGTACTCCAGCGGTCGGAGCACCATCGCGATCTCAGCGCCCTTCAACCGGCCGTAGGCGCGCAGCAGTCGAGGGTGGTCCTCGAGCTTGCCGACGATGTCGAGTCGGAAGCGCTTCATGCCGGCCTCCCGCGCCACGCCAGCGCGCCCGCCGCCAGGGCGAGCCCGCCGATCATCAGCCAGCCGAGCTTGGCGTTCGTCTGCTCGGGCAGGGTCGAGGGCTGCAGCGTGCGCCCCTGCTCACTGGCCTCGACCCGAGCCTGGAGCTCACGCTCGACGAGCGCGGTCTGCTCCCGCAGGTGCAGCGCGTACTGGTAGGCCGCGATGGCCCAGGCGATAGCCGCCACACCCACTGCGATCCCGGCCACGATCAGGAGCGGCGGCCCCTCCACGCGGTCCTCGGCGTCGGCGTGGAGACCCGCCACGAGCACGGCGTAGCGGGTCTCCAGTGGGCCGATCCGCGGATCGGGCACAGCCAGCTGCCGGATGTGGTCCAGCGAGGTCCGCACCTGGCGCAGCTCCGCGACGAAGCGCTCCACGTGGGCTCGGAAGCGGGCGGGCTGGGCGAGGATCTGATCGGCGTACGCGACCAGTCCTGCCTGCTGCAGGCGCTGCCACGCAGCGGTCCACACTCGCTGGCGCACTGTGGTCCAGTCACTCATCCCACACCTCCTCGTCCTCGGGGTTCACCACCGCTTGCACGTCCTCCTCGTCTGCCCAGTCCGCGACGGGACCCGGCAGCTGAGGCGGGCGGGGCTTGCGCTTCTTCCGCTTCATCGCGGCCTGGGCGGCGGTGACCATCAGCGGCACGAGCAGCGGGATGACCCCGAACTCGGGCTTCAGGTGCTTCGCGGGCACGTCTGCCACCAGGTAGAGGCCGGGCCGGAGCTCCACGACGGCGGCGCGGTGTCCAGTCTTCGCCTGCACCCGGATGTGCCGACCCAGGTTGACGAACGGACCCCAGCCCAGGCCCGCGAAGCGCTTGCCCGCAGACCTGAACGAACGCCCCACCGCGCTGCGGTAGCGCTTCATCGAGATGGCCTTCAGCATCCGCATGGCAACCTCCCGGCGAAGCCGCCTGGCACGGGCATTCCGAGCCGGGCGCTGGGATCGTCGCGGTACCACTTCCCACCCACGCGGTAGCGAACGATGCAGTGGTACAGACCCGGCTGGAACTTCCCGGACGTGGTGAGCAGCAGCACCTCGGCCCGAATCGAGCGGAGACGCCGGCCCTTCCGGTATCCGCCGTCCTTGGGGGACAAGGCCTTTCCGCCGCGGGCGATGAGCTCACCGGCGCGTGCCGCGGCGAGCCCATCGCAGTCTTCGTGACCGACCGCGAGCAGGGTGAGGTAGTCGCACCACACCTCGTCGGGCTCGCGCTGGTAGCGCACCCCGGCCGCGTACAGACCCGGGAGGTCCGGACGGGCGCGGATGATGCGCGCGTTCTCCTTGGCCAGCCAGTTCAGCAGGCGAAGCGCGGCCCCCTCGGCGAAGGCCATCTTCAGACAGACCTTCATCACGACCTCCCGACGACGATCACCGCGCCGCGCTGCACTTGGGCATGCAGCGAGAACGGCGAGGAGCCGAGCAGGATGGCCCGCGCCTCGTACTTCAGGCCGCGAGTGATCACCCGTGCTCGGACGAACGGGAGCATGAAGGGGACCCGCACCACGCGTGCGGGCTGACGCGGCAGGTGGGGATCGAGGGGGACCCAGAGGTCGCCGTCCGCGCTGACCTCGAACAGCAGCTGGGCGTTGCCTTCTGGCTCTGGCTTGTCGGGCTTGTCCTCCTCGGGCTCCGCGGCCGCGATGTGGGACTCCCCCGACACCTCACCTCGGGTGGTGAGCGTCGACCAGAGCACGAAGCTCTGCTGGGCGTCCGAGGCATCGTGATCGGCGGGGCGGACCCGAAAGGCTGTGCCGGTGATGTCGGTGGCCCGGAAGCCATCGACCTCGAGGAGGGTGTGTGCGTGTTGGTAGAGCATGGTTCCCTCACAGGTTCAGGTGGAAGATGGCGCGGAAGGGCAGCGGGGCCTCGCTCTGGGGCCAGAACCAGACCTCGCTCGCACCGCCGACGGGCACGCCCTCGGGGGGCTGGTCCGAGACCCGCACCCCGCTGCGCTGCTTGTTGTCGCCGTCGATGACCCACAGCACCCCGGACGTGTCGTCGGGGTCGTAGGTCTCGATGCGCACGCTGCGGGCGAAGGCCGGCACGCGGATGGCGTGGGGCCCGCTGGCGCTCCCTTCACCGCGCACCTCCAGCTGGTTCTGGGTGTGGGCGAAGCCGTCCGCCACCGTCACCCCGACCGCGTTCGGCAGGAAGTGCAGGTTGCGGGCTCGCACGGACACCGAGCGACCGTAGATGCAGACCCGGCCGGCACGCGCCACGGTCACGAGCGCCTTGGAGCCTGCGCCGTTCGCGGCTGACCACGAGAGGTCGGCGTCGAAGGGACGGCCGTTGGCGCTCGAGAGCTCGACGATGCGCCAGCCGTCCTGCTCGCCCTCGGCGAAGAGCAGGTCGACCCAGCCGGCCTCGTGGGACGGCTCCAGCGTGACGCGCTCCGCGCGGACGGACAGATCCTTGCGGCCGAACATCAGCAGCCTCCCGAGACGGGCTTGCTGCCGATGAGCGTCGCGGTGAACACACCGGGACCGGGCAGGGAGCCGTTGACCACGATGTCGAGACCGGCTCGGAGCGACTGCCCCTTGAGCAGGCCACGCATGAAGCCGTTCGCGGCGAACACGCCGGCGTCGATGCCGTCGGAGCTCGACCACACGGCGCGGTCTCCGAAGAAGATCGAGTGCACGAGAGCGCCGGGAGCGGAGCCGGTGAACGTCACGTCCTGGGCACGGAAGTCGTGCTGCAGGCGGATCTTCAGCGCGACGGCGCCGGCCTGATCGATACGCTCCGAGTCGGACACGGCAGTGGCGCCCCATCCGCTGGTCACATCGGGCTCGTTGTCCTTCTTCTCGGGCTCGTTGAGGCCCCACCGCTCTGCCTTTCGGTCCAGGCGTTCGGACTTGCGCTTGTTCCGGCGGCCCAGGCGGGCGCGCTTGCGGCGCAGTCGGCGCTGACGACGCTCGCGCTGTCGATCCGGGTCTCGGCGGAAGAAGCCGAAGTCGTCTTCGTAGCCCTCGAAGTCGTCGTCTTCGTAGCCCTCGAAGTCGTCGTCTTCGTAGCCCTCGAAGTCGTCGTCGTAGCGACCACCTCCGGCGAAGTCGGCGCCCGCGAACGAGGTCCGGCGGAGGCTGTCGGTGTCGACCACGAGCTGGCCGGTACGGGGGTCACGGTACACACGGGCATGGCCCAGGGGAGTCAGGTTGGTCTTCATGTCACACCTCCTCGGTGTCGGGATCGGGTTGGTCGAAGTCGTCGAAGTCCTCGCTCTGCCGGCGACGGCGCAGGGACCGGCGCGGCAGGGGGCGACCGCGACGACGACGACGGCGACGCGGCAGCCAGTCCGGTCCCTCCAGGGACTCGGCCTCGGGGGTGAGCAGGACCTCGCGCAGCGGTCCCTCGAGCTCGGGCTCGGGCAGCGCGGGTCCCTGGATGGCGGGCATCAGATGGAAGGCCGGTGGGGCCTCGGGCTGAGCGGGAGACGCGCGCTTCTCGGCGAGCGTGCGTCCGGCCTGCGTGGCGACGGACGCGAGCCACGAGCCGAGCACGCCGTTGCCGATGGCGAGGGCGTGTCCTCCCGTGCTCTTGCCGGACATGGTCTCGTACAGACCGAATCCGACGGCGGCGATTCCGGCAGGGGCGCGGAGGTCGACGGAGCCGAGCTTGAGCTTGTCGGCGCCGAAGTAGCCCTCAGCGAGGCTCGCCAGGAAGAGCGAGCCGTTGGCCTCTGCGGTGTGGATGACGGCCGAGCCGGTCTCGGCCATGGCCTCCTTGGAGCGCTGAGCGCGCCTCGTGAGGCCGGCGATCTTGGTGACGGCGGCGGACAGGGCGGACTTGGTCTGGCGATCGCTGACCTTCTTGCCCTGCATGGCCGCTCGAAGTGCGGTGGGGTTGTCTGGCATGGGTTCCTCCTCGAGCCGACGTGAGCAGGTCGACTGGGGGGAACATCAGCGCTTTGAGATGGTTCGTCCTCCTGTTTCGGTTGCCTCAGCACTGCGGAAAGCAACGGCAAGTTCGGTGCTCATTGGGCCCGCCGCGGTTGGCGATTCTGGGAGCGCGGCACTGCTGGCCGCGGCCACTCGGGCCGCACCCGCCACCGCGATCCTGATGGGGCCTCGCGGTTCTTGATGTTGATTCGCTTCACCGTCGCATGCAAGCACCGCGACAGCGCAACTACAGGCTCGGGTCCACTACGTAAAGCGCCCCGTTCGCGATTCCCGGACCTGTGGAATCGGCGGAGTCGCTGAAGTAGATCTCTGCAGCACCATTGCCGTCGGCGTCCCAAGCTACGAGTTGTACTCCATACAGTCGCTCGGAGGTGGAGGTGCGCCCCACTGGTTTGTGCCACGCCGCGGCAGCATCGCCGCGTAACAGGCCTCCCATCGGATCTGGGTAGCGAGAGAGGATAGCGTCTTCATCCATGATGAACAGCTCAGTCCCGGCGACCACTACCGACCGGACCCTGCGATCCATGCCCAGAACGAGGGTCGGCAGACCGCCCGAGTCCGTGTAGAGGCCGCCCTCGCCAGTGAGGTACTCCCGTGCGCCGTCGGAGTCGACATCCCCCAATGGCCAGACGGTCTTTTCGTTGGGAAGCCAGGGGTCATGCATGGAGAGGTCGACACCCTGCGAGACATCGACGATCCGATAGAGCCCCAACCCGTCAGCATCCTGTTCGGAGAAGCTGACGAACACCGTTGTCCCCTCGATAGCGAGGCTCGAGATACCCACGAGTCCTCCGTGGAGGGGTAGAGGATGCACAATTGTGGACGGGGAGTCGCCGTCACCCCAGTGGACCACAACGTCACCGTTTGTCAGTGGAACGACCCGATCCAAGAGACCATCATCATCTAGGTCTGCAAGCTGACCCATAGGACCGGTGCCCGCCGGAACGAACACGTCGGACTGCAATCGCCAGAATGCGGGCTCCCTCGACGTGACGTAGAGGTCACCGCCGAAAGGGGCGATTATGTTCCCCAGTCCTGTAGTGCTCAAAGACTCCCCGCCACCTAGTGTTCGAGCGGTGTACGCTGTGTCGACACTGATTACGGACCCAGGGAAATCCCCTACACCCGGGGCTCCGACCAGGAGTTGATCGTTCCACGCAGCGACCGCTGTGCCCAAGCGAGACTCTGCGGTGCCTTCGACGACGACATCAGGTTGGCGTCGAGCAGTTCCGGTATCCCCTGGGGTAGGGGTGGGGTTTTCCGAATCCCACGAGGATGGACCACTAGCACACGCCGAAAGCAGGCCAAGCGCCATGCTCGCTAGCGTTTCAGTGGTCTTGGCCATTGTCGCGTGCTTGGAGGTACGGGATCGTGCAATTTGGGGCAGGGCCGCAAGCGACGTTCGACGCTGCCGTTTGCAGCCTGTTCTTCGGCACGTTGGCAGAGTTGGTGCCGCCGACATCGTTGATTTGCCAGTCTTGCGGACCCATCTCGACGTAGATTTCAGCCAGCGTCTCAACCGGAACGCCGTCGACGGTCGTCGTCACGAAAGTCCAGTTGTCTGTGTGCATGTCCCACCAGAAACGGGTCCAGTCGTAGGACGTCCCTCGATTGTTCAGGTTGGACCCGCCGCAGCTCGAGGAGCCGGCCCACACATCCTCAAGCCAGTCCTTGGCAGTAATGAAGTTCGCGAGGTCATCACCGAGCGGATCGGGGTCGGAAACGGGGGCCGTCTCGCACGAAATGAGACCATCGAGCTGGTTCTCGACGTCGAGCGAGGCGGGCGGGTAATTGTTGTCTACGTCGGTGAGGGAGTCGTCGTCCGGATCGGCGGGCGTCCCGTTGTCGTCGACGCCACCATCAAGGTCGATGTCGTAGCCATGGCCGTTCCAGGTCGCCCACTCACAGTCGGACTGGGTGCCCTTGTTCCATGCCCAGGCGGCGACAAAGTGAGCCCAGCCCTCTCGAGCGGCGATGCTCTGGAACTCCTTCTGGAACGGGTGCTTCCCGAAATCGTTGATGGGGTCAGCATTGCACCCGTCAACGTCCGCTTCCAGGTCGAAGTCGTCATCGACGTTGCCCGCGAGTCGGTACCAGATGTGGTGCCCGATCTCATGGGCGATGAGGTATCGACGTGGCCAGCTGACCACCACGTTGTCTAGGAATCCACAGCATGAACCCCGGCCAGGGGTCGGGTCGTTGGCGTAGATGCTGATGCGGTTCGTGGTGGCCTGATCAAGGCCGAAATTGCTACGCTTCATCATCCAAGTGGCCACCGCCATGTTGCCGGAGATCTGGCCGAATGGGATGCTGATTTCCACAGGCTGAGTGGTCACACCTGGGCTCCATCCCGTTGATGACCACGCGAGGAATGTAGAGCTCGTGGGCGTCGTGCGACCCCAGATCTCTACGCCGTTCACGAACGCCTTTGAGGTCACCCTGATAGTGTAGCTTTGGAACTGGTTCACGTTGACCGATGCACAGCCGTTCGTCTCTGCCACGTAGTCGGCGAACACCGCCACGCCGTCAGATTCACGAATCACCTGGGTCCACATCCCTCGACCCGGACGGTCAGCATTGGTGGCCCAGTAGTCGCCGACACCCTCGTCGATGTAGTCGGTCTGGAACTTGACGCAGACCGTTCGCGTCACGTCCCCTTTGGCGGCATAGGCAGATCCGGTCAGAACAAGGCTCGTGAGGAATGTCATGGCTCCACTCCGACTTCCAAAGGTTCTTCGGTTGCTTCTGGAATCTCTGGTTCAGGCGCCTCCTGTTGTGCGAGCCCGGTATCCACGGAGGGGGCGTCCTCCCGGATGGTGAGTGGCAGGAGTGTGGTTGCCGCGTCCAACTCGCTTCCCATGGGCGACGCCGCCCAAACTCCACCTACCACCGCCAGGTTCAGGCTCTCCGGCTCGACTATGGGCGTGTCGCCTGATGGCCAGACCACCTCCAGTGATTCAACGAGTGCCGGTCCGAACTCTGTGGCCGCGCGAACGGAGAGGTGAGTCGCGTAGGCATTCGGTTCTGTCGTCAGGCGCGCTTCAACAGGGATCCTTAGGATCCCCATCTGAGCGGAATCCAGTTCGATCGTCTCGCTCCAGCGCAGGCGGTGAGGGCCGTACCGCGCTGTGATGTCGAGTTCCACGCTACCCGAGACGGGGCGCGTCGGGTGGGAGGCGAAGAACTCGATTCCATCCTCCTCCTGCTCAAGCCACAATAGGGTGACGAGCTCCTCGGTTGACGGAGCCTCGGCACAGAAGCTGCCTGCCGCGGCCATCGATATTGCCCAGTGCATCGTGTTCTCTCACTCGGTTCCTGGCAGTATGGGCCATGCGAGCCTGCCCCGCAAATCAGCGATTGGGAGAGGCGTGGTCGGCGGTCTGGCGGCTGGCGAGCGTGGGAACCGAACACCCCTTCGTGATCGCGAGTATTCAGCAGAGTCGGCCCGTTGTGTCGGCCCGGATCTCGTCTTTGGGGGGAGCTCTCTTCGAGGCTCAAGCCCCTTAGGCTCAAAGCTTCGCCGGCTGCAGCCGCAGGAACAAGATGCCCCGCGGCGAACGGCCGCGATCCCAGAGCACGCCGCGCTGCCGCAGCTTTCGGACTGCTCGGCGCGCCGTGCGATCGCCGAGTCCACTGTCCGAGGCAAGATCGCCGATGGCGATCGCCCCTTCCCCGCTCTCTCCAGCTCGCCGAAGCCAACACACTAGGACCCACCGCTCGGTCGACGACAACCGCGATCGCGTGATCGCATCCAGCCACGCCGCGTTCAAGGCTCACTCCGCACCGCCTGCGCGATCCGCTCCTCGGCCTCACCCGAGTACACCCACGAGACCAGCGACTTCCCATGCCGCTCGAACACCCGGCGCCGCGCCAACCGCAGGTCCGCCTTCCGCAGCCCGAGCGCCGTGATCGCCACCCCGACCCGGTGGGCCGACACACCGAGCCGGTGCCCGATCTGTGTCGGCGTCGACCACCCGTCGGGGATCGGTCCCCGCAGGTCCGAGAGGTCGTACCCGAGCACCAGCTCGGCAGCGTGCACCTCCCACTCCGCGACGCTGGCCGCATCGAGCTCACCCGCCGCCGCCTTCGCGTGTACAGCAGCACGCAGAGCCTCCGCTCGCCGCCAGCGCTGCTCGAAGGCCCACTGCTCCATCCGCGCCTGGCGGAACGCCTCGAGATCGACGCTCACAGGTCACTTCCGTCCATGCCGCGGACCCACCGTCTATAGGTGCGCTTGTCAAACGTCTTCCATCCGGAAACCCCGAACAGATTCCGGGCCTCCAGTCGAAGTGAGACGGTTGGTCAGCCCTGGTTGTCAGCCGCCTGACCATCGAGATCTCCCCACCTGACG
>Ga0316208_1000218_pt1 | contig 79247 bp, 72 predicted proteins | sample 3monopyrite_MG_FD_204944 | JGI IMG/M metagenome (GOLD analysis project Ga0316208, IMG submission 204944) | Microbial mat bacterial communities from mineral coupon in-situ incubated in ocean water Damariscotta River, Maine, United States -... | ecosystem: Environmental > Aquatic > Marine >... | reverse complement strand
TCTCCGTTCATCGACAATGGCACAGTCTATTTCGGCAGCTTTGACAATCACCTATACGCGATTGAATAAACGGCGATAGCAATCTAAAAAAGGAGCGCTCTGATCTTCACAGAGCGTAAAACTAAGCCCTTCTCAAGCTTATTATTAAGCAATTGTCGTTTATACTCGGCCCAGAAAACATATGGCCTATATTGGGTTCTTCAAGCAATAATATGCGCTGCAGGAAATTTGCTATTAAACCTGTCTAAACATCAAGATTTAGCTTCTCTGCTATAACTTAAGCACCTGCATTCAAAGCTATATTTTAAATAACATCATGTATAGATCATATCCAGTATTTGCATCGCTTCATTAATCAGTAATAATCGATCGTGATCGCCGCCTCGATCTGGGTGGTACTGCATGACCAAACGACGGTACTGTGCCTTGATCTCCTCATACCCAACAGGGTCAGACAGACCTAGCTGCTGTAGCGCCTGTTGCCTATCATCCATGGCAACAAAACGGCGCCAGAAACCACTCAACAATTGATCAACATCTGCTGCATCCGTGTTCTCGATATTACTGATATCAAGGTAGTATTCACGCAAGGGATCATGCTGTTGCGGTAGCCCTGTGCTTTGATTAGAAAAAGGTGTTAAACGTATCGATAGACAGTGAATATCCAGACCAGATTCCGCCAGTTGATGCAAGCGGTCACGCAGCACATAGAGGCTGTGAAACAATAAGAAGTGACTTTGAAACATGGATAAGTGATCAGAAAAGGCCGCCTGGCCAAAGCCCGCCACACAGCGCTGATCCAGAGCAGCCATTAAATCAAATTCACGAATACCGTCAGGGTGCTGAGACAGCACTGCATGTACGTGCTGTAATAGCGTTTCAATTCCCTGGTGATAAGCCTTTTGAGTCACCGTCATCCTAGTTGAAAAAGTGAGTTAGACCCATGACCACAGCACAGGCATTTTTACAGCGGTGGACAGCCGTTAATATTACTGACCTGTAAGTAAATGTTCTACCTTTGGCTGAAGTTTTGTCAGGCCATGGCGTTGGCCAACTTTAATGGCTTCTTCAGCCGCTGCCCCATCTATCCAAGCAGCGCGTAACGCCACCAACGCCCCAACCCGGTTGCTACTGGAGCAGTGGAGCAGTACTTTTTCATCACCAATTTTACTCAACAGATTGTCCAACAACATAACGTTATCGCGTGTTAAATCAGCTGCGCCACTAATCGGAATATTGTAGTACGCCATATTTTCCTGAGTGACAATAGCGGCTTCATTGAAATCGGGGGTTTCTGCAGGCGGGCGAAGATTAATGACGTGGCGTACCCCCTCTTTGGCAAATACCGCAAATGACGCCGGTGGTGGCTGTCCTGCGGTGTATAAATTCTCGGAGGGGTGCTGCAGCCCTTGAATACCGTTTAACTCAACGGGTAAATCGGTGGCAAATACCGCCGAAACACTACACACCGCCAGCCATAGCGCGAGATAAAATTTCATTGTCGATCTTATCATGTGGTTTTCTCCGTATATTGTTGGCTAGAATGGACAAGGCATAAGCATTCGCAACCCTTCACTCAGATCACAAGCCAGATATATTACCTAATTGTTCGCAAATAATATGTATCCTGGTTCACCAGTGTCCCATTAACCTTCACCAATATACGAACTATTTTGAATGAGTGATTTGTCGATAGCTGGACAACCGCGCAATTCGCTTAACGGAACACTAGGTCGCTCAGACAATTTTTACAGAAATTGGCCTGACCAGGCTTATTTCATCAGCTGAGATGACCACTGAGTACGCCAACACTTCGACACCGTTGTCTAACGCATAGACCAGGGTCCTGGCATATAGAGGATCTATTTCTGTCGCGGGACGAAACAATTCAATATCACTACGCTGGATACAAAAGAACATCACCGCCCTGTGGCCAGCCTTAACCATGTTCACCAGTTCATTCAGATGCTTGGTGCCGCGGGCCGTTACCGCATCGGGAAAAATCGCATATTGTCCATCACGAGCGGTAACATTTTTAACCTCGACATAACAATCTTCATTACCCTGTAGCAGGATATCAATGCGACTATTTTCACCGTATGGCACTTCAGTGCGAATATTTTCATACTCAAGCAGTTCATTGATACTGCCCTGCTCTATCGCTTCAACAACAAGTTTATTGGCAAGGTGTGTATTCACACCAATCAGGTTGCCATCACCCGTCTCACTGATCTCCCAACTATAACGATATTTACGCTTATCGTTTTCTGAATCGCGAATCCAGATATGATTGCCTGGTGTAGAACAACCCAGCATAGAGCCGGTATTGGCTGTGTGAACAGTCATCAGCTGGCCATCAGGCCATTCAACATCGCCCAGAAAACGCTTGTAGCGCTGGATTAGTTTCACGCGTTGTAATGGCTTAGAATATTTCATGAAAAGTCTGATTGGAGTCACTCATGGTCAATATTGACCCGACTATACTGCAATTGCTACTGCTGTGGTGCGGCTACTTTGTGCTTCATTCCCTGCTAGCCTGTGAGACGGTCAAGGCATACGTAAATCAACGACTGTTCGGGGGATTTCCATACTACCGGCTTGCTTATAACCTAATTGCGCTGATCACCCTCGCACCGATGGCTGTCATTCATTGGCATGATAACAGCAACTTAATACTGCTTTGGCCCGAATGGATGAGCACACCGACTACCACCGTAAGCGTGGCCGCATTGGCTGGTTTTGTTTGGTCGCTTAAATACTACGACATGGCTGTGTTTTCCGGCATTCGTCGCTGTAAAAAAGAAAAACTAAGCATCTCACCCATACATAGGTGCGTACGTCACCCCTGGTATCTGTTCGCCCTGATCATTATCTGGTCACGCGACCAGAGCAGCATTCAACTAAGCAGTTCGATAATGGTAACGTTGTACTTTTTTATTGGTGCGAGGCTGGAGGAGAAAAAACTGCTGCGAGAATATGGCCAGTCTTATGAGGAATATATGCGCCATGTACCAGGCATCATTCCCCGGCCGTGGAAATGGCTTTCCACAGACCGGGTAAAACAGATATTAGAGCAAAAAAACTAGCTGCGCTTAGCGCGACGCTACTTGCAAGCCAGAATTGATGAATTTCTGATTGAAGGGTTGCACCACCTCTTTCAGATTACGCTGGGTACGGACCACATACTTAAAACTGTCTGGTGCAGCTATCTTACGCGAAGCACGTAGACCGATGTTGTATGCCACCAATGCGGCTTGATTGGATTGGGTCTTTTGTTTCAGAAACAACAAAAATTTAGATGCCATCTGAATATTCAGTTCATCATCTGTCATCAGCTCGACAATAAGCGCCTCATCAGAGCGAAAACGGCCAAACTCTTTATGCTTACGCAAAACATCACGGGCGGCACTGACCTTAACCTGCATCACACCATAAGAACGCTTGCCGACAGGTGCCGTCATGTGGCCAATTCGACCCAACTGCCCAGCGATAGTTTCCTGTAACAAGACGCCCTGAAGCAATTCAGCGTGTTCAACACCACCATCTTCATAACCAACCGCATGGGCGGTCTGCAACAAATTCAGCTGCTCGTCGGTCAACCAGGATTTGGTCAGTGAATTCCAGAATAGCTGACCGTCAGTTGAACCGCTGGTCCCTGCGGCAAAAGCTGCGGGACTAAAAAAAGGCTGAGAATCGGCTGTTATTGCGTCATCAGTCAGACAAATTTCAGCGTTCATACTGGCAACGGCAAAGTGTGGCTGGCTAAGGACTACAGCAATCGTGGTGGACACAACCGCAATACCACCTAGCAGCAGTGTCTTAAAAGAATTACTTGTCGGTTTATTTTCACTCATCCCGGCACCTCATCTCTGTTTAATCTGAGCATCAACCCTGGCCTAAATCAAAACACTCCACTTACAGCACCTGAGGCAATTCGAATTGCATATTTGCTGATGTTCAGCCACAGAATATTCTGTATATCAAGAAGTGTGAACTATATCACACTTTTCTTATAAACACATGAATTTAACTATATTCTTATTTGCTTTCATAGGCTTATAAAAACAAAAAAGCATGAGGGGTTATTTCCAGGTAATGCATTTAGGCTGTCATTTCAACTAGATAGCCACCAAATTTACGCATGTTTATCACCCCTGAATCAAAGATCAAGTACTGTCCCTTAATGCCTTCCAGGGTGCCTTCAACCAGGTCAGTTTTATCAAAATTGAAGGATTTAACTTTTTCAGGATAGGTAAGCACCGGATAATTAATGCCTACCAGTTCTTGCTCATCTAGTCGGGTGATGGCATCTGCACCGTACTTAGCCGTCAATTCAGCAAGTTCGGCGGCACACTTAGTCAATAGCTCATCCCTGCATTGAAACAGGTCGACCTCAACCGCCACACCCTTCAACATCTTGCGCCAGTCGGTACGATCTGAGACATGCTGTTTAATAGCAACTTCGACCAAGCCAGACAACAATCGGTTTTTGACACGAAATATAGGCAGTGCCTGAGTTGCCCCCTGATCCATCCAGCGGATTGGAATCTGGCTGCCACGGGTAATCCCCACCTTGATGCCTGAAGAGTTGGCCAGATAGACGTAATGATCCTGAAAGCAGTTTTTCTTCCCCCAATCCGAATCACGACAGGTGCCGGCATCAAAATGGCAGGTCTCGGGCCTGACAATACAACCATCACATTCGGGCAGACTGCGCATACAGGGGAAACAATAACCCTGCTGGAAGCTCGTTTTGGTCTTGCGGCCACAGCTGATGCAATTGATTTCACCCAGGTATTTGAGCTGCACATGCTTGCCAACATAGTCATTCATGGCCACACGGTTTTCACCCAACACCATTTCATATTGCACCGGACTATCGTGGCGGGTAACCATCTTGCGTAAACTTCCCTGTACTGAAACCATCTTATGCCAATCCTTTTGACACGACTTCGAATACATCTTTTGATAGTTCCGGCTCATCGAGAATTCGCTGCAACTGCGCCTGCATCAGTTGCTGACGAGACTCATCATAACGACGCCACTGAATCAAAGGCGCAGCCATACGTGCTGCCACCTGTGGATTAAGGCCATTCAAGGTAATAACCTGATCGGCGAGGAAGGCATACCCCTCACCGGTGGCTTGATGAAAGCGATAGGCATTAGCGGAGACAAAGGCACTGATCAACGAACGCACCTTATTGGGATTTTTGATATTAAAGGCCTCATGTTGCATCAGCGCCTTTACATGCTCAAGGCTGCCAGGCAGGCTTGACATGGCCTGCAGAGACAACCATTTATCCACCACCAGAGCATCATCTTTCCATTTAGCATAAAAGCTGTTGATTGCCTGCTGACGTGCTTCACAATCGATATCGATCAGATTTCGCATCCCGGCCATCACATCAGTCATATTGTTGGCTTGAAGTTGCCTCTCTGAGGCGTTAATCGCCTTTTCAGTTTCAAGCGTGGCAAGATATGCTAGGCAAATATTTTTCAGGCTGCGCTTACCCACAGCAACAGCATCAACACTATAGTTAGCCAACTCAACATTGGCCTCATATACCTGCCACAGCAAGGCCTCATGCTCCTGTGCCAGTGCCTTGCGTAAGACAGTACGTGCCTCGTGAATGGCGACCGGGTCGATTACGGCCATGCTCTCGCCGATATAGTTTTCACTCGGCAACATCAATGCCGCAGCACGGAAATTCATATCACCACCCTGTGCTTGCAGCAAAGAATTAAAGGCATCAGAAAATGGCCTGTAACTTCCAGCCAGCTCGTTTATATCAAAGCCCTCGCCAGCCTGTTGCTGCTCAACCAACAGCAATATCAACCTCAGCCCCAGACGCTGCCCCGCATCCCAGCGGTTAAACTCATCCGAATCATTAGCCATCAGGAAGGCCAACTCTGCGATACTGTAATCGTAGTTAAGTTTTACTGGCGCCGAGAAATGGCGCAGCAATGAAGGCACTGGTCGCTGCTTTATGCCATTAAAGACAAAGCTTTCTTCAGCCTGCTTCAGTTCCAGTGTCGTGTTTTCGATGGGCAGGTCTTGACCGTCCGGCCCCAGCAGACCGATGCCGAATGGAATGTGGTAAGGCAACTTAGTCTCTTGTCCCGGTGACGGCGGACAACTCTGTTTAATGGTTAGAGTAAAGGTCTCGGCATTGGCATCATAACTAGATTCACATTCGAGAGCCGGCGTGCCAGCCTGGCTATACCAACGTTTAAATTGATTCAGATCAATATCACTGGCATCTTCCATCGCCTTTACAAAATCATCGGTAGTGACCGCCTGGCCATCATGGCGATCAAAATACAGATCAGAGCCCTTGCGGAAGATTTCTTTACCCAACAGGTTGTAGATCATGCGCACCACTTCGGCACCCTTTTCATAGACAGTCAGGGTGTAGAAGTTATTGATTTCGACGTAGGACTCAGGCCGCACAGGATGCGCCATCGGCCCGGCATCTTCGACAAACTGGTAACTGCGCAGACGATTGACATCATCAATGCGTTTCACCGTGGCCGAAAACATATCGGCGGTGAACTGTTGATCGCGAAAGACGGTAAAGCCCTCTTTCAGGCTCAACTGAAACCAGTCACGACAGGTAACACGATTACCGGACCAGTTGTGAAAATACTCATGACCGATAACGCTTTCAATGTTGATGAAGTCCATATCGGTGGCGGTATCGGGACGCGCCAACACATATTTGGAGTTAAAGACGTTCAAGCCCTTGTTCTCCATTGCACCCATATTGAAATCATCCACCGCCACAATCATGTAGATATCCAGATCGTATTCGCGACCGAATACCTCTTCGTCCCACTTCATGGAACGTTGCAGGGATGCCATGGCATGACCACATTTATCGATGTTATGCGACTCAACATAGATTTCCAGCTTAACCTCACGGCCAGATTGGGTGGTAAAGGTGTCGGCAACACACTCCAGCTGACCGGCGACCAGGGCAAACAGATAACAGGGTTTCTTGAATGGGTCATGCCACTTGAGCCAGTGGCGGCCATTTTCCAACTCACCGCTATCAACAGGATTACCATTGCTCAACAACACCGGATATTTGTCTTTATCCGCTTCAATCGTGGTGGTGAACAAGGTCATCACATCAGAGCGATCATAGTAATAGGTAATCTTGCGAAAACCCTCTGCCTCACACTGAGTACAGAAGTTGCCACTGGATTTATACAGCCCCTCCAGCGAGGTATTCAGCTGTGGTTTGGCGATGGTCTTAATTTGCAGTTCGAAAGCATCCGGCAGTTCGGTGATGGTGAGTGACTCGGCATCAACCACATAACGATCAGCAGGCAGCGCTACCCCATCCAGTTTAATGCTGGCCAATTCCAGCTCCTGACCATCGAGTCGCAATGCACCACCCGCTTTGCGCTGCATCTTCAGGATTGAAGTGACAACGGTCTGCTCCTCAGCCAGATTAAAATGCAGGTCTATAGAATCAACCTGAAATGGCACGGGCTGATAGTCCTTGAGGTAAATGGTTGCTGGTTGTTTGTTGCTCATAATGGCTCTACTTTTTGTTTTGTTGCCTGTGGTGCTAAAGTTTTTTACTTAGCAATGCTGTCGGCCAGGGTGCCAACGGCAATGGCGAATTTGTGTGACTTGTTCCAGTGCATGATGGCGCGGTAGTTGTCGTAGACCAGATAGCTGCGCACAAACTTGCCCTTATCGGGCTGCACCAGTGAGGCCTGCAAATCACGCCCAGGCAGGTTTTTACCCGACAGGCGACGCACCCCCAGTTTGTCCCACTCGGCCAGGCTTTTCCTAGTTTCCAGACCCAGCAGGGATGTATCAAAACTGTCAGGCAACTTGACCTCACGACCCCAGGTTTGTTCATTGTCCCAACCCACTTTTGACAAATAGTTGGCCGCTGAAGCAAACACATCACCCTTGTTGCCCCACAGATCAATCCTATTATCACCATCAAAATCCACCGCATAAGCACGAAAAGTGGACGGCATGAACTGGGCCTGACCCATGGCGCCAGCCCAGGAACCTGTCATCTTATCCGGGCTGACATGACCCTCTTCCAGAATTTGCAGGGCATCCAGCAACTGGCGCCTAAAAAAATCGGCGCGGCGGCCATCGTAGGCCAGGGTAGTAATGGCGGCAATGACCGAAAAACCACCCGTCAGGCGTCCAAAGTCTGTCTCTATGCCCCAGAAGGCCACCAGAAAACGTGGCTGGACACCGTATTTTTTTTCCACCTGATCCAACAGCTCACGGTTGGCTTCAAGTCGTTTCTTGCCCAGATTGATGCGTCGCTGTGGCACCACCCGACTGACGTACTCTTCCAGGGTCAGGGTGAACTCGGGCTGCTTACGATCCAGCTCGACAATACGCGGGATGGGTTTAACATCTTGAAACGCCGCGTCAAAGATCGGCTCTGATATCCCCTTGCTAATGGCCTCCAGGCGCAGCTCACCCAGCCATGACTCGAAGCTCTGCTGTTCTGCAATGGCAACACCACTGATAAACATCAGCGCCCCACATAACCAACTAATTTTCCGCATCATCTGCGCCAACCCTCTCCCTGAAAGTGAAGCCTGATTCTAGCAAATAAAGCCAAACAGATTTGGGCATAAACAAAGATAAAGACATTACCTACTTTCTATTTTCAGCCGCTAAGACTAGAATTTTCCCACACTTAATTGCTGCAAGGAAAAAAAATGGCCCGCACCGAATCAACCATGCTGGAACTTGGCACCCAGGCACCGGACTTTATTTTGCCAGACACCACTGGCAAACAGACCAGCCTGTCAGATTTTAGTGGTAAGGGCCTGCTGGTGATATTTATGTGCAACCACTGCCCCTACGTCATCCACTTGCGTGACGCCCTGGCCAAGCTGGCCAAAGAGTACCAGGCCAAGGACCTGGCTGTGGTTGGCATCAACAGCAATGACGCCAGCAACTACCCGGCCGATAGTCCGGAAAAAATGGCTGAAGAAGTCGCCACCCAGGGCTATACCTTCCCTTACCTGTACGACGAGTCACAGGCTGTTGCCAAGGCCTACAAGGCCGCCTGTACACCTGATTTTTTCCTCTTTGACGGCAACCACAAGTTGGTCTACCGTGGCCAGTTTGATGACAGTCGTCCGCGTAACGAAGCCCCCGTCACCGGCGCTGACCTGCGCTCAGCTATAGATGCGCTACTGAATGGCGAGACTATTTCAACAGCGCAAACACCAAGCATGGGGTGCAACATCAAGTGGAAAGATGGCAACGCGCCGGACTATTTCGGCTAATAACTCGGCATAACCAACATAAATAAAGCCACGCCGGAATCAATTCGGCGTGGCTTTTAGCGTCAAGCAGTCTAAACTTTAAACTGTTTGACCAGTCTCTGTAGCTCAATAGCCAACTGTTCACTTGTAGCAACCGTCTGATTGGCCCTCAACGGCAGCATGTTCAGCCATCTCGTTGATCTGAACAACATCAGCGTTCGCTATCCTATATCCGGGCAACCACTTCAACTGACCACTTGTCGCTCTATTTCCTGTTTTCTGACACGGGTATACGTATTGGGTTATTGAGCGGGCATCCACAAGTGCATCCGAAAAAGCTGAATTTACAAATAGTAAATGAGCATAAATTTTCGACTGATGTGTGAAAACAGCTTATTTTGGCATTAGCTGGGACTGTGATTTAGCTAAAAACCGTAGCGCCCAGCAGCAGCGATTGCAATGATCAGAATACCGAGTATGAGATTGATCGCTACGATCCGCCGAATCTGATTGAGATGACGACTGGCCTCTGGCCAGTTGTGTTCGGCAGTGGTCCGTTTCAGCCGTTTATAGGGAACGAAGAAGACATGCATGAATAACCCTATCATCAGATAACCGCTAGCCAGCATCAGATGCACATGCAGACCGACGCTTGCCATGCCACCTAATTGCGCAATCATACTGTGGCCAGTGACGATCAAGAGGATGACCGCCACCCAAACCCAAACAAAAAAAAGTTGGAAGGTCTCGCTCCACAGTGGCAAACGCTGCGATAGCTCAAGTTGTGTCGCCGCTACTGGGCGCAGACAGAGATAGGCAAAGAACATTCCGCCGACCCATACCACGGCGGCAAGCAGGTGTAGGGCAATCAGTACTGGCATCATCATTTCATTCTTCCTGGTGGCGTTGTTAGGTTAAGGTTAATGCTCGCTGATGAGTATTTACCATCATCAACAATTTCTGACCTGCCATGCACATCTGCTTGTGTCCATAGCATTTAATGAGCTGATAGGGCACGCACCATGCGCACAAATCACCTGGTGCACATTACCAGACTAGACTGGCTTCTCTCGGCAATTACACATATTGATCGCTTTTTTTGTTGGGAAGACTTGTATTATACAATTACCTGACTATATTGGTCATGTATTATTGTAGCTGCGATAGTGATTCCATTGCGGAGAGGCGAGTTTATAGCAGTACGCCGTGTATCAACCGAACTGGGTCAAGAAGTGAGACTCTGACTAGGGAAATGCCGTGTACCAATTCGTGTATTTTCATTGGCTGATGTCTCAAAATCAAATGGCGTTGAACCTTTGGTGCAACGCTAAATGTAAATAAAACTAGGGGGATAATGCTATGAAACCAGTCATACTCGTTGGATTGCTGCCACTCGCTTTCATCGGACTAATCGGGCTCGCTTACGTTAACGGAATGTGATGGATAATTTGTTTTCGGGTTCCCACAGATCTCCGTGGGAACCCATCCCCCAATCATATTCAGTTCAATGCTGTCGTAAGCATTCCCAGCACTCACACGGAGCATTATGGGAATGGAAAATTTCTGCATGCGGAGCATGCCTACCCTAGTTTTTTTGGTGCCCATGCAGGATCACCTGAGCAAAAAGAATCACTTAGCTCATCACATTTAAAACAAGCACCTTCACTCTCACCAAGGACTTCGATCATAACGATATGTTTGGTGACATCGGCATAACCATCAGTCACAAAAATGACTGGATAACCGGGGGCTCTTAGAACTTCAGATCAACCCACAAAATATTAACAAAAACTCCAGCCGATTCTTGAAACCATTAAGCCAACATGGTGAATCCCTTTTGTCATAGGTCTCAATTCGTTCACCCCTGTTCTCCCCCTTTCCGTCACATTCTCACTCGCTATACCCCAGTTATCGGTGTTTATTTCTTCGATGACGACAATTGTGGTTTTAGGGTTTTTACCTAACACGTTTTGAAGCAAGTTGCTTACGCCCACGATCAGCTGTTTTTTCTATTCTTGAGCGACACCTTCATCGGTAATTTTAAAACTTACGTAAGTCATACATTTCTCGCTATGTTCAGACTGAAATATTAAATCTGTTTTGTTGGCTGCGTACGTGTGACCTTAAAATATCAACGGCCGCGCTATTCATATTCGCTGTTAATGCTTATTCTGAGAAAATTATGCTGTCGAATCAATTGCATCTTTTTCAGGTATTCAGGTGGGTATTTAGCCCCTGCATGCACTCATAGCGCCAAAGGCTGTGTACTCGACGATAAGAAACACTAGCAGGACTGGTCTGCCGGTGGCTCGAACAGGGTGCCTTTGTTTTGTACCCCTTCGAGCAGATACTCCTCGGCGGTGGTGAGGTCGTAGCCGTTACAGAGAAACATCTTACGCCCTTTGTTCATCATGAACTGGGCAGCCATGAGCTTGGTAACAATACCACCCGTGGCAAATTCATTATTAGGGCTATGACTATCATTCAGCGCTTCTCGAGGAATTTTGCTTAGATATTTGATGATGGACGCATCAACGTGTGTAGCTGGGTTATTATCATAGTAGCCATCGATATCACTGAGAATCACCAACAGATCCGAATTGGTGTAATGAGCAACGTGGGCGGCAAGCTGGTCATTGTCACCAAATACCTGGTCGGAGATGGTGGTGATGTCATTTTCATTGACCACCGGCAGAATGTCATTATCCAATAATGCGTCAACAATCTGTTTAACAATGTCGATGTGAAGCAGTGAATCAAAGTCCTCTTCGGTTAACAGAATCTGACTAGTATCGATATCGTAGATATCAAACATTGCCTTATAACTGCTCATCAGAATTGGCTGACCAACGGATGCCAATACTTTTTTACTAATATGTTTTTTTCGATCCAGTTTCAAGGCTGTGTAACCCGCCGCGACCGCACCTGAGGTGACCAGAATGACTTCATAACGCCCTTTAAGCCTGGCAATAAATGATACCAGGTTGAGCATGCGCTGTTTAGCGATCTCGTTGTTTTCGGTTAATACTCCACTGCCTACTTTTAATGTAATGCGCTGCAATCGTTTGCTCCAAAACAGATTTTATAAGATTATTTTACATACACCGATTCAACAAGGGCATATCAGTTGTTTGGCGTAAATGGCGTTGAGCCTGCGGCTACTGCCCTTAGGATAACAGGCTGACGCCACCAGCACATACCCCATTTGTGACAATATTGACGTAACCCATTGTTTCTTGGTGAAACAGCATATCCACATCCTTGCCAGTGACAACTGTATCTGTTGCTGGTTGAGTCTTAATCCTGATTTAAAATTTCGATACAGGCGCACTAGGCATACGATGTGTGCGTAAGTAGTCAAAATTATCACTATCAGGGGCCGGATTAGAAAAAGAACAGATTCAATGGTTCAACTATGTGCAAAGGCTGCAATTTGTGAAACGCAGCAGAAAGCCATCATACTGATCTTTTATACCGACTGACCTCTATGCCGCGCCTATGAACAGGCTTCTATCGAGTCCGCTGTAGTAAGACAGGCCAAGGGGCTGGTAATGATTCGCGCCTACGTCGACCAATCTGAACAGCTGGCCAGCCACTATAATGATGATGGATATGTACCGCACATTTATATGCCAGGACAAAACGGGTAAACAGACCACTGCGTTGTTTGAATAGCGCCACCATCCAAAGCATCCTGTGCTTGCCGATACGACGAAAATATTTCTTGCCGTTATGCGGGAAATACAGCGTTAGTGCAGGAAGTATGAATTCATAAGGGCATAGACTGGGTTTATATTGATATGACTCTGAACAACGCGTCGACGATCAAGTTGCCACGCTCAGTTTTCGCTTTATCGCCTCCATCAAGCCAGAAAAAAGCCACACACCACAGTAGTGTGATTACGTCCCGTCACCACACTTTAGAATGAGGAAGAATGGAATCAACTTTATGGTTTCACAAACTTCAATGTAAAACGGTCGCTCTCACCTATGGCCAGATATTTCTGACTATCTGTACCTTGCATTGCCATTGTTGGCGGCAATGTCCATACGCCACTGGGATAATCTTTTGTGTCTTTGGGGTTGGCGTTGATCTCTGCACTGGCGACAAACGTAAAGCCGGCCTTTTCGGCCAGTTTAATGGCGTAAGTCTGATTGACGTAACCCGAGCTGGCCTTGGGGTCTTGTTCGGTATTTGGATTACCGCGGTGCTCGACCACACCGAGGATGCCACCGGATTTGAGCGCCCTGTACATGGCGGCAAAGACATCATCGGCGTAACCGCCCTTCATCCAATTGTGAATATTGCGAAAGGTGAGCACCATGTCGGCGCTGCCTGGCGGAGCGATTTCAGTTTTGGCTGGAGGTTCAAACACGCTGATATTCACTTTACTATAAACGGTGTTAGTTGCCATTTTGGCCTTGAATTTTGCTGCGCTTTTGCGCGCAAATTCACTTTTTGAATCTGGGTTATTGCTGGCAGCATAGAAGCTGCCGCTGTCTTTGAGGTATGGAGCAAGAATTTCAGTGTACCAGCCGCCACCGGGGAAGATTTCTACCACGGTCATGTTGTCTTTGATGCCGAAGAACTCGAGGGTTTCGACTGGGTGGCGGTATTGGTCGCGCAGTTTATAAGCTGGAGTACGATGGTCGGCATTGAGGATGTTTTGCAGCTTACCATCGGCATTGGCTGTGGGGCTGAGCATGAAGCCTGCCAACAGTGTGGCTGAGATGACGGCCTTGATGGATGCGCTGCTGTTTGCCTGTTTCATAATGTGCTCCAATTACCCTAAACAATAACCCTGTGGTCCATTAGGGTACGGGGTTTTAGGCTAATGTCACACTCTGTCTGCAAAATATCAAGTATATAATTCTCTACTGCTGGCCCATTGACATCAGGCAATCCCCCCAGATTACACCTCTCTTCATCCAGGCCACAGCATCTATCCAGCCCAAACCTGCGCGAAGCCCGGTTTTATATTAAAATACCGCCTCTTCACCCCGGACTCAGGCATAGATTCAGAAAAGATGGTTCAAGATCCCGCAAAACGCATTATTGTCGGCATGTCTGGCGGCGTCGATTCATCGGTCACTGCGCTGTTTTTGCAGCAACAGGGCTACGAGGTGAGCGGCCTGTTTATGAAAAACTGGGAGGATTACGCCGACGGTGAGTGCCCGGCGGTACAGGATTCCCAGGATGTCATCGATGTCTGTGACCAGATCGGCATCGAGATGGACGGCGTCAATTTTGCGGCAGAATACTGGGACCGCGTGTTTGCCTATTTCCTCGAGGAGTACAAGGCAGGTCGCACCCCCAATCCTGACATCCTTTGTAACAAGGAAATCAAGTTCAAGGCCTTTCTCGACTATGCGACTGAGCATGGCGCCGACAAGATCGCCACCGGCCACTATGCCAAGGTGGAATTTCGTGATGGTTATTTCCGTCTGCTGAAGGCAAAAGATCAAAATAAAGATCAGACCTATTTTCTCTATACTCTGGGCCAGGCGCAGCTGTCGAAGACACTGTTCCCGCTAGGTAACATCCCCAAACCAGAGGTGCGCCGGATTGCAGAAGAAAATCATTTTGTGAATGCCAAGAAAAAAGATTCCACCGGCATCTGCTTTATCGGCGAGCGCAAGTTCAAGGACTTTCTCAGCCAGTACCTGCCTGCTCAGCCGGGCGAAATGCACACCCCTGAGGGTGAACTGGTCGGCAGACACGATGGTCTGATGTATTACACCTTGGGTCAGCGCCAGGGCCTGGGCATTGGTGGCCGCAAGGATTCCAGCGGCGAGCCGTGGTTTGTGGTGGGCAAGGATCTGATCAATAACATCTTGCTGGTGGCCCAGGGCGAACACCCGCTGCTCTACAGTGATTTTCTTGAGGCCAGCAAACTGGACTGGACCACCGGCGTGGCACCAACAGCACCGTTCCGCTGTGCTGCCAAAACCCGTTATCGCCAGCCGGATCAAGACTGCACCATAACCTGGTTAGAAGGTGACCGCTGCCGGGTTGAATTCGATCGGCCACAACGAGCAGTAACACCGGGGCAGTCAGTGGTATTTTACAAAGATGATGAATGTCTGGGTGGCGGGGTGATTGAAACTACCGCCAAACGGCAACAGCTCGAAAGCAAGACAGGATAATCGGGGACAAGATGGAACACACTTATCGCGAACAAGTGCTGGCCTTTGCCGGCGTCTGGCAGGCAGCCAAACTGGTGCAAGATATAGCACGCACCGGTGAGCTCAACCACGACGATTTTGAGGCCTGTATCAAAACCCTGTTTGTTACCGACCCCGATACCACTGAAGAGGTCTATGGCTCGGTGCAGTCTATGACTCTAGGATTAAACACCCTGCTGGATCAGTTTGGTGACGCCACCAACAACCGCGATATGGAACTAACCAAGTACGTCATGTCACTAATGCACCTGGAACGCAAACTGGAGCGTGAACCGCAGGTAATACAAAAGATTGGCAGTGGTCTTGAGCTGGCCAAATCGCAGACACAGCACTTTGGTTCCATCACCCATGAAACGGTGATTGCCAGTCTGGCTGAGACCTATGCCAACACCATTAGCACCCTGACGCCAAAGATCATTATCCAGGGCGAACAAGGCTATCTCAGCAATTCCAACAATGCCGCCAAGGTGCGTACCCTGCTGCTGGCCGGAATTCGCTCAACCATGCTCTGGTATCAATGTGGTGGCCGCCGCTTAGGATTACTATTCAGCCGTAAAAAGCTTTTAAACCAAGCTAAAGAATTATTGAACGAAACAATTTAAACATAGAGTTAAAACAGGAATGACCATGGAATTATCAGAACTGACCGCCATATCCCCCATCGATGGCCGCTACGGCAGCAAGACTACCGACCTGCGTGCCATCTTCAGCGAATATGGCCTGATCCGTCACCGCGTATTGGTAGAGGTGCGCTGGTTGCAGATGCTGGCTGCCGAGGCAGGCATTGTCGAAGTACCGGCTTTGAGCGAACACGCCAACATTGTGCTTAACAACATTGTCGACAAGTTCAGCGAAGAAGATGCACAGCGGGTCAAGAATATTGAGAAAACCACCAACCATGACGTTAAGGCGGTGGAATACTTTCTCAAAGAAAAGATCGCCGGTAATGACGAGTTGGAAGCCATCAGCGAATTCATCCACTTTGCCTGCACCTCGGAAGACATCAACAACCTCGCCTATGGCCTGATGCTGCGCGAAGCACGCACCCAATCGGTAATCCCAATGATGGACGACGTCATCAAGGCGATCTCCTACCTGGCCCATAAATACGCCGACGTGCCCATGCTGTCTCGCACCCATGGCCAGCCAGCCTCGCCGACCACGCTGGGTAAAGAGATGGCCAATGTCGCCTTTCGCCTCAAGCGTCAGCGCGAACAGATGGTGATGGTGCCAATGCTGGGCAAGATTAACGGCGCCGTGGGCAACTACAACGCCCATCTCTCAGCCTATCCTGAACTGGATTGGCAGAGCATGGCCAGCAAGTTCGTCACCAGCCTGGGACTAGACTGGAACCCCTATACCACCCAGATTGAGCCACATGACTATGTCGCCGAATTCTTTGATGCCGCCGCACGCTTCAACACCATCATCATCGATTTCAGCCGTGACATCTGGGGCTATATCTCAGTCGGTTACTTCAAGCAAAAAACTGTCGCAGGTGAGATTGGTTCATCTACCATGCCGCACAAGGTCAACCCTATCGACTTCGAAAACGCCGAGGGTAATCTGGGCATGGCCAATGCCATTTTCCAGCACCTGGCGGCCAAGCTGCCGATCTCGCGCTGGCAGCGTGATCTGACCGACTCAACCGTGCTGCGCAATCTTGGCGTTGGCCTGGCCCACGGCAGCATTGCCTATCAATCATTGTTGAAGGGTATCTCCAAGCTGGAGGCCAATCCAACACGTCTGGCTGAAGACCTGGATAACTGCTGGGAAGTACTGGCCGAACCAATCCAGACGGTAATGCGTCGCCATGCCATCGAAAAACCATACGAGAAGCTGAAAGAACTGACCCGCGGCAAGGGCATAGATCAACAGAGCATGCAGGAATTCATCAACAATCTTGACATTCCGGCTGAGGAAAAACAGCGCCTACTGACCATGACACCGGCCTCTTATATCGGCAGTGCCATCAGCCAGGCCTATAATCTGTAATTATTATTTACCAAGAATCAATTTTGTGAACCACTTCACAGTTTTTTGATTCTGGATCACCATAATTAACATCGTGGGCCAAGCAGTAACGATCACCTGTATCCACCCCGACGCTCAAGAGCGTTACCTTGGCTCATGATCCAAATTTGCCCGAATTATCTCCCCGGTAATTCGGGTTTTTTGCCTGCCATTCTATCTGCAGCCGGGCAAGGGACTGCCCGGGCTTTTTTCTTTTATCTGCAAAAAAATCGACATACAATGATTTAACCTGTTAGCCAAGTGGGAGAGGTGTAATGTCAGTAATACTGGATGACTATATTCTGGGTGAAAGTGATGAAAACATCAGGCTTGATAGTAGCCAGGATTGCAGTGAGGCCGTACTGGCGCTGACACGACAAGCAAATCGTTCGCTAACAATTTTCACTCACGCATTAGACCGTCGCATCTACAACAGCCAGGGGCTGTATACCGCCGCCCTCAAACTGGCCAGCCATAGTCGTTATTCGCAGATACGCATCATCATCAAAGACTCTACCGATGCAGTTAAACGTGGTAGTCGACTGGTAGAACTTAGCCATCGCCTTAGCAGCAAAGTCCACTTCCGCACACCACCGGCTGAATATAGAGACTTTAGTGAAGAGTTTGTCATTGTCGATGAGATCGGCCTGTTACATCGCAGACTGGCATCACGCTATGATGCTGATCTGAGTTTTTATCAACCTAAGAAGAGCCGTCAACTGCAAAAATTCTTTGGTGACTGCTGGGAAAAGAGCGCCCAAGACCCCAACCTGCGTCAACTATACCTGTGAGCAAACATCAATACCCACTGCTTCAGTCTCTGCTGGCATTGTTATTGATTACTGTTGCTGCAATTGTCCAGGCAGCCGAACAACAACTTGAAATCTTTTCACTTCAACATCGTCTGGCTGAAGAGCTGCTGCCTAACCTGCTGCCCTTTGTCGACAAACAGGGCGTGATTAGCGCCAAGGGCAATCAGCTCATCATTCGCACCTCAGACAACAACCTCAAAGAATTAACCAGGCTGGTCCAACGCCTAGATCAACCCATCAAACGATTATTGATTGAAGTCAGGCAACCACTGATCTCGTCCCGCAGCAACCATCAAGCAGATATCTCCGGCGATGCTAGCCTGCCAGGTAAAAACGCTCAAACCCGCCTGCGTACCTACGGCACCAGCAGTCGTGATACAGCCGCATCCACTCAACAGATACAGGTCCTGGAAGGGCACACGGCGCTGATCAGAACCAGCCAACTGGTACCCATGGGCAAGAAACAGCTTCGCAGTAGTGGCCAGGTAGAAAGCATTGTTGGACAGCAAGATGTCAGCAGCGGTTTCAAGGTAACACCACGCCTGAACGGTGATACGGTGCTGCTTGAAATTATGCCGTTTAGCTCCGACCAAGCCAGTACTGGCGGCGGCGTAATAAATCAGCAACAGGCCTTCACCACTGTCTCCACCAAACTAGGGCAATGGTTTGAAATCGCTAGCACCAGTGCCAGTTCGCAACAAAATGGCCGCCAAGCTGTCTATAAAACTCATGAACGTGATCAACAGCAACGCCAAATTCTGATTAGGGTAACCGAGCAATAGCCCACTGCGACGGAGACATTCAGCAATCTGGCCGAAATATTTATCGGTGCTGAACCACGGCTGCTACTGGGTTTTATGGCTGTGGGCTTTATCAAGGTTTGGCTACCCGGTGATCTTCTCAGCCGCTGCCTTGGAAGTGAAGCCCTCTGGCCTATCACCAAAACTGCTGTAATCGGTGCCCCTTTACCCGTTGTGTTACTGTAGTGTTTTACCTGCAGCCATGAGCCTGCGCCGCAACGGGCGCCCCAAGCAGTTCCACTGCTTCATTTCTGATTGCCACAGCAGAGACCGGCGTTGCTTCCATCAGCCTGTCCTACGCTCTGTTGGGGGCAGTAATGATGCTGATCAGAGCCATGGCGGCGATTATCAGTACCACCTTCCTACTACTGATGAAGGACTCGGCGCCACCCATGACCCTCGCCCGACTGAGGCAGTTGGCCTGAGCGCCATGCTGATGATGCTGCGGCACAGATTATTAGCCGCTTAACGGCCACGCAGAAACAGCTTATCTAGATCTTCCAGCGACATCTGCACCCAGGTAGGTCGGCCATGATTGCACTGGCCACTGCGCTCGGTGCACTCCATATCACGCAGCAAGGCGTTCATCTCCGGCACGGTAAGCTGTCGGCTGGCACGCACCGATCCATGACAGGCCATAGTGGCCAGAATCTCGTTACAGCGCTCCTGAATGCGGCTGCTCTGCCCTGCCACGGCCAGATCAGACAACACATCGGTCACCAGGGTCTTGGCATTGGCGTTTCTTAGCAGGGCAGGCACAGAACGGATCAGCAGGGTTTCCGGACCCAGGCAATCCAGTTCAAAACCCAACCCCTTGAGAAAATCACCGTGCTCCACCGCCAGGCTGGCCTCGTTACTGCTGACCGCCATGGACTCAGGCACCAGCAGCGGCTGAGAACGAATCCCCTCGTCCGCCCAGGACTGTTTCATGCGCTCGTAGGTGACGCGTTCATGACCGGCGTGCATATCCACCAATACTAGGCCTTTTTCATTCTGCGCCAGGATGTAGATACCGTGCAGCTGCGCCAGGGCAAAACCCAGCGGTGGTGCCTCGGCCGGCTTGAAGTCGGGCATTTCTGCCACTTCACCACCGGCACTGGCCAATGCCTGCATCCCCTGATAGGCGGCCTGCCCCTCGTTCACCCCCAAGGCAAAACCGGTCTGACGTGGTGCCGGGGCTGAGTTTGCAGAGCCTGAAGATGACGAGAAAAAACCTGTTGCAGGAGCTGGTTGATCAAATTCCGTTGGGCTGTTTTCAAGCTGCGATGACTGATGGCCGGGGCGCAATTCAGCCAACGAGCGATACAAGCTGGAAAAAAGAAAATCGTGCACCATGCGGCTCTCGCGAAAACGCACTTCGTGCTTGGTGGGATGGACGTTGACATCCACCTCCTCGGCCGGCAGTTCCAGATACAACACAAAGGCCGAGTGCCGGCCATGGTACATCACGTCCTGATAGGCCTTGCGCACCGCATGAGCGATGACCTTGTCCTTAACCATACGGCCATTGACATAAAAATATTGCAGGTCGGCCTGACTGCGGGAAAAGGTTGGCAGCCCGACCCAGCCCCATAGTCTTAAGCCACCGCGCTCAAAATCAATCTCGGCCGACTGTTCAACAAAGGGTTTGCCACAGATGGCGGCGATGCGCCTACGGCGACCTTCCTGGTCGCTAGCGGCACGCCATTGATGTACCTGTTTCTGCTCATGTTTAAGGCTGATACCAACATCAAAGCGACTCAGGCCGATGCGGCGTACCACATCTTCCAGATGTTTGAATTCGGTGCGTTCGGCACGCATAAACTTGCGTCGCGCCGGTGTATTGAAAAACAGATCACGCACCTCGATGGTAGAGCCCTGTGGATGAGCGACAGGCTGAGCCTTGGCTTCGGTCTCACCGCCATTGACCGACAGCTGCCAGGCCTTGTCTTCACCCTGATAACGCGACATCACCTTTAACCGCGACACAGAAGCGATACTGGGCAAGGCCTCACCACGGAAACCAAGGCTGTCAAGATGGCTAAGGTCGTCAAAACTGGCAATCTTGCTGGTGGCATGACGACTCAAAGCCAAGCTCATGTCGTCATGATGAATCCCGGCGCCGTTGTCACGGATACGAATCAGGGCGGCACCACCCTTTTCTATTTCTAGCTCAATCTGCTTGGCACCGGCATCGAGGCTGTTTTCAACCAACTCTTTAACAACTGATGATGGCCGTTCGACCACTTCACCAGCAGCAATCTGGTTGGCAAGATTCGTAGAGAGGAGATGTACACGCTTCACAAAAGATTCCAGTCAGGCAGGACAAACAGACCTGATTATACGTGAAAGGCAATCGGCTGATGGGCTTAACTGTCGTTGTTAACTATCTCGGGTTGGGATTTGCAACACCTGACCAATCCGCAGACTGTCTGACGTAAGCTGGTTAGCCACTCGCAAAGTGCTGAGGCTAATGCGATAACGCGAGGCAATGGTTGAGAGTGTCTCACCACGCTCGATGACATGCTCACGCGCAGCAATACGCGTACCCGCTGGAGGATTAGATATGAAGTAACTACGGATACCGAACATCATCGCCTCCGCCAGTTTTTGCTGATAACCACCAGAACGCAGATTCTTCTCTTCCCTAGGGTTTGAGATAAAAGCGGTCTCCACCAGAATCGATGGGATGTCCGGTGATTTCAATACTGCGAAACCGGCCTGCTGAACAGACGTTTTATGTATCCTGGCCACACCCTTAAGCCCTTTTAGGATCTTGCCGCCGACATCAATGCTATCCTCAATAGTGGCACTTTGAGACAAATCCAGCAGCACCGAGGCCAACATATCGTCCTTGTCATCCAGGCTGACGCCGCCAACCAAATCAGAGGCATTCTCACGATTGGCCAGCAGCTTGGCTGCCTCACTGGTGGCGCCGCGTTGAGACAAGGCATAAACAGAAGCCCCCTTGGCGCGCTTATCAGGGAAGGCATCAGCATGTATGGAAATAAAGAAATCCGCCTTGTGCTTGCGCGCTTTTTCTTTGCGGTTTGCGAGTTTAATAAAATGATCACCATCACGAATCATCAACGGCCGCATGCCGTCTTCTTTCTTGACCAGTTTTTCCAGTCTACGGGCAATGGCCAACACCACATCTTTTTCGCGGGTGCCTTTATGCCCCTTGGCACCCGGATCTATACCACCATGCCCCGCGTCAATGGCGATAACAATGTCTCGTTGCTGCTGCTTAACAATCAACTGTTTTTTCTTAACCTTGGGGGCAGTTGCAGCTTGTGCTTGTTGTACTATTTTTTTAACCGGGGCCTTGGCGACCCGCTGAACAGGTTTGGATGATTTGCCCAGCAATTCAATTACCAGCCTATTGCCCTTGCCTGCTGTGGGTTTCAGCAAATAGACATTGCCTTTAAGCGATTGCCTTAATTCTACGACCAGACGCAAGTCATTACCGTTGCGGATACCGGAACGAATATTCTTAACTGCCGTGTTGGCATAGTTGATTTTGGGTTTATTACCGCTTCTGACTACATCAATCAAATCGACCACGAAACGGTCGGGCCTGGAGAGCTTGAAGTATTTGTATTTGATAGGACCTGTGAGATCCAACACAATCTTAGTTTGATTGTCATGCTGACCAACACGCATAGTGTTGTATTTAAGCGAGTTCGCCGCCCAGCTAGCCGACATGGGCAGCGCACATAGCAATAGCAGACAGAGCAATTGCCGCATGATTCCAACCCCTTTGATTGTCATTCCTCGAGGCACGGATTTACCCCTCAAAAAACAGTTATACTTTTTTCTCATATTTTCCATAAAGATACAACACCTTTCTAGAAAAAAGACAAAATAACCTCGCTTTACCATTGTTTCTTCGTCAGCGATCAATAAACCTTTAATTCTCAATTATTGTTCAAATCTGCCAGTTTTTCGATGAACCCTGGCCCAGTTTCGACATTCTCCTGCAGATTTATCTGTCTCGACGTACCGGCATAGTTGATCTCAAGCACAAGATCAGCCTCGGGCAACACACCCTCGCCCTTTTCTGGCCATTCAACCAACAGAATCGCATCGTGCTCCAACCAATCACGCAATCCCAAAAACTCCAACTCTTCAGGGTCGGCCAGTCGATATAGGTCCATATGATAGACCTGGGCCGAGGCCAGCTCATAAGGCTCAACCAAGGTATAGGTTGGGCTACGCACCGTCCCTTCATGGCCAAGAGCACGGAGAAAACCACGGGCAAAGGTAGACTTACCCGCCCCCAGCTCGCCATACAGATAAATCACACAACGTGGCGGACAGATCTCGGCGACCCTGGCACCAAAGGCGCGCATGGCCGAATCACTCTCTATAAATATCATTTCAAATGGGTACCCGTGGACTGGATGCTCTGGGCAATTTAAGTGAAGCGACAGGATTATTCAACATTGCTAAAAATAATACCCAATATGCGAAAAAAGCCCGGCAATCAAAAATCACCAGGCTTACGTCGACCTCTAGAATTTAGAGACTTGCGCGTTTTTTGCCACTGAGCATTGCCTTAATTAGACTTTCCTTATGAAGCACACTACCAACAAACACACCGACCAAGTGCAGCATTACCAACAATAGGGTGAAATTGGCAAAGAACTCGTGCGTCTCTTCAAGAAACTCATGTTCGTCATCGCTTTTTTTGCCTGAATCATGCTCGTGATCATCGTCATCGGCATGAGCTGTGCCAATAAGCTGCGGCAGCTGAATTGAGCTCTGCTGTGCCATCATCCCGGCGAGTGGGCCTTTGCCCTCTTCCGCACCGTAGAGCAACATGCCTGTGGTTGCTGTCATCAGCAGACTAGCCAACAACACGATAATCATCAGTCCACCAAGTGGATTGTGGCCGATATGGCGTTTTGCATCACCCCTAATCAGGCCTTTAGCATAACTAATAATCTGAGTGGGCGAATAGACAAAATCTGAGAACCGGGCGTGCCTTGAGCCTACAAAACCCCAAATTATTCTGCTCAACAGTAAAATCACAATAGCGTAACCAGACCAGCTATGCAGCCACGACTCCTCTTCACCGCTGATATAAGAAATGACAAACAAGCTTGCCAATGACCAGTGAAAAACCCTAATAAAGGCATCCCAGACATCAATAGTTTTTTGCGTTCTCATAGCCTTAACCCTCTTCTTGCATTGGAATCAGGTTAACAATTGAAGATAAAACCAGGCTTAATGAGCAACCACCTAAAATAACGAGAACACTTATTCGCTACACAGAGCATAAACCTCTTCGATAGAGGTAATACCACTACGGGCAAGTTCGAGAGCATTTTCCTGTAGCGTTCGCATACCCTGACTAACGGCAAGTTCAGCAATCTCTTTTGCTGGACGCCCCTCAATAATCAGGCGCGAAACCTCATTACTCACCGACAACAATTCCGTCACCGTGGTACGGCCACGATAACCAGTGTAATGGCACTTTAAACAGCCCTCGCCACGCTTAAATTTTTCATCGGCAGTGAGCTTGAGGGTTTCACGAATGTGCTGATCAAGCGTTTCCTCGGCAACACATTCGGGGCAATTGACCCTGATCAAACGCTGCGCCATTACGCCAAGCAAGGTAGTACTTAGCAGGTAGCTCTCTACGCCCATATCCAGCAATCGGGCCACCGTCGATGCTGCGTCGTTAGTATGCAGCGTACTGAAAACCAGATGCCCGGTTAGCGCCGCCTTGTTGGCAATATGCGCAGTCTCTTCATCGCGAATCTCACCCACCATGATTACATCAGGATCATGGCGCAAGAAATGCCGCATTGCTTCGGCAAAGGTATAGCCCTTGGCCAGGGAAATCTGCACTTGCTCAGCCCCTTCCATGTCATATTCGACTGGATCTTCAACGGTAAGAATGTGCGGATTACGCTGCTTGACCTCGTTCAATACGGCATACAAGGTGGTCGACTTGCCTGACCCGGTTGGTCCCGTCACCAGAAACATGCCATTGGGACGATTGATCATCCGGCGGACTTTGTACAGGTCATATTCACTAAAACCCAACTCATCCAACGGCCTGAAACCCGTATCTTTATCGAGAATACGAATCACAACACTCTCGCCATTAACCGTCGGCAACACAGAAATACGCAGATCTATCTGTTTGCCGCGACGCTGTAGGCGAGCATGACCATCCTGCGGCAATCGCCGTTCAGATATGTCCATCTGACCAGTGATTTTGACCCGGCTCACCAGGGCGGGTAACAAGTCGCGACTCAAGCTGCGGATAAATTGTAACTTGCCATCAATTCTGAAAAAGACGTTGACCTTGTCCTTTTCCGGGCGAATATTGATATCAGAGGCCTTGCTGTTAACCGCCTGCAAGACGATGGAATTGAGCAGACGGACAATAGGCTTCTTCTTGGCCTCGGCCTCAATCGTATGGGCCGCCTCTTCCTTACCTGCGGGTTCGGCAATGGGGTCCAGTTTTAGATCCTCCAAGGCCTCTATTTCTTCGAAACTGCTGTAGTGAGTATTCAAGGCCTCGCCTATCTCATCTGCTGAAGCCATGACTATTTCAATATTCATCTTTGAGTTGAAACGCAGGGCATCCACCGCTGCCTGATCAAAGGGGTTGACCATGGCAACCACCAGGGCACTGCCCAACTCCGCCAGGGGCAATACTTTGTAGTGCCGTGCTATTTCAGGCGGCACACGGGTAATCAACGGTAGAGGAATTTCATAACCGTCCAGGCTGACAAAAGGAATTGACAACTTACGCGCCAGGGCGAGATTCAATTGTTCCGGGGTAACCAAGCCAGACTCAACCAGCATCTGCCCCAAATGATGGCTACCGCTCGTATATGACTGCTGGATCTTCAGCGCTGTATCTAGTTGCTTTTCGCTAATCAGCCCTTCAGACCGCAACACTTCACCCAGTCGAACATCGGGCATGCGCTTATGTACACTCAATAGGGCTCTGAGATCTTTCTTGTCTTTTAATTGATAGGTTTGCATTAACAGCTCTCTGGCGCACAAATGAATTTACATATTATGGTCATCGCCCAAATGTGATCTGAACTTTATTTTTTATTTGCGGCAATCTCTTTCCTATCAAGATTTATATAAGTTGTTGCATATTTATCTAGTGTCTCTATAATTTGTTCCAGTATCATTATGAAAAACTGACCTTTTTTGCACATTACAGAGAAGTCAGAAAACTGGCAGATAAGCGTTGCAAGGAGGAATAATCACCCTCTTCTTTCTGTCAACAACTTGACCACAACATGCTTGATGGCGTCATCAGCAGCTTTAACTTATTGATTTAGCATCAATTCAATACCTACAAACAGAATTGGCATGCATATCGCATAAGCAAAAGCAGTCAGGAGAATTTATTATGAATGCATTGACACAAGAAGTTGAACAACCACGCTACGACCGTCTCGGCAACCTAGCCTTGGCAGTGCCTTTGCCCGGCAAGAAAGGCAAGCAGGATGAGCTACAAAAGGCGCTGAAGTTATCCGGCATCTTGCAGACCACTCTGGAAGTCAACAAACTCATCGACATCTTCGCCCATGAAATAATCAAACTGGTTAACTATCAATGCATAAGCTACAACCATCAGGAACACTCGATTAGTCATATCATCGGCCAACCTGCCGAGCATTCATGCACCTACCGCCTGGTAGTATCTGGCGATTCACTCGGCGAGCTGGTCATCAGTCGCAACAAAAAATTTGCCAAACCCGAAACCACCCTGATTGAGACGCTGCTGTGTGGCCTGGTCTATCCACTGCGTAATGCCCTGCTCTATCAAAAGGCCGTTGAAGCCGCGCACAAAGACCCACTCACCGGCGTCAACAACCGTACAAGTATGGATGAAATAATTGACAGGGAAGTCAATCTATCAACCCGACACGGTTCAGAGCTGTCGCTACTGGCAATCGACATTGACCACTTCAAAAAAGTCAATGACACCTACGGTCACGCCATAGGCGACTGTGTTATTAAGGCCGTTGCTGAAGCGGCCCAGGCGGCCATTCGTACCTCAGATATGATATTCCGCTATGGCGGTGAAGAATTCCTCATCCTGCTCAGCAATACCGACCGTGAAGGCGCTACACTGTTGGCCAACCGCCTGCGCCAAAAGATAGAAGAGACCTGCATTATCTGCGACAGCACCCATGTCTCTGCCACCATCAGCATCGGTGCCACCTGTATGGAAGCCAAAGGCGATAGTCGCAGCGCAATGTTTTCCCGCGCCGATGCGGCCCTCTATCAGGCCAAATCTTCTGGCAGAAACTGCTGTACATTTTTTTCTGCGGAGGACTAATACATCTCTTCCATAACCCGATAGTATCTATAATGTACGGAGTACTTATAGGACAAAGAGATGCCTAAACTACAGCATTTATTGATTGCCCTCAGCTTCACCCTGCTGCTGTCTGGCATCGCTCAGGCGGAAGTTGATAGCGATGCAATAACAGAACAACAATCCGGCAACATTGGTGCCATGCCCAGCCGCGGCATGACCATGACCACAGTTAAGCAACTCTTTGGCGAACCCGATCGCCGCCACCCTGCTGTTGGCAAGCCCCCCATCAGCCGCTGGCAATATGACGGCATGATGGTCTATTTTGATTCAGAATATGTCATTCATTCAGTAGCCACAAACGATAACCACAAGTAAAATTCCGACTTAGCTTCGATCAACTACTTAGGATCCGGCTCAGGCCGGATTTTTGCATTTATGAATCCTCAAAATACTATACAACTGCCTGCAGAATGGACCCGGCAAAGCGCTGTCATGCTGACATGGCCCCACGTGCATAGCGACTGGCGACCCTTTTTAGAAGACGTTGAACCGGTCTTTTGTGATATTGCCTACCACAGCTCGTTACATGAACGGGTGTTGATATCTTGTTGGGACGACAGTCACCGGGGGCACATCAGCAGTCTGCTTGGTGAGCGCGGCACCAACCTCAGTCAAATACGCTTTTACAAGATAAAGTCCAACGACAGCTGGGCCCGCGATCATGGCCCTATCACCATTTTCAAACAACAAAAACCTGTATTATTGGACTTCAGCTTCAATGGCTGGGGCAGCAAGTATGAAGCCAAGCTCGATAACGCCATCAGCCGTCAGCTATGTAGCCAAGGCGCCTTTGCGAACACAGAATTTGAAAGCGTAGATTTGATCCTGGAAGGCGGCAGTATCGAAAGCGATGGACTCGGCACCCTGCTGACCACCAGCCGCTGCCTGCTATCACCACAGCGCAACCCATCACTGGGCCGATCACAGTTAGAACAGCAACTCAGCCATCTATTGGGGATTAACCGTTTCCTCTGGCTGGAACACGGTCATCTGGCCGGTGATGACACCGACAGCCACATCGACACCCTGGCGCGTTTCTGTTCCGCTGACACCATCTGCTATATCAGCTGCGATGATCCAGCCGACGAACACTTTGATGCTCTGCAAAATATGGCCGCCGAGCTAACCGCATTCAGACAGGCCAATGGCAAACCATACAAGCTGGTTGCCCTGCCCATGACCCACCCCATCCATAACGAAGATGGGGTGCGCCTACCCAGTACCTATACCAATTTCCTGATTATCAACAACGCCGTGCTGGTGCCGACCTATGAAGACGAGCATGACAATATAGCCCTGCAACGGCTGGCAGTGTGTTTTCCAGGTAGAGAAATCATTGCTATCAACTGCAAACCCTTAATTGAACAGTATGGCAGCCTGCACTGCGTTACCATGCAGCTGCCAGCGGGAGTCCTGGCTTAAATGAGCAACAAACTATTGAAAGTCGCACTGGTGCAACGCAGCATCAGCAACAACCTGACAGCCAACCTTGATGCCAACATCAATGCCATCAAACAAGCGGCCACCAACGGTGCCAAACTGGTTTTGCTACAGGAACTGCACAACAGCCACTATTTCTGCCAGACTGAAGACAGCGACAACTTTGACCTGGCTGAGACCATCCCCGGCCCCAGCACGGAAAAGCTGGCTGCCTGCGCCAAAGAAAGCAAGGTAGTCATCGTCGCATCGCTATTCGAAAAACGCGCCACCGGCCTCTACCACAACAGCGCCGTAGTATTCGAACAAGACGGCTCGGTTGCCGGCAAATACCGCAAGATGCACATCCCCGATGATCCTGGTTTTTATGAGAAATTTTATTTCACCCCCGGTGACCTCGGCTTCACCCCAATAGACACCTCGGTCGGCCGTCTTGGCGTACTGGTATGCTGGGATCAGTGGTATCCGGAGGCCGCACGTCTGATGGCACTAACTGGTGCCGAGCTGCTGCTCTATCCCACCGCCATTGGCTGGGACCCACGTGATGACCAGACCGAACAACAGCGCCAGCGCGATGCCTGGCTCACCATCCAGCGCAGCCATGCCATCGCCAATGGCATCCCGGTGCTGTCATGCAACCGCTGCGGCTATGAACCTGACCCCAGCGGCCAGAGTGAAGGCATACAGTTCTGGGGCAGCAGTTTTGTCGCCGGGCCACAAGGTGAACTATTGGCCGAAGCAACTGAAGATCAGAATGGAATTCTCTATGCAGATATCGATATGGGCCGCAGTGAAACGATCCGCCGCATCTGGCCCTACCTGCGTGATCGTCGCATTGATTATTATGCCGATCTTAAACTACGTTATCGTGATTAGGACAGCCATCAATCACAGACGCCAAGCGTGATATGTGAAATAATAGCCCCATTACACCAACAATAATTCGATGGAAGAACAACGATGATCGTCATACTCGAACCAGGCATAGATAAATCCGGTGCCAACTACACTGCCATCATGGATTATCTCACCAACCAGCCCGGCATCCAGGTGCGCGTGCACGAAGAAGCAGGTACACAGCAAGTATTAACCGAACTCTACCTGGTCGGCGACACCAAGACCATGGATAAAGAAGACATTAGCGCCCTCGCTGGCGTAGAGCGCGTGGTGCGCATCTCCCAAGACTACCGCGTCCTCGGTCGCCATAAAGACGACAAACGCTCCACCCACTTTGAATACAACGGCGTCACCTTCAGCCAGGACAACCTGCACATCTTTCCCGGCCTCTGTGCTGTTGATAACCCAACCCACGTCGAACAGATGATGAAGGCCTGTCAGGAACATGGCCTGGAAACCACCCGCATGGGTGCCTACAAACCACGCACCAGCCCTTACGCCTTCCAGGGACACGGCAAAGACTGCCTGCCTTACGTTTTTGAACTGGCGGGTAAATACGGCATCAAGGTCATCGCCATGGAAGTGACCTGTGAACAGCATGTTACAGAGATTCAGCAAGCGCTGGAACAGACCGGCAATCCCACCGGCGTCATGCTGCAGATCGGCACCCGCAACACTCAGAATTTCGAACTACTCAAGGCCGTTGGCCGCCAGCAAGAGATGCCCGTACTGCTCAAGCGCGGTTTTGGTATAACCCTGGAAGAATCACTCAATGCCGCCGAGTACATGGCCTCAGAAGGCAACCGCAAGGTCATCTTTGCCCTGCGCGGTATGAAGACCAACATGGGCGATCCGCACCGCAACTTTGTCGATTTCTCCCACGTCCCTGTGGTCAAACGCCTGACCCGCATGCCGGTCTGTGTCGATCCATCACATTCGGTCGGCAGTCGCGAACAGTCGCCTGATGGTTTAATGGATGTCTTCCACGTCACCGCCCAGGGCATTGTTGCCGGCGCCAACATGGTATTGGTGGATTTCCACCCTGCCCCAGCCAAGGCGCTGGTGGATGGACCGCAGGCACTGCTGATGAGCGAGCTGCCCTACTTCCTCGAAGACTGCCGCATCGCCCGCGAAGCCTACGATGCACGGGTTAAAAACATCCATCGTATTCGCCCGGCGTAATAACCACTCAGTAATTAACCACGATACAGCCAGAGTGGAACGAAAACAAAATCCGGGGGTTTATGGCCCCCGGATTTTGCTCCATTTACATCCTCTGGCACATTTAGTCTACTACCTAACACTTGCCGAAATACCTCAAATCGGCAAGCATCTCAAACAACTCGCGGATGGCCGCGATTCAAACACCGATAATTTAGTTGATTATGCCAGAGCATAGGAAGTCGCCAACAGGGTCATCAGCGGGCGGGCCAAAACGGATGCGCGCTTGATCGGTGAACAGTCGCCGTATCTGCCTTACACTTCCGGCATGACCTATATCTGGACACAGGAAGGTTGGCGGTACGTACGGCCATTTGCAAGTCATTTCACTACCGAGCGAAAATAGAGCACCTCATGGTTAAACCAATGTTTAATACAGATAGGCTAGGATTTTACGATCACAGCTGCTGAAATCGTACGACGAGATAGCCGATATCGCCCGATTTGATTACAAAAGGGCATTTTGAGGTACAATCGTCACCCAACTAGGATGTTATTTTTTAGGAGTCATCACGATGCAAAGATCCACCTTATTAAACCCCCGCTTTGTAGTGCTGGTTGGTTTTATAGTCGCCGCCGTCGCCATGCGTCTGATCCCTCACCCACCCAATTTCACACCGATCGCAGCAATGGCCTTGTTCGGCGGCGCCTATTTCGCCAGCCGACACCTGGCATTCATAATCCCTTTAGCGGCGATGCTGTTGAGCGACCTAATACTTGGTTTTGCTGGAATCCAGCAGACACTGTTTATTTACGGCAGCTTTGCATTAATTGTATGCCTGGGCCTATGGCTGCAGAATCATCGTTCACCTTTCGCTATCACTGCGGCGGCGGTCACTGGCTCAGTTGCATTTTTCATCATTACAAACTTTGCTGTCTGGTCACAGGGCCTGCTCTACCCCCTGACCTTTGATGGTCTTCTGACCAGCTACATCATGGCCATACCGTTTTATGCCAACACACTGGCCGGTGACCTGTTCTATACGCTGCTTTTGTTTGGTGGTTTTGCCCTGGCGCAACACTATTTCCCGAGATTGCGCCAACATAGCGCACCAACAACCTACGCCCACAGCTAAGATACGCGCCAAAACGTAGGGCGTCGCTTGACAGCATCTCGCACGCTCCTATAGAGTACTCCCCTCTTCAGGTGTCCCTTGGGCTATCGCTCATAGGGATTAAACGGGAAGTCGGTGCGTTCGGTTAACACCGTGACAAACCCGACACTGCCCCCGCAACGGTAAACGAGTATTGGAACTGGCACACCGCCACTGTGTTAAATAACACGGGAAGGCGCTGGTTCCAGGTCAGATCTGCTTATAGCAATTTGATCCGCTCGTGAGTCCGGAGACCGGCCTGAAGTGACAAAGCAGTGTCGCGGCGGGCGGTACGGTGGATGCGTTCTGCATTTCATCGTTCTTCCTTTGCACACTGCACACCTTTAAACCCATTGCGTGCGGGTGTGCGCTAATGAAAGGAAGACAAATATGAAACATTGCCCCTCTCTCGTCACCGGGCTGCTACTCTGTGCCCATGGCTCGCCGGTACTCGCAACAAGCACTCAAACCGATCCAATTATTGTAACCGCCACCCGGCTGGATAGTGCGGACAGCACTGCCACCAATCACACCACCATCATCAGCGCCGCAGAGATTCGGCAAAGCAGCGCCGCAACCCTGCCTGAATTGCTGTCACAACAGGCCGGCATCAACAGCCGCAGCCTGTTTGGTAATAACGCGGCACGCGCCACAGTCGATATCCGCGGGTTCGGCGCAACGGCCACCCAGAACACCCTGTTATTGCTTGACGGTCGCCGCCTCAACGATGTCGATCTCTCAGCTGTCGATTATGCCGCGCTGCCATTAAACAACATTGAACGTATTGAGGTCACCCGGGGTACCGGCGCGGTACTCTATGGCGACGGTGCCGTCGGCGGCACCATCAACATCATCACCAAACAAAGTGACAGGATGGGCTCAACCGGTTATATCGAAGGCACTTATGGCGCCTATGACAGTAGCAGCCTGCAGACAGCACTATCCCATAACGACGGCCAGATCGCCCTCAACCTTGCAGCCAGCACCTTGACGTCGGACGGCTATCGCGACAACAATCAGATAGATCAGAAAAACATCCAGGGGACATTGCGCCTGTTACAGGATAACGGCGAGGTATATATCCGGCTGGGCGCGGATGAACAGGACCTGAGGACGCCCGGAGAGCGCAGCGTGAATCCCTCTGCCGGACTCAATGAACTGACCGATGATCGCCGCGGCACCAACAACCCCAATGATTTCGCCAACCAAGACGGACGCTATATTAACGCCGGCGTCAGTCACTATCTCAACGATAAGCTCGAACTCATCCTTGATGCCGGCTATCGTAAAAAAAATCAACAGGCCTTTCTGGAACAGGGCGGCTTTCCACAATATATCGATACCGATTTATCCACCTGGTCACTGACGCCGCGTCTGAATATCAGTCATGCATTTGGCGACCACAATGCAAGCACCCAGGTTGGTATTGATTATTATGATTCAAACTACAACTCCTACCGTGGACAGACGAAAGATACCATCAATCAGCCCATCCATACGCTCGACGTCGGCCAGCAAAGCACGGCCATGTATGCCCGCAACACGACCCAGCTCAGCGACCATTCAACGCTGACTCTCGGCGCACGCAGACAGAATGTCGATCTATCGGCCAGAGATAGCTTCGATGCCACAGCGCCGGGCGGTAGCTTCGGCAGTGAGGCCGCCGACCTCAATACCCGCGAACGTGAAAATATGTACGAAGCCGGACTGCGGCAACAACTCAGCCAGACCACCGCGCTGTTCGTAACCCTGGGACGCAGCGTGCGTTTCGGCTCCATAGATGAGATCTTCGAACTTGACCCGAACACCTACGTTCAGCTGTTCTCGGCACTAAATCCCCAGACCGCCCGTAACACCGAAGTGGGATTCGATTATACCAGTGGAGGTTTTCGTGCCGTCACCAGCCTCTACCACATGCGTTTGGAGGACGAAATCTACTTCGACCCCGCCAGTTTCACCAACATCAATCTTGATCCGACCCGGCGTTATGGTCTTGAAGCCAGCGCCAGCACACAGCTGAGTCAGGCCGTACGCATCACCACCAATCTCGCCTATACCCGCGCCGAATTCCGTGAGGGGACATTCAAGGACAATGATATCCCGCTGGTACCTCGTTATACCGCCAGCCTGTCCGGCCTATGGGATATCAGCCCGACACTGGAAATGGCCGCCAGTCTCAATTATATCGGCGACAAGTACTTTGATAATGACCAGGCCAACGCCGCCAAAAAAATACCCGCTTACGAAACGCTTGATATGAAATTAACCAATACCCAGGGGCCCTGGCGGATCAGCGCCGCAATCAACAATGCCCTGAGCAAGAAGGCGTTTGACTACGGTGTAATCAGCACCTTCACGTCGGGTAAATACAATGCCTACCCGTTACCGGAACGCAGCTGGATTGTTTCTCTGACGTACGATTTTGATTAGCCCCAATAATGCGTTTACAGAACAGTCACGTCCTCTACGCTTTTCTGACACTATCTATCGTCTTGCACGGTATTGCTTTCTTCACCTGGCGTGTCACCGAGACGGTAGCGCGCCAGGCGGGTGGCAGCCTGATGCTGGTGCTGACGCCGCCACCGGCACCAATGGACACAGCAATGCCGGAGACTCAAGCAACAAAGACGGAGACTAAAACCGCCATCGCAGAAAACAAGCTCACTCGCGCTCAGATAGCTCCGCTGCCTACAGCCAAAGTGTCTCAACTACAACCCACTGAAACCGTAACAAGCAGCCACGATGTAGACAATCATGCCCCCGAGCAGACCTCAGCCAAATTAGCCGTAACAGCTGCGACTACAACCTCAACAGATGCGCAGGGTGAACTCGGTCCGCGAATTCAGAAACAGATTCAACTCGCCCTTGCCCCTCACTTCACCTATCCCTTGCACGCCCGCAAGAAAGGCTGGCAAGGCCAGGTGGTACTCAGCTTACATATCGATCACGCTGGCCGGCTCAGCGACATTCACATCCTGCATAGCTCTGGTTATGCTGTGCTGGACCGCGCCGCACTCTCAACCATGAGACATATTGCATCAATCCCCGAGGCCGGCCAATGGCTCGACCGACACGGCTTCGATACGGAAGTACCCATCGACTACCGCTTGGCCGACGCTTAATTACGCCACCGGCTTTCCAGACATGAATACTTTTGAATCAAGGAACGCAGCAATACCTGCGTTGAAGCAGGGGCTTATGTTTAATCTTTTTCCGGCAAAATCCTAGACTAAGGCACGGCAGGAACGATGACTCACAGCTCCACCCCCTTCTGAGCACGGATACCGGCCTTATAGGCGTGTTTGACCTCTCGCATCTCGGTAACGGTATCGGCTATCTCGATCAACTCATCCCTGGCACCACGACCAGTGATAATGACGTGTTGCATCTCTGGTTTATGTTGCAACGCAGTGAGCACACGGTCGAGCGGGATGTAGTCCATCTTCAGGGCAATATTCAGCTCATCCAGCAGCACCAGATCAATGTCAGGATTGGAGAGAAATTCTTCGGCCTTCTGCCATGCCTTCATGGCTGTGGCGATGTCACGCTGGCGGTCCTGGGTGTCCCAGGTAAAGCCTTCACCCATGACGTGATATTCAACTCTGTCAGGAAAACGGCGAAAAAAGTCCTCCTCACCCGTACTAAAGGCGCCCTTGATGAACTGGATCACCGCCACCTGCATTTGGTGACCAAGGGCGCGGGCGACGACACCAAAGCCGGCGCTGGACTTGCCCTTGCCGTTGCCGGTGTTGATCAGTATTAACCCCTTGTCCTTGTCGGCACGGGCGATACCAGCATCCACCACGGCCTTTTTGCGCTGCATGCGTTGGGAATGGCGTCGATTACGGTCTTGGTCGCTCATCTAATCTCTATAAAGCAGGTTAAGACTGATAGACGGAGCATGAGCAGGAAAACAGCTGCACGGCTGTCCCCCCCGCATCGCCCTCCGCAACACAGTCAAATACAATCTCAGGCCGGTCTCCTGGCTTACGAGTGAGCGCTTGATTTAGCATGGCCCTCAGATCGCCTTCCCGTGAGATTAAACACAGTGACATTGATCTAACTTAACTCGCTTACACTTGCGGTGGCAGCGTCGGAATTGTACTGGCTTATCCAGTGCGCACCGTCTTCACGTTCTATTCCTCGAGCAACAGAACCCATGGGGCACATGAAATCTTGGTAGCAAGACTCTATTAAGGATAGCCGATAGTGTCAAGCATGGCGGCACCATACTCACCAGAGACCTTAGTCATTATTAGTAACGCGTAAACGCTCGGCTAACACAGCCATTAAATGTCACGGTCAAATACCTATAGCTTTATCTCTTTTGTGGTAAACAGGCTCGGAATGCTGCTCCCTAATTGATGCTATTTTAGGCAACAACGCCAAAAAATATTCGACCAATTCAGGGTCAAAATGACGGCCAGACTCGTTAACAACATATGCTACCGCATCCTGTTCCAACCAGGCATGTTTATAGGGACGCTCTGAAGTCAGCGCATCAAACACATCCGCCAGCGCGCAAAGCCGTCCAACCAGAGGAATCTGCTCACCTTTCAGACCATGGGGATAACCACTACCATCCCATTTTTCATGGTGACTCAAAACAATCTCACGCGCCATGCCAAGCAAACTCGAATCGTCACCGGAAAGAATATCAACACCTATCTGAACATGGGTTTGCATGATTCGCCACTCGGCAGGTTCAAAACGTCCAGGCTTTAACAATATTTCGTCAGGAATACCTATTTTGCCAATATCATGCATTGGCGCCGCATTCAGCAACAAATCACAGGCCTCCTCACTCATCCCCGCCGCCCTACCAATCAATGCGGCGGTCTTACTCATGCGGATGATGTGCATGCCTGTCTCATTATCACGAAACTCTGCCGCTCGACCAAGACGACGCACCACCTGCAAACGGCTCTGATGCAACTGCTGTTTAGCCGCTTGAAGCTCTAGAGTTCGCTCCACAACCCGATGATCGAGAATATCGTTCTGCGATCGCATATATTTCTGCGCCAATTCGGCCTCCAGCAAATTCCGTACCCGTGATAGCAATTCATTCATATCAAATGGTTTGGTAACATAATCACGGGCACCGGCATCAAAGGCACGTTGACGAAAATCCTGTGCCAGCTGAGCCGTCAACACCAACGTTGGCGGAAAATAGGGGACATTCAAAGACTTGAATTGTGCCAAGACATCATAGCCATCCATCACCGGCATATTGATATCAAGTAGAATTAAATCAATATTATGCTGGTAATATAGGTTTAACACCTGGGTAGGATCTTGTGTGGAAATGACATTCTCATAGCCATTCGCATTCAGAATTGCTTCAATAAGAACGATATTGGTAAGCTCATCGTCGACGACAAGAATAGTGGCGGATTTCAAATCCATATTGGCTCTAACCATGTTTTGGCGTATTTCTATTGAGCATCTAGCAACCAAACCCCCGTCGCCATTTAGCAACTACTTAATACTAGATGATTAAAACCAGCTTGCAAGGCCGATTACGCACACCAAGAAATCCTATAAAACGAGGGGAAATACCAATACACATACCCCAAAGATGCGTTAGATAATTATGCAAATGCACACACAAGACAACGCAAAAACAACACGTTTTCGGCTTCAAATCACCGGCCTTGTGCAAGCGGTTGGCTTTCGTCCATACATTTATAAATTAGCTAAAAATCACAATCTGACTGGCTGGGTTAAAAATGGCGGTGATGGTGTTGAGATTGAAATTCAGGGAGCAGAAACAATACAATTTATAGCCACCCTAACTAAATCCCCCCCAGCTAATTCCATAATTAAAAAAATAGAACACAATGAAATAAAACTGATCCAGGAGGGACAATTTAGAATCTTGGATAGCCAAAAAAATAATGTTAAAGGCAGCATCGCCGCTGATACATCAACCTGCCATGAGTGCCTAGAGGACCTATTTAACCCCGACAGCCGTTACCACCTCTATCCGTTCGTCAGCTGCAGCCACTGTGGTCCACGTTTCAGCATCACCCAACAACTACCCTATGACCGCGCCAATACATCAATGGCAAGCTTTAAAATGTGCCCAGCGTGCGGAGATGAATACCACTCCCCCATAAACAGACGATTTCATGCCCAAACCATCGCCTGCCCGGCATGTGGACCACAGCTTTCCATAACCATAGAGAAAATACTTCAGCAGCTCAAACAAGGAAAAATACTCGCTATCAAAGGGATGGGGGGCTTCCACCTGGTTTGCGATGCAAGCAATGAAACTGCCGTCCAAAGACTCAGACAGCGAAAGCAGCGTGGTGAAAAACCGCTAGCGGTAATGGTTGCCAATCTCGCCAGCGCAAAATCATTGGTACATCTGGATAGCAGAGAGCAGCAACTATTACAAAGCCGACAACGTCCCATTGTTGTCCTGACAAAAAAAAAGGCCCTGCCAATATCACAGTCAGTCGCACCTGAACTGAAATGGCTTGGTATCATGCTGCCCTATACACCACTGCACTATTTGCTATTCTACCAAGCCGCCGGACAGCCTGAAGCAACAGATTGGTTGGAACAGGCACAATCACTCTGTCTGGTTATGACCAGCGCCAACCGTGCCGGTGAGCCCCTAATGATTGATGGCCATGAAGCCAAGCAAGGCTTGACTGGCATTGCCGACGTAATCGTTGATCATGATCGAGAGATTGTGATGCGTTGCGATGACTCAGTGTTGCGCCTGATCAATCAACAACAACATTTTATCCGCCGTAGCCGTGGTTATGCGCCACAAGCAATAAAACTGCCATACGCTATCCCTTCAACGCTTGCCGTTGGTGGACACCTGAAAAACACCATATGCATTACACGTGATAACGAAGCGTTTGTCTCGCAACACATTGGTGATATGAATAATACTGCCACCCTGCGCTTCTTTGAAGAAACTATCGAGCATCTGTTGTTAGTTCTAAATGTAAAACCGGAGCGGGTTGCCCACGACCTACACCCCGACTTTCTCAGCACTCACTACGCTCAAGCATTAAACATCCCTTGCTTTGCAGTGCAACATCATCATGCACATTTAGCAGCGGTCGCAGCAGAGCAGCATATTACCGAACCCGCTATCGGTTTGGCCCTGGATGGCGTTGGCCTCGGCACAGATCACACAGCCTGGGGGGGCGAGCTTTTTTTAGTTGATGGCACTCGCTGTCTGCGGCTAGGGCATCTCCGGCATCTCAAGCAACCCGGTGGCGACATTGCCGCCCGCGAGCCCTGGCGCATGGCAGCCGCTTTTCTGCATCAAATTGGCCGTAGTGATGAAATCTCTGAACAATTTAATACACAGACAAACGCCCGCAACATTTCACAACTAATAGAGAAAAATATTAACTGTCCTATGACTACAAGTTGTGGCCGCCTATTCGACACGGCCAGTGGCTTGCTCGGAATCAGCACTAAAGCCAGCTTTGAGGCACAAGCAGCCATGCAGCTTGAAGGCATGGCCAACGATACAGTCGTCATGCGAGATGGCTGGCTGATAGATAATAAACAATTGGATCTAACCCCCTTACTCAGCAGATTGACTAACACTAACGCTACGCATGGAGCAAACCTGTTCCATGGCACACTGATCAGGGCACTGTGCGAATGGGTTACAGCTGCAGCCATCGAGCACAACAACACAACTGTAATTTTAAGTGGTGGCTGTTTTCTGAATCAGCTTATGACGCAGGGACTGCTTATTGGCCTACAGAAAAATGGCTTAAAGGTATACCTACCACAGCAAACGCCGGTCAATGATGGCGGAATTAGCCTGGGCCAGGCCTGGATTGCTGGAAATCAACAGCGTTAGGCACCACCTGGCAGACAGCAGCAATTAAGCTAGCGAAAAAACCGTGCGATTCCGACCACTCTCCTTGGCTTCATAAAGCACTCTATCGGCCTCGGCCAGCAGTGCCGTTCTATCTCTGCCATCCTCTGGCGGAATGTAGAGGGTCACACCGCAGCTGATCGTCACATCAAGACTGCCTTGCCCGACGACGATTGGTGTGTCGGCCACAGCACTGCGAACATGCTCAAACACGACGCCCACCTCATCACTAAAAGATTACGAGCGCACCAAAAACAAAAACATATTTTTGAATACCGCCAATGACCCCGAAGGTGATGAGTTGCCTTGCTAACAAATTCGCGGCAGCTGATCTGCCATCAACCAATCTACCAGCCTCTGTCCTCCAAAGACAGTTTGCATCTGTACCAACTGACGCTTGTCTGGCAGCACCTCACCTATGATGACTGCATCCCGGCCAAGCGGGTGCTTACGCATAACGGATAACAGCAACTTTGCATCCGCTGCGGCACATATAGCAATCAGTTTGCCTTCATTAGCAATGTAAAGTGGATCGAGACCCAATAGTTCACAGGCGGCAGCGACTTCAGTACGCATAGGAATATCGACCTCTCTAAGCTGCATACCAACTGCTGATTGTTTGGCTAGTTCATTCAGGGTGGTAGCAAGACCACCACGGGTTGGGTCACGCAGGCAGTGAATCTGTGGCACCGCCTTGATCATGACAGTGACCAGATCATGTAGTGCAGCAGAATCTGATTCGATCCTGGTTTCAAAGTCGAGATTTTCTCGTTTGGAAAGCACGGCAATACCGTGATCGCCGATCGTACCGCTAAGAAGAATCACGTCACCGGGGCGGGCTTGATCACCAGAGATATTCACACCTGCGGACACAACACCGACACCGGTGGTATTTATAAAAACCCCATCGCCTTTGCCCTTATCTACCACCTTGGTATCACCACAGATTATTTTCACTCCAGCCTGTTTTGCCGCACCAGCCATGCTGATAACAATGCGTTCGAGATCGGCCAAAGGAAAACCCTCTTCGAGAATAAACCCGGCCGAAAGATAGAGGGGCCTGGCACCAGACATGGCGACATCATTAATCGTGCCGTGCACCGCCAGACTGCCGATATCACCACCGGGGAAAAACAGCGGCGAGATAACATGACTGTCAGTACTCATCACCATCCGACCTGCGGCCACATTGAAACAGGCCTGATCATTGCCCTGACGCAGCAGCTCATTATCGAAATGTTTGAGGAACAGCGTTTCGATCAGTTCTGACGTAGCCCGACCACCGCTACCATGACCCATATTGATAACGCCATTGCGCAGATCAAGGCTCATGCGGCTTGTTCACATCTTGGCATACCCGATGACGGCCATAAGACCAATAGGCGGCGCAGGCACCCTCGGACGAGACCATGCAGGAACCCATTGGGTTTGCCGGTGTGCAGACTGTGCCGAACAGTTTGCACTCGACGGGTTTCTTCTGACCACGCAGAATCTCGGGGCAGGCACAGCCTTTCACATCGCTGATGGCATGTGTTTCAATGACAAACCGTTTTTCAGCATCGAAGGTTGAAAATTCTGATCTGATTTGCAAGGCGCTATCAGCAATCACCCCCAGGCCACGCCACTCAAAACTATCGCGCAGCTCGAATATTTCAGTCATGAATGTTTGCGCCTTGCTATTGCCATCACGCGTTACTGCACGACTATATTCATTTTTTACCTCATGACTGCCGTCATTCACCAAACGGATTGCCATCAAGGCCGACTGCATCACATCCAGGGGTTCAAAACCGGCGACCACAATCGGCTTGCCATACTCTTTTGCTAACCGCTCGTAGGGACGGCTACCGATGATGGTACTGACATGGGATGGACCTAGAAAGGCGTCGATAGTCACAGGTTCAGGTGCGTTGAGAATCGCCCCCAGCGCTGCCGGGGTGAGAACGTGATTACAAAAAACAGAAAAGTTTTCCAGCCCTGCCGCCGCTGCCTGCTTGATTGCCACCGCCGTGGCTGGTGTGGTGGTTTCAAAACCGATGGCGAAGAAGACCACCTGCCTGTCCAGATTGTCACGAGCAATCTGCAAGGCATCCTGGGTGGAATAGATCATACGAATGTCGGCGCCATCGGCCTTGGCCTGCATCAAGCTACGGCGGCTTCCAGCTGGCACACGCATCATATCGCCATAGATGCAAAGAATAACGTCATGCTGTTCTGCCAGTTGCATCGCTTCATCGATACGCGCTGCAGGCAGAACACAAACTGGACAGCCAGGGCCATGCACGAATTCAACATTGGCAGGCATCAAATCCTGAATGCCATAACGAAAGATGGCATGGGTGTGGCCGCCGCAGAACTCCATCAGCCGGTAATGACGCTCTGCCTGCGCTGCCTGTTTGATAGCTGCGGCGATACGCCTGGCGGTTTGCTGATCACGGAATTCGTCGATGTACTTCACTTTGGTGGTAGCTCCAGCATGCCGGCCTCGGCAAACAGTTCGAGTGTCTTTTGCGCCTCGTCCGGACTGATCCTGTTGAGGGCATAACCAACATGTATCAGCAGATAGTCACCCACAACCGCACCATCCACCAGCGCCAGTGAAATCTGTTTTTTGATACCACCGAGCGAGACTACCGCGTTGTCATTGGCCTCATCAATGGATACAACTTCTGCAGGAATAGCTAGGCACATATCAGGCTTTCTCTAAGGTTTTTATCCAGTCATACCATTGGCCCAGTCCTTGGCCTTTGGTGGCAGACAGCTGCAGAATTTCAATTTCTGGATTTACCCGACGGGCATATTCAATGCATCGTTCCAGATCAAATTCAACATACGGTAGCAGATCGGTCTTGTTAATAATCATTACATCGGCGGCGTGAAACATGTCCGGGTATTTGATCGGCTTGTCCTCACCCTCGGTGACAGAAAGTATCACTACCTTGTAGCCCTCGCCCAGATCAAAACCAGCGGGACAGACCAGGTTGCCGACATTCTCTATGAACAACAAACTGCCAGCCTGTGGTTGCAGCTTTTCCAGCGCATGACCAACCATGTGGGCATCAAGGTGACAACCCTTACCAGTGTTGATCTGGATTGCCTGGACACCAGTGGCGCGTATCCGTTTAGCATCGTTAGTGGTCTGTTGATCACCTTCGATCACGATCATTTCATGTGTGTTTTTTAAATCATAGATAGTTCGTGTTAACAGGCTGGTTTTACCTGAACCGGGGCTAGACAAAAGATTCAGCGCAAGAATGTTTTTTTCAGACAATAGTTTGCGATTGGCAGCGGCATGGTTGTTGTTCGCCGCCAGGATATCGGTCTCTATGCTGACCCTGCGCCTGCCGCACGCATGTGGTTGGCCATCAATCTGAACCTGTTCGCTGCCGCAACCACAATCAAGACACATTACTCCACCTCCAGCTCTTTGATACGCAGCTCTTCACCGGCATTTATCTGCAATCCCGTAACACCGCAGACCGGACAGGCATCGAAACGCTGTAGCAGCGCCACCTGCGTCGAACACTGTGGACAAGTGGCCTGGCCTGCGACTTCAATCAACTCCAGTCTGGCACCATCGGCTATAGAGCCTTTCATTACCACATCAAAACCAAAATACAACGCCTCAGATTCAACGCCGGCCAACCGTCCCACTTCCAGAAACACAGTCTTTACCCGAGAATATTTCTGCTCCGCAGCCTGTTTTTCAATGATCTTTAACACGCTTTGACAGAGGGAAATCTCATGCATCCAAATAATCCTATTCAGGGGCAGAATCATGCCGCATATAAAATAAAAATTCGGCTGCCGTAAGTATAACGCTCCATCCACTATAATAGTCCGATATACATTCCGATTTAAGAAGGTAACTCACAGTCAGCCGTCTCACTCGCCAAGGGCTTGCAGGAGAACGACCACTCCGTCGAGCATGCCACAGATGACGCGGACGGCCCCCAAGGTGCATTAGCAAACAATTATGACATACTCGCGATTGAGCCTATGCCTCCCAAACTGCGTGAATCAAGACTAACACTCCGACCCTGGCCTATTTTCAGGGCCCCAGCCGTATTTACAATCACCACTTGCATGCCTGGAATGAAAAACCGATATTGGAAACTATTGCTAAGAGATAAGCACTATTACTTTCTTGAAGAACCACCTGCTATGACCGGTGCTGCTATTTGTGACGCTGACATTTTTGATTGAATGGAACAACTCCGATCTCATCGTTGCCGACTGGATCTATAGCCTGCAAGGCGGTCAGTGGCGTCTGAAATCACATTTCATCACCTCGGACGTGCTACACGAGACAGGCCGAAAGTCGATCCAGAGTATTGGCCTGCTTTTTTTGCTGCTAGCCCTGCTCAGCCATCACAACACTCGACTTGCACCATACAGGCGCGGTTTCTGGTTGCTGTTTCTATCCTTGGCCTTGGGACCGTTACTTGTTTCAGTACTCAAGGCCTTTACCCATCTTGACTGCCCCTGGGACTTACTGCGTAATGGCGGGGAACACCCCTATCTGCCAATTTTTCAACCCTATCCTGGTGACTAGCTGCAACCGCCGTTTCCCATCGGGGCATGCCAGTGGTGGCTATGGCCAGCCCGGGCTTTATCTCTTCATCTACCACTACAAACCGAAATGGAGATGGGAGGGATTATCGATAGGTATGCTAGTAGGCTTGACCTTTGGCATTGCACAGCAATTACGCGGTACCCATTTTCTTTCCCACGATATCTGGAGTCTGGCAATCTGCTGGTTCAGCGCCTTGATCGTCTACTGGCTGACATTTAGTCGTCAAAGGTACAACAGAAATAATGTATGAGGGAGTGTAGATAATGACAACAGTGGCTCGTGCTCAGCACGAGCCACTGTTGTCATTACGACTGTTAAGCGGTAAAGGGGTTTCTCAAAACAATGGTTTCTTCCCGATCAGGACCAGTGGATATTATATCAACAGGCACACCTGAGATCGCTTCGATGCGTTGCAAATAGACACGGGCAGCATCAGGCAGATCATCATAGCTTTTAGCACCGACAGTTGACTCTTTCCAGCCCGGTATATCCTCATAGACAGGCGAGCAAGCTTCCAGCACTTCCGCCGCCAGAGAAGCTGAACCACAGGCCTTACCGTTACGCTCATAGCCAACACAGATACGGATGGTATCCAGGCCGTCCAACACATCAAGTTTTGTGATGCAGAGACCGGTGACACTATTGACTTGATTAGAACGGCGCAGCGCGACGGCATCAAACCAGCCACAGCGACGGGCGCGGCCGGTGGTTGAACCAAATTCGTGTCCACGACGAGACAGGTGCTCACCCATTTCATCAAACAATTCAGTCGGAAATGGACCTGCACCAACACGGGTGGTATAGGCCTTAGTGATACCCAAAACATAATCCAGACCACGTGGACCCATGCCGCTGCCTGTGGCTGCGCCACCGGCGGTGGTGTTTGAAGATGTCACAAACGGATAAGTACCATGATCAATATCAAGCAGAGCACCCTGCGCACCTTCATATAACACGCTGTCACCACGATCACGGTAATCATGCAACATACCGGTAACATCAGCCGTCATGGGCTCAAGTTGTTCAGCCCAGCTGAGACTCTGATCTATCACCTGCTGGAAGTCGACGGTATCGGTCTTGTAATAATTTTTCAGCATGAAATTGTGATAGTCGAGAACCTCACCCAACTTGGCGGCAAAACGCTCACGGTGAAACAGATCCTCCAAACGCAGGCCGCGGCGTGAAACCTTATCTTCATAGGCCGGACCAATACCGCGGCCAGTCGTGCCAATTGCTGCTTTGCCACGCGCTCGTTCACGGGCCTGATCAAGGACAACGTGATAAGGCAGAATCAACGGACAGGAAGGGCTGATCTTTAAACGCTCACGCGCGGGCACTCCCCTGGCTTCCAGACCTTCAATCTCCGTTAACAAGGCTTCAGGTGACAGCACTACACCATTACCAATCAGACACTGGACGTTTTCCCGCAGGATGCCTGATGGGATCAGATGTAATACGGTTTTTTCTCCATCGATCACCAAGGTGTGACCAGCATTATGACCACCCTGAAAGCGAACTACAGCCGCGACCGTATCGGTCAGCAGATCAACAATCTTGCCCTTGCCCTCATCACCCCACTGGGTGCCGATGACAACTATGTTCTTACCACTGCTCATGTATTGATTACCATTTGTAGATAAATAGAAATTCTGGCCAATTAATATTCAGCTTCTAAACAGAAGCCACTTGCCAACCGTTGATACTTTGTTGCAACACACGGTCACAACTGAAATCAGCGGCTTCACCCTGCTGTCCTGGCAACATGGCCACTACTCGCTCACCTTGGCTACGTAACTCAGCAACCTTGGCATCGAGTGATTGATCATCAGAAAGCGGTGCAAAAATACCCTTTGCTGTCGGCATGGCCTTCTGACTCAGGCTCACCAAAGTTTTGAGATCGGTACTAAAACCGGTTGCTGGGCGGGCACGACCAAAGGCCTTACCGATGGCGTCATAGCGCCCACCGCGAGCGATTTCCTGGCCATGGCCTGGGACAAAGGCAGCAAATACTACGCCGGTCTGATAACGATAGCCGCGTAGTTCAGCTAAATCAAAATAGAATGGTAGGTCACCAATATGACGCTCGGCCAGTGCAGCAATCTGAGTCAGATTTTCAAGCGCAGCTTTGACACCCTCGCTTGCCGAAGCAAATACTTCACGTGCCTGTACCAACACCGAACTATCGCCATTAAGATTCACCAGACTACGCAGCTGTTCACGCACGGGACTCTTGACCGCCCAGTCTTTAAGATAGGCATGGATTTCAGGCTTGGCCTTACGCTGCAGAGCCTCAAACAGGGTCACTTCCTGATCTGCAGATAACCCCGCGTCTTTAACCAATTCGCGGTAAATACCCACATGACCCAAGTCAATATGAAGGTTTTCAACACCGGCCTGCCTCAAGGTCTCTACCATCAAACGCAGGATTTCCACGTCACTCTCGATGCCGGCATGACCATATAGCTCGGCCCCTACCTGAAGCGGTGAACGTGAACGCTCAAACCCTGATGACAGGGTATGCAATACTGGGCCGATATAACAGAGCCGGGTAGGTACATCACGTTTGAGGATGTGGGCATCAATACGCGCCACTTGTGGCGTCATATCAGCTCGAACCCCCATCAAACGACCAGTCAACTGGTCAATCAGCTTAAAGGTCTGTAGATCAAGATCGCTACCAGTGCCAACCTGCAATGACTCCAGGTATTCCATTAGCGGCGGCATCACCAGCTCATAGCCCCAGGCATTAAATGTATCAACCAGCAGACGACGTAGTTGCTCAAGCTGTTGCGCCTGTTCAGGTAGCAGTTCAACTATGCCTTCCGGCAATAACCAGCGTTCGTTTTTCTGTGTCACGCGTCCAACCATTCTTATAATCTAGGTGCCCTAGCGCACCAGGCTTAACACGATGAGGCCGGCAATCATACTCACCAGGCCGGCGATGCGCAGTGACTTTTCGTCCATCTGCGCCATCTGCAACCAGGTCTTGCGCATGCCATTAGGGTTGATAAAGGGCAAAACCCCTTCAATCACCAGCACCAGGGCCAGTGCCGCCCACAAGTCTTGCCACATCATCGTTACCAAAAAAATCGGGCATCACACCAAGTGTCATGCCCGTTTTCGTATTTTACCTGTTTATGAAACAAATTTCCTGTCAGGAAATCCCTGTCGCTATTTAGCGCCTTGCTGGTCGCCAAAGTAATTAAAAAACTCTGTATCAGGCTTGATCACCATTATATCCTGCTTATTTTTGAATGACTCCTTATAGGCCAGCAGGCTACGATAAAAAGCATAAAACTCAGGATCTTGATTATATGCCTTGGCATAAATCTCAGAGGCCATAGCATCACCTTGACCACGTAATTGCTCGGCCTCACGATAGGCCTCAGCTATCAAAACGGTGCGCTGCTTATCAGCATCGGCACGGGTTTTTTCGGCAATTTCCGCCCCTTTGGCGCGAAAATCAGAAGCAACGCGGGCACGTTCAGCCTCCATACGATCGTAAACCGAATCACTGATTTCACCCTTCAGGTCAATACGTTTGATCCGTACATCCACCACTTTGACACCAAATTCCTGGGATTTCTTATCCGCTGTCAGGGTGGCAATATCCATGATCTCAGCACGTTCACCCGAGATGACTTCCTGAATGGTGCGGCGGGCAAACTCTTCACGCAGACTATCTTTAACAATCTGTGACAACCGAGAATTGGTACGACGCTCAGTACCACCCATCGCAGTGAAATACTTGGACTCGTCGGCAATACGCCACTTAACGAAAGCATCCACCACCACGTTTTTCTTCTCGACCGTCAGAAATGTTTCCGGTTCAGCGTCCATCGTCAGCACACGACCATCAAACTTTCTCACGTTATTGATAAACGGAATCTTGAAATGAAGACCCGGCTCAAAATCAGTCTTCTCAATTTCACCCAGACGCAGCAAGATAACCTTCTCACGTTCATCAACGGTAAAAATAGAAAACATTCCCAGGATCAAAACAACACCCAGCAGGATTATCAACCCCAAACTTTTACTTTGATCCATTAACGTTGCTCCCGACTACGAAGTGATTGACGTTCACGCTGTATAAGCTGTTGTGCCGCACGTGCAGCGGCTGCCCCCGCCTGTCCCTCTAGATTAGAAAGATTCGGACTAAAGCTCTGACCCTGAGCTGGCGCCTGTTCCTGCATCATACGATCCAGCGGCAGATACATCAGGTTATTGCCACCCTCAACATCGATCAACACCTTGGAAGTCTTAGACAATACCTCCTCCATGGTCTCAATATAGATACGCTGACGAGTCACCTTTGGCGCCTGTTTGTATTCAGTCAGGATGCTCTTAAAACGAGCCGCCTCACCCTCGGCCTGTGCGACGACCTGCTCTTTGTAACCACTGGCTTCTTCGATTTGACGAGCCGCAGCACCTCGCGCCCTGGGCAGGATGTCATTCGAGTAAGCCTGAGACTCGTTGATCAACCGCTGCTGATCTTCTCGTGCTTTAACAGCATCATCAAAAGCACTCTGCACCTGTTGCGGCGGCTGTGCATCCTGCATATTGACGCTGATAACCATTAAACCTGACTTATAATTATCAAGAATTTTCTGAATGCGAGTCTGAACACCACTAACAATGTCGCTGCGACCTTCTTTCAGGACAAAATCCATGTCACTCTTACCAACCACCTCACGAATGGCACTCTCGGCCGCATCACGCAGGGTTATATCAGGGTCACGGACTTTAAACAGATAGTCAGAAGATGACTTGATATTGTATTGAATCGCAAAACGGACATCGACGATGTTCTCATCACGGGTCAGCATCAAGGCTTCACCAGGCACAGTGGCACTCTTGGTGCTGGTACGTCCACCACCGGCACGGTAGCCAATAAGCACATCTCTATTCTGGGCCACATCGACACGGACGACATATTCAATGGGACGCGGCAGTCTGAAACTCAAGCCAGGCTGGAGGGTATCGACATACTTGCCAAAACGCATCACCACGCCCTGTTCTGCGGGCTGAATGATATGAGCCATGTCATACACCAGCCAACCAGCCACAGCAACCACGAGGGCCAAGCCCATGCCGGCCGCGCTGCCCTTACCACTGGGGCCATCACTGCCGCCATTGTTATTTCTACGGCCACTTTTCTTGCCACCGAACATTGCACCAAGCTTGTCCTGCATTTTACGGACAACTTCGTCCAAATCAGGCGGACCCTGCTCGTCTTTGCGTTTTTTCCCCCATGGATCATCATCCTTCGATCCACCCGGCTCATTCCAGGCCATATGCCTCTCCAATCAATATAAAGTCGTACACCAGTTCGGGCTATCAGGCCAGAACTGGCAATTTTAGAAACCTTATCACCTAGCCGCAAGGCCAAGCTATAAATTTATAATTAAACCCAACTTGTTGTCCGCCACTAACTGGCAGCCATCCTGACAACAAAGTGCCTCTATTTGCCTTGGCCAAGTAAACACGTCCAGCATGCAATCACCATTTTCCAGCACATCTTCACGTTCAACCATTTCACGCTCAAACAGCTCGGCCCGTAAACGACCGGCCGTAGGCGATATTTTCAACCGATAGTGCTGACGGCTATTCACCGTCCCAAACGTCGCTTCTTCACCCCGTTGTTTGGCTTCTTGCCATTGCAAAAGTTCAGTGACTGCCTGTTTAAGCAAGTCGAGACCATCACCGCTCTTGGCCGAAATCCAGACCCGCAAAGGACACCCCAACTCATCACGATCAATTTTGGGACCTGCTGCGTCCATCAGATCGATCTTATTGTAGACCTCCAGCTGAGGCACCTCATGGGCACCCACTTCTTTCAAAACCTCGTTGACCTCAAAAATCCGCTCATGTCGACCCTCGTCATGAGCATCGATCACATGCATTAACAAGGCCGCCGCCTGGGTTTCCTCCAGGGTTGAACGAAATGACGCCACCAGACTATGGGGCAGGTGACGAATAAAGCCGACCGTATCAATCAAGATTGTATCGAATTCAGTCTCAACATCAAATTTACGCAAGGTCGGATCAAGCGTGGCAAACAACTGATCTTCAGCATATACATCCGCATCAGTCAGGGTATTAAACAGTGTCGATTTACCGGCATTGGTATATCCAACCAGCGATACCGCATGAACCATAGACTTGCGTCTCGAACGACGCCTATCTTCACGCTGGCGGCGCACCTTTTCCAGGCGCTTATTGAGCTGCTTGATGCGATCACCGATTAAACGCCTATCGGTCTCAAGCTGAGTCTCACCTGGGCCACGCAGACCGATACCGCCTTTTTGTCGCTCTAAATGGGTCCAACCTCGCACCAGACGAGTCGACAAATGCCGCAGCTGAGCCAACTCCACTTGCAATTTACCCTCATGGGTACGTGCTCGCTGGGCAAAAATATCAAGGATCAGGCCCGTACGATCCAACACCCGGCATTTCAACAAACGTTCCAAATTACGTTCTTGAGACGGTGACAAGGCATGATTGAAGATTACCAATTCGGCCTCTTCTGCCGCGGCGATCCCGATAATCTCTTCGGCCTTACCACCGCCTATAAAATACTTTGGATCAGGGGCGCGGCGACTGCCCTGCACAATTGCGACAGGTTCAGCGCCGGCGGATAGAACAAGTTCTTTGAACTCTTCCAACTCTTCACGTACATCCTCGACCTGAAAATCCAGGTGCACAAGTATAGCACGCTCCCCCTCATCGGGGCGCTCAAAAAACTCCACCTAAATACTTACCCGTTGACTAAGAACTGCTGGTGTCATCATCGCTCATTGGCAACTTAACATTTCTGGCTGGCACGATAGTTGAGATTGCATGTTTGTAGACCATCTGGTTGACTGTGTTTTTCAACAACACTACGAACTGGTCGAAGGAATCGATCTGGCCCTGCAGTTTAATGCCGTTAACCAGAAATATAGATACCGGCACCTTTTCCTTACGCAGTGCGTTCAAAAAAGGGTCTTGTAACGTTTGCCCTTTGCTCATTCTGACACTCTCCTTTAGTTATTGTTTATCGAGCGTACATCTTCTCACCAGCGCCAACCGCAGCGGCTCAATTTATGCGGGAACACAGTTGTCAGAAATACTAACATACTCACCCGCAATCATATATTGAGGCTGGAGTTGATGTATTTCAAGGCCTGTTCCAATAAATCTGGTGATTCACCTTCCAGCCAGCTCGCACCCCGCTCAGCCCTTAACCAGGTCAATTGGCGTTTGGCAAACTGACGGGTAGCAACAATGCCTTTCTGCATCATTTCATCATAAGCATACATGCCATCCAGATATTCCCATACTTGGCGGTAACCCACTGCCCGCATGGAAGGTAGATTCAGACTCAGGTTGCCAGGCTGCCGCAGGCCAACCACCTCATCGACAAAACCTTTTTCTATCATGAGGTTAAAGCGATTTTCTATACGCTGATGGAGGATGCTACGATCCTGTGGTGCAACAATAATTTTAGCAACACGGTACTGCAACTTATCTTTGGCCGCCTCGGCATGTAGTTCGGTCATGGTCTTGCCACTGATTTCAAAAACTTCAAGGGCACGCTGAATACGTTGTGGATCATTGGGATGGATACGGGCAGCGGAGTTCGGGTCAAGCTGCTGCAGCCGTTGATGCATGGCCGCCAGGCCATGCTGTTCAATATCAGCATCAAGTTGTGCCCGCACCTGCTCATCGGCGGCAGGCAGATCAGCCAGACCATGTTCCAGGGCACGAAAGTAGAGCATTGTGCCGCCCACCAACAATGGAATTTTTCCAGCAGCGGTGATTTCAGCCATGGCGGCCAGGGCATCGTTACGAAAGTTGGCCGCGGAATAGGCCTCGGTCGGCTCAAGGATATCGATTAATCGATGTGGCGCCTGCCGCAACTCTTGCGCTGACGGCTTGGCAGTCCCAATATCCATGCCCTTGTATATCAAGGCCGAATCGACACTGATCAGTTCACAACCAAGATGTTGTTGCAAAGCCACAGCAAGATCGGTCTTACCGGCCGCAGTAGGCCCCATTATAAAGATGGCAGGAGGTAGAGGGGGCATGGATGAATTTTGGCTTAGATAAACCAATTCAGGAAGGTCAACACCAGCATTAACAGAAACATGCCGCCAAAGACAATAATCATCATAATTTTCTCAAGTCTCATGACAAATCTTTCCTATTCTTTTATTTTTTATAGATTTTTCGTCTGAACAAATCACTACGACGACTCACCAGCCGATCCAGAAACAGCAGACCTTCGAGATGGTCCAGCTCATGCTGAATAGCACGCGCCTCGAAACCGACACTCTCAATTTTGTGCTTTTCACCAAACTCATCGAAATATTCCAGCTCAATAGATTCGGCACGAACCACATTGCCCGTGTAGTCAGGCACTGACATACAACCTTCGCGGCCCTTGGCAAAACCGTCATAGCTGATGATCTCAGGGTTCACCATCACCATCCGGCCATGCTGTTCGATCTTGGGTTTGCTGGAGACATCAACAATCACCACACGGATAAAATGCCCCGTTTGCGGAGCGGCGATGCCGACCCCACCCGGCCCGGCACGCATGGCCTGCTCCAAATCAGTGATATAAGCACGCAAGGCATCATCAAACCGTTCTACCGGATCAGACAACTGCTTCAAACGTGGATCGGGGTATTGCAAAATTTCTAATAGAGACATGAATCAACCAATCATCGTCTCGATGGGGCGCAGCTTGGCATCCACACCCTCTTTAATGACTATTTCAAGAGCTGACTCAAGCGCCGCAATACCCTCGCCTGCCACACCATCAATATGCATAATATAGATTGGACTTTCGTTACTGCCACCAACATCAGAATCAAGATTGACAATATTCAGCCCGGCTTCAGCCAAGGCGCCAGTAACATGGGCGACAATGCCAGGGCGATCAGCGCCATACACCGTAATCTGCACATCCGGTTCAATATGACGGTGCAGTTTGCCGTCCATCTTGTCGACATGGACGTGCAAGCCCATGGAATCAGCCACGCTGCTCAATAAATCCTGTAGGGATTTCTGCGTGCCAGCGTGACGCACCATCATCATGATGGTAAAGCTATCACCGAGTCGAATCATGGAGGTCTCACCCAGATTACAACCGCCCCCATACAAAGCCGCAGTGACATGGGAAACAATGCCCGGGCGATCTTTGCCTACCACCGACAGGATATACCAATGCGTCATAATGCATCCTCACACAAGGTTATAGTCGCCACAATCATATCACCCAGCCTGACCTAACCAAATCAATGTAGCCATGCGGCCCGTTACGCCATCACGACGATAAGAATAGAAACGTTCCCTGTCTGTATAGGTACAACAATGACCACCATAAACCTGCTCAACCCCCAGAGTTGCCAGCCGCTGCCGAGCCAGTAGATAGATATCCGCCAACCAACGGCCCTCTACTGATGAAAGCTTAGACGGCTGAAACGCCTCTACTGCTTGTGGATCAAAAGCCATGAACTGCTGCCGCACCTCATCCCCCACTTCAAACACCTGAGGCCCAATCGCCGGCCCCAGCCAGGCCATTACGCTGGATGCAGTGACGCCCATTCTTTTCACGGTAGCTTCGATCACGCCATCCGCCAATCCGCGCCAACCGGCATGGATAGCTGCAACCACCGATCCAGCCTGATCACAAAGCAGCACTGGCAGGCAATCAGCGGTCATCACCGCGCAAACTATATTCGAATCATGGGCAAAGCTGGCATCGGCCACAGGCATATCATTTACAACAGCCGCATTCACAACCTCAATGCCATGCACCTGTTTAAGCCAGACTGGCCCGGCTGGCAGATCACAATACTGCTTTAAAAGCGAACGATTACTGGCAACGGCCTCGACGCTGTCGCCAACATGATCGCCCAGATTAAGACTATCAAAAGGTGATTCACTTACCCCGCCCCGGCGGGTGGTCGTGCCAGCAAAGACATTGGCGGGCGCTGGCCAATCAGGCGCCAACCAGCCAAAACCCGATTCAGCCATGCTCTTCGGCGTCGGCTTTTAATACCTCAAGCAAACGGCTCATATCGTCAGGCAACGGCACCTCCCACTCCATCTGTTCACCTGTAGATGGGTGCTCCAAACCAAGTTTAGCTGCGTGCAGTGCCTGACGTTTGAAACCACGCAACATGTTGGTCATCTGCTCGCTACTATCTTTCGGAATACGCAAACGCTGGCCATAGACCTGATCGCCAATCAGCGGATGGCGAATATAAGCCATATGAACGCGGATCTGGTGAGTACGTCCTGTTTCCAGATTGACACGAATATGGGTATGGGCGCGATATCGTTGAATCACGCGATAATGGGTAATCGCCTCCTTGCCGTTATGCACCACCGCCATACGTTTGCGATCCACTGAATGACGGCCAATCGGCTCGTCCACCGTACCACCGCTCACCATCACACCGCAGGCCACCGCCTGATACTCACGCTTCATAATTCGCGCCTGTAGTATTTCAACCAGGTGTTTTTGTGATTTCAGATTTCGCGCCACTACCAGCAGACCAGATGTGGCCTTATCAAGGCGGTGAATAATGCCGGCACGCGGCACTTCGTTCAGCTCCGGGGCGTGATTCAACAAGGCATTGACCAGGGTGCCACCCGGATTGCCCGTACCAGGATGAACCACCAAACCTACCGGTTTGTTGATCACCAAAATATCGTCATCCTCATAGACAATTTCGAGCGGAATCACTTCTGGCTGCCATGCCACTTCAACCTCGGTGGTTGCCTCCACTTGCAGCAATTCTCCCCCCATCACCTTGTCTCTGGGACGCAGCTGTTTGCCATCCACCAATACTTGCCCGGCCTTAACCCACTGCTGCAAACGGGCACGGGAATAATCAGGAAAAAGCTGCGCCAGGGCCTGATCCAGCCGGTTGCCGCCCATCTCAACTGGCACAACTGCAGAAAGCATTTCTGTTTTAGACATAACTATTTGAAAATCCAGTATTTTGGATGGCAGGGGAAAACCAATACTAACAAATTTGGCACACTCTTAGCCACCATAAAACAGCCACATTCAAGACAACATTAGAGGCGTATGCTAGGCTCATTACACCTTTAACATAATATGCGAATCAACCAGCATGCGTTTATTCATCGCGCTTTTTACCGCCTTGCTCATTAGTGGCTGCGCCACAATGTCACCGCCAACGGCCCTGCCAAATAAATGGTCACCCGAGATCTACTATAGCGAGGCCCGTAAGGCCCAGGCCAGCGGCGATCACCAAACCGCCATCAAATATTTCAGCGAAATGGAAATCAACTACCCGCTTAGCCCCTATGCCCAACTGGCACCGATCGAGACGGGCTATGCCCACTACAAACTAAAAGACCTTGACACCGCAGTCAGAGAGGTTGAGCGTTTCATCAACACCTATCCAGACCACGACAATATTGATTACGCCTATTACCTGAAGGGACTGGCAAGAAGCGAACAGGCACATAAAAAAACCAACTCAGACACTGGGACAACGGAAGCCATCATCAACACAGACCTGGCACGACAGGCATTTAACAGTTTTTCAACCGTGGTTCAAAAATATCCAGATAGCCAATATCGTGACAATGCCATGCAGCGCATGAGCACACTGCGCAATCAGCTTGCCCGCCACGAGCTTGAAGAGGTAAAAATTAATCTTAAACATGGCAATAAAGACGCGGCCTTGCAGCTGGCCAAGTATATTTCCGAGCAATACCCTAAAACACCAGCGGCGGCAGAAGCATTCGAGATAATAACCGACGCATCGAGCACCATTGTTTCCCCGGGCATGGACAGCCAGCCAATCAAGGTCGCAACCGAACCACAACCCATCAAACAAGCGCCTGCAAGCAATGAAATACAGCATGAAGCGTGGCTGCTGCTGCAAAACCCAACACATTTCACCTTACAGCTTATTGGCACCAGCAGTCGGGAAAAACTTGAGACCTACATCAAAAAACACCAACTGCGAGACAAGGCGACCTACTTTCACCGCACCCTCAATAACAAAGACTGGTACTCGCTACTGTATGGCAGTTACAGCAAGCGAGCCGATGCAGCGACAACAGCGGCACAACTGAAAAAGACACTTAATCTTAAAAAAGTCTGGATTCGTCAATTCAAGGATGTTCAGTTATCAATAGCGCAAGGCCTGTCTGACAACTAATATTCAGCGCCTAAACACCAGGGACAAAACAACACGGCTATGCTAGGCTACACACGACTCAAAAACCCTAATTTAAGCAACAACAATATCGCCAGAAGTTCCGGAACAAACATGCCATCACTCATAAAACTTATTCCCGCACTGTTTTTATCTCTGCTGGTTGGCTGCGCATCGACCAGCAATCCAGACACATGGCCAGCCTCAAAATTCTATAACCAGGCCCAGGAGTCCATGTCGCTAAAAGACTATCAAACAGCCATCAAACACTATGAAGACCTGGAGATCCGCTACCCTTTCAGCCCCTACACACAACAGGCGCAGTTGAACGTCGCCTACGCCTACTACAAATATGATGAACCAGACTCGGCCATTGCCGCAGCAAATCGTTACATCAAGCTCTACCCACGCGCCAAGGATGTTGACTATGCCTATTACCTGCGCGGCCTGATCAGCTTCGAGCGCAACATTAGCACACTAGACCTTACTCTGGGACTGGATTTCAGCAAGCGCCAGCCGAAAACAGCCAAGGATGCCTTTCATCATTTTGAAGATCTGATCAAACGCTATCCCGACAGCAAATATGTTAACGATGCCAAACAACGCATGCTCGATATCCGCAATCAGCTAGCCCAGTACGAACTGCATGCCGCCAATTATTATTACCGCCGTGGCGCTTACCTGTCCGCCGTTAAGCGGGCCCAATATGCACTGACAAGCTATCCACAGACACCGGCCATCCCTGATGCACTTATTATGATGATTAAGGCCTATCGCCAACTCGGCATCAATGATCTGGCCGACGATGCATTGAAGGTATTCAAACTAAACTATCCGGAGCATAAGGCCATCAACGAACTGAGCTAAAACTGGCCGGCCTGCCGGACACACTGAAGGAGTAAGGTATGTGGGACTTTTTTGAAACAGTACGTCATCGTCACTCTGTGCGCAGCTATCAAAGCGACCTACAGGTAGAAAAAGAAAAACTCAATGCCATTATTGAAACCGCCTGTAGCGCCCCATCAGCAGGCGATCTACAGGCCTACAAAATAGTCGTCGTCAGCAATCCCGAAAAACGCCTGGCTCTCTCCGCCGCCGCACAGGAACAGAACTTTATCAGCGAGGCACCAATCTGCCTGATTTTTTGCGCCGAGCCAGAAAGATCAGCCGAAAAATATGGCGACCGTGGCCGTGAGCTTTATGCCATCCAGGACACCACCATCGCCGCAGCCTATGCCCAGCTGGCCATCGTCGCTGCCGGGATGGCCTCGACCTGGGTTGGTTACTTTGATGAAACCAGGGTAAAAGAAATAATTGAGATTGAAAATGGGCTCTGCCCCATCGCCATGCTGGCGCTGGGTTACCCAGCCGAGCTACCCGAACCGACGACACGTCGGCGTCTGGATGACATAGTGAGTCATTTAGACTAATTAAAAAAGGAGCCTTTGGCTCCCTTTTTTAATATATACAGATAAATGTCCAGACTAGGAGTCAGTCGGGCCTAGGGGATTGAAGCGAGGGAGTGGAAAATTTGAGCCGCTCTCCCACTTCCGCAGCCAATTCAACCTAAATCTGGCAGACTCCTAGATATGCAAACTCCGTTTTTCCACCCCCAGCGCAGCTTCATGCACGGCCTCAGATAAAGTTGGATGTGCATGAATAGTTCTTGCCAGATCCTCACTACTGGCTGAAAACTCCATCGCCAGCACCCCTTCCGCTATCATCTCTGAGGCATTAGGACCGATAATGTGAACACCAAGAATGGTATCGTCCTTGGCATCACTAATAACCTTCACCATGCCAGCCATATCACCCATGGCACGGGCACGGCCATTGGCCAAAAATGGGAAGACGCCTTCCTTGAAATCAACACCTGATTTTTTCAGCTCCTGAGACGTCTTCCCGACCCAGGCAATCTCGGGCCAAGTATAAATAACCCAGGGAATGGTGCCATAGTTGATATGGCTAAACTCACCAGCAATATGCTCGGCAACAGCAACCCCCTCTTCCGAGGCCTTGTGCGCCAACATAGGGCCGCGCACCACATCGCCAACGGCGTAAACACCTGAAAGATTGGTACGACACATTTCATCGACAACAATAAAGCCACGCTCGTCCATTTCCAGGCCAACTTCAGCGGCATTAAGACCATCGGTATTGGGGCTACGGCCAGTGGCAACCAGAACCTTATCAAACTTCAATTGTGACTCGCCCTTGCCATCATCAATGGCCACAGTCACGTGACGACTACTGGCCTTGGCTGAAATGGTCTTGGTCCCAAGACGAATATCCAAACCCTGCAAAACCAGCTCTTTCAAAGCCGCCGTTGCCAGGTGTCTATCCACTGCAGGCAGAAATTCATCACGGCGAATCAGCACCGTAACCTTCGCCCCCAAACGGCTCCAGACACTGCCCAGTTCCAGGCCAATCACGCCACCGCCAATCACTGCCAGACTCTTTGGCACTTCGCCAAAACTCAAGGCGCCGGTTGAATCAACAATTCGCTTACCATCCAGCGGCAATGATTCAACTGTCGCTGGCACCGAGCCAGTGGCAACAATGATGTTATCCGCCCCAACCAGCTCGGCCTTGGCCTTTTTCTTGCCTTTGGTGTGCGGTGTAAATTCAACCTGATTATCACCCAGCAACTTGCCATGACCCTGTAACCAGGTCACCTTGTTTTTGGCAAACAGTGCTGCCACACCACCTGTCAGGCTTTTAGCGATGTCATCCTTACGCGCCATCATTTTTTCAACATCGAGACTGACACCCGTGGTCTTAATACCATGTTCATCAAATTCATGCTGCAGGCGATGATAGTGATGCGAACTATCCAACAAGGCCTTGGACGGAATGCAGCCCACATTCAAACAGGTGCCACCCAGTGAAGGTTTATCATCAGGCCCCAGCCATTTATCAATACAGGCCGTTTCAAGCCCAAGTTGGGCGCAACGAATCGCCGCCACATACCCCCCCGGGCCACCGCCGATGACAACCACGTCATAATGATCCATATCTGTATTCTCCTTTAAACCTGCAACAATAGGCGGGTGGGGTCTTCAAGCACTTCCTTTACCTTGACCAGAAATGAAACTGCCTCTTTGCCATCGATAATACGATGATCATAAGACATCGCCACATACATCATTGGCCGGGCAACTATCTCGCCATCTTCAACCACAGCACGTTGCTCGATCTTGTGCATACCAAGAATCGCACTCTGCGGTGGATTCAAAATAGGTGTCGACAATAGCGAACCAAAGGTCCCGCCATTGGTGAGGCTAAAGGTACCACCACTCAGGTCTTCCATCGACAGCTTGCCTTCACGGGCCTTACCGGCATATTCAGCCACGGCCTGCTCCATTTCGGCCAGGCTCATCTGATCAGCATCACGAATGATAGGCACCACTAGACCGCGCTCAGTGCTTACCGCCACGCCGACATCAAAAAAACCATGGTAAATAATCTCATTACCGTCAATGGAGGCATTCACCGCCGGATACTCTTTCAACCCCTCACAACAGGCATTGATGAAGAACGACATGAAACCTAATTTGATGCCGAATTTCTTCTGAAATTTTTCCTGATATTTGACACGCAGATCCATCACCGATTGCATATTGATTTCATTAAACGTCGTCAACATGGCCGTGGTTTGTTGTGCTTCCAATAAACGTTCAGCGATTCGGGTACGCAGCCGGGTCATAGGGACACGCTGTTCTGGACGACCGCCCGCTCCCACCTCTGTTGTTGATGCCGCTACCGCTGCAGACACAGGCTGACTAGCCTGTTCGACATGTTTAAGAACATCGGCCTTGGTGATACGACCATCACGACCGGTACCGCTTATAGTTGTAGGATCAAGTTTATGTTCCATTACCAACTTACGCACCGCCGGACTGAAATTCATTGCCACCGTAGGCTGTTCTTCCACTGCAGCAGGTGCAGGCGCCGCCTCTTCTTTTACAGCTTCAACAACTGCTTCTGGTTCAGGTTCAGGTTCTCCAGCAGGTTGCTCGACCGAAGAATCAACAATAGCCAACACGTCACCGCTGCCCACCACAGCACCAGACTCATGCCTAATCTCGGTCAGCAGCCCATCTTGCGGCGCAACCACTTCAAGCATGACCTTGTCCGTTTCCAGGTCGACCAGATTTTCATCACGTTTGACGTAATCACCAACCTTTTTATGCCACTGGGCCAAGGTTGCATCGGCTACCGACTCCGACAGCACCGGTACTTTGACTTCAATCAGCATTTATTGGCTCCCTTCAATCTAAATTCGTTTTCAGCGGAGATTCCGCTTACCAATTCTGTTAAGCAACGCTACACAATGTGCGCCGTTTTTCGCCTGCCTTACCACTTAGTGCAGCATCAACCAGCTCAGACTGGGCAGCCTTATGCAAATACAGCAGACCCTCAGCTGGCGCCGCATACTCCTCACGCCCGGCATAATAGATTTCCTGCTTAGCAGTCGCCAGATCTCGCAAACGAGAATGAATAAAATACCAGGCACCCTGATTTCTGGGTTCTTCCTGACACCAGACAATCTGTGTTGCCTTGTTATAACCGCCTAACACCTCTGCCAACCGCTCTTCTGGCAATGGATAAAGCTGTTCCAGTCTAACTATCGCCACATCCTTAATCTCTTGTTCACGGCGCCTTTCCAGTAGATCAAAATAGACCTTGCCACTACAAACCACTATTCGTTTTACCTGAGCTGGTTTGATAGTATCGATCTCATCAATCACCGTTTCAAACTTGCCTTTACTCAGGTCTTCAAGCGTCGAAACAGAGAGTTTATGACGTAACAGGCTCTTCGGTGACATGACAATCAGTGGCTTACGATAAGGGCGCAATACCTGGCGCCGCAGCATGTGAAACATCTGTGCTGGCGTAGATGGATAAGCTACCTGCATATTGTCACCAGCACACAGTTGTAAATAACGTTCCAGCCGTGCCGATGAATGCTCCGGTCCCTGGCCGTCATAACCATGTGGCAACATCATCACCAGACCGCAAAGCCGGCCCCACTTGACTTCACCGGCACTGATAAACTGGTCTATCACCACCTGGGCACCATTGGCAAAGTCGCCAAACTGAGCCTCCCAAATCACCAGCTGATCTGGCGAGGCAGTAGCATAGCCATATTCATAACCAAGTACCGCCTCTTCCGATAACAGCGAATCGATGACACGAAAATGGGCTTGGTCTTCACCAAGATTCTGTAGCGGCACATAAGCCTCACGCCGTTTTTGATTATGAAACACAGCATGACGATGAAAGAATGTACCACGGCCACTGTCCTGCCCCGACAGGCGAATAGGAAAACCATCCAGCAATAAACCTGCATAGGCAACGTTTTCGGCAAAGCCCCAGTCAACCGGCATTTTACCCGCCACCATCTTTTGCCTGTCAGTCATGACCTTGGCGGCACGCGAGTGCAATTCAAAGTCTTCTGGCACAGAAGTGATTTTGTCAGCTATATGTTTGATTGTTTTCAGCGGTATACTGGTTTTGACGTCATGGGTCCAGTGAATATTCTGGTAAGGGCTCCAATCAACTGCAAACTCCTTCTCGACATCCTCTGTCAATTCACGCGACACCAACTTACCTTCATCAAGCATCCTGCGATAATCATTAAGCATGGCTGCGGCATCGCCTTCAGCGACCACACCTTCATCCAGCAGCTGTTTGGCATACATACTTACTGTGGTTTCGTGAGCGCGAATCTTTTGATACATCACCGGCTGGGTTACGGCAGGTTCGTCAGCCTCGTTATGACCATGACGGCGGTAACAAACCATGTCTATCACCACATCGCGGTTGAACTGTTGGCGATAATCCAGCGCCACCTGGGTGACATAAACCACTGCCTCAGGATCATCACCGTTAACATGTAAGACCGGTGCCTGAATCATACGTGCGACTTCGGTACAGTACATGGTCGACCGGACATCGAGAGGATTACTGGTAGTAAAACCAATTTGGTTGTTGATGATGATATGCACCGTCCCACCCGTAGTAAAACCACGCGCCTGAGACATGTTCAAGGTCTCCATCACCACGCCCTGACCGGCAAATGCTGCGTCACCATGAATTAAGACAGGTAACACCTGACTGCCGGTAATATCACGACGGCGATGTTGCCGAGCACGCACCGATCCCTCCACTACCGGATTAACAATTTCCAGATGGGATGGATTGAAAGCCAGGGCCAGATGCACCGTACCACCCGGCGTTTTCATGTCTGATGAGAAACCCTGGTGATATTTCACATCACCACGGCCACTGCCATTGTTATCATAGACTCCTTCAAATTCCTGGAACAGATGCGCAGGATTTTTGCCCATAATATTGACTAGAACATTCAAGCGGCCACGATGGGCCATGCCTACCACGGCCTCTTTTACATTCTGGCTACCGGCGCGCCAGATCAGCTCATCCAGCAATGGGATCAGACCTTCGCCACCTTCCAGTGAAAAGCGTTTCTGCCCCACGTATTTGGTATGCAGATACTGCTCCAGTCCTTCGGAACAAATCAGTTTGCGCAGAATATGGCGGCGCATCTCGGCTGAAAACTTTGGCTTACTGCGACTGCCTTCCAGCAGCTGCTGAATCCAGCGTTTTTGAATGGTATCGGTGATATGCATATACTCAGCACCGATGGAGCGGCAATAGGTCTCCTGCAGGTGAACCACAATATCGCGCAACTTGGCCTGCGGCACACCCACCAGGGAACCCGTACTGAAGACCGTATCCATATCCGCCTCGGTCAGGGCATGATAGGTCGGGTCCAGTTCAGAGATGGAGCTTTGCTCCTGTAGTCCAAGTGGGTCAAGGATGGCCTGTTGATGGCCACGCACACGGTAGGCGTTGATTAACTGCAACACCGCCACCTGCTTACTGGCAGCCACCGCCACCGCAGCACCCGAAGCATCTGTTGATGTCGAACCACGACGTGAATGTGCCAGCTTGTGAAATTCATTTTTAACCACCGCATGACTGACATCCGCGGCAGCCGAACCTGAATCTAGCTGCAGCTGTTCAAAATAGTCATGCCAGCGTGAGTCAACCGAAGCAGGATCTTGCAGATAACGTTCGTAGAGTTCTTCGACAAACGGTGCATTGCCACCAGATAAATAACTTTGCGCTAAAAAGCGCTGATAACGATCCTTCGAATTTTCTTGGCTCATATCCCTCATTCGCCTATTTCTGTTTATTCTCCATACACTTAGTCGTCAATATAAGACAAAACTCAAGTACATAATAAAATTATTTTGAAAACAAACTGTAATTACCCGTTTTGGAACATCTAAACCTCAATTTCGCAACTACTAAACAGAAAAAAGGCCCATAACCACTAGGGTTTGGGCCTTTTTAAATACACATTAAAAAACAATTTAAATAGCCGCGTTGTCTTCCTCACCGGTACGGATCCTGACAATGCGCTCAATCGGAGTAATAAAAATCTTGCCGTCACCAATCTTGCCAGTCCGTGCCGCCGCTGTGATCACCTCGACACAGCGATCAACCTGATCCTCGGCTACCACCGCCTCGATCTTGACCTTGGGTAGAAAATCAACCACATACTCAGCACCACGATACAGTTCGGTATGGCCCTTTTGACGGCCAAAGCCCTTAACCTCAAGTACAGTCATGCCAGTCACGCCAATCTCGGACAGTGCCTCACGCACATCATCCAGTTTGAAAGGTTTAACAATTGCTTCGATCTTTTTCATGGAAATCCCCTAACAAATAACGTATGAAACTATTCTGCCATTGATCAACAAAGATTGGCAGGACTTATTTATATCCGGATGTAATCGGGTAACGGCGGTCACGGCCAAAGGCCTTGCGACTGATGCGCACCCCGGGCGGAGCCTGACGCCGTTTGTATTCATTGCGAATCACCAGATGAGCAACACGGCTAACTATTGCCTCATCATAACCCTCATCAACGATATCCTCGATACACATATCATCGTCGATATACATCTCCAGAATCGCATCCAGCACCTCATAAGGCGGCAGGCTGTCAGAATCCTTCTGATCAGGCGCCAATTCAGCCGATGGTGGCCGGTCAATAACGCGCTGCGGTATCACCGGCGAAATTGAATTACGATATTCCGACAGCCGGTACACTAACAACTTAGGCACATCTTTGATCGGCGCATAACCACCAGCCATGTCACCGTAGAGGGTGCAATAGCCCACCGACATCTCGCTCTTATTGCCGGTGGTCAGCACCATCTTGTGTTTTTTATTGGATACCGCCATCAGCAGAATACCGCGACAACGGGCCTGGATATTTTCCTCGGTGGTATCCCAGGGCTTGCCCGCCAGCTCACCTTTGAGCAGATCGAGAAAGGTATTAAAGACTGGCTCAATGGCGATGGTGCTACACTCCACCCCCAGCGCTTTGGCCTCATGTTCGGCATCCTCCAGGCTCATATCGGCGGTGTAGCGCGACGGCATGCGTACACCCTCGACCCGCTCAGGGCCGATGGCGTCGACCGCGATCGCCAGGGTCAGGGCAGAATCTATGCCGCCTGACAGACCAATCACCACACCCTCGAAACCGTTCTTTTCAATGTAGTCGCGCGTGCCCTGCACCAACACCTGGTAAACACTGGCTACCTCCGACAACGGCTCAACGACTGTTGCTTGTACAGGCTTTAACTGTTCACCTGCCTCAAACTCAACCAGATACATGCTCTCAACACAGGAAGCGGCCCGCTGCATCACCGTGCCATCAGCCGCCATCACAAACGACTGGCCGTCGAAGACCAGCTCATCCTGACCACCCACCAGGTTGCAGTAGACAATTGGCATCGCAGCCTCTTCAAGCCGAGCCCGCATGGCCGCCTCACGCTCCTGCCACTTATCGATATGAAACGGCGAGGCATTGAGATTAAGCATCAGCTGCGCCCCAGCCTCAGCCGTTTGGGCCATCACACCGGGATGCCACATATCCTCGCAGATGCTGATACCGCAAGAAACGCCCTTTAACTCAAACACAGTTGCTTCTGTGCCCTCGTGAAAATAACGTACCTCGTCAAATACACTGTAATTAGGAAGATACTGCTTACGATAAACCGCACGGATCTCGCCATCATGGATCAAACCGGCGCTATTGAACTGGCCATCATCAGTGACCTCCGGATACCCCACCAACATAGCAATACCTGTGATCTGCATCAGCCTATCCAGGCCATCCAGAACTCGATGCTGTAAACCCTGACGCAGCAACAGGTCCTCCGGCGGATAGCCTGTCAGGGTCAGCTCAGGAAACAACACCAGATCAGCCCGCAATTCATCGCGGGCCTGTTCAGTAATAGCAATGATTTTTGAGACATTATTGACGATATCACCCACCAGAAAATTCTGTTGGGCGATAGCAATACGGAGAGATTCAGACATATATACCAAGCGGACTGTGTTGACTATGAGAATGACAGAATTCTATCACCCCCTATCTAGCTTGTCAGACAAGACAACACCATCCGATCTGAAGCAACACCCCAGCCAAGCAGCAATTTACCAATCCACACAAGCAGACCTGAATCAAACCGACAGCACAAATGAAAAATACCGCCACTTCCAATCTGAAAGTGGCGGCATATTGTCTTGCAGGATAACCAGATTAATACACTTGTTTACATCACCTCTAGCATCTTATCGCCGATCTCGGCCGGTGAACGGACCACATGAACACCGGCAGCCTCAAGCGCCTTGAATTTCTCTTCCGCCGTACCCTTGCCACCGGCAATAATGGCACCAGCATGGCCCATGCGTTTGCCCGGCGGTGCGGTAACACCAGCGATGTAGGCAACTACCGGTTTGGTGACAAACTCTTTGATGTATTCAGCCGCCGCCTCTTCTGCCGTGCCACCGATCTCACCGACCATGACAATACCTTCGGTCTGCGGGTCATCCTGGAACAGTTCAAGGCAGTCGATAAAATCGGTGCCTTGAACCGGATCACCGCCAATGCCGACGCAGGTACTTTGGCCCAGACCATTATTAGTTGTCTGGAAAACCGCTTCATAGGTCAACGTACCAGAACGAGAAACAATACCAATCTTACCAGGCTTGTGAATCACACCCGGCATGATACCGATCTTGCACTCGCCAGGAGTAATCAGGCCAGGACAGTTAGGACCTATCAGGCGCGAACCACTACCAGCCAGCACATATTTAACCTTTAACATGTCCTGCACCGGGATGCCTTCGGTGATACAGGCGATGACTGCAATGCCCGCATCGGCCGCTTCCAGAATTGCATCAGCAGCAAAGGCTGCTGGCACATAGATCATGGTGGCATCGGCACCGGTCTTGTTCACAGCATCGGCGACGGTATCGAACACAGGCAGATCAAGATGAGACTGGCCACCCTTGCCCGGTGTTACACCGCCGACCATTTGTGTGCCATAAGCGATGGCCTGTTCGGAATGAAAAGTACCCTGTTTGCCAGTGAAGCCCTGGCAGATAACTTTGGTATCTTTATTAATCAGTACCGACATCTTAGCCACCCCCTTTTGAAGCAGCAACAACCGACTGCGCCGCATCGGTCAGGTTAGCCGCACTGGTAATCGCCAGACCACTATTATCTAACAAGTCACGTCCCTGCTGGGCGTTGGTGCCTTCCAGACGCACCACCACCGGAATAGTTACACCCACCTCTTTCACTGCAGCGATGATGCCTTCAGCAATCAGGTTGCAGCGAACAATACCGCCGAAGATGTTGACCAATACTGCTTTGACTTTTGCATCAGCCAGAATCAGCTTGAAGGCCTCGGCCACTTTTTCAGCCGTGGTGCCACCACCGACATCGAGAAAGTTGGCCGGGTTGCCGCCATTGAGTTTGATCAAATCCATGGTTGCCATGGCCAGACCAGCGCCATTAACCATGCAGCCAATCTCACCATCGAGGGTGACATAGTTGAGACCATGCTGTTCCGCCTCGTGTTCGGTGGGGTCTTCCTGCGAGGCATCTTGCATCACTGCCAGTGCTTTCTGACGATACAAGGCACTACCATCAATACCCATCTTGCCATCCAGGGCGACCACATTGCCCTGCCTGGTCACCACCAGCGGATTGATCTCCACCAGGCTGGCATCCTTCTCGACGAACATTTTATAGAGCCCCATCAGCAGTTTGGTCATCTGCCCGGCCAGTTCACCCGGCAGACCCATACCAAAACTGATTTGACGGCACTGGTATGGCATCAAACCGGCAACGGGATCAACGGCCACCTTAATCAACGCCTCAGGTTGGTTCTCCGCCACCTCCTCAATATCCATGCCGCCCATGGCCGAGGCCATGATGACAATACGTTCAGAAGCGCGGTCAACCATCAAACTGACATATAGCTCTTTGTCGATATCGCAAAGTGACTCAACAAAAACCGTATTGATCGGCAGACCCTTAACATCAGTTTGATGAGTGACAAGGTTTGAACCCAGATAGCCCTCGGCAGCTTGCATCAATTCAGCAACGCTCTTAACCAGTTTCACCCCACCGGCCTTACCACGACCGCCAGCATGAACCTGGGCCTTGATCACCCAGCCGCTGCCACCCAATTGCTTGGCAGCGGTTTCTACCTCGGCAACAGATTTCGCTGCCACCCCTTTTAATACCGGCACACCATATTCGGCAAACACCTGTTTAGCTTGATACTCGTGTAGATTCATTACATTCCCTTGCGTTGTTGCTTTTACTGTTTATTTAACGACAACTAAAAACAAAACTAGAACTAGATTGGTTACGAATACAGCATACAAATATATATATTAAAAAACAAAGCCTAATTAAGGCCGCGGGCCATTAACATAACGATAGATGAATTATTGCACTTGAAGAACGGTACAAAATTAAGCTAAATAACAACCTGCGGTCCTAGCACCCTAAGTATCTCATCTGGAGTTGTAAGTTCAGCCTTTATTTTTTGATAAGCATCTTCGATCAGGCTGGTAATCCCTTCCTGCTTGGCCAGTCTGGAAATCTCCAGAAAAGTCGCCCCAGAAGCGATTATTTCCTTCATATTTTCACTTGGAATCAAAATCTCATACAAGGCAACTCGCCCTGAATAACCTGTATTTGCACACGAGGGACAACCTGACCCTTTATAAAATTCCAAATCATCAAATTGAAAGTGCTCACCAAGTTTATGTCTCATCTCTGCTGAAATCTCAGTGGGTGCACTGCACTTGTTGCAGATTCTCCTTACCAATCGCTGAGCAATAATTGCTTCGATGGCAGAGGCAACAACATAGGGTTTGAGTCCCAGGTCTAGCAGACGGGCAATGGTTGCCACGCAAGAATTGGTGTGCAGGGTTGAATAGACAAGATGGCCGGTAAGTGCAGCATGAAATGCCACTTCGGCTGTTTCATGGTCTCTGATTTCACCCACCAGAATAACGTCCGGGTCCTGACGTAGAATTGCTCGCAAAACAGTAGAAAAATCGAGTCCTATCTTCTCCTTGATCATTACTTGGCCAGCAGTGTCTAAAAAATATTCCACCGGATCTTCTATGGTTACATAGTTTTTTTCCGCTGTGACATTGTGTTGCAACATGGAATACAGGGTTGTGGTTTTGCCACTGCCTGTTGGTCCAGTTGCAAGAATGATTCCCTGAGGTTTGGTGACCACATTTTCGATCTTGACGAGATTATCGCCACACAAGCCGAGCTCAGTAATTTTCTGGACACTGGCGTTACGGTCGAGTATACGCATAACAATTTTCTCACCATTAATCGTTGGTAAGGTACTGATACGCAGATCAACTATGCGCATTGGCGTCTTAACCGTGATACGGCCATCCTGTGGCCGCCTGCGTTCAGTCAGGTCCAACTCCGCCATGACCTTGATCCGTGAAACCAGCGCCATATGTATGCTATGCGGGAACTGAATTTTGTCATGCAGCACACCATCAATCCGGTAACGCGCCACTACACCCTTGGTGCGCGGGTGGATGTGAATATCACTGGCACCGAGGCGAACCGCCTCCAGCACAATCACATTTGCCAGGCGTATGGCAGGCGGCTCTTCAGTCCCGTGCAACAGCTCATCCAGGCTGACGTCATCGTCATCTTCGATGATAATTTCAATGCCATCGACGGGATCAACCGAACCAACCATGGTTTCAAGATCCTCAAATGAGATACTCTCGCCATGGATTTCTGCAATCTTGTCCTTGATATCCTGGATACTGGCCATCACCGGTTGAATATCCAATCCGATGGTAAATCGCAGATCCTCAAGCAGCCCCATATCCATGGGGTCAGCCATCACCAGTGTTAAACGTCGTTTGTCCTGACGCAGCGGCAACACCATCTGTTTTTCACAAAACGAGCGCGGCAGCAGAGCCGCAACCGAAGGGTCGATCTGAATTTCTGTCAGGCCCACCTCCTCTATCATCAACTCTTTTTTTAGAATCGCCCTGATTTGCTTTTCACTGACCCATTCGTGTTCAAGAATCAGTTTAATGGTGGGCTCCTTGCGCTGCAGCTGTTGCTGTTGCTTATAAATCTCCTGCACCTGTTTATCGTTAAGCAGATTCCGTTTATGCAGCATGATGGCCAGCTGACTGCGATTAGTCACCGACAGCTTGGCCAGTTCCTTAATCTCCTTTTCGTTTTTTTTATTTCGTTGACTGAGAGATTTATTTCTCTTGATCAGATCATACTGCTCAATAGCCAGGGCCACCGTTACCCTCAGGTCATCATCATTCCAGGGTTTGAGAATAAACTTGTAGACCGCACCATCCTTGATTGCCCCCATCACTGCTTCAGTGTCAGCATGGCCGGTTAGCATGATGCGCATAGTGTCCGGATATTTTTCCCTAACCTTTCGCAACAGTTCCACGCCATTCATCCGTGGCATCATAAAATCGGATATAATTAGCTGGCAGGGTTGTTTATCGAGTAGGGCCAAGGCCTCAGAACCGCACATGGCAACATGGATCTGATAGTTTTCCTGCCTGAATATTCGCCGCAACGCATTCAGCACGCTCGCCTCGTCATCCACAAGCAGAATATTATAGGGTACCGGTTTTTCAGCTGACGCCGAATCTTCCGACCCTACCGATTCTTCACCCGTAAACAGTGATGCAAAACGCGCCATTTATTTCCACTCAAAATACCAAAAATTTAATTACCAGCCGTGCTGAACTGGCCCTCTAACTAATAATCGGTAAAACAATGCTAAAACTTGTACCCTTCCCTGGTGTGCTCTCTACCTCAATCTCACCACCATGTGCCTTTACAATGTCCCTGCACACAGTTAGGCCCAGTCCGGTGCCATCACCCACATCCGCCGTGGTAAAGAATGGGTCGAACATACGTTTCATGTTTTCTTCTGAAATTCCCGAACCAGTATCAGAAATTCGAACAACTATGCGATCATCTTTTAACAAGGATTCCACGCTAATTTTCCCTTTCTCTTTAATTGCTTTAGCCGCATTCAAAAGAATATTCAGAAACACCTGACCAAGATGGCCCGGCCTGCATCGAGTCAGCGGCAATGTCACCAATACCAATGTTAACTCGGCATTTTTATTAATCTGCGGAAGGGAAATATTGCATACACTCTGGATGATTTCATTGACATTCACCACCTCCTCTTCGCCTCGGTCTATATTTGAAAAGCCTTTCAGATCCTTGACTATAGCAGAAACTCTTCGCGCCCCATCGATGCTTTCAGTGAGTAATACCTGAAAGTCTTCCAGCACAAACGCCATGTCCTTTTCCTTAAGAAAGCCCTGCATATTGTCGACCTTGGTGCCGGCTTCAACCTGTTTGGTCAGCTCTGAAAAATCATTAACATAGGACTGCGCGGTCACCAGATTACTTTGTATAAAACCTATAGGGTTGTTGATCTCATGGGCGACTCCTGCGGCAAGCTGACCCACGGACGCCATCTTTTCCGCCTGATAGAGTTGCAGCTGGGTAGCTTCTATCGTTTTCACCTGCTCACTGACACGTTGTTCAAGATTCTCGGCAAGATCCTTATAACGATTTTCTGACTCCATCAAAGCCACATATTTCTTCTGAAGCTTGTCATAATCATCCTTAACCGCATGCAGGTGCAATGTAGACGCCATCAAATAACGCGCCCCACTATGCAATAACAATTCAATCAGGGTGACTGCCGAACGAGTTTTATCAGCCAGATCAGTCGGGGTCTCAAGATAACCAACCGGCTCCATTTCCGCCCTTAACGGTAGACGAAATCCCATACTGACTTCCCGTGCCCCAATAACAGGATCCCCCTTGGTAGTGCATATACAAAAGGGCATACCCAGCAAGTTAGACAACGCATCGAAAAGCTTCTTCCTGTTTATCCCGCCTAGTAGTTCATCCAGACTCAACTCCCGATCAAAATCCATCAGCGGCAAGGTTTCCCTGATCTCCTCAGTCATGCTCACCTGCCTCGCCCAAAACGCCTGATATAAATTGGTTCTGGTTCAGGCCGTGTGATTTCTCCAGTCCGATCTTGGAATCGATTGTTTGATAAATCTTGATCAATAATTCACGGAAGGTTTCGATTACACCTTGTCCTTCCAGCGCACTGGCGAACAAAACAGGCCATGGCATTTTACTCCAGCGCCCCATAATTTCTGCTTCAGTCAGCACATTTGGCAAATCGCGTTTATTGAATTGCACCACCAGAGGCAAGGTATCAAGGTCCAACCCGACACGACTAATGTTTTCAGCCAGATTTTCAAAAGATTCAGCGTTATTGATACTCTGATTTGACTGGGAATCCGCCACAAATATAATCCCATCCGCACGTGACAATACCGCCTTGCGGGTGCTATCGTGTGCAACCTGTCCTGGCACAGTGAACAGCTTTAATTTGATCAGCAAACCGGAAGGCGCTGTAATACCCAAAGGCAACATGTCGAAGAACAAGGTTCGGTCATTCTTTGTCTCCAGCACCATCATTTCACCTTTGAGCTCAGGCTGAAGCAGGTCATGCAGGCGCGTCAAATTGGTGGTCTTACCACTTAAAGCAGGACCATAAAAGACCAGTTTTAATACCAGTCGGTTAGTATCTTCATCAACGTCTGACATTTACCTCATCGCATAATTACAGCCAAATACAAGCCACGCTATTTGATACGTTTCATTGCAATACGAATATCAAGAATTTCGCCTGATGAATTACAGAATTTTCGTATCTTTTCTATCAGACCCTCATCCAAAATATATCCTTCAGAAAGCACAAGTATTCCACCTTTAGTCATCAGATCTCTTGACAGAACCATCCCAACCTTTAAATCCTTCACGTCAATCTTGGCCTCAGGAGTTCTGGCAGGCATTTCATCGACGCTATCCTTACCCACAAAGGCATCGACAACGTCGGCGTCGTAAAGACGGCCTCTATTACTAATCAAGTACTGCCGTGCCTCTTCCGGTGGTAGTCGTTTGGGTACAATGCCACCATTTTGCAGTGCATCATAATCGTTCACCACCGCAAGAATTTTTGCCCCAAGTGGTATCGCATCATCTTTAAGCCTATCGGGATAACCGCTACCATCAAGATACTCATGATGGCTGCGAATCATCTTGGCTGCATCATGCAGTGGCCCAAAACTCATCAAAAGCGCATCACCAAGCACCGGGTGTTTGGCTACCACCTTTTTATCCATTGGCGCCAGCGAATTAAATGGCTTCCTGATCAGTTCATCAGACAGGCAGATTTTACCAATATCATGCAACAAGGCAGCAAAGAAGACCTGTTGTATCTGTTCCTTGTCCAGACCAAGTTTCAACGCAACCTTTTGAGCGTTTTCGGCTACTCGCTTGGAGTGGCCCGAAACAGCCCCTTCACGAAGTTCAATCAGGTTGGAAAACATCTTTATGGATGAAAAGTAACTCTTTCTCAACGACTCATGGGCAACCTTTAATTCTTCTGTCCGTTCCTCAACCTTCTTTTCAAGATTTTGATTGAGATCCTTCAGCGCTTCATTCTGCTTTCTGGTCAATTCCAATAGACGATCACGTTCAATCTGGAGATGCTTGGTTTCCAGTGCTTTCTGAACCGTGATTTTAATATCATTATCTTCCCACGGCTTGCTTATGTACCTGTATATATGCCCTTCATTGACAGCCCGGATTGTGGAATCCATGTCGGCATAACCAGTCAACAAGATACGTACAACATCTGGGTAGTTACTCGCCACCTGAGCCAGCAGCATGGCCCCATCCATCCCCGGCATACGCATATCGGAAACAATCAGGTCGACCTCTTCCTTTTCCAGAATCACCAACGCCTCAGCACCACTAATTGCTGTTAAAATATTATGACCAGTCGATCGAAATAATCGTTTTAGGGACGATAGAATATTCTGTTCATCATCCACAAACAGTAACGTCGATGTTACTGAATCTTTTGCATCAGTCTGCAAAATCAATATCCCCCGACAAAACCTTGATTGTTAAACATCGGCTTTTGTTTCTTCCTGTTTTACTGGCAGATTGATGGTAAAGGTAGTTCCTTTACCCAGTTCACTCTCCACATCGATCGAACCTGAATGTTTTTCAATTATGCTATAACAAAGTGACATACCCAGCCCTGTTCCCATTCCAACCGGTTTGGTGGTGAAAAAGGGATCAAAAATGCGACGAATATTTTCCTTTGCTATGCCTTTACCTGTATCACTGATCTTGATCCACACCCAGTCATTACCGTTCATACCTGTTTTTATGGTGATGGTTCCACGCTCCTCTATAGAATGAGCGGCATTGACCAGGACATTCATTACCACCTGATTGATTTGTGAGGCTATGCACTCGACCTCCGGAATCCCCCCATACTCCTTAACGACCTCCGTTTTGTATTTCAATTCGTTGTTGGCAATATTGAGTGTGCTATCGATTCCTTTGTGGATATCAGCCCATTGCCACTCCATTGCATCAACCCGGGAAAAATCCTTGAGATCCTGAACAATATTCTTGAGTCGTGAAATCCCTTCCAGTGACTCCGATATAAGATTTGGCACATCATCTTTCAGATACTTAAATTCAATCTCATCCTTGATATTGCTGATCACCTCAATCTCGTCAGCAGGTAACAAGGCTTCAAAGCCTTCATATTTATCAAGCAGTGTTAATAGATCCTCAACATAACTCTTTAACGAGCCAAGGTTCGAATTTACATAGCCGGCCGGGTTATTGATTTCATGCGCCACACCCGCAGCAAGCTGCCCAACGGAGGCCATCTTCTCCGATTGTAGCAATTGATTCTGAGCCTCATGCAACTTGTCGTTTATCTGTTTCAACTCCAGATTCTGCTGACCCAAGCGCCTTTCTGTTTTTTTATCCTCACTTATATCCTTGGCAACACCTATCACCCTGACTATTTCTTTATTCTCGCCTCTAACCACAAATGCCCGATTGTTTATCCATCGTTCAGCGCCATCGGGACGGCAAATCCTGAACTCTTCACTATGACTTTCCAGCCCCCTTGAGAATAGGTCAGAACACACAACCCTATTTCTGTCATCAGGGTGAATACTCTCCATCCAAATTATTGGGGCCTGATACAGGGATTCACATGACACCCCCCAAATCTGTTCAAATGCCGGACTAACATAATAAATACTTGTCCCATCTGCACTGGCGACCCAGAAAACATCATTGATATGCTCGGCAAACTGGCGAAAACGTTCTTCGCTTTTCAGAAGCGCCTCATTACGGTCAAGCACCTGCCTGGTCATGTCACTGAAGGCTTTTGCCAACACACCGATTTCGTCATCTCTCTCAGTTGGAAGGGCGATATCAGTCTTGCCTTTTGAAAACGAAACTATCGCCTCCTTAAGGGTTTCAAGCGGCTTGATCTGTCTCCTTGCCAGCAACATGGCCAACATCCCACCAACAACAATCAGGGCCAGTATCAAAAAAGTTATTTTTGTTCTGACCTTACCTACCCCTGCCATGACAACACTATACGGCTTAGCCTCCACCATCATGATAAAGGCATCATCGGCCATGTTATCCAGACGAACCTTCTTATATGCCATGATCATTTTTATTTCATTTTCAGACGCAATAATTTGTCCACTGTCAACATCCCGCCCCGTGTCAAAGATATTCTCGAACTCCGGGAACTCATCCTGTATCCGGTGACTACGACCAAACTCAAATCCAAACCGTAAGCCAGGATCCGGATGATACACAAACTCACCTTTCTCATTGGTAATAAAATGTTTATGTATTCCGTGAGCTTCCCCCTCTCTTATTTCGTCAAACACAGGCCTCAGGTCCATACTTACAACCATGGCTCCGAAAAGATCACCAACATTGTCATACACTGGGGTCGTCCCCATGATCACAGGAATATGCGGTTCTACCACCCTCCCGTTATCTCTCATTAATTCAATTCTTGAGAGATACACCTTGCCTCTTGAGAGATACGCCTGGCCTGATGAATGGTTTCTTACTTCATTCATCACTGACAGCCATGCTTCTTTTTTGGTTTTCTTTTCTGTGAGATACACTTCTCCATCAACCTTCTTGCCGCTTACCAGCTCCTCCCCCTCTTCTGAAAAATAAATCAGGTCAAGGCTGATATAGTCTTCTTTTGCCTCAAGAAAATTTTCAAATATTTGCTCAAGTCTTGATATCCACGCTTGTTTTGTGGAGCCATCCTGAGGATCAATACCGGCATTTTTTATCGCCCTTGCTAACCCCTGAACCGGCGGCGTGCCTGAAAGAAACCGGGCATCCTTAACCAGCTCTTCAAACTCTTTTTTCTTGACCTCCGCTTCTATATTGATTTCTTCGCCCTGAAGCTTAATATTTTGGCTGATCATCTCCTGTCGAAAACCATAAAAGGAGAACAGCCCGACACCTATTGCAGCGACAGCAACAAGAACAAAGGCCAACACGACCATTTTCGCCACAAGCCCAAACTTCACAATCAAATCCCAGCCCCCAAGTTTGCTAAAATTTGCTCATCAATATGATGAACAGGCTTGACCAGACAATCGCCACCGCCGGCCTTATAGCCAAGCAGTCGTCCCTCCGCACCGCCATTGGCAGAGACCAAGATCACAGCAATGTTTCGGCTTTCGAGATTTTGCATAAGACGCCGACTGGTTTCATAGCCATCCATTTCCGGCATCGTCACGTCCGTCAGGGTGACATCCGGCTTCGGGCTTTTGCTTGCCATTTCCAGCGCCATCTCACCATTGGTAGCGGCAAACACGGCATAATCCTGTTTCAGGTTTACCATCAACACCGGTTATTTTTCTGCTGTTAAATATAGTCACGTACGGGTACGCCCTGTCGCTTGTTACCGTAAATTTGTAGCGGCATATAGGACGAAAAAGTTAAATTACCCCAGCAAAGTCGGAGACTTATTGGCTGAGCGACTCAAAGGCATCATAAAACCGTGAGCCGCCCAAGGCGACTAATCACACTCCGAGCCTCACCTGATCATAGCGCTCACCTTCCATCTTTTGGTTCTTGATGTAGGCTCTCACCATCGCCTCATCAAGCCACAACACAGTCGAAAAAAGTAGCTCCTTGCCAGAAGTTCTCGCCAGTGAAGTCCCTTTCACGGCCTCCAAGCTTACGTGCCACCTGAGCTGACAGCAGCTGTTTCTGATTTCATAACGTGCCCGACACCAAAAACAACAACACTGCCCGACAGCCCTTTTGCATGAAATACATGGTGGCTGACGATGGCAATAAGTACTGGCATCTGCTACTGGGCAACACCACCGACGACTGAAAACGGGCTGTCTGTATCCGCCTGACCGCGCGCTCTGATTACATGACCCGAGATAGATAGTATTTTAACAGGGGCAAATACCACTGGGCCGTCAACAGACAGCACGCCGCCCTGTCACACAACGGCGGTTTTACCACTGTCCGCAAAGACAACCAAAACAAGGTTACTTTAGGGAGCAATAGTAGCTTCGACCAAATGAACCCCGGTAATATACTGGCCACCGAGATCTATACCGGCATTGGTAGCCAGTAGATAGGGAATGATACTGCCAACCCCACTCGCCTCATCATGCGCCAGGTTGACAATGGCGGCACCGCCTATACGGAAATTTTGGGAGACAGTTTTGATAAAAAACCACTGGGCATCCGGAAGATAAAGACACCACCAACGGCATAGGCCGAGCTTTTCAAGTGGACATGCGTGGCATGGACTATGTCATCAGCCTGCCTATAGGCTAAATTACTTTCGAGAAGCGCTGTTCCTTACTCTGGCGCAGATACTTGTCAAAGACCATGCAGACATTACGGATCAGAAAACGCCCGGCTGGCTGTATCTTGATCTCGCTGCCTATTGTTTTGATCAGGCCATCCTGCTCCAGCTGGTCAACATCTCGTAGCTCCAGCTTGAAGTACTCATCAAAATTGATTGCGTATTTGCTGGCAATGACCTGCTTATCGAGCTGGAAGTTACACATGAGTTCAGTAATGATTTCGCGCCGCAGCAAATCGTCCTTATCCAATTCGACTCCGCGGAACAGCGCTAGCTTGCCGGCATCGATAGCGGCACAGTATTCGTCCATGGTACGCATGTTCTGGCTATAGCTGTTGCCAACCTTGCCAATGGAGGTCACGCCCAGCCCAATCAGGTCACAGTCGGCATGGGTGGAGTAGCCCTGAAAATTACGATACAGATGATCTTCACGCTGGGCCACCGCCAGCTCGTCATCAGGTTTGGCGAAATGATCCATGCCGATGTAAACATAACCGGCCTGTTGCAGACGTTCGTTGGTCATTTGCAGAATATCTAGCTTCTCGCTGGCACTCGGCAGTTCAGCTTCATTGATGCGGCGCTGTGGCGGAAACATGGTCGGTAGGTGGGCGTAGTTGAACACCGACAGACGATCAGGCTCGGCCGCCAACACCTGGTCCAAAGTGTTACTAAAACCTTCGACAGTCTGAAGCGGCAGGCCGTAGATCAGATCAATGCTGATTGACTTGAAACCCTCTTTGCGGGCATTATCCAACACTGCCATAGTCTCGGCTTCGGTCTGGATGCGATTGACTGCCTTCTGCACCCGCTCATCGAAATCCTGCACCCCCAGGCTCATACGGTTGAAACCTAGCTCTCGGAGGATGGTGATGGTCTCGGCACTGGCTTCGCGTGGATCTATCTCGATGGAGTACTCGCCCGTGTCATCGTCGTGCAGTTTGAAATGTTTACGGGTCTCGGTCATCAGTTCACGCATCTGCTCGTGACTGATGAAGGTTGGCGTACCGCCGCCCCAGTGCAGCTGGTCAACCATACGATCTGGATCAAACAACTCAGCCTGCAAGGCCAGCTCTTTATAGACCCGGTCAAGATAGGGCTGGGCCTTGCTGCGATCCTTGGTGGCGATCTTGTTACAACCACAGTAAAAACAAACCGTGTCACAAAACGGGATATGAAAATAGAGAGACAGCGGCGGTTTGTTGACATTGGTCAGTTGGGCGACATGACGGTATTCCGCCTCGCCAAAGCCTTCATGAAACTGTACCGCTGTCGGGTATGAGGTGTAGCGCGGCCCTGATTTGTCGTAACG